>Ga0187892_10008650_pt1 | contig 13819 bp, 13 predicted proteins | sample MA1701073metaG_FD_139345 | JGI IMG/M metagenome (GOLD analysis project Ga0187892, IMG submission 139345) | Bio-ooze microbial communities from a basaltic lava cave in the Kipuka Kanohina Cave System on the Island of Hawaii, USA - MA170107-3 metaG ...
CACAGTGCTGGTTGACGCGCCCGCTTCCGCTGGGGCTGTCGCTGCCACGTCGCTGGGGGGCGTGACTATGTAGCCTCCACTCTTCTGGTCCTTGGCAAGCTTCAGCAGCTTGTTTTCCGCCGCATCTTCTAAGAGACGGGAGAACATCGGGTAGCCGTAATAAGTCTCATTGAAAGACGGCAGCTTGCGGATCAAGGTTTGCTTGATCATCGAACCATAGATTACTTCCTTGCCCTCGCGTTGCAGAGCCTGAAAGGTCTCGAGCACCAGGCGGATCGCCTCCGCCTTCTTGGGCGACAGGTGATGCACCTGGGGATCGACTACGGTCACGACAGTTGCCGGACGCACCAGGTCTTCATAGAAAATGAACTCGTCGCAGTTGTTGATCAGAAGATCGGACGAAGATTGCTTGACGCCCATGCCGATGACGTAACGGCCATTCTCGCGGAGCTTTGAAACGAGGGGCGAAAAATCGCTGTCGCCGGAGACCAGCACAAAAGTATCGATATGTTCTTTCTGGTAGGAGAGATCGAGCGCGTCGACGACCATCCGGATGTCGGCGCTGTTCTTGCCGCTGTAGCGGGTTTGCGGCACGTCGATCAGTTCGATAGCGGCCTGGTGGAAGGCCCGCTTGAACTCGGCGTAGCGGTGCCAGTCTGAATAGGCCCGCTTCACCATAATCTTTCCTTTTTCCACCAGCCGCTTCAGCACAAGATCAATGTTGAAGTTGCCATACTTGCTCTCACGCACACCCATGGCGACGTTCTCAAAATCAATGAACACCGCGATGCGTTTCTCGTCATTCTGCATAGACTCTCCTGGTGAAATCCCACTTAAAAACGAGTGAAAGAAAGCGTAGCGATCACGAAGCCTTCGGGGAGCTGTCTTGGGAACAGTTGTGAAAACCGAACCGACAACCCGCACACCGTTGATGACTGCCGGCCGCTGCTTGTTTGCGCACAGGCTGAGGTCAGCGGCACGGGAATTATACTCCACTACCGCCTGAAGGGTTGACAACAGCCGAGTGGAGTCAGATGATCCGCAGGCTGACGGACTGGCGCCAACGGTACTTTGGAGCGCTGATTGGTGGGGATCAGCACTCAACGCCAGACTTCCGTTGCCCATGCGACTTCTTGTCTACGGTGTGACCTCCAAAATCTCCGTTCCAATCAGCTCGACGCGTTCGCGCGGTTGGCTTCCCTCCAAAGGCACGTCGGAGATTTTAGCGACCACATCCATGCCTGACACAACCTTCCCGAAAATTGTGTACTTGTTGTCGAGGACTGGCTGGGGGGCCAGGCAAATGAAGAACGAGGTCTCGGCGCTGTCGAGCGCTTCGCCCCTGGCCATCGAGACAATGCCTTCGACATGTTTCATCTTGCTAAACTCGGGTTGCAACCGGCGAATGCCGCTGGATTCGGCCATTTGGAGAGGCGGGTTACGACTGCCCATGTCGCCGCCCTGGATGACAAAGTTTCGCACCACACGGTGCCAGGCGGTGTGGTCGTAAAATCCCATCTGGCAAAGCCTCAGAAAATTGCGAACATGTTCCGGCGCCACCTTAGGAAAAAACCCGAGCGTGATGTTGCCCGAGGAGGTCTTCAAGATGACCTGATAATTCTTCAACTGCTCGCTGCTCTTTTGTGAGAAGGAGACGAAGGAGCGAACGGGAACGGGGTGATTCGCAGACTTGCGGTTTGCGTCGTTCGACTTCGGATGATTGCTGTTTCGACCACAAGAAACAAGCATCAGCAGGCAGAAGACAGCGCCGAAACTCCTTGCCACTGGGTTCTCCTAGCTGGCCGGGAAAGCGGACACCCTACTTTCGGGTCTTCAGGTGATCTGGAAGCAGGGTATTCAGGTCGGTCGAGGCGCCGTAGATCTGGACATTCGTCAAACCGATGACGTCCTGCAGGTTGGCCCCACGCAGGTCGGAACTACTCAGATCGGCGCGCCCACTCAAATCGGCTCCGACCAGGCTGGCTCCAAACAAGTCTGCGCTCCGAAGGTCTGTCCCAACCAGCTTCGAGCCAGACAGATCGGCCTTTCTAAGATTGGCCTCACGCAGATTCGCACCGCTGAGGTCCATGCGCCGAAGCACCGCTTCGCGCAGATATGGTTTGACAGTCGGATTCTTCTTGCGCCACTGATTCCAAATCTCAACGCCCTGCCGGAGCAACAAGAGGTGTTCCACCCCTGCCATGGATCGCTTCCTCCTTAGTGGATTTCGGTGGGATATTAGCATGATTGATGATTCGCGCAATGGGACTTCTGAACTCTGCGGGTGCCTTCAGAGGTCGGCGAGAGGCAGGCACCGGGGAAGTCCCTCTTAGAAAAGGGGGCAAAGGCCGCAGGCCTTGGGGGTTGTCCGCGCAGGTTCGCACATTCGCGGGAATAGCGTGAGGCTCAGTAGATATCTCGGGTCGCTCTTGGCTGGCTGTTCCTGCAGCTGTTCGACTCGAACTGCTTGATTTGCTGTTCGAAGGCCGAGCTTCAGGGTTATCATCCTTGCTTTGGCAAGACAGCGAAGCTAGGACTGGCCGAAAGAGAGGCACGAATGGAAAGCAATGCATTCCAGCAGGCCGAGCGTGCGCTGGAGGCAGGAGGGGAACAGGCAGTGTTTGACGTCCTCGCCCAAACGTTCATGCAGGACAAGGACTACGGGAAGCTCTTCCAGTTGCGCGTTCTGAGGAAACGGTTTGAGCTTGGACTGCCCCTGATTCAGAGCGGGCCCAGTGAGGATGTGCCTGCGGACAAACGGCCTGATTATGAGAAGGCTTTTGTTCAGGCCGCACGCGAAGCGGGTGAATTATTTCTGGCCGAGAACGACATTCCCCGTGCCTGGCCGTACTTCCGGGCCATCGGAGAACCGGCTCCGGTGGCGGCCGCCATCGAGCGCACGGACGAACACGAGAACATGGCCGCGATCATCGAGATTGCCTACCAGGAGCAGATCCATCCGCGAAAAGGCTTCGAATTGATTTTGAAACACTATGGAATTTGCAGGGCGATCTCCAGCGTCTTCCAGTATCCCACTCGGGATGGCCGGCAGGATTGCATTGGCCTGCTGTTGCGCAGCCTGCATCGTGATCTTCTCAGCAACTTGAAGAGGACCGTCGCGCAAAAGGAAGAAGCAGCGCCTGAGACGGGAAGCATCTCTGCCCTCATTGCAGGGCGTGGCTGGCTGTTCGAGGACAACTGCTACTACATCGACACGTCACACGTGGTTTCGGTGATGCAGTACAGCCTGGAGCTGGACGACCCCGAACTGCTGGGGCTGGCGCTGGAGCTGGCCGAATATGGCTCCCAGCTTGGCTCGATGTTCCAGCGTTGTGGGAACCCGCCCTTCGAAGCGTTTACGGACTATGCAGCGTATTTTCGGGCGGTGATGGACAAGGATGTCGAAACGGGTATCGAACACTTCCGCCGCAAGGTGGCAGAGTGCGATCCGAACGAATACGGAACCGCTCCAGCACAAGTGTTGGTGGGGCTACTCAGCCGGTTGGGGCGCTACCCGGAGGCGATTCGCATTTCCATGGAACACCTGAAGGAGGTCGACCCGAATCAACAAGCCTGCCCTTCAGTGCTGCAGTTGTGCCAGTGGGCAGGAGATTTTGAGCAACTTCGCAAGATTGCGAGCGAACAAGGCGATGTCTTGAGCTTTACCGCGGGTTTGTTGCAGGCCTCCCGGCCGCGGGAACCACAACCCACAAAGCCCGTTGTCGCGGAAAGCGAGTCGTAGCGAGCGACCTCATAGCGCCGAGACCCAAAACAGGGAACCGCCAAGGACGCAAAGAGCGCCAAGAGCTTGCCTGATGAAGCCTTTCGTAGAAGTACTCGGTCGGCCATCTGGATCTAAGCTCCGTGATTTGAGATTCTCAGATTCCAAATGACAGCTCGGATTCCCCTTTGCGTGCTTGGCGCCCTTGGCGGTTCAAACAAATGCAGATTTGCCCCCTTGAACTTCGTTGCCACCAAGTGAACCTAGGGTAGTTCTTCGATGCTGACGTCCTTGTACCAGGCTTCGCTGGGCGGGCCGCCATGAATTTGAAGGCAGATGACGCCGGTCTGCTCAATCGAATCGTCTGGTTCCACGTAGTCCACGGTTTGAACACCGTTGATGGAGAGTTGAACGCGCTTTCCCTCACAGCGAATGACATACTTATTCCAGTCGTTCCGCTTCAAGACCTTGTTCACAGCGTCCAGATCCGCCTTCGCCAGCACTTTCTTACGACGTGATTCATCGTAAAGACATCCCCACCATTCTGGATCTCCCATGTCGGCCTGATAACCGATCACTTCGTGGTGGTTTGGAATTCTCTTCGACCGAATTTGCACACCGGCATTGGCGCCTGTTCCAAGCAACTTGAATTTCAGCCGCAGGACAAAGTTCTGGTAACTCTTGCGTGTGCACAGGAACTCGTTCTGCGGCACCTTGGCCGACAACGATCCTCCCACCACGGCGCCGTCCTGGATCCGAAAGGTTTTCTGAACGTCGCCTTCCCAGCCCTGGAAACTCTTGCCGTCAAACAGCAGCGATTTCTTTGCTTGGCCGGAGTCAGCACTTGATGAAACGCAAAAAATCAAGAGGCAAAGGCAAAGCCCAGTTCTTGTGGAAAGGTTCCAATTCATGCTGTTCTCCTCTGAAAATCGTCCTAGTGCTCCTCCTCGAAGAAATGCCGAGTACGACGATGAGAACGAGAAATCGCTTTTTTCCATCGTATCGCAGCGTCATGCTTTGCTTTTGCCGGTGGTCCACCACAGGACTGTCAGTCCCCCGCACAGGGTCAGCCCCAGCCAGCGCGCTGCGCCAGTCTCGAACACGACTGTGGCGTTGAATACGATAAAGAAGAAAAACGCGTGCAGCGCAATCGTGAGCGCACGCGGCCTATGCCAGTAGCTTTCGGCACCGGCCAGCCACCACCAGATCACGTCGGCCAGCCAGACAAGCGTGAAGAAATAACTGACGAAGAGACCGTGGCCAACTTCCCAACCTACGGTTTCGCGGGTCTGTCTGGCAGTCTCTTCAAAAGCGGAGGCATGACTCCAGCCGTGGTAGAACTGAAAGGCGGAATAGACGTGGCCCAGATACGCCACGCAACCCAAAGTCCATGCCATACGAGCCAGTCGCGACCATTGCGGTTGATGCCTGGCCACGAGCAGACCAGCAGCGCCCCCGGCATAGCCGAGCAACGCGCCCCAGATTGTCCATTTTGTTAGAAGGACTCCACTCGTCACTTGTTTCAGTCTGCCGATTGAGCAGTGGATGGAGCGTCGGCTGTCTGCGCCAAATACAGGGCACGCGCCAGGCCAAGGCCAAACCCCAGCCCGTAGCACACGCCCCAGAGGAGCATGCCTATCTTTCCGTGGAGCGAGTGGTGCAGCCACTCTCCCACGAAGTATCCTGCTGAATGAGCAACAAACAACACCACCGCGATCCTGGAAAGACCGCTCCAGGCGCGGAAGGCGGCAGCCAGTACCAGACCCAGAGCTGTCGAGCCCACCAGCGAGCCCAACCACTCTCCAGCCGTGCCCCGCAGCGTGAAGTAAGACGCCATCCAACTGGCTGCGTATGCAAAGAAAGCCAGACTAAACCAAAGCCAGAAGGTGCGTTTCGCCCTAGCTTGCACCACAAGGGGTTTCAGGGCAAAACCACCGAGCGAGATGAACAGCAAGGTCCAGACACCATAAGCTCCTATCAGACCGAGGTGGTGGTACATCCAGTGTTCGCCGAAAGCCACCGTCGCATACACCAGCAGGCTGACTAAGCCGAACCGCAGACTGCCTTCGAACTGGCATCTGGAGAATCTCAAGAACGATTTCTCGTTGGAAACTCGGCTGCTAGCGGCTGTGTTCATCACGAGAAAACGATTGGTGGTAGCGTATGCCAGCAAAAGAGGAGCGAAAAGGAAGGCTCATGGTAGCACGAAGCCACACTTAAGCATTCTTCTTGTCACGCATTCTCCCTGTCGTTTATCGGGAAGCGAGCACCTTTCAGTGAAGAAGGCTTTTAGGAAGAGGATAAGCGAAAGTTTACTGTGATCGTGGTGAAGACCTCGACTGGCTGGCCATTGAGCAGAGTCGGCTCATAACGCCAGTTCTTGACGGCGTCTACGGCGGCATTCACCAGGTCTGGATCGGCTAGTTTGTTGACCACGCGTATCGTTCCCAGATTCCCATCCATCAGGATAACGGCTTCCAGAAGGACGATACCCTGAATCCCTTGCGCCTGAGCTCGTTCGGGATAAACCGGTTGCACTTGATGGACCAGCTTTGTCTGTTGAACATTGCCGCCGACCCGGATTCTGCGCGGCGGACCGCTGCGGGAAGGCCGGGGAACTACTTGAGGGGCTTTTCCGACGACGTCGACAGTTTGGATCACTTCACCGATCTCGAGCCTGAAGGCGAAAAGTTTCGCTTGCTTAGGGTTGAAATCGAAAGTTTTAACTTGGTACGGCTGGAAACCCGACTTGCGGGCCTCCAGCGAGTAGCGACCAGCTGGAAGACCGCGAAACTCATATTCGCCAGCAGGCCCCGAGAGGGTAATCTCCTTGGTTTGGCTCTCTTGATGAGAAACGATAATGGTCGCCTGTGGAACCGTGGCTCCGCTGGCATCAAAGACTGTTCCCACCAATCTGGCGGGATTCTCTTGTGCGACCAGCATTCCTTGGTTCAGTAGTGCTGCGCCGCCGATAAGGGAAACCGTCATGGCCAATGCGAATCCGGCAATCATCAAGCGGTGTAAGACAACGACATTCTTTCGAGAATGGTGCAACCGCATGTGATCAATCCTCCTTTTAAGGTTCGAGCCCGTGGCAAGAGATGCTCCAGCCACGCTTTCACCGAGGCTCAATCGAAACACTTTCATCAGGCTGGAGAGGTAGTTCTCAGAGTTGATTGCAGACGCAAGTACTTCTTCGTCGCAGGCGAGCTCCCTTTCCACCAGCAGCTGGCGATCTATAAGCCAAACTACCGGATAGAACCAGAACACGCCGCATAGCCACGACTGGAAGAAACTCACCAAGTTGTCACCACGCTGGACGTGCACCAGTTCGTGCAGTATCACTGCCTCCAGTTCTGGGGCAGTGAGTGCTTCCACCATGCCTTGGGGTAACACGAGCACCGGCTTCCATACGCCCCAAACTCCCGGCTCGGGAAGGTCGGAAGAAATGATGAGCCCAACGGGCCGCCTCTCCTTAAGCAGGGTTCTCATTCGACGCAACGCCTCCACTGCGCGCCCTGAAATCAATCGTTGACCTCGCCGCAACGCAGTTTTCAGAGCGCGGCGGCGCTTCGAGAAGACCGCCAAGCAGAACACGCTTCCCACTCCCCAAACTAACGTCAAGGCGCAATAAAGCTCGGCGTGATTCCCTCCCGTTCCGATTGCGTTGGGAGTCCGCTTGCTCACATCAACTGCCGGCGTCACACCTTTGATTTGTGAAGGGAAACTTAGCAATCGCACGGGTTGAAGAGTGCGAGACAGCACTTGCCGGCCAGGGAGCCTGGAGATTCAGTGATGAGGCAACCAAGGCCAAAACGACTGCCGGGAGTGCACACTTGAACGAAGCCAGCAGCCAGACCCAATAACGGGTCTTGGCCGAAGCGCGCTTCGCAAGAAGGCAAAAAACCCAGGCGAGGGCCGAGAGCCAGGCGGCCTGCCACAGTTGATGGAGCATCGCGGGCCAAAGCCAACCCGCTGCGTCAGCCAATTCCTGATGAAGACTCGTCATGTAAACCTCTTACCAAAGTACCTAATTCTGATTGCGACAGGATGATACCCTTCTGACCGCGGACTGGGGCATTAGTCGTAGAGCTGTTTACGGTCAAGAGCTGCTCCGAGGAGCAACTGATGTCGACGTTCCAACTCGCTGAGATATTCAGGATCGAATGCTCCAGGCGATGGCCTGGAGCGTGTTAGCAGCTGCTTGGGACCCAAGAAGAGAAGCGCGTCGGCAACGTCGCGTAAATGCGGGGGCGAAGGAAACGTCACTTGTTCGCTTACCGCCTGTCCGCCGCCCACGCGAGTCCGGGTTACGGGGCGGGGTGGAGTGTACTCCAGCCCTCCAAACCAGGCATCCTTCAGCGAAATAAGGTTCGGCACCTTGTTGCCGGAAGATACCACGTGCTGCTCTATCTCCCGGGAACTCTTGAGGTGCCCAAAGTAGGTGTGAACGACGAAGACAGATCCGGGGCGCCGCGATTCGATTTGGTTGACCACGTTGTCTGGAGCCTTGCCGTAAAAATTCCGACGGCTCACGTGAGCATCACCCATCACCAACAGCACGCGGCGGTTCTTGCTCAAAGATTCCCTTTCGAGTATCGCGGCACAAGTCGAATCTCGATCCAAGAATGTCTTGGCATCTTCCAGGCTTTGTACTCGGCTCCAATTGATCGGTGGAGCGCATGCCAGCACGCGTGCGCGCCGTCTCTTTGGAAGTTTCTGATTCACTTCCCGGACGGCTGCCAGAAACTGCCCATAGATCGGCGCTTCCCAAAGTCCGTTCACTACCGTTGTGTCACGCCATATCTTTCGTAGCTCTGCCATGGGCAGGGAATTCCCAGCAATGTAACGGTCCAATGCTTTCTGGTAGTGCGCGTTGCCAAACTCAACCGCGATGTCCTTGACCCGTCGTGAAAACCCTGGATCTCGAATCAACGAGAGCAGAAACGCCTTGTCCTGCTCAAGCCTGTGGACCTCGCTGACTGCTACGACGGGATGCCGATCGGACGCGTCTAGCAGGGCTTGGATCGATTCAGAACCGGCGGCCCCCGCAAGTGCGACAAGTAAGGGTGAGAGCAGCGATGCGACCACTGTCACCGCAGTGTGTATGATGGCGTATTTCACAGGGTATCTCTTAGCTTTGACATGAGCTACAGGCGGTCTGAAGGCCAGTAGAAGACACAGCAGTTCTATGAACCCTTCTTCCTCGACTCCCTCTTGCGGGTGCCGGGACGATCTGTGTTCCAAGCTGTCTCAGAACGGGTTTTTGGTTTCTGTTGCTCGCCCACACTCCCCTCCAGGCTGCGTAGGTCCTCCAGCGTGAGCCGGCCGGTTTCGATCAGGTGTGCCATCAGCGGCCGAGCGGATCCACCGAAGAGCGAAAGCAAGTCGTCGATCAATCGATGGTGGGCTTCCTTTCGGCTGACCACGGGTTCGAAAATATGCGCGTTGCCGATCTTGCGAACGCGGCGCAGCGCACCCTTCTCTTCCAGCCGGTACACGATGGTTTGCACCGTCGTGTACGCCGGGCGTCGCGTTTCTGGCAAAAGCTCCATGATCTCGCGGACCGATCCCTTGCCCAACTCCCACAACACGCTCATGACCTCGAGTTCGAAGGGAGTGAGCTTGATGCGAGTCTTTGCTGCCACGTTCAGCCTCCATACTAAGTGTGAGGTTATAATTACTAATTCAGTAGTAGATTGTCAAGCAGATTTTTGTATCTCTCGCAGGAGTACTAGTAGCGAGAGACCTCAGACCACCCAGGCGTGCGGCTTCGTTGGCGACTGACCCCTCACCCGGCCTTCGGCCACCCTCTCCCCACAAAAGGGAGAGGGAGTTGCTTCACACCGAAGTTTGAACTTCGTTGGCAGCAAGTCACCCCAGTGTTAAACGGTCAGTGCATGAGATCGCCGCAGAAGCCAGTGAGCATAGGAGCCGACGCCGGACGGCGATGGGTGGGGGTCCGGCTAAGATCTCAAGAGGATCCGAGGCGGCGCAGGCCCAAGTCTAATGGCCGCCAGCGGCGTTACTTCTTCTCTCCCCAGTGAATCGCTGCAATCCCGCCTGTCAGATTGACATACCCAATTTGGTCGAATCCGCAGGTGCCAAAAATGCCGGCAAGCCTGGCTTGGTCGGGAAACTGACTGACTGACTCCGGCAGATAGGTATAGGCATAATTGTGTCGTGAGAGCACGGCCCCAATTCTTGGGAGCACGTTGAAGAAGTACTTCTGGAAGAGACGGTCGAACAGCGCGTTGGTGGGCTTCGAAAATTCAAGCACGACGAGCCGCCCGCCTGGTTTGAGGACACGGCGCATCTCTGCCAGTCCACTCTCCGGACTTTCGAGATTGCGCAGGCCAAAGGCAATGGCGATGGCGTCGAAGGTGTTGGCGGGGAAGGGAAGCGTGAGCGCATCGGCTTCGACAAGGCTGATCTTGGGGCCAGCGCCACGGTGGCGGAGTTTGTCCAGGTTCAGACGTAGCATCGGGTGGCTGAAGTCAGACGAGACAATGCGATGGGCGCCTTGCCGAATCATCTCAAGCGACAGGTCGCCAGTGCCGCAGCAGAGATCCAGCCAAAGAGCTTGTTGCTGACTTGAACTGGTACGCATCAGCGAAACAGCTTTGCGGCGCCACGACTTGTCGATGTTTAGAGAGAGGAGATGGTTCAGCAGGTCATAGCGGGGAGCTATGGAAGAAAACATCTGCCGAATCTGGCGGGCCTTAGGACTCAGCATGCAGATAGGAGCGAAGCACGCTTTGGACGGCTGATCGCGGAACATCCTTGACAATATCGACTTGTCCTACGTGACGGGGAAGGACAAATCGAAATCTCTGATCCACGAACTTCTTGTCCGACAGCATGTGACGGTACACGTCGGCCCAACGCAATCGCCGCGGCCGCGGAAGCTGTCCAATACCTTGAATGGAAGTGTTGATCCTTGCTGCCTCGGAGGCATCAAGACCATTCAGCCGTTCCGCAAGTTGATTGGCCATGATCATCCCGTGTGCGATCGCTTCTCCATGAGTGAAGGTCTTGTATTGAGTCGCAGCTTCGAGGGCATGCCCCAGGGTGTGCCCGTAGTTGAGCACCATCCGCAGTTCCGACTCCGTTTCGTCCTGGCTGACAATCTCGGCCTTGATGCGAGCGCACTCGGTAATCATCTGTTCGAGGCTCTGCTTGTCCCTCTTTGGAAAACGCGTGTGCTTCTTCTCCACCAGTTCGAGAAGCTCAGCGCTTCGGATCACGCCATACTTGAGAGCTTCGTAAAGGCCTGAACGCAATTCGCGCGGTGGCAAAGTGGCGAGCAGGAGAGGGTCTGCAATCACCGCGCGCGGCTGATGAAAAGCACCGACCAAGTTTTTGCCGCTGGGCAGATTCACGCCGGTCTTGCCGCCGATAGAACTGTCAATCTGGGCGAGCAGCGTTGTGGGCACCTGCACGTACGGCAATCCCCGAAGATAGCTGGCGGCCACAAAGCCTGTTACATCTCCGATCACGCCGCCCCCAAAAGCAATCAACAGAGTCTTTCGGTTGGCATGCAAACGCGAAAGGGCGCGATAGATCTTCTCAACTGTCGCAAGCGTCTTGTACTTTTCTCCCTCGGGAATAGTGACCAGTTCAGCTTCGAGGCCTGCGCGGCGTAACGAACGAAAGAGCCGTTCGCCATGCAGGGAAAGGATCGTCTTGCTTGAGATAACGATGGTGTTCTGTGAAGGCTGGAGCTCCTTCACAAGTGAGCCCGTCTGACTTAGAAGTCCATTTCCAACTTTTACGGAGTAGCTGCGAGTTTGCAATGCTACCTGGATCGTGCTCATCTTGAATCCCTCGGGAAGGCGTTCATACCACGGCAAAGGCGCGATACTATAGCACAATTGAGGAAGCGGAATAGCAGGCGAGAGTGCGCCAGAATGAGGCGTTCTTCGGCGCTTGTGTCTGTCTCCGAATGACAAACATCACGCTGGCTGTGCAGCTCGAGAGCTTGACGCTACCCTGAGTATCCAGAATTGTGTTGAGAACTCAAAGAGCGGTACTGTAAGCTCCTTTGGGTGGATCAGCGACGACATCATCGTTTGCGAATCAGCCAGGGAACCGTTGAAGACAACGTTCACCTGAGAGTCATCCCATGCAGCCTGAGCCCGAAACGATAACAACAGATTTCCTGGTCATTGGAAGCGGCATTGCCGGTCTGCGCGCAGCCATTGAGATGAGCGCTACAGGCCGTGTCTTGCTGCTGACCAAGGAGCGTTTGAACGAGTCCAACACTGAATGGGCGCAGGGTGGCATCGCGGTTGCACTGAGCGACGAGGATGAGGTGAGTTTGCACTATGAAGACACGCTCCGTGCCGGCGACGGGTTGTGCAGTCCGGAGGCGGTGAAGGTCCTTGTCGAAGAAGGAGTGCGCTTCATCACGGAATTGATCGATTGGGGGACGGAGTTTGACCGGGATGGAGTACAGCTCAGCTTCTCCAGGGAAGCAGCTCACAGCCGCTCGCGCGTGTTACACGCGCAGGGCGACTCCACCGGGCGCGAGATTATTCGGGTTCTGCTGAAGAAGGCACTAGCGAGCCAGAATGTTGTGTTGAAACCACACTGCTTTTCACTGGACCTCATCGTTGAAGACGGAGCCGTCTGGGGCGCCTGGTTTCTCGATGAACAGGAAAAGCGCGTTCGCAAGGTGCTGGCCGGGAGTACGGTGCTGGCTTCGGGCGGGGCTGGCCAGGTGTATTCGGAAACCACCAATCCCGATCTGGCGACAGGCGACGGCCAGGCGATGGCGCACCGCGCGGGCGCAGTGCTGGCCGACATGGAGTTTTTTCAGTTTCATCCGACGGCGTTGTTTCTTCAAGGTGCACCCCGCTTCCTGCTGACGGAAGCCATTCGCGGCGAAGGTGGTTATCTCCGGAACATTGACTGCGAACGGTTCATGCGTCAATACCACGAGATGGGTGACTTGGCGCCGCGCGATATTGTCTCGCGTGCAGTTGTCGCTGAGATGAAGAAGACCAACAGCAATTTTGCCTACCTTGACCTGACGCACTTGGAAGCGAATCTCATCAAGAAGCGGTTTCCCAAGGTGTACGCCACTTGCCAGAGTTACAACATCGACATCACGGTCGATATGATCCCCACTCATCCTGCGGCGCATTATCTGATGGGAGGCGTGAGAACCGACTTGTTTGGCCGGACCTCGTTGCGCAACCTCTATGCGGCAGGTGAAGTTGCCTGCACCGGTGTGCACGGCGCCAACCGGCTCGCCAGTAACTCGCTTTTGGAAGGATTGGTGTATGGTGCCCGGGCGGGTCAGGCTGTGGCCTCGGACATGCACGGCACAGTCCCGGCCGGCCTGAAGACAAAAGCGATTGCTCTTCCTGAGAATTCTCGGGAGCTAAACCGTCTCAAGGAAACCAAGAAAGCCATCCAGCGCCTGATGTGGGAGAAAGTGGGCATCTTGCGAGATGGGCGAGACCTGAAGGATGCCCTGCGTCATCTGATGCATTTGGGTTCTCACTTCAAATCGCCTTCAGCCAGCCGCGCAGAATGCGAATTGATCAATCTGATCACCGTAGCCGAGCTGATGATTGTCTCCGCCATGGCGCGGGAAGAGAGCCGGGGGGCTCACTACCGGGCCGACCATCCTTGCAGAAACGACCAGAAATTGCAGAAGCATTCCGTGATTTCGACTGCCTCCCACGTTGACTTTGTCAACTTCAACCCACCCAAGACTGCCCGGGAAGTTCCTGCGGCCAAGTAGCGTTTACTTTCTTCGTCATTCCCGCGAAAGCGGGAATCCAGGGGTCCTGTCCTCACTTGCTGGATTCCCGCTTTCGCGGGAATGACGCACATGAAAGGTTTGGTTCAGGCGAACTCCGCGTCATTGCTGATATCACAGGGTAACTTCTCTGCGAAGCGCACAGCGCTAAGTAGTGTCTTTTATAAGGTTCGATCACGTATTTTGCTCACAGCTTTACTCATCCCCCGGAGGGGATGAATTTGAATAGCCACGGGTGACGCGCCAAGCGGAACCCGTGGCTGTGACCAATTGATGACCCAAGTGGGTAAGGGGCAGGCCGAAGGCCAGCCCCTCCCCGTTGTCGC
>Ga0187892_10008651_pt1 | contig 13817 bp, 10 predicted proteins | sample MA1701073metaG_FD_139345 | JGI IMG/M metagenome (GOLD analysis project Ga0187892, IMG submission 139345) | Bio-ooze microbial communities from a basaltic lava cave in the Kipuka Kanohina Cave System on the Island of Hawaii, USA - MA170107-3 metaG ...
ATCCGCTCGGTCATGCCCCACACGACGTGGCCGCCGTGGTGATAGGCGGGGAACTCGCGCTCCACGCCGCGCACGGCCACCACCGTGGCGCGCCGTGCGCCGAGCGCGGCGAGGGGGACCCAGAACGCCTCCCGGACCTCGGCCGAGAGCGCGAGGGAGGGACGGCGCGCCAGCGCGAAGACGAAGGGGCGCACCACAACGGGCGGCAGGACGGGCGTGCGCGGATAGAGATCATCGAGCGTGCCGAGGCGCTCGGCGCGCGCGAGATCGACGCCCGTCTCCTCGAGCGTCTCGCGCAGCGCGGTCGCGAGCAGGTCGGGGTCGCGCGGGTCGCGGCGGCCGCCCGGCAGCGCGATCTGGCCCGACCAGGGATCGCCCTCCCACTCGGCGCGCTTGATGAGCAGCAGCTCGAGCCCCGCCGACTCCTCGAGCAGCGCCAGGGCCACGGCAGCGGGCTGGGCCTCGGGTGCGTCCTCGATGCGCGGCGTGCGCACCGCCAGCACCTGCCGCACGCGGGCGAGCATCGTCATGCGAGGTGCCGCCCGAGCCACGCGACCGTGGCCCCGGCCACGCGCTCGTAGGCGGGCGTCGACCCGGCCCAGGGATGTCGCACGCCGAACGTGTGGCCCGTGCCCGGAATCGCCAGCAGCTCGGCCGTTCCCGGCCGCGCCGCGCCGCGGAGGTCGTGCGCCGCAGTCACGGGGACCGACTCGTCGTCCGATCCGTGCGCGATGAGCCACGGCGCGCGCACGGCAGCCGCCGCACGCAACACGTCGAGCGCGGTGACACCGTGCGCGTCGAGATCGTCCAGGATGTCTGTGGCGAGCCAGAGCACCTGGCCGGTGCGCTGGTTCACGACGGGCGTGCGGCCGCTGCGGCGCCATTCGGGGATCGCGTCGGGACTCCACAGGCTGCCGAACCGCGCGACGCCGCCCCAGGTGACCAGGGCGCGGACGGTGGCGTCCGCCGCCGCGCGCAGCACGGCGATCGCTCCGCCCATGCTGTGCCCCAGCAGGCCGAAGGCCGGGGGCCGCGCGCCAAGGTGGCCGCGATCGAGGGCGTCGAGCACGATGGCGAGATCGCGCAGCGCGTTGGAGTAGGTCATGCGCGCGAAGCGCTCGGGCTCGTCGAACGTCTCGCCGTCCTCGCCGACACCTGATCCCGAGAAATTGAACGACACCGCGGTGAAGCCCGCCACAGCGAGTCGCTCGGCGATGCGGGGAAAGAAGCCCCAGTCCTTGAACCCCTTGAAGCCGTGGCAGATCACCACGGCGGGGCGGGCGGCGCCGGCGGAGCGCACGTCGCCGCGCAGCGGGCCGCCATCGGCGCCGGTGAGGCGGAAGCTGTGGGTGGTTGGGGTGGCCAGAGAATCGCTATTATAGCGCCCGACCGATGACGCTGCTCGGCTGGATCGCGGCGGCCGCCTATCTCGCGGTCTTCCTGGTGGTGACGCGGCGCTACGCCAGGCGGCGCCCGCGGCTGCGCGACTACACGCCGGCGGCCACCGGCCCGCTCGTCTCGGTGATCATTCCCGCGCGCAACGAGGCGCACAATATCGAGCGCTGCGCCCGCTCGATTCTCGCGTCACGCTACCCGGCCCTCGAAGTGATCGTCGTGGATGACCGCTCGGGCGACGGCACGGCCGATATCGTGCTCCAGCTGGCGCGCGCCCCGGAGGCGCGCGGCCGCCTGGCGCTGGTCCGCGGGGCGGAGCTCGAGCCGGGGTGGTTCGGGAAGCAGTGGGCCCTGGTCCAGGGGTATCGGGTGGCGAAAGGCGAGCTGCTGCTGTTCGCCGACGCCGATACCCGGCACGGCGCCGAGCTGGTCGGCCGCGCCGTGGCGGCCCTCGAGCGCGAGCGCGTCGATCTGCTGTCGCTGGTGCCGCGACAGGAGATGGCGACGTTCTGGGAGCGGCTGGTGCAGCCCCACGTGATGCTCGCGCTTCAGGCCCGCGTCGGCGACCTGCGCCGCGTGAACCGCACCCGCATCGAATGGGAGGCGATCGCGAACGGTCAGTTCATTCTGGTCACCCGCGCGTCGTACGAGGAGGTGGGGACGCACGAAGCCGTGCGCGGCTCGGTGGTGGACGACCTGTCGTTGGCCCAAGCCTACGTGCGGCACGGGCGGGACATCTTCCTGGCGCACGCGCCCGAGGACATGAGTGTCCGGATGTACCGCTCGCTCGGCGAGATCGTGGAGGGCTGGTCGAAGAACCTGGCGCTCGGCGCGCCGCTCATGGCGCCGCCGATCCGCATCCTGCGCGGGCTGCTGCCGTGGCTGATGTGGCTGCCCGTGCTGGCCTGGGTGGGGCCGCCCGTCGCCTGGGCCGGCGCCGGCTGGGGCTGGGCCGCAGCGGCGACGCTGATCTCGCTCGCGCTCTGGCTCCAGATCTACTGGCGCGAGCGCGCGCCGCCGCAGTACGCGCTGCTATACCCGATCGGCGCGCTGATCGTCGCCTACATCATGCTGCGATCGGCGTGGCGGGGAGGCGCGCGCGTAGAGTGGAAGGGCAGAGTTTACGGGCGCACAGACGCACCGCGCTAGGCGCAGCAGGCGCACAGACGCGCAGCAGGGAACAGGCCGTCGGGATCAGGGAGCAGGTCGACCTCCTGTCTGCCACCCACCGCCTGTTGACCGCTGTGCGTCGGCGCGTCTGTGCGCCTAACGCGGTGCGTCTGTGCGCCTAATCGCCTAGGAACCGCCGACCACCCTCGTCACCAGGACTACGCCCGCCACGAGGCTCCCTACCGCCGCCGCCACGTGCAGCGCCCTCGCCCACCGCTCACCGCGGTGCGCGGCCGCCCGGACGGCGAGCCCCAGGGCCCACGACACCGCGAGCATCCCGGCGATCGTCCCCACGCCGAACGCGGCGAAGTAGGCGGCCCGCGCGGCCGGGCTCGGCGTCGCCGCGATGAGCAGCACAACGAGGGCCGCGCCGCCGGCGAGGCCGTGCGCCACGCCCACGGCGAGCGCTCGCCGCGCCGTGCGCATGCCGTGGCGGTGCCGATGAGACGCCCCCTGCGCGTGACTGTGGAGATGGAGGTGCGGTGCCGGCCCATCGGCGTGGGCGTGCAGGTGCATGTGCCAGCGGCCGCGCGCGTAGGCCAGGAGCACGGGCAGCCCGAGCAGCACGAGCACCGCGGCCACGACCAGCTCGGCCGCAGGCTGGAACGCCGCGGGCAGCCGCAGCCCGAGGGCGATGACCGCCAGCGCGACGGCGCCGACGCTGGCCGTGTGCCCCAGCGCCCACGCGATGCCCAGGCGCGCGGCGTCGCGCGGCCGGCCCTGGCGGCTCGCCAGGATCGAGACGGCGGCCAGGTGGTCGGGCTCGAAGGCGTGGCGCAGGCCGAGGAGCAGGCCGAGGGCGGCGACGGCGATGGGGTCGAGCATTGCCGCGCTGAATCTAGCCCCCGGAGGCGTGAAAGGAACGTGCAGGCTCGGGAGGCCGTAGAGTGTTGGGGCCCAAGGGACTGCAACCTTTCCGGGGTGCCTTCCTATCGAACCGCTCGAATGCAGGCCACGATTCCCGGGGTGGCGCCACTGACGCGGGAGCCGACGACGGCGGCGGACGCCGAGACAGCCGACGTAGCCCTCGCGGCGAGCGGAGACGCCCACGCGTTCGAGCGCCTGTACCGGCGCCACGTGGCGCGGATCCACTCGCTGGCGCGCCGCATGGCGGACGCGACCGAGGCCGACGACCTCACGCAGGATGTGTTCGTCCGGGCGTGGGAGAAGCTGCACACGTTCCGGGGGCAGGCGGCGTTCGGCACCTGGCTCTACCGCCTGGCGGTGAACGTGATCCTGGGGCGCCGCAAGGCGATCGCAATCGACCGCGGGCGCTACGACACTGCGGAGGACGCGCTCGCCGACGCGGCCGGATCACCCGAGACACCGGGCGCGGCGCTCGACTTCGAGGCGGCGATCGCGCGGCTCCCCGACCGAGCGCGGCAGGTGTTCCTGCTGCACGACGTGGCCGGGTACCGCCACGAGGAGATCGCGCAGATGCTGGGGGTGGTGCCGGGGACGTCGAAGTCGCAGCTGCATCATGCGCGGATGGCGTTGCGCAAGCACATCGATCGGTGAACGAGCGGGCGCGGGAAACGGGGAGCGGGAAACGGGAAGCGTCAAGGAGCAGCCCAATGACTGACCAGTGGACGGACCGGCTGTCGGATTATCTCGACGGGCATCTGGGCGCGGCGGAGCGGGCGGCGCTCGAGGCGCACCTGCCGGAGTGCGGCGGCTGCCGGGCGACGCTCGCCGAGCTGCGCCGCGTCTTGGCGCGGGCCCGCACGCTCGAGGACCGGCCGCCGGCGACCGACCTGTGGTCCGGGATCGCGGAACGCATTCAGATCCGGCCGGCCGCGCGGCGGTGGCGCGTGAGCGTCAACGTGCCGCAGCTCGTCGCGGCCGGTGTGGCGCTGGTGCTGGTCGGGGGCGGCGCCGCGGCGCTGCTCCGCAACCGACCGCAGCCGACGCCGACCCCCGTGCCGGCCGTCGTGCCCGTGGCGACGGGGTGGACATCCTACGCCATGGCCATCACCCGGCTCGAGGCGGCGCTGGCGGAGAACCGCGGCCGGCTCGACACGGCGACGGTGCGGGTGGTGGAGCAGAGCCTGGCGACGATCGACCGCGCGATCGCCGATGCGCAGCGTGCACTGGCGGCGGATCCCGCCAGCGCCTACCTGAATCACCATCTGGCGCACACGATGCGGCGCAAGGTGGATCTGCTACGCCGCGCCAACGCCCTGGCGAGCGCCGCCAGCTGACACTCGACGGAGACGATTCATGCTCCTGACGCTCGTGACCGCGGCCGGCCTCGCGCTGGCCCAGCAGACCGACACCACGTTCGCCGTCCAGCAGGGGGCCCGGCTGAAGGTCGACAACTTCGGCGGCGAGATCGTCGTGCGGACCGGGAGCGAGGCGCGCGTCCGCGTCCAGGCGGAGCACTCCAGCCGGACGACGCTCGGGATCACCGTCGGGCCGACCCTCGTCAGTATCAAGAGTGAGGGGCGGCGCGGTCCGCCCCAGCTCGTCACCATCCGGCTCACCGTGCCGACCTGGATGGCGCTGAATCTTTCGGGCGTCTACACCGATATCTCCCTCGAAGGCACGCAGGCGGCGGTGTCCGCCGAGACGGTGGAGGGCGACGTCACCCTGCGCGGCGGGAGCGGCGCGGTGACGCTCCAGTCGGTCGAGGGCGACGTGACCGTGACGGGCGCGCGCGGGCGGGTCGACGTGCGGACGGTGGACGGCACGATCCGCATCGACGACGCCGCCGCCGATATCGTGGCGGAGACCGTGGACGGCGACATCCTGCTGCGCACCATCAACGCGGCCAGTGTGGATGCCAGTACGGTGGACGGCGACATCGTGTACGACGGAACGATTCGGGACGACGGCCGCTACAGCCTGGCGACGCACGACGGGGATCTCGCCATCGCCATCCCCGAGCGGACGAACGCGACCGTCGACATCCAGACGTTCGGCGGCTCGATCGACGTGAGCTTCCCGGTCGAGGTCACCGAGACGCGCCGCGACCGGCGTTTCAGCGTCGTGCTCGGTCGCGGCACGGCCCAGATCGAGCTGCAGTCGTTCGACGGCGACATCAGGCTGGTGCGACCCGGCGAGGTCTCGCTACCTCCGCGCGACGGGCCGCACAAGGATCACGACAAGGACAAGGAGCACAAATGAACGGGAAGCGGGAAGCGGGAAACGGGAAGCGGCGAGCCATGCCGCTGACTGCCAGCGCGTGCGTCCTGGCGATCGCTGCTGGCATCGTGCCATCGGCCGCCGCGGCGCAGGGCGACTTCCAGTGGAAGGGCCGCGTCGCCGCCGGCAAGACCGTCGAGATCAAGGGCGTGAACGGCGGCATCACCGCGCTGGCGGGCACGGGCGCCGAGGTCGAGGTCACCGCCCGGAAGCGGGGCCGCGACGACGATCCGGACGAAGTCAAGATCGAGGTCCTCGAGCACGAAGGCGGCGTCACCGTGTGCGCGGTCTACCCCACGGGGCGCCGCGCCCGGCGCGAGAACACCTGCGAGGTCGGTGACCACTGGAGCTCGAGCACCGACGACAACGACGTTTCGGTGGACTTTACCGTCCGGATCCCGGCGGGCCGGCACCTGAACGCCCGCACCGTGAATGGCGACGTCGAGGCCACGGGGCTCGGCGGCAACGTGGACGCCGCCACCGTGAATGGTGGCGTCGACGTCGCGACGACCGGCTGGGTCGAGGCGACGACCGTCAACGGCTCGATCCGGGCGAGCATGGGTCGTGGGGACTGGCAGGGCGAGCTCGAATTCCAGACCGTGAACGGCGGGATCACGCTCCAGCTGCCCGCCACCCTCAACACCGAGGTCCACGCCAGCACCGTGAACGGCGACCTCACCTCGGACTACCCCCTCACCGTCAGTGGGCGCTGGGGCCCCCGTCAGCTGCGGGGCACGATCGGCAACGGGGGTCGGGAGCTGAGCCTCAGCACGGTCAACGGGGGGATCAGGCTCCGGAAGACGACGTAGCTACACGGGATACGGGAAACGGGAAACGTGGATTCAGCCGTACCCACGTTTCCCGTTTCCGCTTCCCGTTTCCCGCATTATTCCGCCCCACCTCGCGTAATCCCGGTCCGGGATTCCCGGCCGGGTCACCGCACCTTGGGCCGTCCGTTGCCAGAGGCCCGTGGTGCTCCGCGAGCTGCTCCGCCGCACCGAGCAGATCCAAGATCTGCGCGCCCTCTTCGAGGCGCTCGGTTACCAACCGGCGTGGGAAGCCGTGCCACCCGGGCCCTGGCTCGGCGGCGAGCGGGCCATGGAGGTGGGCGTCGCCGGCGCGGCGCTCGTCGCCCGGCACGATGCGTTTCGCGTCTTCGGGCTGGAGGCTCGTGATCCCGAAGGGGCAGCCCACGCCGCGGCCCGGCGCCTGGCCGCCGCCGCGGAGCGCGGGCTCGCCTGCGCGCTGGGCCGCGAGCCCCGCCGGCTGGTGCTCGCCGCCTGGCGGGTGGGCGCCGGGGGCGGGCTGGCGCTGCGGCAGGCGACCGTGCCGCTCGACCACCCGCTCGGCAGCGCCCTGGCGACGCTCGAGCGCCTGGCTCCGGTACCCGGGGAGTCGGCGCTCGCGCTGAGCCTGCGGGCCGGCGAGGCGCTGGCCAGCGAAGGCGTCACCGCACGGTTCTTCCGCGCGTTCCGCGCCGTCCTCGAGCGGCTCACCGACCGGTTGGCGATCCCGCGCAGCCGGGGCGATCGCCACACGCTGGCGCTGACCGCGCTCACCCGCGTCCTGTTCCTCTACTTCGTGCAGGAGAAGGGCTGGCTCGATGGCGATCGCCGCTTCCTCCCCTCGCTCCTGGACCGCTGCCTGGCGGCACGGCGGCACTTCCACCGCACCGCCCTCCACCCCCTGTGTTTCGGCGCGCTGAACCGGCCGCCCGAGCTGCGCAGCGCGCGGGTGCGGGCGCTGGGCCGGCTCCCGTTTCTGAACGGCGGCCTGTTCGACACGACGGCACTGGAGCGGCGCTGGGGCCCCGCGGAGTGGGCGAACCCCGACTGGCGCGACGCGTTCGACGATCTGTTCGAGCGATTTCATTTCTCGGCCCGGGAGGACGCCGGGGCCGACCTCGTCGCGCCCGACATGCTGGGGCGGGTGTTCGAGGGCGTCATGGAGCCCGCCGAGCGGCGCACCAGCGGCAGCTACTACACACCCGCGGCGTTGGTGCGCGAGATCGTGCGCGCGACGCTCGAGGCGGTGTTGGTGAACCGCTTCGGCGTCACGCCGTCGGCGGCGGAGTGCTGGATCCACCGGCGCGAGCCGCCGCGGCCCGCGCCGGATCTGCGGCCGCTCACGGTGCTCGATCCGGCCGTCGGCTCGGGTGCGTTTCTCCTCGGGGCGCTGGAGGAGCTGGTCGCGCTGCGCGAGAGCGCGGGCTTCGGGCCGCCGGCCGCGCTGCGGCGCGACGTCCTGGCACGCTCGCTGTTCGGAGTAGATGTCAGCCTCGCCGCCGTGCGACTCACGGAGCTGCGCCTGTGGCTCGCGCTCGTGGCGGGTGACGAGACGGCGGATCTCACGACGGTGGCCCCGCTGCCGAACCTCGACGGCCACGTGCGCCAGGGGGACGCGCTGCTCGATCCGCTGACGCTCGCGGCTTCGCTCGGCGGGCGCGGCGCCGCCGATTCACCCCGCGAGCGCGCCGAGCTGCGGCGGGTGGCGGTGGCGCGGCGCACCCTCTTCGCGCTGACCGGACCCGCGAAGCGCGCGGCGCTACTCGAGCTGGGCCGCGCGGAGGCCGCGCTGGCGAAACGGCTGCTCGAGCGTGCCGTCGCGGAGCTCGACGCCCGGATCGCGGAGCTGCTCGGCGCCGCCCGGGCGCGCGACTTGTTCGGGCGCCGCGCCGGGCTCGACGCCAGCGGACGCACGATACTCCGCCGGCTGCGCGGCGCGCGGCGCGACCTCCGGGCCGCCGGCCGCCGGCTCGGCCGCGAGGGCGGTGTGCCATTCTTCGCGTTCGAGGCGCACTTCGGCGATCTGCTCCGGCGCGGCGGCTTCGACGTGGTCGTGGGGAATCCGCCGTGGGTGCGCGGCGAGCGCGTGCCGGCGAGGGTGCGTGAGACCTTGGCATTCCGTTACCCGTCGTGGCGGCCCGCGGGCGGCCGGGGGTTCGCGCACCTGCCCGATCTGGCCGTCGCGTTCGTGGATCGCGCGCTCGAGCTGGCCGCGCCGGCGGGAGCGGTGGGCCTGCTCGTGCCCCAGAAGCTCGCGACGTCGGGCTACGCCGAGCCGTTGCGGCGGCGCCTGGCGTACGGCACACGCGTCGAGCGCGCCGCTCCGCTCGAGGACTCCGCGGGCGCCTTCGCGGCGGCCGTGTATCCGATGGCGCTCGTCGTGTCGCGGGCCGACCCGCCAACCGCGCATTGCACCGCGTCGGCCCTGGGCCCGCGGAGCGCGGCCCCGCGTGTGTCGCAGCGCGATCTCCAGGCGCCCGGCCCCTGGGTGCTCCTCCCCGACGCCGAGCGCGTGGCGCGGGCGCTGCGCGCCCGGCTCCCCACTTTGGGCGAGCGGTGGAGCCCGCAGCTCGGCGTGAAGACGGGCGCCGACGACCTGTTCCTGCTGCCGGAGCCCGTAACGGGGGCGCGCCCCGCCGCGCGGGGGCGCGACGTGAGCGCGTGGACCTGTCAGGTGCGGCGCTGCATCCTGTGGACCCACGGTCCCGACGGACGCCCGCTCGCCCGCCTGCCGGCGGCGCTGGCGGCGCGGCTCGATCCCGACCTCGGCCGTTTGCGCCGCCGCGCCGATTACCGCCGCGGACCTCCCTGGCAGCTGTTCCGCATCGGACTGGCGCTCGCGCCGCACGCCGTCGTGTGGCCCGATCTCGCGTGCCGGCTCGCGGCGACGGTGCTCGAGCCGGACGTCGTGCCCCTCAACACGCTCTACGGCATCGCGACCCGCGAGGCCGGCGACGCCCACGCGCTCGCCGCGTGGCTCAACTCGCGTTGGCTGAGCGCGCTCGCGCGCCTCGCGGCCGATCCCGCGCGCGGCGGGTTCCGGCGGTTCAACGCGGGCGTGGTGCGCGCGCTCCCGATCCCGCCCCCGGAGGCCACAGCCTGGAGCGCGCTCGCCGACCTCGGGCGCCGGCGGGTGACAGACGACGATGCGGTGGCTGATACCCTCGAGCTCGATGCATCCGACCGCCGAGCGCTGGCGCGCCTCGCCCCGGATCCTCTCTGAGGACCTGGTCCCGCTCGATCCGCCCCTCGCGTTGCTGCTGCGGCCGAGCGGGAGCGGGGATCCGGCGGCCGTCGCGGCGCGCGCAGCCCGGGCGCTGCTCGACCTCCCGGACCGGGCCGCACAGACGTCGCCTACGTGGCTCACGCCGCACCAGGTCCCGGCGGCGGAGCGACTCCACGCCATCGTCGCGCGCTATGGTGGCGCCCTGCTCGCCGACGCGGTGGGCCTCGGCAAGTCGTACATCGCGCTGGCCGTCGCCCTCGCCCTGGGCGGACCGTTCGCGCTGGTGGTGCCGGCGGTGTTGGTATCCCAGTGGCGGGCACTGCTGGCGTTACACGGAGCGAACGCGCTCATCCTGACGCACGAATCGCTCAGCCAGGTAGCCTTCAGCCGTCAGCCATCAGCCGTCAGTGGTCGGCCGCCAACCCTCTTCGTGGTCGATGAAGCCCATCGGTTTCGAAACCCCGACGCCAATCGCTACCACGCGCTCGCCCGGCTCACCGTGGGCGCGCGCGTGCTGCTCGTCACCGCCACACCGGTGCACAACCGCATCGCGGACTTGTTTCACCTGTTCCGCCTGTTCCTGCGCGACGATGCGCTCGCGGCGCTGGGGCTGCCGTCGCTGAATCGCGCCGCGCGGGGGGAGGTGAACAGCGACGTCCTGGCGGCCACGGCGGCCCGGCTCGTCGTGGCCCGCTCCCGCGCGCGTGTGCGCGGCGGTTACGCCGGCGGATCGTGGACGACCGCGTTTCCCGTGCGGGCGCAGGGCGAGGTGATCCGCGCCGGCACGGCACCGGAGGCCGCGCTCACGGGCCTGGTCGCCGGTATCACGACGCTGCGCGCCGGCGGGCCGGCGGCGGCCCTGTGCCGGCTCACGCTGCTGCGTCGGCTCGCGTCGAGCGGCCCGGCGTTCCGTCGCAGCCTGGCGGGCTACGAGGCATTCCTCGAGATCGCCCGCGACGCGGCCCGCGCCGGCCGCGCGCTGACGCCGCGTGAGTTCACGCGGCTGTTCCCGCGCGAGGAGGTGGACGACCTCCAGCTCGTGCTGTTGCCGCTGGTGCTGTCGCCGGACGAGGCGTCGCTCGCCACCGACGACCCTGCGCTCATCGCCGATCTGCGGCAGCGCTGCGGGTGCGCGCTCGATCCCAAGGCCGAGGCACTGGACGCGCTGCTCACGGCGCGCGACGGCAAGACGATCGTGTTCTGCGACGCCGTCGCCACGGTGCGCTACCTGGCCCGGCGGCTCGGCGCGCGGCGCCGGGTGGCGGCGGTCACGGGCGAGACCGGCTGGTTCGGCGGCGCGCGAGTGCGCCGCCCGGAGGTGCTCGACGCGTTCGCGCCGCGGGCGCAAGGGGCGGCGGACCCCCCACTCGCCCTGGCGACGGACGTCCTGATCGCGACGGACCTCCTGAGCGAGGGGCTCAACCTGCAGGACGCCGCGCGCGTGGTGCATTACGACCTGCCGTGGAGCCCGGCGCGGCTGGCGCAGCGCGTCGGGCGCATCGACCGCCTCGGCTCGGGTCACGCGCGGATCGAGACGGTCACGTTCCTGCCGGCGGAGCCGCTGGCGAGTGCGCTCGCGCTGGAGCGCCGGCTGATCGCCAAGGGTCGCGTGCAGCGAGCGGCGGGCGCCGCCGAGTCGGGTGTGCTCGACTGGTGCGACCGGCTTCAGGCGGTCGCGGGACCGGTGGTACCGGCGCCGCCCGGAACGGTGACCACCGTGGCGGGAGACGAGCCGCTGGTCGTGCTGGTGGTGCGGATCGGCGGGCTCGCGGAGGCGATCGTCGTCACCGGGCACGGAGCCCGGGCGGACCCCGAGGCGGCGACCCAGGCGCTGGTGCGCGCGGCCCCACTCGCACCTGGGAGCGACCAGGGGAACGCGCTGGCGCGCGCCATCGAGCGCGCCGCGCCCCTCATGCGGGCCCGCATCGCCGCGGTTCAGGAGGCGCGCTGGCGGGCGGCGGACCGCGACCGGCTGGCGCGACGGCTGGTCCCGTGGGTCCTGGCGGCAGCGCGCCGGGCGGCGAAGCGCGGTGACGGTGCGGCGGTCACCGAGCTCGACGGGCTCGTGTCACGACTCTCGTGCGGCATGACGGCTGGAGAGGAGCTGCTGCTCGAGCAGCGGTTGGCGCAACGGGAGCAGCTCACGATGGCCCATCTCCTGGCCTGGCACCGGCGGCTCCCGCCGCTCGACCCCGCGGGCGAGGCGCCGCGTGCGGAGCTTATCGCGGCGCTGGTGGTGCGGCAGCGTCCTGGCGAGCGGGCGCAACAGGATCAGTCCTGAGTCGCGCGTTCGGGAACCTGGCAGCGGTGAGCTCGTGGCGCAGTTGATCGACCGTCACTACCTCCCAGACCGCTGTTCCGGCGGTCGCGCCGTAGACGACCCCGACGGCCGCGCCAGCGATCGCACCCGTCACCGCCGCCCTGCCAATATCGACGTCCGCCTCGCTATCGACGCCGTTCCAATCGAACAGCGATACCGCGTCAACGAACTCGCCCCACAGACCCGCAGCCAGCGCCGCCACACCCGCTCCCACGAGCGCACCGATTCCCCCATCCATGAGCGCCGTACCCGCGCTTCCCGCCCGGCCGCGATAGACCTCGAGCCTGGAGATGCCCGCGATCGGGACGATGACTCGCCCGCGACCCTGAGCATCGAGCGTCAACGTGTCGTCTCCGAGCGCCAGCAGTCTCCCGTCGTCCACTCGCCGCGCCGTCGACCCCGAACACGGTCCGCCGTCCGGGCAGCCTGGGACCGTGGTCACCCGCAGGCGTAGCGCTCCGGGACTCGGCTCCGAGTGTCGGACCGGAGTCACGCACGCCGCAGCGAGCAGCGGCAACAAGCCAGCGACCCAGGCAGCGCTCACGACGCCCAGGCTGCATCCTGTGGGTCAAGGGCGCGTCAAGCGTCGGCCCGACGTGGCGCACACGGGTTGGCCGGCCTGGGCGCGATGGCCGGGGGAAGGCGACTGTTGCACCCTTCCTCCACCGCTCGACCTGCCCTTCTTCCTGAAGCGCTCCTGTATGCGTGGTATCGACGCGTGCGAACCGCATCGTGCCCCGCGCGACCTGCGGTGCCTCAAGGAACGCTTCGAACGCCCAGTCACCGACGACCGATGGCACTGGGGGCGGCGGCGGCACAGCGGGCGCGCAGGCGAGCGTCAGGATCAGCGCCGGCAGCGGGGCCATGGAGCGGTGCATGAGTCCATCCGGCAAGGGTCGCCACGGCCTACCGCGGTTCACGGGCGGGCGTTTCGGGGGATGGAAGGGTCCGCGCGGTCTAGTGGCGGAGGACCACGCGCACACCGCCCAACACTTGAGCTGAGACCGCACCGTCCTTCAGCAGCTGCAACTCCGCAAAGGGTTGCCAAGAGCCGGGCAGCAGCTCGGCCCCGACCTGACCGACCAGTCCAACGTCTGTTGCGGAAGCGCTGCCGGTGGAGCTTCGGCTCCAGTAGAGACCGGCGCCGATATACGGGGCGATGCGTGATGCTCGAGCTGGCACCCAGCGAAGCGTGACATGGGCGTCCCAGAGTGACCCATTCTCAACGAAGTAGTAAGTGACCCCAGGATAGAGCGCGAGTCTCTTGGGCAGGTACACAATCATGTGGCCGCCGGCCACCAGCTCGTTCAGGTCGCTCAAGTTGTAGCCGGCGTGAACGCCTGGAGATAGCCCGGTGTGCTGGCTCGACAGCCACGCAGGTGCCGCTGCGGCCGCCAGCACAGCAGTGAAGGCCGCGCGTGTCCAGATGATCCTCATCGGCCTCCACGACCCCCGCGTTGAGCCGGTGGGGCGGTGGCGCGCCCACCGGGCCTCAGCCAGAGTGCGGCGCCGATACACCCGAATCGCCCCCGCGTATCCCAGGTGCTCGCAGCGCCGAGTCTGAGGTCGAGCACGGAGGTTAACGGGGCGAGCAAACCCACTCCGAGCCCGACGCCCGGGCGAAGCACGAGGCCACCGGGCTCGTCGCGGCCTACGAGCACGGCACCAAGCTCACCGTACAGCGAGCGCGACATCCCGCGACGGCCATGCGCGCCCCAGTACAAGCCAAGCGCTCCCGCCGGCGCCGGTCCCGCCCACCACTGCCCTCGAGCGACGA
>Ga0187892_10008652_pt1 | contig 13816 bp, 16 predicted proteins | sample MA1701073metaG_FD_139345 | JGI IMG/M metagenome (GOLD analysis project Ga0187892, IMG submission 139345) | Bio-ooze microbial communities from a basaltic lava cave in the Kipuka Kanohina Cave System on the Island of Hawaii, USA - MA170107-3 metaG ...
TGCTCGCGCTCCTCGAGGAGCGGCGCGCGGAGCTCCCGCCCGAGGTGGTGGCCGCGGTCGAGAAGAACCTCGCCGAGATCGACCGCGCGATCGCCGAGATCCACGTCGCGTTCGAGGAGCATCCCGACAACTCGGCGCTCCGCTTCCTGCTGGCCGAGGCCTATCGCCGCGAGGCGGACATGCTGGCGCAGCTCGAGTGGTGGACCTCGCGCGAGCCGGAGGGGCGTTCATGAGGTGGGGGCCCGCGCTGCTGCTCGGGACGTTCTCGGTGTTCGCGCCGGCCGCCGCCGCGAGCGCGGACGAGCTGGAGCGGAGCTTCGAGGTGGAGCCCGACGTGCAGGTCGTGATCGAGCTGCTCGCGGGGAATATCGAGCTCAAGGCGATCGACGCGAACGAGCTTCGCGTGAAGGCGGAGGGCAAGCTCGAGATCGAGGCCTCGGAGGGGCGCGTCTCGCTCCGCGCGCCGTCGGCCGGCTGGGGCCCGTGGTCGGGCGGCATGCACGTCGAGCTCGAGGTCGAGCTGCCGCGGCAGAGCCGCATCACCGCGCGCACCGGGAACGGCACGATCGAGGCCGAGGGCGTCGAAGGCGAGCTCGTGCTGCGAACGGCGAACGGGAAGATCGAGGTGAAGGGGGCTCCGCGCGAGGCCTTTCTCGAGACCATGAACGCCGCCATCGAGTTCGAGGGCCGGCAGAGCGAGGTCGTGGCCCGGACGCTGAACGGCGGGATCGAGCTCGAGGGCGTGACCGGCGACGTCGAGGCGAGCACGCTGAGCGGCGCGATCAAGGTCGAGGGCGACGCCATCGAGCACGCCGAGCTCCGCACCATGTCCGGCGGGATCGAGCTCGACGCCTCGCTCGCAGAGGACGCCCGCGTCCAGGCGAAGACCTACAGCGGCCAGGTGAAGCTGACCCTGCCCGAGGACACCTCCGCGCGCTTCGACGTGCAGAGCTTCAGCGGCGGCCTCCAGTCCGACTTCTCGGCCCGGCTCGACGACGAGAACGGCGGCGCCGGCGGTGGCTGGCACGGCGGCCCGGGTCGCCGGCTCTCCTTCGTGATCGGCGACGGCAACGCGCGCATCTCGATAGAGAGCTTCAGCGGGGGGGTGAAGATCGAGCGGGGTGGGAGGTGATGCCGTTCGCGCTTTTGGTTCGCCCCGCTACCTCGATACGGACGGAGTGCCGCGGAGGAGTCCCGCCACGCTCAGGTCCTCGTCGAGGTCGGGCCAGTGGATGCCCTGGCCCTCACCCAGGAGCTGGTAGTTCGAGCGCTGGGCCGGTGTGGCACGAAGCAGGCGCGGGAACCAGACGAGCGGAACCGAGATGCGGCGACCATCGGCGAGCAGGACGGAGAGCTCGTCCTCGCTGATGGAGACCTCCTTTGCGCGGGGGTCAACGCTCGGGAGCGAAGAACTCATGCCAGGCCTCCTCGAACCGTTCGCGGTTCTCCTCGACGAGACCACGGAGCCTGCCGAGCTCGCGCCCGGCGAAGCCACTTGCAGAGACTAGCGCCACCGGACGCAGCCAGAACTTCGCGAGGCATCGATCTCGCTGGACGTGGACGTGAGGAGGCTCCAGCCCTTCGTTCGCGAAGAAGAAGAAGCGGTACGGGCCAACTCGCATGATGGTGGGCACGAAGCCTCGTTCTCCACACGCGGCGAGCCTGCACCGCGTACGTAGCGACGGCATCATTCGAGAACGTCGAACCGTGCCCGGTCATGCTCGGGTGCCGCGCCAACGCGATCGGCGACGGCGACGCGCGCATCTCGATCGAGAGCTTCAGCGGGGGGGTGAGGATCGAGCGTCGCTGAGGGCCCGTTCGACCTCCGCCGCAGCCTCTGGCAGGGCGAGCGCGCGGAGCAGCCTCGCCTGGTGGCGGAGCGCGCGCTCGCGATCGTGGGGTTCGATCCCGGGCTCCTCGCTCACCAGCTCGAGTGCGCGGGCGGCCGCGTCGAGCGCGCCGATCCGCTCGAGCGCGGGCGTGAGCGCGAGCTGCTCCTTCGGCGCGAGCGGCGTGCCGTAGCGGCGGAAGAGCTCGAGGAAGGCGCGGGCCGCCTCGGGCGGATCCTTCCGCAGCAGGGAGCGGATCACGAGCTCGTAGTCTTCGCGCCCGTCGGCGCGAGCCGCGTACTTGGAGCGGTCGCGCGCGCGTGCGAGCCGGAGCGCGTGCTTCGCGGGCTCGCGCGCGAGGACGCGGTCGCGCGCCTCGCGATCGGGCCCGACGCCGTCCGCCTCGGCGGGGCGCTCCGCGAGCTCGACGAGCCGCTCGCGCCGGCCGTCTCGCGCGAGGCCCGTCGCATAGGCCACGCAGAGTCCGAGCCCGTAGCCGCCGAGGTGGGCGAAGTGGCCGATGCCGGTCACTCGCCGGCGAGCTCGGCGCGAGCGCCGAGCAGGTCGAAGCACACGTAGAGGCCCACGAGCAGCATGGCGTTCACCTGGATGCGATGGCCGACGGGGAGCCCCGCGCCGAGCGGGCCGAGGAGCGGGATCGCGAGGCCGACCCGCGCGAAGTAGCAGCGCACCGCGAAGAGGCCGGTCACGCCCATGATGGCGCCCGACGCCCCGAGCCCGACCATCTGCTCCTCGCCCGCGGCCCAGGCGTAGAACGCCAGCGAGAGGGCGTTCCCTGCACTCCCGAGGAGCAGGTAGTAGACGAAGAAGCGCGCGCGGCCGATGCGCGGCTCGACCGCCGACCCGAACACCCAGAGGGCCAGCATGTTCCCCCACAGATGGGCGTCGTCCAGGTGCACGAACATCGAGCTGAAGTTGGTCCAGAGCCAGAGCGCGGGATCGGCCGTCCGCATCGCATAGTCGAGCGGGTCGCCGACGCTGAAGTGGAGCGCGACGTTCGTCGCGATCAGGCCGAGCGTCACGATGGGAACGCGGCCGCGAAGCGGCCGATCGAACGAGAGGTTGCCCAAGGCCGGGCGGAGGTCGCGCAGGAAGGCCTGCGCGAGCGATGCGTCTCCCGTGACCCAGCGCTGGAGGATCCGGGCGAAGACGAACGTGGGGAGGATGAGCACGAGGAGCCAGAGCGCGAGAGGCCGGAGCAGCGCGCCCAGCGGATCGACGACGAGGACCAGCAGGAGCGGGATGCCGAGCGTCGCCGCGAGCGAGCCGAAGAGCGCGGCGCGCTCGTCGGGCGGGATCGCGCTCCAGGCGCGCGCGACTCCGGAGTGGGGTGCGGGCACGGTCCGACTCACTTCGCCTCCTCGCCCACGTATCGGCTCGCGCCGAGCACGACCGGAAGGTGGAGCGCATGGAGGCGCGCCAGGATCGGCGCCTCGGCCGGGATCCCGAGGTGCGCGTGCTCTTCCTCGAGCGCGGCGCTCCAGCCGGCCGCGTCGGCGGGGCAGGTGCGGTTCGGCGTGCGGTCGCCGGAGAAGTAGACGTAGAGGAGGCGCGCCGCGACGCCGTGCCGGCCGAGGAAGTGGAGCGCGGCCACGCGGTTCGCGCGCTGGTAGTGCCCGCGCAGCCAGTCGCGCGAGGCGTCGGCGCCGAGCGCGTGCTTCACCTCGGCAAGCGCGGCCTCGATCTGCCCGCGCCCGCCCGCGGGCTTCGCCCGGCAGTCGCTCGCGAGCTCCTCGAGATTCGCCTTCGCCTCGACGAGCAGCCAGCCCGTCTCGCGGCCCACGCGGTAGCGACCCACCGCGTCCCACGCGTGGATGCCGCGGCCCTGCGGCCACCGCGCGGCCCACGCCGCCTGGAGCGCGGCGTCCTCGATGAAGTCGAGGCCGCGCCGCTCGCCGTCGGGCCACACCTGGCTCGGGTCGAAGTGGAAGTCGAGCCACTCGAGCACCTCGCCGCCGAGCGCCGCGCCGACGCGCGCGCCGAACGCGCGCCGGTGGCGGCCGAGGTAGCGCAGCAGGTGACACTCGCTGCCGTAGCCGGCGCCGATCACTGCCATCGGCGCACCTGGGGATTGGAGGAGGTCGTCGGAAGCAGGGGGGGTTCCTTCGATCCCCAGCTTCGGACGGGGCTGTGACAGCGGCGGTCTTTCGCGGCAGGTTCGCCGCGTGCCGGGTCCGCAGATTCATGCGCGAGCGCGGGCGGACCGCGGTGGATCAGCGCGTCTCTCGGAGCCCGGGCTCCGTCCCGCGGCTGCTGTGCCAGAAGGCCAGAACCTGGATCCGGTCGCCCACGCTGCGGTAGTAGAGGTGGTAACGGACGCGGGCGAGCAGCACGCGGCGGACGCCGTTCAGGCGAGAGCTGCGCGCCGGCGTTCCGATGCGCGGTTGGGCGGCGAGGAGGGCGCAGGCGCGCCCGAGTTCTTCGTTGACTGCCCCAGGCGCGGCGGGCCGGTTCTCGCGCCACCAGTCCGCTGCCGCGCGGATCTCTGCGGCCGCGCGGCGCGTGACGTCGACGCGCAGGACTCGCGCTACGAGCGGCTCCGGAGCTCGCGCAGCAGGGCTTCGCCCTCGATGGTCGCGCCGCGCTCGGCTTCTTCGATCGACTCGAGGAGCGCCGCCTCCAGCTCTTCCGGGATCTCGAAGGGCTCGTGGCCCTCGGGAGCGAGCACCGTCACGCTGGCACCTTCCTCGAGGGGTTCTCCCTCGATCACCACCTTGCCCGAGACCACCTTGCCGGTCGCGATGCGCATGGGGCGAGCCTACCTCCGGATCGAGCCGCTGGCATGCTCGGAGAGCATCGAAGAGCGCCCGCCTGCGCTCGGCAGCGGATCTACTCTCGATCCGGCGTGCGGCGTAGCCGCTGCGCAGGTGTTTCGAGGGCGCGGCTCTCGGCGTGCGGCATGCGCGCCAGGTAGCTCGACGCGAGGTGCGCGACCTCGCTCACGCCGAGCTCGCGCGCGTACTCGAGCAGGTAGCCCCGTAGATAGGGCTCGGGCGGCAGCAGGTCGAAGCGCTCGCTCTCGATGTGGTCGAGGACGCGGATGCGCGTCCGTTCGGTCATCTCGTCGAGGGTGAAGCCGAGCGTCTCCCGGCAGCGGCGCAGGTAGGCGCCGGGCTCGGTGAGGTCCAGCGGCGGCAGCGTCCGGCGCGACGAGGCGTCCCGTGCAGGGAGGAAGCTCCGCTCCGGCGCCTGCACGCGGGGGAGCTCGCCCTCGTCGCGGAGGAAGCGCTGCACGAGCGCCTCGATCTGCCGCGAGAACTCGCAGTGGGGGAAGGCCTGGAACACGGGCTGCTGTTGGGCGACCGCCACCGGCACGTTCGGATCGGCGTCGAGGGCTCCCGCGAATTCGAGCAGGATGCCGAGTCGCTCGCGGCAGTTCGCGACGAGCTGCGAGCCGATGCGGCGCTGCTCCTCGGTCCGCACCTGGTTCAGGATCAGCACCGGCGTGAAGGCCAGTGCGCGCTCCTCGAGCGGCTTCGCGGCGGACGGGTCGACCTCGCGCACGAGGGCGATCAGCTCCCGCGCCGAGCGGATGCGCCAGCCGCGCCGGCCTTCGCGCAGGCGCAGGATCGCTGCGCCCACGTCGGGCCGCCGCGCGACCAGGCGGAGCGAGCGGTAGAGCGCGGCCTTGAGGAAGTGCTCGGCGTTATCGATCGAAGTGGGCTCGGGCGTGGCGACGACGAGTCTGCGGCGCGCGAACAGGAAGAAGTCGAGGACGTTGAACGCGGTGCCTGCGCCGAGATCGAGCAGGACGTGGTCGACGTCGAGCTCCTGGATCCGGCGGAGGAGCATCTCCTTCTGGCTGTGCCTCGGATTCGCCATCTCGAGGAGCGCCTGGTCGCCGCTCACGAGCCAGAGGTTCTTGACCGAGGTCTGGACCATCAGCTCTTCGAGCGAGTCCACCTCGTGCGTCAGCAGGTGCGAGAGCGTGCGCCGCGGCCGCGAGACACCGAGCAGGGTGTGGAGGTTCGCGGCGCCAAGATCGATGTCGATCACGGCGCAGCGGCGCCCGGCCCCGGCGATTGCGGCGGCGAGGCTCGACACGACGACGGACTTGCCGACGCCGCCCTTGCCGCCTCCCACGGCCCAGATGCGCGGCGCGGCCGTAGAGCGAGGCATTGAGCCCAGACGCTTCACGAAGCCCGCCCCCTGCTCGCCAAGTGCGCCCTCTTCGCGGGTTTCGTGCGAACGGTGCCCCCGCGAGCGTGACGCTCCTCACATCAGCGAGCGGCAGGCGGCGCGCAGCGCGCGCGGTGACCGCCCGTGCGCGCGAGGGTTTCGACGGTCCGCGGTACGCTCGGAGTCGTCTCCGCGCACGGAGCCCCCGTGACCTGGAAGCCCGAAGTCGAAGGCATCGAGGAGCGCCGCCGGCAGGCGCTCGAGCAGGGCGGCGCGGAGGCGGTCGCGAAGCAGCACGCGAAGGGCCGCCTCACGGTGCGGGAGCGCATCGAGCGCTTCGCCGACCCCGGGAGCTTCTGGGAGCAGGGGCCGCTCGCGGGCCACGCGGAGTACGGCGCGGACGGGCGGCTCGTCCGCTTCACGGCCGCGAACTACGTGCTCGGGCTCGCGCGCGTGGGCGGGCGGCCCTGCGTCGTCGGCGGCGAGGACTTTACGCAGCGCGGCGGCTCGCCCACGCCGGCGGGCCTACGCAAGAGCGTGTATGCCGAGACGCTCGCGGTCGAGCGCCGGCTCCCCCTCGTGCGCTTCCTCGAGGGCGGCGGCGGGAGCGTCACGGGGGCTGCCGGAAAGGCGGGCGCGGCGCCGGCGCCGCGCGCAGAGCCCGTCTCCGGTCCGCCCCGCTTCCGCTCGATCATGCAGGCCATGGCGACGGCGCCGGTCGCGTCGGCAGCGCTCGGCGCGGTCGCCGGCTTCCCGGCCGCGCGGCTCGTGGCCTCCCACTTCTCGGTGATGACGCGGCACACCTCGCAGGTGCTGATCGGTGGGCCCGCGCTGGTCGAGCGCGCGCTCGGCGAGCGCGTGACGAAAGACGAGCTCGGCGGCGCCAAGGTGCACCTCCGGAGCGGCGTGGTGGACAACCTGGCGGAGGACGAGGACGAGGCCCTCGCCCAGATCCGGCGCTTCCTCGCCTATCTCCCGACGAACGTGTGGGAGCTTCCGCCCGTCCGCGCCTGCGACGACGACCCGGAGCGGCGCGAGGCGGCGTTGCTCTCGCTCATCCCCCGCGAGCGGCGGAAGGTGTACGACGCGCGGCGCCTCGTCGGGGCGGTGGTCGACCTCGGCTCCTTCTTCGAGCTCGGCGCGGGCTTCGGCCGCTCGCAGATCGTGGGCCTCGCCCGGCTCGGCGGGCACGCCACGGGCGTCTGGGCGAACGATCCCCGCTTCTACGGGGGCGCCATGACCGCCGACGGCGCGCAGAAGGTCCGCCGCTTCGTCGATCTCTGCGACACGTTCCACCTGCCCGTCGTGGCGTTCGTCGACGAGCCCGGCTTCATGATCGGCTCCGAGGCCGAACGCGCGGGCACGATCCGCCACGGTGCCGCCGCGCTCTTCGCGGTGCAGCAGGCGGGCGTGCCCTTCGCGAGCGTGATCGTGCGGAAGGCGTACGGCGTCGCCGCGGCGGCTCACTTCGGACCCGAGGGCACGGTGTTTGCGTGGCCCTCCGCCGAGAGCGGCGCGCTCCCGATCGAGGGTGGCGTGGCGGTGGCGTTCCGGCGCGAGCTCGAGGCGGCGGCGGATCCGGTCGCGCTCCGCCGCGAGCTCGAGGAGCGGCTCGCCGCGCGCCGCGACCCGTTCGCGGCGGCCGAGGCCTTCGCGGTGCACGAGCTCCTCGACCCGCGCGAGACGCGCCCCGCGCTCTGCCGCTGGCGCGCGGAGAGCGCCACGCAGCTCGAGGCGCTGCGCGGGCCGCGGAGCTACTCGATCCGGCCGTGACGCGCCCTCTCTTGGTCCGCCAGACGACGCTCCGCACGCCGAAACCGCGGCCGTCTGCCATACTCATCGTCTTGGCGCCGCCAAATCGCGAGCTACGGCCCCGTCATCCGGCCCACGATGGCGTCGCGGACGCGCTCGGTAGTCAGACGCTCCATCCAGGAGACGGCCTTCTGCTCCCAGCCGCAGTGGTAGCGGGCGCGAGGGTGCCGTGCCGTGATCGCACGCTGAATCGTCGCCGCGACCCGATCAGCGGGGGCGGCGGTCGCCATCATGCGCCGGTTCAGTGCCTTGAAGCGCCGGGCAGCGTCCTCGAATCGAGGCCGGTCCTTCGCTGGAACGCCGTTCAAGGAGTCGTCGAGCGCCTGCGCGTAGACCGCGAGCTGGTCGTCGACGTCGTCCCAACGGGTCATTCCGGGCTCGACGATCGATACCCGGACACCCGTTCCGCGCAGCTCGACGCGGAGGACGTCGCTCATCGCCTCCATGGCGAACTTCGCACCGTAACCTGGGCCAAGAAGAGGTAGGGAGAGGCGCCCGGCGCCGACGTTCACGATGCGCCCGGCCGCTTGCCGGATCATCGGCAGGAGCGCACGGATCAGCAGGAAGGTGCCGAAGGTGGTCACGCCGAAGGCGCGTTCCAGCCCGTTGCGGGTTACGCACTCCATCGGGCTCCCGGGGCCGGTCGCCGCGGCGTTGTTCACCAGGGCGAAGAGCCCATCCCCCCCACGATCGAGCGCACCCTCTCTGCTGCGCGCTCGATCGAGTCGTCGCGACTGATATCGAGGACGATCGGGATGACTCGCCCCCTGCCCGCTTGTTCGCGCTCGGTGCTGTCGCCCGCTTCTCGTACGCCGGCGAGCACAGACATGCCGGCCGACGCCAGTCGAAGTGCTGTCGCCTGACCGATTCCGCGAGAGGTCCCCGTGACGAGGGCGTGTCGAACTGTCTGCCGGGCCGAGGGGTTCATGCCCTGGTTGCAGGTGCTCCGGTGTAGACGGCCGCTTCCATCCCGTCCTTGAGCGGCAGGACCACCGCGCGGAACCCGTTCCGCGGGTCGGCGACGTATCGGCGCTTGTCCGCGTTGTCTGCCTTGAACGTGAAGATGTTGTCGGTGAACACGAGTGCGCCGGGGCGAAGCTGCGGCTGGAGGATCTGTAGCACCTCGAGCTCGATGTCCTTGAAACCGTCCAACAGCACGAGGTCGACCGACCCGCCGCAGTCCCGAAGCGTCTCGCGGGCGTCCCCCACCCTCAGGTCTACGAGATCGCCAACGCCGGCTTCTGCGAAGTTGGCTCGAGCGACGTCCGCCTTCTCGGGAACTATCTCGGTGCCGATCACGATTCCCCCGCCGTTGTCTCTCACCGCCGCGGCAAGATAGAGCGTGGAGACACCGAACGAAGTGCCGTACTCCACGACGCGCCGGGCGCCGATCGCCCTGGCGGTCACATAGAGGAGCCCGCCCTGTTCCGGGTCGAGAGGGAGGTACAGGTCCTTGGTGCGGGAGATCATGTCGCCCCAGTCGAGCTTCCGCCCCAGGAGGAGCCGAGGGAGGAGCGGCAGAAGTCGGACGAGTTTGCGCCGCTGTGCCTTCCACTCTCGATACGCGCGGTCGAGAACGGCTTCGATCTTGGGATCGTGAAGAAGCGCATGAAGGTCGGTCATACCGTGCTCCGTCCGACGGATCGGCTGGTTAGGCGGCGGGTCGCGGCTGACGGGGGTCCAGGCGAACAGGTTTGATGTCTGCGTACAGCAAGAGCGTCCGGATGAGATGGAAGCGAAACGCCCCGGCCCGCTGCCTTAGAAGGTTCCCGACGCGCGCCTCGACTTCGGGGGTATCCAGGGGAACCGCAAGGTACGGCCGAACCTCGCCGTGATAGATGAGCTCCACCTCGGGGTTCCGGGCAAGCCGGTGATACCACCCGCGAAAGTGATGGCCGGACTGCAGCCAGAGCGTGCCGTTGTCGTCGATGACGGCGAGTCGGTTCTCGTGGACCTCCCCGTTCTCGTCGACGGTTCGAAGGACGCCCTCTGATTCTTCGGAGGCTACTACCGGCTGGAACACACCGATGAAGGCATCGAGCAGGAGAGCCAGGACCACGAACCCCGCGAGGGTGAAGGCGAGCCGGCGAACGAGTCGCATCGGAACCTCCCACTCGAACCGTGAACAGTCACTGGCCCCTGCTGCGATTGTCGAGTGCGAGGGGCAGCGGCGCAAGCGTGTCCTCTCGAGAGGCGACGCGGCGGCGTCACGGTCCGGCAGCCGCCGTGAAGCCGCCGGGTCTACGACGCGGGCGAAGGAGGAGGACTAGTGTCTCGTGAGGAGGCCACCGTGCTCGAGGGCAGCGAGATCCGCCGGCCGGACCACCCCGTCCTCCCGCACCTCGTGGCTACGGCATGAGCACGGCGTTCGTCTTCGCAGGCGGAGGCAGTCTCGGCGCGGTCGAGGTGGGGATGGTCCACGCCCTGGTCGAGCGGGGCGTCCGTCCGGACTTCGTGGTCGGAGCCTCGGTCGGCGCCATCAACGCGGTGTACTACGCCGGTGCGCCGGACGCCGCCGGCGTGGAGCGCCTCGCGGGCGTCTGGCGCCGGCTGCGCAGAGCCGACGTGTTCCCGGTGTCGATGGTGCGGGGCGTGCTGGGCTTCCTCCGCGGCAGCACGAGCCTGGTCGACCCGTCGGCGCTGCGTGCGCTGATCGCGCGCGAGCTGCCGTACGCGCGGCTCGAGGACGCGCGGATCCCGTGCCGGGTGATCGCCTCGAACCTGCTCGACGGCAGCGAGGTCGTGCTCTCGACCGGGAGCGCCGTCGACGCGCTCCTCGCGAGCGCCGCCATCCCCGGCGTCTTCCCGCCCGTCGAGCTCGACGGCGAGCACCTGATCGATGGAGGCATCTCGAGCAACACCCCGCTCTCGACCGCGATCGAGCTCGGAGCGCGGCGGGTGATCGTGCTGCCGACCGGGTATGCGTGCGCGCTCACGCGGCCGCCGAGCGGCGCGCTCGCCGTGGCCCTCCACGCCCTCACGCTGCTGATCGCGCGGCAGCTGGTCGTGGACGTGCTGCGCTGGCGGGAGAGGCGCGAGATCCTCGTCGTTCCGCCGCTCTGCCCGGTCGAGTCCTCACCCTACGATTTCTCGGCCTCGCCCGCGCTGATCGAGCGCGCCGCGAAGACCACGCGGGCGTGGCTCGCGGCCGGCGGCCTCGAGCGGCCCGAGCTCCCGCACCAGCTCACGCCCCACGAGCACGCGGTCTAGCGGCCCTCCGCCGGCACGAGCCGCACGATCCGCCCGCCCGTCTCGTGCTCGAGCAGCAGGTAGACGAAGCCGTCGGGTCCGACCTCGACGTCGCGGATCCGCGCGAGGTTCCGGAGCAGGGTCTCCCGGTAGACGACCCGTTCGCCGTCGATCACGAAGCGGTAGAGCTCGGTGGCCTTGAGCGTTCCGACGATGGCGTCGTTCCGCCAGCCGGGGAACGCGCTCCCGCGGTAGAGGACGAAGCTCGACACGGCCGGCGACGGCGTCATGTCGACAACCGGCTGCTCGATCTCCGCGAGGTCGAACGTGATGCCGAGCTCCTTCCCCCAGGCGACGGGCGTACCGTCATAGTTCACCCCCTTCGAGGTGAGCGGCCAGCCATAGTTCTTCCCGGGCCGGAGCAGGTTGAACTCGTCGCCGCCGCGCGGGCCCATCTCCGTGCCCCAGAGCCGGTCCGTCCGGGGGTCGAACTCGAGGCCCTGCGGGCTCCGGTGGCCGTAGCTCCAGATGCTCGGGAGTGCGCCGGGCGTGTTCACGAACGGGTTGTCCGCCGGGATCCGGCCGTCGTCGTGGACGCGGTGGATCTTGCCGTAGGGGAGCGAGAGGTCCTGGATGCCCGCGTGATCGGAAGCGCCCTTGATGCCGACGCTCAGGAACACGTGCCCGTTCCCGTCGAAGGAGATCCGCCCGCCCGCGCCCATGTCCGGCGTGTCCGTGTAGGTATCGGGGGCGGCGCTCCAGATCGTCTCCTCGTCGACCCAGCGCCCGTCCCGGATCCGCCCGCGGATCAGCTTGTTCATCGAGGGGTCGCACTCGCGGCAGCGATCGCCGAAGTGGAGGTAGATCCAGCCGTTCTCCGCGTAGTCGGGGTGGAGCGCCACGTCGAGCATCCAGCCCCGGCCGTAGACCAGCGAGGCGAGCTCGAAGCCGTCGTCGTGGGCGGGCGGCGTGCCCTCGATCAGCGGCGACAGCTTCCCGTCGGGGGAGACGATGCGGAGGCCGCGCATCTTCTCCGTCACGAGGATCCGGCCGTCCGGGAGCGGCGCGATCGAGAAGGGGATGGGATGGAGGCCGCTCGCCACGCTCTCGATCCGGAAGGCGTGGCGCTCGCTCTCGATCGTGCCCTCCGGGATCACGAGCGGCATGTCGGTCTTGAACTCGGTGCGGCCGAGCTGGGCACGCTTCTCGCTGATCAGGATCGCGAGGCCGCGGATCTGGCTCTCCTCGAGGGTCTTCGACCAGGCCGGCATGCCGGTCGCCGCGAAGCCCTCGGAGATGCTCCTCGCGATCTCGTCGACCGAGTCTCCGTGGACGAGCGCGCGGCCGACCAGCGCGGTGCCCTGCGCCGCGCCTTCGAAGTTCTCACCGTGGCAGACGGCGCAGTTCTCGGCGTAGAGCGGCGCGATCGGGTCGCGCAGCAGGCGGGCGGCTACGCGGTAAATCGCGACGCACGAGACGAGCAGCACGGGCGTCAGGACGAGCAGGACGATGCGCCTTCGCGTCATGGGGCGCAGGCTAGCCTGCCGGCCCGTGCGTGATCAGGCCGCCTCGCCGAGGTAGGCCGCGCGCACGCGCGGGTCGCGGGCGAGCTCGGCCGCGGCCCCCGAGAGCGCGAGCGTCCCCGTCTCGAGCACGTAGGCTCGCGCCGCCACCCGGAGCGCCTGGCGCGCGTTCTGCTCGACCAGCACGACGGTGGTTCCCTGCCGGTTGATCTCGCAGAGGATCTCGAAGATCTGCTGGACCAGGAGCGGCGCGAGGCCGAGCGAAGGCTCGTCGCAGAGCAGGAGGCGCGGCTCGGCCATGAGCGCGCGCCCGATCGCGAGCATCTGCTGCTCGCCGCCGGAGAGCGTGCCGGCCGGCTGCTTCAGGCGCTCGCGGAGCCTCGGGAAGAGCGTGAAGACGCGCTCGAGGCGCGCGGCCTCGGAGCCGCGCTTCGGGTAGGCCCCCATCTGGAGGTTCTCGCGCACGGTCAGGTTGGCGAAGATGCGGCGCCCCTCCGGCACGTGGGAGCAGCCGAGCCGGACGATCGCCTCGGGCTTCCTTCCGGTGACGTCTTCGCCCTCGAGCAGGATCCGCCCCCCGCTCGGCCGGATCAGTCCGCTGATCGCGCGCAGCAGCGTCGACTTCCCCGCGCCGTTCGAGCCGATCAGCGCGACGATCTCGCCCGCGTGCACCTCGAAGCCGACGCCGCGGAGCGCCTGGATCGCTCCGTAGCGGACCTCGAGGTCCTCGACGCGCAGCTGGGCTCGCGCGGTCATGCGGACTCGGCCTCGCTCCCGAGGTAGGCCTCGATCACCTTCGGGTCGCTGCGCACCGCCTCGGGCCTGCCGTCCGCGATCTTCTCGCCGTGGTCGAGCACGGCGACCCGCTCGCAGAGGTTCATCACGAACTGGACGTCGTGGTCGATCAGCACGATCGTGAGCCGGAACTCGTCGCGGAGCCGGCGCACCAGCTCGCGCAGGGCCTGCTTCTCCGCGGGATTCATCCCCGCGGCCGGCTCGTCGAGGAGCAGGAGCTTCGGGGCGGTCGCGAGCGCGCGCGCGATCTCGAGCCGCCGCTGCTCGCCGTAGGCGAGCGCGTCCGCGCGCGCGCCGGCGAGGCGCTCGAGGCCGAGGCGCTCGAGCAGAAAGACGGCGCGCGCCCGCGCGCTGTCTTCGCGCTCGCGCCAGGCGCGGCCGCGGAGCAGGTCGCGCACGCCCGAGCGCTCCGCGCCGGCGAGCGCCGCGACCACGTTCTCGAGCGCCGAGAGGCTCCGGAAGAGGCGGATGTTCTGGAAGGTGCGCGCGATCCCGAGCCGGGCGATCGCGTGCGGCCGCGCGCCGCCA
>Ga0187892_10008653_pt1 | contig 13815 bp, 5 predicted proteins | sample MA1701073metaG_FD_139345 | JGI IMG/M metagenome (GOLD analysis project Ga0187892, IMG submission 139345) | Bio-ooze microbial communities from a basaltic lava cave in the Kipuka Kanohina Cave System on the Island of Hawaii, USA - MA170107-3 metaG ...
AGGTGGCGCTTCGCAAATACGAGCACACGCCGCTGGTCAACATCCAGGGCTGGAGCGACGTGCCGCGAGGCACGCCTCTCTTCGAGAGTATCTGAAAACGTGTGCGGGCGAGTTGGGGCTGTGGATGTTTTTGAAAAGAGATAAGGGCTCTGATTTTGCTGGCGATTCTATGTGCGGAATAGCCGGCGAACTGAACTGGACGGCGAATCGGGTGGCCGTCGACGCGCTGGCGTCCGGTATCGCCCATCGCGGGCCGGATGATCGCGGCCTTTGGTCGTCTCCGAACGGCGTCTGCGTTTTTGGTCATGCGCGTCTTAGCATCGTCGATCTCAGCCCCGCCGGCCATCAGCCGATTCTCCACCCGCTCACCGGGAACGCCATCGTCTTCAAAGGCGAAATTTACAACTTTCAGGCCCTGCGTAACGACTGCGAGTCCTCGGCGGACGTGTTCAAGTCCCGCTCCGATACCGAAGTGCTCCTCGCCCTCTACCGAATTCTGAAATCGTCAAAGGCGATGTGGAGCGCCTGTTACCCAAGCTAGCCCGGGGCAGTATGGCGGGCCCTACGCGGATCCCTCAGCACGACCCGGGACATCTTGCTTATCCCACGCACGCAGTGTATCTTAGGCTTTGCCGTCTAAACTACGTTTATGGTGGCTAGCACCTCCACGATAGGATAGGTGGAGTAGCACGGACGGGCCTCACAAGAATAGGACACGACAAGGATTATGGATCCCCGAGACGCTTTGCCCGCTATCGCTATTGCAGCCCGTAATTCCGCAAGTCATGATTACTTAAGGATGTCCATCTTAGCGCAGGCGTCATCATCCGTCATCCGGAGCCGGTCAATCTCTACAAGATTTCTAGCCATTGATAAATATTTATGAAACCGGTCGGGTCATCTTAACAAACGGGGCCTGCTCCCCTGACTCGGAAGCAATAGTCAAATCAGCGCGTTATCTTTCGTGGAAGTATGTCACTTTGCCGATCCAAGGCTGCCTCTAGAATGGCGAAAGTTTGCAACTCGAACTGGTTATATCGTGGCCCGATTTCCCCACTGCCCCCTGGGGCGACTGCGTCTTTCGCGAGCGATGTAATTGAGGTCGTCGTAACTCGACTGGACGTGGGGCGCGAAGCTGTTCGCGCATCCGCAGCGCTGCTCTCGGACGCGGAGCGACAAAGAGCCAGTCGATTTGCCTTCGATCGCGACCGGGGCCGATTCATCGTGGCGCGGGCGTGGCTGCGCCGGCTGCTTTCGGCGCGGTTGGGCGTGCGTGAAACGGTGGAGTTGGTGTACGGGGCGAACGGCAAACCTGCGCTTGCACGGCGTTTCGCGGACTCAGACCTGCGCTTCAACGTTTCGCACTGCGATGATGTCGCCGTGTACGCCTTTGCACCCGGACGCGAGATCGGCGTCGACGTTGAAGCCATCCGTGTGATTCGCGACGCCGATGACATCGCGGCAGGCTTTTTTTCTCGCCGCGAGAACGAGGCGTATCTCGCTCTCGGCCCGCGCGACAAGCCGCTGGGATTCTTCAATTGCTGGACGCGCAAGGAAGCCTTCATCAAGGCACTCGGCGACGGCCTTTACCATCCGCTCGATGCCTTTGATGTGTCGCTCGCGCCGGGTGAGCCGGCGAGAATCCTGCGGGTCGACGACACGCCGGGTGCCGATTGCGGGTGGTCTCTGGACAGTTTTTCCCCGGTTTCCGGCTTCGTGGCTGCGGTCGTCATCGAAAACCCCGGACATCGCTTTGGTCGCTACGCTGCATCGTTATCCTGGGCTCGCCCGGCAAAGGCGCCATGACTCGCATAATCGACACCTACGAGCTGTCGGCGATGCAGGCGGCAATGCTCTTCCACGCCGTGAGTGGAGAAGACCCCGGTCTCTATATCGATCAGGTTACCGCCAAGCTTCATGCGTCGCTCGATGAAGCGTGCTTCCTTCGTGCCCAGCAGCAGGTGGCCGAGCGGCATCCAGTTCTGCAGCAATTAAAGAATCTGTGGTCGGAAGGGCCTTGGCTTTGATAAACGCTCAGGACCTGTTGCTGACGCATCTTGAGAACGGCCGCCGTATGAACCCCGGTGGGGAGGCCGTGTGGACGGCGGAGGCTAGCCTGAGTCGGGCTGAGCTCGAGGCTCGCTCGAGCCAGTTGGCGCATCATCTGCGATCGATGGGCGTGGGGCCGGATGTGATGGTTGGGATCTGCACGGAGCGATCATTGGAAATGGTGGTGGGGTTGCTGGCCATTATCAAAGCCGGTGGTGCCTATGTCCCGATAGACCCGGACTATCCACGGACTATCCGGATGAGCGGATCGACTTCATGCTCCAGGATGCAAGCCCCCCTGTCCTGCTTACCCAGCGGCACCTCTTTCGCCGCTTACCATCGACCGATGCGGCTGTCTTCAGGCTCGATTCCGATTGGAAAGAGGTCGAGACGCTTCCCACTAATCCGCCAGCGGTAGAGTTGGCTCCGGAAGATCTCGCCTATATGATCTATACCTCCGGATCGACCGGCAGACCGAAAGGGGCGATGAACAGCCATCGCGCGATTGTGAACCGCCTGATCTGGATGCAGGATATCTTTCAGCTGTCCGTAAACGACGCGGTCCTGCAGAAGACACCTTTTAGCTTTGACGTTTCTGTGTGGGAATTTTTCCTGCCCCTCATGACCGGCTCCCGGCTGGTGTTGGCTCGGCCTGGCGGGCATAGAGACTCGGCGTATCTGGCGAGGCTCATCCACGAGCAGAACATCTCGCTGTTGCACTTTGTTCCGTCCATGTTGGAAGTGTTTTTGGGCCAGCCAAGCGTAAAGGAATATTGTCGTTCAGTGCGCGCGGTCGTGTGTAGCGGCGAGGCTTTATCCTACGACTTGAAAGAGCGGTTCTTCAGTACTCTCGACGCGGAACTGCATAATCTTTACGGACCAACCGAAGCCGCGGTAGACGTTACTCACTGGAAGTGTGAGCCTGGTGGAGAGGACAGGGTAGTGCCAATCGGGCGGCCCGCGCGAACCGAGAGGCGGTTAGCGCGATAGCGGTGCGAAAGCTCGATGTGCTGCCCAACGCCGAACTCAAGCAGTCGACTCGGGATGGAACAAGGCGATCAGTTCCCCCTCGCGGGTCGCGAAGACTTGAAAGGAGATTAAATGTCGAACAAGGCGGTCAGTTACCCCAAAGGGGCATGTGTGCACGAGCGGTTCGAGAAGCAGGTTAAGCAGACGCCTGACGCCGTGGCCCTCGTATACGAAGGACAGCGACTGAGCTACGCGAAATTGAACCACCGCGCGAACCGGCTGGCCCACCGCCTGCGCGAGCTCGGCGTCACGTGCGACCAGCTGGTGGGTCTGCGCACCGAGCGTAGCCTCGAGATGGTGATTGGCATCATTGGCATCCTCAAGTCTGGCGGGGCTTATCTGCCGCTTGACCCGGCGTATCCCAAGGACCGGGTCGCCTTCATGCTCGAAGATTCGCAGGTGGCCGTCGTCGTCACGCAAAAGAGTCTGGCAGCAGATCTTAAGGGCATCGCCGTGACTCGCGTGCTGTTGGACGAGCCGCCCCCGGGCGCCGAGACGAATCCCGCCGCGGCGTCAACGGCCGATCATCTCGCGTACGTCATCTACACCTCAGGCTCCACGGGCGAGCCCAAGGGCGCATTGATCACCCACTACAATGTCACCCGGCTGTTCGAGGCCACTGACCACTGGTACCACTTCGACCACCATGATGTCTGGACGCTGTTCCACTCCTACGCCTTCGATTTCTCGGTGTGGGAACTGTGGGGCGCGCTGCTCTCTGGCGGGCGGGTGGTGATCGTGCCTTACTGGGTCAGTCGCTCCCCCGAGGCTTTCCGCGAATTGCTGGTACGCGAGCGCGTCACTGTGCTCAATCAGACCCCCTCGGCGTTTCGCCAGCTGATCCAGGCCGAATTATCGTTGCCCAAGGCAGACCTCGCGCTGCGCTATGTGATCTTCGGCGGTGAAGCGCTGGAGCTGCAGAGTTTGCGCCCCTGGTTTGAGCGCTACGGCGATACGCGGCCGCAGCTCATCAACATGTATGGCATCACCGAGACCACGGTGCACGTCACTTACCGCCCGATCCGCCTGCACGATCTGGAATCCGGGCAAGGCAGTGTTATTGGTGTGCCCATTCCCGATCTGCAGGTCTACATCCTCGATGCGAACGCGCAGCCCCTGCCGATCGCCGTGCTCGGCGAGCTGTACGTCGGCGGCGCAGGCGTGGGCCGCGGCTATCTTAATCGTCCCGACCTCACCGCTCAGCGCTTCCTCCCCGACCCGTTCAACCCCGCGCCGGGGGCCAGGCTTTATCGCACGGGGGACTTAGCGCGTCGGCTCGAGAACGGTGACATCGAGTACCTCGGCCGCATTGACAATCAGGTCAAGATCCGGGGCTTCCGCATCGAACTTGGGGAGATCGAAGCCTGTATCGCGCAGCACCCGGCGATCCGCGAGGTCGTGGTCATCGCGCGCGAGGACGCCCCGGGGGACAAGCGCCTTGTGGCCTACTTTGTGGCCGACAACCCGCCCGCAGCGCTGGAGGAAGAACTGCGTACGCTGCTGCGCGGCAGCCTGCCGGAGTACATGGTCCCCGCCCACTTCGTGAGCCTCGAGTCGCTGCCGCTTAACGAGAACGGCAAGGTGGACCGCAAGGCGCTGCATCTGCGAGCGAAATTCCCAGTTCGCCGGAATGGCAAGGGAGACCCACCCCGGGATGAGCTGGAGAGTTGGCTGCACGCCAGCTGGGCAGCCACCCTCGGTAATGACGATTTCGGAATTCATGTCGGATTCTTTGACGCAGGCGGTAACTCCCTGCAGGCGGCGCGCCTGGTTCAGCGGCTACAACAGCGCCTGGACGAGTTCATCTACGTTGTTACCGTATTCGAGGCGCCGACGATTGCCGAATACGCCAAGTTATTGAAGCGGCAGTATCCTCATCGAATACGCGAATTGTTTCCAGGCGTCAAGGGCTTGGTGCGTGACGACACGCGCCGCGTTGCCGACGCCAGGGTCTTGACCGACGCAGAAACTGGCCGATTCCAGGAACGAGTACCCATCTTCCGGTCTCCCGGTCGCGACTCTGCGTCACCTCTCAATCCGCCCGCCGTGTTCATACTGGCTCCCCCACGGTCCGGAACCACCTTGTTGCGCGTAATGCTGGCGGGCCATCCGGATCTGTTCGCTGCAGCGGAGTTGCAGTTACTACAGTTTGAGACGCTTCGAAGTCGCCGGGAGGCCTTCCAGGGTAAATTTGAGGTTTGGTTAGAGGGAACCATCCGGGTACTTATGGAGTTACGAGGCGTCGACGCCGATACCGCCCGGCGTCAGATGGAGGAATACGAGAGCAAAGACCTGACAACTGTCGAATTCTACAAACTTCTTCAAGACGCAATTGGCGATCGGCTCCTATTAGAGAAGACTCCCTCCTATGCTCTCGACCCGGTCGCCCTAGAGCATGCCAAGCTGGATTTCCAAGAGGCCAGGTTTATTCATCTCGTCCGCCATCCCCAAGCGGTCATAAGGTCTTTCGACAAAACGCATGTGGACCAGGTCCTCTTCCTCAAGGACCATCCTTACAACGCCCGTCAGTTGGGCGAGCTCGTTTGGCTGCGCAGCCATCGCAACATACTCGAGCTGCTTGCAAAGGTTCCCGGAGAACGACAATGTCGCGTTCGATTCGAGGATTTGCTTGCAGATCCCCGCGCGGCAATGGAGCGTGTCTGCGCGATGCTGAACTTGCCCTTCGTTGAGGATCTGGTTGAGCCCTACCGCAACCAAGAAAGCAAAATGACTACTGGTCTGTACCCCGAATCGACCCCAATGGGCGACGTTCGATTCCTATCCTTCTCTGAGATCCGGCCGGATGTCGCCGACAGTTGGAAGGCGGCCCAAGCGAAATACGCTCTTGCGCCGGCAACGTGGGATCTTGCTCGCGAGCTGGGCTATGAGCCAGCAGATGCCGATCAACCTGAGGCCGATCGGAAAGCGATTAAGGGTCGGAACGCTGTACGTGAGCGGCGACTGAAACATCGAACGGGAAAGCCATGACGACCGCCGCGGACCGGATTGCGATTGTCGGCATGGCGGGGCGGTTTCCCGGCGCACCCGATATAGAAGCCCTGTGGTGCAATTTGTGCGCGGGCGTCGAGTCCGTACGCTGTTTTTCGGAGGAAGAGTTGCGGCAAGCGGGGGTGGATCCCCGGGTGATCGACGACCCTGACTACGTCAATGCTGGTGCGCCGCTGGACGAAGCCGATGGGTTTGACACCTCTTTTTTCGGTGTTACTCCACGGGAAGCAGAGCTCATGGATCCGCAACACCGGATTTTTCTGGAGTCGGCCTGGACGGCCCTGGAAGACGCGGGCTGCGACCCAACTCGATTCGATGGTCAGATTGGTGTATTCGGTGCTGTCGCAAGGAATACGTATTTCCTGCACAACGCCCTCGTCTATCGAGACTTGGTAGAGGGCGGAGCTACCTATGAAGCCCTGCTCGGTAGCGACAAGGATTTCCCGGCGACCCGGGCAGCCTATAAGCTGAATCTCACCGGGCCCGCCTTCTGCGTGCAGTCGGCGTGCTCCAGTTCAGGGGTTGCCCTGCACTTGGCCTACCAATCCCTGCTTAACAGCGAGTGTGATGCGGCCATTGTAGGCGGTGCGCGAGTCCATGTGCCACAAACTGCCGGATACCACTGGGTGGAGGGAGGCATACCGTCCCGGGACGGGCATTGCAGGCCGTTCGATGAACGTGCGCAAGGCTGCATCTATGGCAGCGGTGTAGCAACCGTGATCCTTAAGCGCCTCGAGGATGCGATTGAGGATCGTGATCGCATTTATTCCGTCATCTTGGCCTCAGCCTTGAACAACGATGGGGCGGACAAGGCCGGCTTCACCGCACCGAGTGTTTCTGGGCAGGCGCGCGTAGTCGCCGAAGCTTTGGCGGTCGGGGACATTGACCCGGATTCTATTCAATATGTAGAAGCTCACGGGACCGGAACGACCCTCGGAGACCCTATCGAAGTCGCAGCCTTGACCCGAGCCTTCAGGCAGAGAACGAACGCTGTCCAGTACTGCGCTCTAGGTTCATTGAAGGGAAACATTGGTCATTTGGATGCCGGCGCCGGCGTCGCCGGACTGATAAAGTTGAGCTTAATGTTGAGCCGCCGGAAGTTGCTGCCAAGCATAAACTTCTCGAGGCCTAACCCAGAGCTCGACTTGGCGACCAGTCCCTTCTACGTCAATACCGACTTAAAGGATTGGCCCGGGGAGCAGCGACCGCGGCGTGGCGCAATCAGTTCTTTTGGGCTCGGTGGGACCAACTTCCACGCCATTTTGGAGGAACCCCCCGAGCCAGAGGACTCAGCACCCGCACGAGCTGCCGAGCTGCTAATGCTGTCGGCCAAGACGCCGTCGGCCTTGGCACGCAGCGCCGAGAATCTGGTGCGCTTTCTCGTGTCTTCCCCCACCCTCAATTTTTCGGATGTGGCGTTTTCGTTGGCCACCGGTCGTCAGTCCCTGCCAGTCAGGCAATTCGTTGCTTGTCAGGACTTGTCGGGAGCCGTTTCGAAGCTCGAGCGGATTGCGGTGCCCAGCAATTCGCCTTCGCTAGGAACGCGCCACGTCAGCAACACAATCTTCATGTTCACCGGTCAGGGTAGTCAGTATCCTCGGATGACCATCGGGCTGTACAATCAGGATCCGGTGTTCAGACGGGCCTTTGACGATTGTTGCGAGGGGTTGCAGTCCCATTTGGGTCTCGATCTCAGGGCAATTATCTTCTGCCTCGACAGCGACCTGGAGCGTGCCGAAAAGGCGCTCAGCGAAACCCGAATAACACAACCGGCTTTGTTTGCCGTTGAATACTCCCTAGCGAGGTCGCTCCAGGCGCGAGGCGTAACGCCGGCCGCACTGGTGGGACACAGTATCGGGGAGGTAGTTGCAGCCACCCTGGCCGGCGTTTTCAAGTTCGAGGACGCAATGGCGATTGTTGCCACGCGAGCCGCTCTGATGCAGGCCACTCCACCGGGAAAAATGGTAGCGGTGCAGCTCTGCGCCGAGGAGGTAGAGCGACTTTTGCCGCCGGAGTTGGAGATCGCGGCCGTCAACGCGCCGGAGCTGGTGGTTGTAGCCGGCTCGGACAAGGACGTTATCGCTTTTCAAGGCGTGCTTGACGAAAGAGAAGTGGGCTGGCGGCCGGTTCGTACTTCCCATGCCTTTCATAGCCGTCTGATGGAATCGGCCGTTGATCCTTTCACCGAGTTCGTAAGCCAGTTTACGCTCAACCCGCCCGAAGTCCCAATAGTTTCCAACGTCACTGGATCGTGGCTCCGGGATGAAGAGTCCACACAGCCAGCCTACTGGGGCGAGCATATACGCCAGCCCGTGCTTTTCAATCACTGTCTGGATTCACTGCTGGAATTAAATGATCCCGCATTCATGGAGGTGGGACCCGGGAGCACGCTGGCGAGTTTCATCAGGCAAAAAGTTGGACCGGCGTCGTCATACCCGATTATCAGTTGCGTCCGTGATGCCCGATTAGAAGCAGGCGACCAGCTCACGTTGTTGGCGGCCTATGGTCAGCTGTGGGCCAACGGTGCGAATCTGGATACTGGTCTACTGTTTTCCGGCAGCGACCGTCGTAAGGTGTCTTTGCCGACTTATCCATTCGAACGCCAGAGGTACTGGCTTTCCTCCAGTAAGGCAAGCCCAATGCAAAAGGCACAGAGGCCCGTTGAGCAGCTGACGTCCGTACAGGAGATAACCGACGCTCATCGGCAGGCGGAAACATTCAGCAACGGACTGAGCGATGGCCCTTCTCCTGAACGTGCAGCAAACCTGGTTCTCGTGACGCTGAAAAACCTGCTTCACGAGCTGAGCGGCGTGAATACCGAGTCGCTGAACCCTAACATGACATTCTTGGAGTTAGGATTTGACTCTTTGTTCTTGACCCGGCTGGTCGCCGAGCTGAAGAAACGCTTCGGTGTCCGAGTGCTCTTCAGACGACTCTTCGAAGACCTTACGACAATTGAGCAGATCGCGAGTCACCTCGCTCAGGAGGCTCCGGGCAGGTTTGCACCCCCTGCTGGGCCGCGCACGCCGACCCAGGCCACGGAAGCTATTCTGGCCCAAGGGGCGCCACCGGGCGAGGCGCCCGGCAAACTTTCGGAAATGGGCTCGCTACTTCAGCGCCAGCTGGAGCTTATGAAGGAGCAGATGGACATTCTCAGCCAGCAGGTTGCCCGTGCAACGCTGGCAACGTCTGACGCGGGTGGAGAACGGTTGTTGCCACCGGCCGATGCACCCAAAACATTTGGCCCTTGCGTGCCCCAGGCGTTCGATCCCGCGCGAACAGCGATATCGATCGTCGCGGGTTGCGCGGGGGAGGCGGATCAACAATCGGTTGCGCATTCTCTCGCGGCGAATATGCGAAATGCGTCTTTGACCACGACGACAGCACATAGGGCGGAGTTTAAGCGTGTGCGGGCGGACCTGGACAGTCTCTGTACAGCTCTGGTAGTCGATCTTCTCAGAAGCAACGGTATTCAGCTCGAGGCGGGTAGGACGCTCTCCAGGGATCAGGTCATGGCCGCCCTGGCTGTGCGTTCGCCCTATGGCAAATTGATCGATTACTTTTTCAAACTGCTACGCGACGACGGCTTTGTTGAAGGTGATCCGCAAGACGAGCTGACAGTGACCCGTGCGATATCGGCCGTGAAAACTCCGCAGGCTTTGGCGGCCGAAATCGAACAGCAGCACCCTTCCTTTAGTGCGCTCTGCAAGCTGTTGGCAAACTGCGCGGCTGCGCTGCCGGAAGTTTTACGGGGCGAGCTCCCGGGCGTGGCTGTTCTTCTTCCCGATGGCACACGGACCATGATAAAGGAGGTCCTGCAGGCACAGACGCCCGACTATCGAGGTATTGGCGATGTTCAAGATGCACTTGCACGTGAGCTAGTGAAACTCGCGACGATAAGGCCCATAAGAATACTCGAAGTAGGCGGAGGAGGAGGTGATCTAACTTGGCGTATCGTGCCAAAGCTGCCGGCCGGGACCCACTACCACTTCACAGAATTGTCGCCGACTATGGTGCAGGATGCTCGTCGCCGCGGCACCAGAGTTGGTGGTGCAAGAATGTCTTACAGTATCGTCGATGTCACCAACGGCCTATTGGAGCAGGGAATCGAATCTGCGTCTTTTGACGTGGTAGTTGCGGTAAACGTTATCCACGCAACGCCAGACGTCGCCGACGTATTCGAAAATCTGTTTGAGGCGCTAGCGCCCGGCGGCGTCGTCTGTGCAATCGAGCATGTCGGCGCTTACCGCTGGGATCAAATGATCTGGGGGCTCACGCCGCAATGGTGGTTGTTCGAGGACTCGATTCGAAAGGACAGCCCGTTAATGGACCTGGCTCAGTGGCAGCGCGCCGTCGAACCCCTCAAACCCGAGGCCTTCGAATGGTTCCCGGCGACTCCTGCTAATGACGTACACGATTCGCGCCTGTTGCTGTTGCGGCCTGGGAGTAGGGCTGCCGGTGACCACCCTGTAGCGTCGCCGAAGGCACCGGAGGCCTTGAGCTCGGTTGCCTCGGCGAGCGCCAGTGCGGCCAAGGTGGCCCATGGACCCTATCGTCCAATGGAGAGAGGACCTGCAGGTGCCCTGACGCCCGCGCAGCGGAAACATCTGGATGCGCTTATCGCACGCTACGTTCGGCGCACCGCCGAGTCCAAGCGGCTGACGGAAGCGAGCCGTCCGCATCTCGCCGATCCGAGATCAGTCGCGGGATTCCGGCGGATATGGAAGGAAATGGTTTATCCGATTGTCGTCGACCGCTCATCGGGATCGAAATTGTGGGACGTAGATGGCAACGAGTATATCGACCTGGTATGCGGCTTCGGCCCGATTTTGCTCGGACACAATCCCGCGATCGTCCGCGAGGCTATAAAGTCGCAGCTCGACCAAGGCATCGAAACGGGTCCGCAGACCCCGCTGGCGGGCAAGGTCGCGCAGCTCTTCTGCGAGATGACGGGTATGGAACGTGTGGCTTTCTGCAATACCGGATCGGAAGCGGTCTTGGCTGCCATTCGCGTCGCGCGCACGGTTACCGGACGCGATCTGATCGTGATGTTCTCAGGCGCGTATCACGGAATATTCGACGAGGTATTGGTCCGTGCCGCGAAGGTCGACGGGATTTCCCGTCCCATTCCCCTCGCACCCGGTATTCCCTCAAACATGACGGACAACATTCTGGTGCTGGAATATGGAAGCCCGGCAGCTCTCGATGTAGTCAAGGCGCGCGGGCACGAGCTTGCCGCCGTGCTAGTCGAGCCCGTTCAGAGCCGCCGCCCGGACCTGCAGCCGCGCGATTTTGTAAAGAGACTTAGAGAGTTGACCCAGGCGTCGGGTACTGCCCTCATTCTGGATGAAGTAGTCACCGGGTTTCGGACGCATTCAGGGGGTATACAGGCCCTGTGGGAAGTGCGGGCGGATCTGGCCACCTACGGAAAAGTCGTTGGCGGGGGACTACCGATCGGCCTTGTCGCGGGTTGCGCGAAGTATATGGACGCCCTCGATGGAGGAATGTGGTGCTATGGCGACGACTCCTTTCCAGAAGTCGGTGTCACCTTTTTTGCAGGTACTTTTGTGCGGCACCCGCTTGCTCTCGCCGCCGCGCACGCGGTCTTAACTCACCTGAAGAGCGAGGGGCCGGAATTGCAGCGCCGCCTCAATCTCCGCACAACGCAACTTGTGGAAGCGCTGACGCGGCAGGTGGCGGCTCTTGCCGCCCCCTTTCGCATCACGCATTTCAGCTCCTGGCTCTGGCTCAATCTTCCAGCGGAGCTGCCTTTTGCGAGCCTGCTGTATCCCTGCATGCGGGCGCGCGGCGTCCATCTGTTGGAGGGTCGTCCCGTATTCATCACCACCGCCCACTCCGATGCTGATCTCGAGCGTGTTGTACACGGGTTCCGCGATTCAATCATCGAGCTGCAGGCAGGGGATTTCCTGCCGGGTGGCGAAGAACAGCCGCCCGTACCGGGCGCGCGTAGAGGGCGCGATCTGTCCGGAAAACAAGCTTGGTTTGTCTCGGATCCGAAGCACCCCCGCAAGTACTTGCAGGTCCGCGAGGGAGCGATCGATCGTGACTGAAATGGACCGCGACGGCGCGCTGTTCACGCCGATCGAATTCGATCCGTTCGCGGACGAGACGGCCCCGGCCGTCTTGCCCCTGACCGAGCCACAGAAGGAGATGTGGACCGTGGTCCAGATGGGCGATGACGCGTCGTGCGCCTACAACCTGTGCTTTTCACTGACGCTGCGCGGGCCTTTGTCGGCCGAATCGATGGAGACCGCCCTACGGCGGGTCATGGATCGCCATGAAGCACTGCGCGTCAGCATAGACGCCGATGGTGAGGGCCAGCGGATCGCGGCCTCGTCACAGGTCGCGCTACCCATAATCGATCTCTCGAATCATTCTGCGTCGTCGCGAGTGGCCGAGACCGTCCGTATCATACAAGCCGAGACCACCCAGCCATTCGATCTTGCCACGGGGCCGCTGCTGCGCGCGACACTGTTGCGCGAGGCGACGGATTTGCACCGGCTGATCGTCACCGTGCACCACATCGTCTGCGATGGCTGGTCCTTAGCGGTTCTCTTCAACGATCTGGGACGCATCTATGCGGCGGACCGCCACGGCCTCAGCGCCCAGTTGCAGCCCCCTTCGCCCTACCGCGACTATGTCGCTCACGAGGCTAAGCGCGCTGACGATGCGCGGGCGCGTGCCGACGAAGATTACTGGGCCCGGCAGTACGCTGATTCAATTCCAGTGCTCGATTTGCCGCTGGACCACCCACGCCCCGCGATTAAGACCTACAACGCCAACGAATATCAACTGCGGCTCGATGAATCGCTCCACCAGGCTCTAAAAAAAATGGGGACGCAGCACAGCTGTACGCTGTTCGTCACGTTACTCGCGGGCTTCGAGGTGTTGATCTCGCGTCTAAGCGGCCAAGAAGATTTGGTCATCGGCGTACCGATGGCCGGCCAGGCGCTGCTCGACAACAGCTACCTCGTTGGACATTGCGTCAACACGATCCCGTTGCGTTGCCGGGTCGAGCAGACCAGCCGTTTCGTGGATCATCTCAAGAGCGTCCGGCACGCGTTTCTAGATGCACAGTCGCACCAACAACTCACATTCGGCAGCCTGCTGCACAGGCTGAATGTTCCGCGGGATCCGGGCCGTACCCCGCTTGTCTCCGTCATGTTTCAAATCGAGAAGATCGGCGCGCCGCTCGACTTCGGCGACATCGAGCTCGAGTCGGTCGAGACTCCTCCCAAGCGCTTTGTCAACTTCGAGATCTTGATCGAAGTCCTCGATACGGGTCGGGATTTGCTGCTCAGGTGCGAGTACAACACTGATCTATTCACCGCCACGACCATTGCGCGATGGCTCGATCACTACGGGGTATTGCTCGAGTCGATCGCATCGGGTGCTGAGCAACTCATCGATGAGTTGCCTCTGCTGAAGGACGCTGTACGACGCCAACTGCTGGTCGAGTGGAACGAAACGAATACCAACTATCCTGCCAATACGCCGATCCACGAATTGTTTGAGGCGCAGGCCAGACGCACGCCCGACGTGGTGGCGGTCAAATATGCGGGCCGTCAGCTGACATACGGGGAACTCAACGCTAGAGCCAACCAGCTTGCCCACCATCTTATCGCTCTCGGTGTCGGCCCTGAAGTCCCGGTCGGTCTGTGTGTCGAGCGCTCGCTGGAGATGGTAGTCGGGTTATTGGGGATTCTC
>Ga0187892_10008654_pt1 | contig 13813 bp, 10 predicted proteins | sample MA1701073metaG_FD_139345 | JGI IMG/M metagenome (GOLD analysis project Ga0187892, IMG submission 139345) | Bio-ooze microbial communities from a basaltic lava cave in the Kipuka Kanohina Cave System on the Island of Hawaii, USA - MA170107-3 metaG ...
CGCTTCGAGCGGGCGTACTGCCAGTACCCGCTGTGCAATCCTAGCCGCGCGTCGTTCCTCACGGGGCGCCGACCGGACACCACCGGCGTCCTCGAGAACGCCACGCACTTCCGGAAAAACCTCCCCGACGTCCTCACGCTCCCGCAGGTCTTCACGAAAGGCGGCTACTTCGCGGCGCGCGTGGGCAAGCTCTATCACTATGGAGTGCCGGGACAGATCGGGACTCCGGGTCTCGACGACCCGGCATCCTGGCAGCTTGCGATCAACCCCCGCGGGAAGGAAAAGGACGAAGAGGACAGGTGCATCTACTACACCGGCGCCAAAGGAACCATGGGCGGGTCGCTCACCTGGTACGTCTCCGAAGGGTCCGACGAGGAGCAGACCGACGGGAAGGTCGCGTCGGAAGCGATCCGGCTCCTCGAGGAAAACAAGGACAAGCCCTTCTTCCTCTCGGTCGGGTTCTACCGGCCGCACGTCCCCTGCGTGGCCAACCAGAAGTGGTTCGACCTCTACCCGCTCGACCGGATTCAGGTCCCCAAGGAACCGCCGGAGCACCTCAAGAACATTCCGGCGCCGGCGCCGAACGTGAAGCCCCATAACTACGGCGTCGAGGAAGACAAGCTACGCCAGATGATCCGGGCCTACTACGCCAGCGTGAGCTACCTGGACAGCCAGGTGGGCCGCGTCCTCGAGGCCCTCGAGCGCCTGAAGCTCGCGGAGAACACCGTCGTCGTCTTCTTCGGCGACCACGGATGGCAGCTCGGGGAGCACGGCCAGTGGCAGAAAATGGCGCTCTTCGAACGGTCGGCCCGCGTTCCGCTGATCGTCTCGGCGCCTGGCGCTCGCGGGAACGGCAAGCCGTGCGGACGGACGGTCGAGCTGGTGGACCTCTACGCGACCCTCGTGGATGTGGCCGGCGTCTCCGCTCCGCCCGGGTATGAAGGCACGAGCTTCAAGCCGCTCCTCGAGGACCCTCAGGCGAACTGGACCGAGCCCGCGTACACCCAGGTGCGCCGCGCGCAGAACGTGATGGGCCGGAGCGTCCGCACGGAACGCCACCGCTACACCGAGTGGGACGGCGGCAAGGCCGGAGTCGAGCTCTACGACTACGAGGCGGACCCGCGCGAGTTCGTCAATCTCGCCGCGGACCCCAGGTATTCGAGCGTCGTCCTGGAGATGAAGGGCCTCCTCAAGGGGAAGTGATGCGCGCCCTGGGGTTTGTCCTTCTGGCGGGCTGCGCTGCGGCGCCACCCGTCTCGCGGACTGGCGGCGCCGCGTGGACGCGCCGAGATAGGACGCGACCGGTCGGGTGGAGCAGCCGATGATGAATCCCGCCACAAGCGAAGCCCAAGAAACCGTCTTCGCCGTTTGGGGTTCGGACGGTTTCTTGGAGTTCTTATCTTTTCTCTTGAAATCGTCCGAACCCCAAGCGACGAGACGATTTCAAGGGCAAGGGAGGTTTGCACGCGTGATCTGGGCCTACCCAAAACCTAGCTCGGGCCCTTAGAATAGGCCGCGGTGGAACCTACAAAGGTCCAGCGTCTGGCGCCGGTCCTCCTGCCCGTGGGGGCCATGCTGCTCCTCTTCGTGGGCCTGTTCGTCTACGCGTCCCTCCGCGGCGGAGCTGAAGGCGGTCCGCCCCCCGGCCCCGCGCCGGAGGGGATGGTCTGGATCCCCGGCGGGACCTTCCGCATGGGGTCGGAGGAGTTTCCCGAATCCCAACCGCTGCACGACGTGACGGTGTCGGCCTTCTGGATGGACCGCCACGAGGTCACCAACGAACAGTTCGAGGCCTTCGTGAACGCCCGGAACTACGCGACCGTCGCCGAGCGGCAGCCCGACCCGAAAGATTTCCCCGGAGCCGCGCCCGAAGCGCTGAAACCTTTCTCCACGGTCTTCCTCGCGCCCCGCACCGACGTCGCCCTCGATGACTTTCGTGAGTGGTGGAGGGCGATCCCGGGGGCGAACTGGCGGCAGCCCGAAGGGCCGGGGAGCTCCGTACGGGGTCGCGAAAAACATCCGGTGGTTCACATTGCCTGGGAGGACGCGGACGCGTACGCCCGATGGGCCGGGAAGCGACTGCCCACGGAAGCGGAGTGGGAGTTCCCCGCCCGCGGCGGCTTGCGGGACAGGAAGTACGTCTGGGGGGACGAAGAGACGCGCGACGGGCGCTGCATGGCTAACTACTGGCAGGGCCGCTTCCCTTCCGAAAACACGAAGGCGGACGGCCATTACGCGACGGCGCCCGCGATGAGCTATCCCCCCAACGGGTACGGACTTTTCGACATGTCGGGGAACGTGTGGGAGTGGTGCTCGGACTGGTACCGGTTCGACTACTTCAAGGACAGCCCTTCCGTGAACCCGAAAGGTCCCGACCGAAGCTTCGACCCTCAGGAACCCATGGGCCCGGACACCCCCAAGCGGGTCCAGAAGGGCGGCTCCTTCCTCTGCGCCGACCGCTACTGCGTGCGTTACGTGGCGGGAGCGCGCCACAGCGGCGAGGTCAAGTCCGCCGGAAATCACGTCGGCTTTCGCTGCGTCAAGGACGCGAGGTAGAGGGGATGGCGACGAAGGCGCTCGCCTTCACCACAAAGACTCGAAGTTCACAAAGTGCACAAAGCGAGTCCTTCTTCTTTTAGCTTGCCGCGAGAGCCCACGCGTCCTTTCGTGGGCTTCGTGTGTTTCGTGGCTTTGTGGTGAAACTCGATTACCCTCGGATCTCTTTTTCCAGCACGTCGAGGTCCGGGGGGTCTTCCTTCCGCAGCCGCTCCGCAACGGGGACCAGTCCGGGATGCGCGCCGTACGCCTTGAGGAAATCCATCAGCGGAGGGCGCCGTCCGGCGCGTCGGAGGTCGCGAACGACCCAGAGCGCCGCCTCGCGGCCGGCGACCGCGGCCGCCTCCCGAAGGTACTTCCGAAGCGCTTCGAACTCGAAGGGATCGCCCTTCCACGTCTTGACGCGCTGGCCTCCGTCGTAGTACGTCTTCACCTGCAGCTTCCCCTTCTCCCAGCTGAAGTTGCGGACGTTTGACGTGAGCGCCTGGACGGTCGAGAAGAGCTCCTGGAACGAGGCGCTCAGGAGTTTCGCCGTCCGCCCCCCCGCCTTGATCAACTCCAGCCGCGCCAGAAACTTCTGACCTTTGTCTGCAAGCGTTTTCCCGTCCCGCTTCCAGTCCGCTTCCGTCCCGGCTTTCGCGTCGTATTCTCCCGCCAGCTCAATGGCCTCGGCCAGGAGCCGGTCGAGATCGTCCAGAGCCGTTCCGACCTGGCCCAGGATGTCGTCCCCCCAGACCGCGAAGGGGAAAGTCCACTCCCGCACGGAGTACTTCCCTTTCATCGCGGCGGCCATCTGGGGCGTCTGGTTGTGGTCCGTCAGCAGCACTTGGATGACGTACGGGCCGGGGCCGCGGAAGTCCGGCCGATAGTGGAAACGTCCGGACTTCACCGGCACGGGAGCGCCTACGTAGCGCATCGGCACCGCGATGAGTCTCTGGCTCGTCAACGCCTCTTCAGACCCGAGAACGTTGACCTGGAGAATGCATCCTTCCGGAACCTTCGCCCTTCCATTGATCGTGAGCGTCGGGTTGTTCGCCCTCGGGGCCGGAGGTCTCAGGGTGAGCGTGACGCCGCCTTCGGAGGGCTCGGCGGACGCCGTGTCGGATTCCGGCTCGGGCGGCTTCCCTTCGGTCAACCTCAACGGGTCGGACTCTTGCGCGGCGGGCGCGGGTGCATCCGGGACCGCCGGCGCGCCGCTATCGCGACGCGGCAGGGCCATCCACACGATCCCGCCGAACGCGAGCAGGGCGGCCGCGGCCGAGAGGGCTCTGCCCAGCCGGCCTCGCGGGAAAAATTCGACGGGCCGGGAAGCCGCCTCGAGGAAGCGGCGGCGCGCGGCGCCGGGATCCTCGACCGGCTGGGCGGATCCTCTGACGAGCGCTTCCACGTTGCGCTCGAAGACGCTTCCGGGGTCATTCGTCATGGCGGCCGCCTTTCAGTTGTTCGCGAAACGCCTCGCGCGCCCGGTGCAGGCGAGATTCGATCGCCTTCTCGCTTTCCCCCGTCTCCTCCGCGATCGCGCGAACCGTCTGGCCGCGGAAATAGCGGCGGACGAGGAGGTCCGCGTACGACGCGTCCAGGTCCTCGAGCGCCCGGCGGACGCGCCGCCGGGTCTCTTCGGCCAGGAGAGCCTCGGGCGGAAACGGCTCGGTCTCCACGCGGGCGAGCGCCCGGCGGACCGCTTCGGCCTCGGTCTCGGACCGCTTCGCTCGGTCGCGCATCCGCACGCGGTTCCGGGCGATCGCCAGGACCCAGGTGAGCGGCGACGCGTCCCCGCGGAACTGGCCGCGGTTGTGCCAGGCGTGGAGGAGCGTCTCCTGGACCAGATCCTCGACGTCGCTCCGCGAAGCGCCGGTGGAGGCCGAGACGAACCGGAAGACGCGGACGTAAAAGTCGTCGAAAAACGCTCCCGCGTCGGCGCCCAGCCCTGCCGCCATGAGGGTCAGCACTCTGGAAGGTGGTTGCGGACCGCGCCCGAACCCCCCGAAAAATCCGTCGGGCTCAGCGTGCCTCTCTTGCCATATCGTAGAGCGCTTTGATGTAGCCGATGCTGTAGGCCCAGCCCGCGTTGCGTCCCCCCACCATTTGCGGGACGTGGTCGGCGATCAGAATGCCGTCGAACCCGACTTCGACGAGGGCGCGCATGACCTTCTTCATGTCGGTGTAGCCGTCGTCCACGAAGGTCTCGACGAAGTGGCTCCCGGGCGCCGTCAAAGGGCCGAATGTTGCAAAAGACCCCGGGGTCTTTTGCAACCGCTTACCGCGGGTCGTGGCGCTTGGGGCGCGGGGGAGGCGGCGCGACGCCCGCCGCAGAAAGTTCCTGCGCGGAGACCTGGCCGTCGCCGTCGGTGTCGAAGCGCTTGAAAGCGGTGGCCCACTCGTCCCGGGTGACCCGGCCGTCGCCGTCGGCGTCCATCCCCTCCACGTCCAGCGAGACGGCCGGGTGATGCGCGGGCTCGGAGGGGCGGGTGGCCGGGGCGAGCGGGGGCGCGGGGGCCGTGCGCGTGAAGAGCACGACGAGTCCCGTCCCGACCGCCAGGAGGAGCGCGGCCGCCGTCGCGAGGAAGGTCTTGGAGCCGGACGTCCAGCGCGCGGCGGGGGCGTCCGCCGCGACCCCCGAGTCGGCGGGGACGAGCAGCTCCCGCAGCTGGGCCTGGTCGAACGCCATCTCCGCCAGAAGCCGCCGGGCCTCCGGGTCGCCGCGGAGACGTTCCTCGAGCGCGCGCGCCTCCGCCTCCGTCAAGGCGCCTTCGAGATGGCGGTGGATGAGCGCGTCGACATCGCTCATGAGATCCCCGACTTCTGGAGCCTGGACCCGACACACTGGTGGAGGGCCTTGCGGATGCGGTAGAGCCACGTATCCATGGCGCCCCGGGTCATGTCCATGCCTTCGGCCAGCTCCTCGATGGGCACGTCCTCCTCGTACCGCCGCATCAGGACCGTCCGGTCGCGGTCGGGCAGCTCCTGGGCGCAGGTCCTCAGCGCCTGGCGCCGGAGGTCCCAGACCGCGTCCTCGACTTCCTCGAACGAAAGGGCCACGGCTTCGAGCGTCTCTTCGTCGAGCAGCCGAACGCGCCGCCGCGCCTGCTTCTTGCGGAAGTCGCGCACGACGTTGAGGGCGATGGACCGCGCCCAGGCCACGAACCGGCAGTCTTCGTCGGCCTGCTCCCGCTTGCGGGTCATGACCACGGCGACCTCCTGGAAGAGGTCGTCCGCGGTTTCGGGGTCGCCCGCGAGCGCGGTCAGCATTCCGCTCAGGACGCCTTTGTACCTCACGAGGTTCTTGACGAGGGTTTCTTCCCGCATCGATTTGCCCTTACCTACATGGACCCATCCGGCCCGATCTCACCCGAAAAATGATTGCCTCGTCCGACCCGTAAGTATAATCGCAGGCGTCATGGGGCTGTTTTCCCGCGGACCTCAAAAGCGACTGGTGGAGCCCGAAGGTCCCGACCTCCCCCTTCGAAAGGCGGACCTGGAGGCCCTCCTCGAGGACATGGCGGCGGGGGCGAAGTACCAGCAGGCGCTTTTCCCCCCGGCCTCCGTGCCCCTCCCGGGCTACGACCTGGCCTGGATGTGTCGCCCGGCGCGCATGCTGAGCGGCGACTTCTGCGACCTCTTTCATTTCGAGCCGTTCCGGCTGGGACTCCTGGTCGCCGACGCCTCCGGGAAGAGCATCCCCGCGAGCCTCCTCGCGGTGATGTGCCACCTGCTCTTTCGGACGCGGCCGGAACCCATGGCGAACCCGGCCCTCGTGCTCCGCCACGTCAACCGCCAGCTCCTGGGCAACATCAAACGCGGCACGTTTATTTCCGCCGTCTACGGCGTCCTGGACGCCGAGCGCCACACCGTCACGATCGCCAACGCCGGACACCTCCCGGTCGTCGTCTGGCACGCCCGGGAGAAGGTCGCCACCTCGCACCGGCCCCGCGGTTCGGTCCTGGGCGTCCTTCCCCCGGCGGCCTACGAGCGCGAGGTCATCGAGGAAACGATCGCCCTCGCCCCCGGAGACCGGTTCGTGCTCCTCACCGACGGCGTCAACGAGGCGATGGCGCCGGGCCAGCGGGAATTCGGGATGGAGCATCTCCGGAAGCGCCTCAAGTCCGACAGCGACGGCGGCAGCATCCACTTCCTCAGGAGCATCCTGCAGGAAATCGAGATTCACCGCGGCGGCGGCGACCAGTCCGACGACATCACCGTCGTCACGGGACGCCGCCTCCCGTAATTTCGGATTGCGGATTGCGGATTGAAGATCCCGCCGGAGGGAAAGAGGGGAACCCCGAATCCGCAATCCGAAATCCGAAATCCGCAATATGAAGGGGGGTTGGGCCATGCATCGACTCGTTGCCGGCGTGACGGCGGCGCTCCTGGCCGGAAACGCGCCGCAGGAGGACCGCGCCAAGCTCCTCGAAAAACTCCTCCCGGAGCTGGAGGCCAAGCGCGGCCAGTACTACAACGTGCCCCGCGAAGACGGCCGCTACCTCCATCTCATGGTCAAAGCCACCGGGGCCAAGCGTGCTCTCGAAGTGGGCACCGCGAACGGCTACTCGGCGATCTGGCTGGGGCTCGCGCTCGAAGAAACGGGCGGCGCCCTGACGACGATCGAGATCGACGCCCGCAAAGTGAAGGAGGCGCGGGAGCACCTGGGCAACGTCGGGCTCGCCGAGCGGGTGACCGTCCTGGAAGGCGACGCGCACAAGATCGTCCGCACCCTGGAGGGGCCGTTCGATTTCATTTTCATCGACGCGGACATGGGGAACGACCTCGACTACTTCAACGCGCTCATGCCCAAGCTTTCGCCGGGCGGCCTGCTCCTCCGACACAACGCGATCAAGTACGCCTCGACCATGAAGGATTACCTTGAGGCCGTGAAGACGCACCCCGAGCTCGACACCGTCGTCCTGAGCCTCACCCTGGACGACGGCTTCGCGGTTAGTTACAAGAAGAGGGCCAAGAAATGATGCGCCTGACGCTCTGCGCCACCGCCCTGATCGCGGCCTGCTCGGGCGCGCCCCAGCAGCGCGCGTGGCCCCCGGTCGGGGAGCTTCCCCCCCGGGCGGAGTTGCCCGACCCTCTGCTGACCTTCGACGGGCGCCGCGTCACCTCCGCGGACCAGTGGGTGCGCGAACGACGTCCCGAGTTGAAGGCGCTCTTCCAGCATTACATGTACGGGCACCTCATCCCCCGGACCGGGGGCGCCCCGGCGAAGGTCCAGCGCATCGACGCCCATTTCTTCGGCGGCAAAGCTACGAAGAAGGAAGTCACCGTCGCGCTTTCCGACCGGGCGGACGGCCGGAAGCTGGAAATGCTCCTCGTCGTCCCCAACAAGCGGTCCGGCCCGGCGCCGGTGTTCGTGGGCCATAACTTTTCCGGTAACCACACGCTCGTCACCGACCCGGGCGTCTCCGTCGGAAAGAACTGGATGCGGAGGGGCGATGCGGTCGTGGATAACCGCGCCACCGAGCAGGGTCGGGGCAAGAACGTGGCGACCTGGTCGCTCGAGCAGTCGATCGACCGGGGCTACGCGGTGGCGACCTTCTACTACGGGGACGTCTTCCCGGACCAGCCCAATTTCGCCGACGGGGTCTACCCCGAGTACTTCACCCCTCAACCGGGCCAGAAGAGCCCCGGAGACATCGGGCCGGGCGCGATCGCGATGTGGGCGTGGGGAATCCACCGGGCGGTCGACTACCTTGTGACCGACAAGGACCTTGACCCCAAGCGCATCGCCGCCGTGGGCCACTCGCGCCTCGGGAAGACCGCGCTCCTGGCCGCGGCGATGGACGAGCGGATCGCGCTGGCGATCCCCCACCAGGCGGGCTGCGGAGGCACGGCGCCCAGCCGCACGAAAAACCCGAAGGCCGAAACGGTGAAGGTCATCAACCGGGCCTTCCCGCACTGGTTCTGCGACAACTTCAAGAAGTTCGACGATCAGGTCGACCGCCTGCCCTTCGACCAGAACTGCCTGGTCGCCCTCTGCGCGCCGCGGCCGGTGCTCTACACGAACGCCGAGGAGGACCAGTGGGCCGACCCCGGCGGCCAGCTCGACATGCTCCGGAGCGCCGACGCCGTCTACCGCCTCCTGGGCGCCGAAGGGCTCGCCGCCAAGGAGATGCCGCAGCACGGCAAGCTCGTCGACAGTCCGCTCGGCTACTTCATCCGCCTCGGCAAGCACTCGATGACGCCGGAGGACTGGAAGGTCTTCCTGGACTTCGCGGACAAGCACTTCAAGCGCTGAGTCTCCGATTTAACTAACGGGACCTTCCGTCTCACCACAGAGGCACGAAGACCGCAAAGCCCACAAAGGGACTCTTGGGGGGGATCTCTTTGTGGCCTTAGCATTCTTTGTGCCTTTGTGGTGAAGACGTCCCCCTCGGATGCCTGCAGCGCTAGGCGAGGACGTCCCGCACCACGTGACCGTGGACGTCGGTCAGCCGGAAGTCGCGGCCCGCGTAGCGGTAGGTGAATTTCTCGTGGTCGAAGCCCAAAAGGTGCAGGATCGTCGCGTGCAGGTCGTGGATGTGGACGGGCTTTTCGGCGGCCTTGAAGCCGAACTCGTCGGTGGCGCCGTGGACGGTCCCGCCCTTCACGCCGCCGCCCGCCAGCCACATCGTGAAGCCCCAGTGGTTGTGGTCGCGGCCGTTCACCTTGCCGGCGTTGGAGCCGGGCGTCGGCAGCTCGACCGTAGGCGTGCGGCCGAATTCGCCGCCCCAGATCACCAGCGTCTCGTCCAGCATGCCCCGCTGCTTGAGGTCCTTGAGGAGCGCGCCGATCGGCTGGTCGCAGTCCTGGGCGAGCCGGCGGTGGTTCACTTCGAGGTCGTCGTGGTTGTCCCACGGCTGCCCCGCACCCGCCCAGACCTGCACGAACCGCACGCCTTTCTCCAGGAGCTTCCGCGCGATGAGGAGCTGCCGGGCCTGCGTGCCCGCGCCGTACATCTTCCGGATGTATTCCGGCTCGCGCTGGACGTCGAAGGCGTCCACCGCGTCCATCTGCATCCGGTAGGCGAGCTCGAACGACTGGATGCGCGCCTCGAGCTGGGCGTCCAGGCGCCGCTTCTCCTGATGGCGCCGGTTGAGCTCCAGCAGGAGGTCCAGCTGCCGGCGCTGCTCGTCCGGCGAGGCGAAGCCGTTCCGGACGTTCTCGACGAGCTTCTGGACGTCCGTGTGCTGCGTGTCGATATAGGTCCCCTGGTAAACGCCCGGCAGGAACCCGGCCTGCCAGTTCTGCGACTCCTGGATGGGGTACCCCCCCGGACACATGACGACGAATCCCGGAAGGTTCTGGTTGTCGCTCCCCAGGCCGTAGGTGAGCCACGAGCCCATGCTCGGGCGGATGAGCCGCGCCTCGCCGCAGTTCATCAGAAGCAGCGAAGGTTCGTGATTCGGAACGTCGGCGTGCATCGACCGGACCACGCACAGGTCGTCGATCGACTGGGCCACGTGGGGAAAGAGCTCGCTCACCTCGATGCCGCTCTTGCCGTACTTCCGGAACTTGAACGGCGACCTGAAGGCTGCCCCCGTCTTCCGCTCGGTCCTCAGGTTCTCCATCGGGAGCTTCTGGCCGTGGTACTTGTCGAGCGACGGTTTCGGGTCGAAGGTGTCGACGTGCGACGCCCCGCCGTTGGCGAAGATGTGAAGGACGCGCTTCGCCTTCCCGAGGAAATGAGGTTTCCGGGGCGCCAGCGGTTTGAGCGACGTGGTGTCTTGTGCCTCCAGCAGCCACCCCGCCTTGCCCATCAGGCCCGTAAGCGCGAGCGCGCCCATGCCGATGCCGACGCGACCCAGCAGCTCGCGCCGGGTCAGAAAGAGATCCTCAAGCCTGGGCCGATGGTCGCTCGGAGTCATCGAGGCTCTCCCTGAAGGAAGGATGTCCGATGTCGGATGTCCGATAGCAAGCCGGATACGAAGACCGCGGTCTCCGTATCCTGTCGGCATCTGACATCGGACATCTGAAATCGGACATCGGGTCAGTCCACGAACATGAACTCATTGCTCAGCATCAGCACGTGCGCCAGCTTCTCGTAGGCCGACAGGGGCCGCGCCGGCTTCCCGGGAGGGCCCGCGAAGTCGGCCTGCGCGCGCCATTCCGCCGGGGCGCTCCCCGCGGTGGCCGCCGCCGGCGCCAGGAGCCGCAGCGCCGGCGCCCAGGCGAAGGCGTCCGACGTCTCGTCCGACCGGCATTCGACGACGAAGTCGATCGTGTCGCCGCGGCGGACGTCGACGCGGCTCATCCGCGTCTCGGCTTCCGTGTTGTGGGCGGTCCACGAGGCAAGCTCTCCCTGCGCGCTGGAGACAATCCGCGCCAGGACGCCGTCCCCGTCGGCCGCCTTGTGGGTGAGCGTCCCTTCGATCGCCACCTCGCCGTCTCGCGGCGCCGTCCACCGGCGGACCGCCGAGAGCTTGCGCGACCCGCCGGGATGACCCCCGGTGCCGGTCAGCAGGGACCCGCCGAACGCCGGGTCGGGAAGCTTCGCCCCGCCCTGCCAGGCCGTCCCCGTGAACCGCGGAAACGGTCGGAACCCTTTGACGCGCTTGTCCGTCTCGTCGTATTCGCCGACCCCGTACTGCCAGGGCCCGGCCGCGACGGGCTGCCGGGCCGCGCGTTCCTCGAGGTCGACAAACAACCGGGCGAGCTCGAGCTCCGGCGACGCGGGCGCGCGGCCGTAGACGAGCCGGACCAGGACCCGGAGCTTCCCGTCCGCGGAGGCCTGGCCGCCCACTTCGTGCCGCGCCGCGAGCGCGCGCGCCTGCTCGAGGACGAAGGGGTTGTTCATGAGGAAGAGCGCCTGCTGCGGCACGGCCGTTTCATAGCGCTGGGGGCTGTGCGTGTCGGGGCTCGCGAAGTCGAAGACGCGGAAGGTTCCCGGCAGGTTCTGGCGGTCCACGAAGAGGTAGACCGTCCGCCGCCGCGAGAAGGCGTCCTGCGTCGGGTCGCCGACGTCGACCTTGATCGTCTCGGCTTCCATGCGCGTCTTCGAGGTCGGGTTCGTGATCATGGGGACGGGCCGGCCGCCCATCGTCCGGTCGAGCTGGCCCGAGACGGCAAGGAGGGCGTCGCGCATCGCCTCGAAGTCGAGGCGCCGGCGGTTCTGGCGCGAGAGGAGCCGGTTCTCGGGATCCAGGGCGAAGGCCTTGGGGTTCTCCTCGCTCGACTGCCGGTAGGCGCTCGAGAGCACGATGAGGCGATGGAGTTTCTTGAGCGACCCACCTTCCACGACGAACCACCGGGCCAGCCAGTCGAGCAGCTCCGGATGCGTCGGCGGGTCGCTCCGCGTGCCGAAATCGCTGGGCGTCCGGACGAGCCCCTGCCCGAAGTGGTGCATCCAGACGCGGTTGACGATCACCCGCGCCGTGAGCGGGTTCTCGGGGCTGACGATGGCGCGCGCCAGTTCGAGGCGCCCGCTCCCGTCCTTGAAGGGTTCTCGCTTCGCGGGCGAGAGGACCGCGAGGAACTGGCGCGGGACGCGCTCGCCCGGCGTGTTCGGGTTGCCGCGGACGAACACGTGGGGCTCCTGCGGCTGCGGGAGGTCCTCGAGGACCATCCCCTGCTGCGGCGCGCCGGCGTGCGTGGCCTTGAGCTCCTCGATCTTCTTCTCGAGCTGCCGCTGCTTGTCGCGCTCCGCCCGCGTGTAGAGCTTCTCCACGTCCGCGAGCGCCACCTCCGGCGCGGCGCCCTTCCCGCGCATCAGGTTCCGCACGGCCTCGTCCGCCGGATCCGCAAACGCCTCCGCCCGGTCGAGCTTCGAAAGGAGCGCCGCATACCGGTCGGCGACGTCCTTGAGCGAGGCGGGGGGCGCGGCGAAGGCCTCGGCCACGCGCGCGTTCGCATCCTGGAGCCCGACCCCCTTGGCCTTCTCCGCGAAGTCCTTTTCCGCGAGCCCCGCGTAGGCCCGCCACGGGGCGAAGACGGGGTCGCGCTTGAGGACGTCGCTCCACCGGGCCGCGACGAATCCCGAGACCTCGTGCTTCTGTCCGATCGCGCGCAGGGCGTTCTCGTCCTTCGCGCCCCCGATTTCCCGGGCCGCGATCAGGTATGTCGCCAGGGTCTCCTTCTTCCGCAGCGCGACGGTCAGCTTGGCGTGCTGCTGCTCGCGGTACTTCGCGACTTCCGCCTGCCGGTGGGCGAGGTCCTTCTCGTAGGCGACGGTCTCCGCGGTCTTCTGCGGCGGCGCGATGAGGGGCAGGTTCTTGGGCTCCTGGGAGCTCGCGAAGACGCCGTAGAGCGAGTAATAGTCCTTCGTCGGGAGCGGGTCGTACTTGTGGTCGTGACACCGCGCGCACGTCACCGTGAGCCCCATGAGCCCGCGCGTCACGACGTCGATCCGGTCGTCGATGATGTCCGGCTGCCGGTTGAGGAACCGGCGCCCCAGCGTGAGGAACCCCATCGCGGCAAGGTCGCGTCTATCGTCGCCCTTTACGACGCGGTCCGCCGCCAGCTGGAGCGTCACGAAGCGGTCGTAAGGCATGTCGTCGTTGAGGGCGCGGATCACCCAGTCGCGGTAGGTGAACGAGAAGGGATACCGCCGCTCTTCCTGGAAAACGTAGCCCTTCGTGTCGGAATAGCGGGCGACGTCGAGCCAGTGCCGGGCCCACCGCTCGCCGTAGGCACTGCCGGCGAGGAGGCGGTCCACGACTTTCTCGAACGCCTGGGGGGAGCGGTCGGCGAGGAAGGCATCCGTTTCCTCGGGGGTCGGCGGCAGTCCGGTGAGGTCGAAGCTCACGCGCCGAAGAAGCGTTCGCCGGTCGGCGGCCGGGGCCGGACCGAGCCCCTTTTCCTCGAGCCCGGCGAGGATGAACCGGTCGATCGGCGTGGCGACCCACTCGCCGCGCTTCACCGCGGGCAGGGGCGCGTCTTGAGGCGGCTGGAAGGCCCAGTGCTTTGCCGCCTTCGCCAAGGCTTCGGCGGCCAAGCTCCCGGGCTTGCCCGCCGTAGCCGACGGCGAATCGGCGGAGGCGTGGGCGCCCCGCGGGTCGGGGGCGCCGCGCTTGATCCACGCTTCGAAGTCCGCCACCAGGGCTTCCGGGAGCCTCTCCTTGGGCGGCATCTGAAGCTCTTCGTCCTTGTATCGGAGGGCCTTGAGGAGAAGGCTGCCCTCCGGGTCGCCCGGCTTGACCGCCGGTCCGAGGTCCCCGCCCTTGAGGACTCCGTCGCGCGTGTCCAGGCGCAGGTTGCCTTTCAGTTTGGCTGCCCGCGCGCTGTGGCACGTGTAACACCTCTCGACAAGGACGGGTCGGATCTTCTTTTCGAAGAATTC
>Ga0187892_10008655_pt1 | contig 13808 bp, 14 predicted proteins | sample MA1701073metaG_FD_139345 | JGI IMG/M metagenome (GOLD analysis project Ga0187892, IMG submission 139345) | Bio-ooze microbial communities from a basaltic lava cave in the Kipuka Kanohina Cave System on the Island of Hawaii, USA - MA170107-3 metaG ...
CCGCATCCGCCCGCAAAGACAAACGCTCATATCCCACCGTTTCGTCAAAGGGATCGAACACGAGAACGCGACCCAAGCTATCCTCGAACGAGAAACAAGAATGTCCATGCCAGGTCACTTCCAATCCCCAAGCAGGGCTTCCCAGTCCTACAGGAACTGCTTTGGGTGCACATCCTGTAAAACCAAGCAGAGCGAAGAGAAAGGGATTAAAGATGAGAAACGATTTCAGGCGCATGATACGAGATAATCAAATCAGCTCCCGCGCGTTTAATGGCTGTGAGAACTTCTAGGGCAGCAGGAGAAGGAATTTTTTTGTCCAACCAGCCTTTTTCTTCAGCCGCTTTCACCATGGCATATTCCCCCGATACATTATAGGCCACAAGCGGAACCGTAAGTTTGGGGCGAATTCGGGCAATCACATCCAAATAAGCCAGGGCGGGCTTCACCATGACCATATCCGCTCCTTCCGCCAAGTCTGCCATAATTTCTTTAATGGCTTCTTGTATATTGGCTGGGTCCATTTGATAGCTGCGGCGATGTCCAAATTGGGGTGCCGATTGGGCGGCATCACGAAACGGGCCATAAAAAGCACTAGCATATTTGGCGGCATAGGAGAGAATCCCCACCTTTGTAAACCTCTTTTTATCCAACTCGGTGCGAATGGTTTTCACCACTCCGTCCATCATTCCCGATGGCGCCACAAAATCAACGCCCGCTTCGGCTTGGGCCAACGCGGTTTTTCGGACCAATTGAAGCGTTCGATCATTGTCCACATCAAAAGAGCCGTGTCGTGAACGTTTGATCACCCCACAATGCCCATGAGAGGTGTATTCACAAAAACACAAATCAGCCATGACAATCATATCGGGAAACCGTTTTTTGATAGATCGAATGGCCACCTGAATTATTCCCTTTCGCGCATAGGCCTCTTGACCTAAAGGGTCTTTCTTTTTTGGAATGCCAAAGAGAAGCACTGCGGGAATTCCCAAGTGTTTTATCCGCTGAATTTCCCTTAACATTTCATCCACGGAAAGTTGATATTGACCAGGCATGGAAAGGATGGGTTGGCGAAGGCCCTTTCCGTGCTTCACAAAAAGGGGAAATATAAAATTGGAAGCAGACAAACGCGTTTCCTGAACCATTTTTCGAATGATAGGGGTTTGACGAAGACGGCGATAACGTGTGAGAGGATACAAATGAGGGCTCCTTATTCGTGTTCCGAGATTCGCACTTCTCTACGCAGAGGAAGTGAAAGAGACACCGTTTCCAAGAGGCCCGCGGCCATAGCCCCAACATAATAAATCCACCATTGATTGGGAATATGAGCGAAAAGATAAAGGAATCCAACGGAGAGCATGGAGAGGGAAAACGCGTAACAGGCCGAGCCCATCAGATAAAGTTTTTTTGGCATGTTGTCATACAGCATCCTTTTTTCCAAGGGATAATTGTAAGCATGCCATAACACCAATGTCCCCACCCCAAAAACAAGAAGCACGGGATCAATGAGGCGCAAACCAAAAAGAAGGGCCATCGGCAAAGACGGTTGATTTTTAAACCACATGCCATCGTAAGCAGGCCAGTCTCCCATCATAAAAATCACTTCGCTGCCGCCAATGGCTTTCACATTGATAAACACAAATACAACGGCGATCGCAATGCCAAGAGCAAAAAGAAAACGAATTAACGGCTTCGGCACATTGGAGCTCCCCAAAACCAAACTCAGCATTGCTACGGTCACGGCTGGTCCGAAAAATCCCAACATAAGAAACTCGCGTAAGCTGTTGATAATTAACGGCATGGGATGAGGCCCCAATAAAATTTGGAGAGGACGGGAAGCCAAATAAATACCCAAGAATAAAAATCCCCAATAGGCGCCATCATAAGTCAATTTTCCTGTCACTAAGGTTCTTAAGGGGGCAATGTGTTTGACGTAACGCGCTAGGGCAAGATAAACAATTCCGGCTAACACAGGAACAGCAACATTAATAAAAATATTAAAAAATTCTGTCATTGTGGTGAAACTGGAGCCTTGGCGACTCCATTACATTTTCTCACGATGGCGAGAAGTTCCAAAGGATCATTGATTTCGAAATCAGCCCCGGAATTGGCTGTATTAAAATCATCTCCGTAACGAGCAAAAACCGTCGTCATATTTAATGCTTTGGCGCCAACAATGTCTCTTTCCGCCCAATCGCCGACCATGATGCACTCTTCCGGTCTCACATTTAGTTTTTGCAGGACAACACGAAACGGGGCGGGATCCGGCTTCTTTTTTCCTGTGTCATCTAAGGTGACAACCGTATCAAAATAAGAATCAAGGCCCAGTGTCACTAGGCGAGTCCAAACTGACATACGGGGTGCGTCGGAGACAATGGCCAGTTTTAGCCCCATTTTCAACAAATGTGTAATGGTGGTTCGGACATGTGGATAGAGCACCATGTTGCCTTCCTTGGCTCTGCGGTAACCCACAATTCCGGCTGCCAAAATGCGATAGTCAATGCTTCCGTATTCTTCTTCGAGCATTTTGTCGAAAACTCTCTGATCTTCAATTCCTTCCCGGTCATACATAAAAAATATGCGGCGAATGGTTTCCTCTTTAGAGGCAATGAGGCCTGCATCGATCATGGCATCGGCGGCGGCCGCCACGGCTTTTCGTTTTACTTCCATAAAGTTAACGAGGGTATTGTCGAGATCGTAAATGACAACTTTGATCATCGTATTCTCGTGACCTCGTAAGCTCCTTCCCTCGTAAAGTCGTTCGAGATCACGAGGGTACGAGGGTACAAGCTCACGTCATTATTTGACATATTTTTGAATGAGCGGACCCAATTTTTTCTTAGTGCGAGGGTTCATCACTGAGGGACTCGTGAAAATCGCTCCTTGCAAGGCGCTGGCATACTCATTTTGGAGATCTGAGAGTTTCGGAAGAACGCGCGCAATGACATTTTTGGCATTTTGTGCATTGGCCATCAAGTTTCCCACTACAAGCTCGACGGAAACATGCCCATCTTCTTTCCAACAGTCGTAATCTGTCACCATGGCCAAGAGGGCATAGGCCATCTCTGCTTCCCGCGCCAGTTTGGCCTCGGGAATGGCGGTCATGCCGATCACATCGCATCCGCTTTTGCGGTGAAAATGAGATTCCGCCTGAGTGGAGAAAGCGGGGCCTTCCATGCAAACATAGATTCCGCCCTCATGGACCGTGATACCTAAATCTTTGGCGCTTTCAGCCAAAACGCGGGACAAATTGGCAGAAAAAGGTTTGGCAAAAGACACGTGTGCCACAATCCCATTTCCAAAAAAAGTAGAAGGCCGCCCTTTGGTGCGGTCCAAAATCTGGTCCGGAAAAACAAAATGTCGGGGAGCCAGTTCCTCTTTGAGAGAACCGCAGGCGCTTAACGCGATCACAAATTCCACGCCCAAGAGTTTCAACGCGTAAAAATTGGCTCTTTGGGGAATTTCCGACGGAAGGAATTTGTGCCCGACGCCGTGACGCGGCAAAAAAGCACAGCGTGCGCCTTGGTATTCGCCGATAATGATTTGGTCCGATGGGTATCCAAATGGTGTTTTGGGATAGAATTTTTTGATGATTTTTATCCCTTCCATTTCGTATATGCCGCTGCCTCCGATCACAGCACAGCGAACGGATAGATTTGATTTTTGTGGCGCCATAAATGAGTGAAGCCTCCGAAAATAAAGGTGGAAATAATCTTACAAATTCCTTACGCGGCTTTTTGGGCTTTGTGACGGGGAATGAGAAAGCTGAAGTTGGATCCCTTGCTCCTTTCCGACTCAACCCACAATTTCCCTCCATGCATGGACACGATGCCGTTGGCTATGGCCAGGCCGAGGCCGGCTCCTCCAGTCGATCTCCGGGTTGAGGCATCCACCTGATAAAACATATCAAAGATGCGGATTTGCTCTTTGGGATCAATTCCCGGGCCGTTGTCTTCGACAAAAATCTGAATCCCGTCCCCTTTATCTTCTGACCACAAACGAACCCGTCCTTTGTGTTGGGTAAATTTAATGGCATTGGAAAGAAGATTGTCGATCACCTGTTGCAAGCGATGAGAGTCCCCCCAAACAAAAGTGTCGGTTTGACATATCTGAATTGTAAACTCGATGTTTTTGAGTTCCGCAGAGCTTTTTAGTCCTTCAAAACTTTTGGTGAGAATATCATTCAAGGAACATACGTCCATGTTGAGATTGAGCCGGCCCGACTCGATGCGTGATATATCCAGCAAATCGGATATCAAGGCGTTGAGTCGATCGGCCGATTGCTTGGCAATGCTTAAGAATTTCCTTTGGGCCTCCGTAATTTTTCCTGCTTCTTCATCCAGCAAGACACAGAGAAAACCCTTGAGGGCTGTCAGCGGCGTTCTCAATTCATGACTCACCACCGACAGGAATTCGTCTTTGGCCCGGCTGGCTAAGGTAAGTTCTTCCACTTTTTTCTCGAGCTCTTTAGAGAGTGTTTTAAGTTCTCGAACCCGCTCAATGAGCCGATTGTTTGTATGGGCCAACTCTCGTGTGGTGGCTTCTATCTCTGACCTTAATTTTCGCTCCCGGTGTGTTGTGGCGGCACGGTCTTCACCGGCCTGAATGGCCACCGCGATCAACCGACAGAGACATTCCATCATTTGGACAAAATCCCGATCCTGGGCCTCTTTTTTCTGAACAGAGACCGTGAGAATACCCAGAATATCTTCCTGAATTTTGATGGGAATATTCAGAAAACCGCCATAGCCCATCTGTAATTCCGAGGTGAGCGAATCAAATGGCACGGAATCAAATTCAGAGGCCCCGCTGGCCAGAACGCGCTTTAATGAGACTTCATGGGCTTCTTGTTGTGGCGTGTAATAAATCTCCAATATGCCTCGTTCGCATACCTTGGAAAGTCCTGCGTTCACCTTTTTCCATATGCAACAAGGGCGATCGCCCAAGTAGGCCCGCAGAAGGTCCAAGGTCCCCGAGCAAATCGACGTTTCTTCCGGCCCATAGCGATTCCAGGATTGCACAAACGCTAGGAGTAAATTGCTGATGGTTCTGTCGCGTTTTCCTTTTCCCAGGTTAATCATTGTTCTTATCGGGTCCTCACAAGAGCAATATCCAATGACAGGTTGAGATAACGATAATCTTTGTTAATTTCTCCCCAATTGACCAACTGTAATGAGACGCCTTGTACGTCTAGAGTCACAGAGAGAAGATCATAAAAATCTTGTTCTGATACCATGGCGGTCGGAGGGGGGCCAATCACAATGGCGACAGGAACCTTGTGTTTCTTACAGAGGTCGACGAAGGTCGTGTAATTTATTTTGCCTTTAATTTGGTAGGACTCATCTGCGGCGCGTTTCAGTCGGAATTTCAGTTTGTGTTTCTTGATCACTTCCTGAAATTTCTTCGCCACCGCTTCCAGTGCTTCTTGGCATCCGTCCGGAAAGAAAAAGACGGCTTTGACCTCTTTATAACCGCTGGGAAGCTGGTCCTCATCTTCAGAAATATCCACATCGATCTGAGAGGACCCTATTTCCTGAGGTGGTTCTACAACAGGCGAATCATTTTCTTCAGAAATAATGCTCGAGGAAGGCGGAACGATTTCTCGCGCTTTCGATGCCGGTTTTTCTGGCAAAACGACTTCTAAGGGCTTGGGGGTCGCGATGGGCTCTCGCATGGAAGGGTTGGCTCCGTTTTGAACACGAAGTTCTTGTACGACTTGCTGCGTTTCTTCCTTTTTTTGTTTGGCGGGTGGTTTTGCAACGCCGGGGGCGACTTTGCCAGTTTCTGCCGGAACCTCTTCGGGCGACAAGTCAGCCTGTTCTTCTGGAAGGATCTCACGAATGATTGTCTTAATCAAATCCATATTTATTTCTTGGTATGATAGAGTGAGATAAGCATTAATCTTTTTTAGGAAACCCTCGAGCTCGCGCACATTCGACCTAAGCATTCCTGCGGCGTAGCGAATCATTTCAGGGCTTAATTTTAATCCTGCTTTTTTCTGTTTAATTTCTAAAATTTCAACGCGGGTCTTTACATCCGGCAGTTTTAAATCTGTGGCCAAGCCCCATTCTAAGCGTGTCAAAATATTTTTATCAAGCCCTTTCATGTTGTTGGGAGCTTGATCCGCCGTTAAAATAATTTGCCGATTGGCTTGATGCAAATTGTTAAAGATGTGGAAAAATTCCGCCTGGGCTGATTTTGATTCAATGAGAAATTGGGCATCATCCAATAGGAATAGGTCGAGCTCTCCGTAGCGACGGCGCAAATCCAAAATTTTGTCTTCAGAGATGGCCACAATAGTCTCGTTTGCGAACCGCTCAGCGGAAATATATTTTACTTTCAATTTGCCGTTGGCTTTGAGCATCGCAAAAGCCACCGCTTGCATCATATGGGTTTTGCCCACCCCGGAGGGACCGTAAATATACAACGGATTGTAGGCTTCACCGGGAGCCTTAACCACCTCCAAACACGCTTTGGCAGCGATATGGTTGTTGGCTCCGATGATCAAATCCTCGAAGGTGTAGCTGGATTTTAAACCCAAGGCTCGAGTATCGTTATCACTCATGACTCATCCTTTCCAAATCCGTTAGGATATCGGCATAGAGAGTGCCCAACTCGATTTGTTCTAATAAAACGATCCGACCTTTCCACAAACCTTTCTTTTCCTCAGTCAACTTTTTCTCAAAAAACTTTCGATTTTCTCGCGAGGAGAGGATAAACAAAAACTCTGACCCCGCCTGAATGGCTTCCAGTTCCAGCTCCGTTATATCCACACCGCTCGCCTGGCACGGCTGTAAATAAACAACCTGAATATCCACCCGGGCTTGCTTCTTTTGTTTTCCCAGACGCTTTAAGTTGCTGACGAATTGTTGACTTTTATTTTCTTGACCATCTGGAAATAGACAGCCAACACATATCACAGCGAGCTTAGCAGTGGGCTTCTCTTTATCCCTACGAGGAACAGCCATATCGGGAGTCTCTTGCTTCAAACGGGCAGCCATATCTTTCATAACAGACTCGACTGTTTCCGGTTCACTGGGTGGTTCCAATTTTTCGAGAGAGATCTCATTGGAAAATTTTCTGCCTTCTAATAACGAGCCTTCCTCTTTCTCTTTTTCCCGAGAGGTTTCTGCTATTTCTTCTGGGGTATCAGCTTCAAAGAAATCATAGAGAGGGCTTATCCCCTGTCTCTCCGTGTCTTTACTTGTTTGACTGGGCTTGGAAGAACTGGTCTTCTCAGATTCAGGCGCGGCAGCAGGTCCTTGGGGGAACAAAGAACCCAACGCGTCCACATCGGGAAGATCCGATCGCAGTTCGCTTTCTTGTGAAGGAGAAGGAGGGGGAATCTCCTTCTTATTGGGTGATCCAGGGTGAACAGGCGGTCTTGGTTCTTCCATTTGGGATTTAGGAGAGACAGGGGGGTTCAGAAAGGAGGATTCTGACTCGTCCGTTTCTGTTTCTGTTAATTCGGGCCAACCCAAAACATTGCCTTTCCAGAAATCAGAATCAGGATCCTCTTCAAGCAGATCATCTTGAGGCGTTTTTAGGGGGACGTCTCTTGTGTCTTTGGGGTCAATGAAGGGAGTGGGTAATGATTTTGCTTCTTTGGGAGTTTGTTCAATGAGCGGAGGAAGTGTAGGTTCTTTTTCTTTCTTTAGGTTATCTAACCCTGTAAGAAGTTTTTTTAATTCATCCACCACGCCGTCCATGTTCATTTTGTCTCTTTTGTCTTTCGGCGTTTGTGAAACCGGCTTTTCAAAATTCGGATCTTTATTTAGATCACCCATTAGAAAATCCAACCAGTAATAATCATGATAAAGCCAAGCCCCCTGGCAATATCAATTTGGACCGTGTTTTATACGTATTTCCCCCCTATTTATATGAGGGAAACAGGCCTCGGTTTCAAGTGTTTCCTAAAGAAATGCCTTGGCTAATTCAGACGGAATTTGAGATGTGTTTCGCTACTTGGAAGGTTTTTTGGCAGAAATGTCATTTTTCGCTTCGTATTTTATTATTTTTTTTACTCTGCGCTCATGCCGGCCGCCCTTGTCATAGGGTGTGGTGAGCCAGACGTGAACCATCTTTTTTATTGTGGAAACGGAGCTCGAACGACCGGGAACGCACAGCACATTGGCCCAATTGTGTTCGGCTGCCAATTTTGCAGTTTTGATGGACCAAACGGCCGCAGCCCGAATACCTTTCACTTTATTGGCTGTCATACACATGCCGATTCCTGTACCGCAGGCTAAGATGCCCCGATCACAACGTCCGGTCTGAACTGCCTTGGCCACTCGCAAAGCATAGTCCGGATAATCTGTGGAATCCTCGGAGTACGTCCCGAAATCAATGACTTTATATACCTCGTTGGTAAGATACTCAACAAGTTCTTTTTTGGCACGAAAGCCTGCGTGATCAGCGCCCAAGGCGATCTTGAAATTTTTTTGTTTGAACATATTATTTTCCTGCCAGAGTTTTTGTTTGATACAGGACAATTTTTAAGAAGGAATTCAATTCAAGACTGGCCCCTCCCACCAAAGCCCCATCAATGTCTTCGCACGCCATTAACTCAGCCATATTTTCCGGTTTTACCGAACCGCCATAGAGGATGCGCACGGAATGAGCAGTCTGCGACCCATACGATTCTTTAATGAGATCTCGAATCTTCGCATGCACTTCTTGCGCTTGGTCCGGGGTGGCTGTTTTGCCTGTTCCAATGGCCCAAATGGGTTCATACGCAAATGCCAATTTTTTGGTTTCTGTTGAAGGCAAATTTTCCAATGCGGCTTTAACTTGATGGGAGACAACGGTCATAGTTTTGTTGGTTTCCCGCTCTTCTAATTTTTCGCCAACGCACACGATGGGAACTAAATCTGCGCTTCGGGCCGCCAGGATTTTCTTGTTCACTAGAGCGTCCGTTTCCTTCTGGTATTCACGCCTTTCTGAGTGTCCCACAATAACGAACTGACACCCCAGGGAAGCCAACATGCGAGCTGAAACCTCACCAGTATAAGCGCCGTCTTTGTTCTCGCTAACATTCTGTGCTCCCAACATCACACTCGACCCTTTTAACAGGCACGCTGCCGACTGAAGGGCAGTGAAAGGGGGACACAAAACCATATCACGATTTAACTCTTTGGGCAGGTGCGGCAGAAAGGACTTGATAAAGACTTCCGTCTCTGAAATATCTTTGTTCATTTTCCAATTAGCCACAATGAGAGGCTTACGGAATGTGTCGGTTGAGGCGTTCATAATAATAAAGACTCCTAAGTCATCAAGATTCTTGGTGTCACAAACATAACGATGGTTGTCCGTCGAAAAAGAGTTTTTTCCCAACGAAAGAAAATACCTAAGAAAGGTATTTTCCTTAAAAAAGGGATCCCCGTGATTGTCTTCTCTTTGGTTGCCTGGACCAGCCCTGCCATTGTCATCGTGGTTCCTGATTCCACGGTCACATGGGACGCCACCTTCCTTTCCAAAAGAGCTGGCACCGCATTCCCTGAGAGGAAAACCCCATTGGCCTGATCCGGTGCGCTCACCAAAGCTTGAACAGCCATTTTAACCATCTCATTATTCAATAATTCGGGCTGAATTTTAAGTTCTATACCATAAGGCTTGAATTCCACGTGGGCTGTTCCGAGAGAGCTGGTTGTGATATAGGGAATCTCTCCTCCCGCATGAAACACCGCTGTGGTTCCAGGATCTGTCACTAGGTTCGGATTGGCCAAAAGCTCAGCGGCCCCCTCTTGAACCAGAAAATTGAGATCAGCTCGCAAATGCGTCGCTCGTTTAAGGGGGCCCAATTCCGTAAAATCTCTAATAACCCCCTCTTCAAGACCAATTTTGTCTAACCACTCGATTCCAAAGCGGCTTGCTTTCACATGATCCACTTCCGTTATTTCAACCTGGACTTCGATCAAGGGTTTTTTAAGAACTTGGGCCCAGCCTGGTTGATCACTCAACGCCATGATGAACCAAGGTAAGAAAAATCCACAAATAGAGATCTTATTCATGGGTTTCGGCCCCCGAGCCGGGGCTTTCCTTCAATCCATCGTCGACACTATGCACCAGGGTCTCTCCGGCTTTTTGATAGGCTTTCTGAAGATCCGCTCGAAAGGCCCGGAATATCGCGATCGCCGCCAAAGACACCATCACTGTCACCAAAATATATTCGACGATTCCATGTCCGCTTGTAAAGAACAATTTCTTGAGACGCATTTTTTCTCCTTCCTGACCCGAACCGGGGGTTTTGAGTCTGAAGGAGGACTCCCACAAAGGGAGGAGATGAGTCAGTTGAATTTAATAATTTTTGGGGGCTCTCATCATACAATAATTACGGGAAATGAGAGGGAAAATTACAGAAACTTTACGAAAAATTTGCAAACCTATGGCAATAGAGACGTGGACGGAAAAAACGTCATTCCATGAGACGGCGAATGCGGTTGGGAATGGCTTGGAACCGACCAGGAAGAGTAGCTTCTTTGCTTTGGAGAAGGACCCAAAACGCTGCTCCCATGGCATCAGGGTGAAGAAGCTGTTGAATGGCCCCAGTGATTTTTTTTTCTTGCCCCGACCGGTTTTTAAGAAGGGTCTCAATGTGAGCTTGGCCAGCATGACTCAGGAATATCCCTTGAGAACAAAAAAGCGCAGGATGAAACCCAAATTTGTTCCCCGTGCTGGCAAGCTGAGAAAAATCAATGTGAGCCGTGATGTCTTGTGCGCCCATATGTTGATAGGGATTTTGCCCGAGCGTATGCTTGTAATAGCAGCGCCAGGTTCCTTGCGGGCGACGTTCACTGTAAAGTTGAAAACGCGGATATCCGTAGTCAACAGTGAAAATATAGCCCCGGGACAAAATAGAATTTATGCTTTCCCATATCGAAGGGATTTGCGGCCGAACTTCAATTTCTTGACCTTCTACAAAAGCGAGGCCTGTTAGATTGATCTCTCTCAACAAATCCAGAGATAAGAGATCAATTTCATCCTCAACCAATGCCCCCTCATGCATCGTCACGAATATTTCTTTCCATCCCCCATTTCTAAAGCGCAAGCGATGAAATGGCAAAGCATCAAAAAACTCATTTGAGAAGACACACCCGTCTATACTGCCAACCAAATCCATCTCCTCCAATGAAGACATAATGTGACATTTGGGAAAGCGAGATAGCCGCGCCTTCAGTTGCTCCTGTGCTGTCATGCTCTTTTCAATCGCCCAAACATGAAACCCTTTCAGGGCGTTTCTTCTCTCCAGCGCTATTAACACGCCCTCCAGAAACTCTCCATAGCCGCTGCCCATTTCAATCAAATGAAATTGATTTGTTTGGAGTTCTTCTTTGAGAAGAAGAAACTGTTCCGCAAAAATATCGTGAAAGAGAGAACCCAATTGAGGCGATGTGAAATAATCACCTGCTCGGCCGCGCTGAGGCCCTTTTTGATTGTAGTAGCCATAGAGCGGGTGGTAGAGCACCAGGCTCATAAACTGGTAGAAATTCATCGGCCCATGATTGCGAATTTCTTGCTCAATCAGTTGTTGCGCCTCTCCTGGATTCCTTGTTTTTTCGGTCATGATCATTTTGGTATTCTATGCTCTTAAAATGGCTTCACATTCTTCTCTCATATTCCTGTCTTCTTCCCGCGATAATAAACGCTCCGCTAAGGTCTTCACTTCCGCTTGATCTTCTAATTTGGAGAGAGCCCAAAGGGCATGCCCTCGGATCAGCACCTCGCCGTCATTCAAAAGTTTTTTCAGGCTCGGGACGAGAGTTTCATCTCCCGCATTGGCAGCCACAACACAGGCATTGCGAATGAGTCCTTTTCGTTTGGGCCGAGTCAGTGGGGTTCCTTCATATCTCTTTTTGAAACCGGCTTCATCGGAGACGCTGAGTATGTCTTGCAAGGACACCCACGGCCCCACGCCCTTGGAAGAATGAAACTCTGGCCAGCGGGTTTCGATGGCTCTGGCGTTAAAGGGACAGACCTCTTGGCATACATCACACCCAAAAAGCCAATCCCCCATTTTCTCCCGCATGGGACGGGATATCCAGCCTTTGTTCTCAATCGTCAAATACGCAATACACCGATCTGCTTTTAAGCGATAGGGTTTTTCAAAAGCCTCTGTCGGGCAGGCGGTTAAACATTTTTCACAACTTCCGCATCCATTCTGAATCTTTTCCTCTATCACATTGTGTGCTAAAGGAATATTCAGCAAAATTTCGGTTAAAAACACCCACGATCCCACGTGAAAAGATCCCACGGGAGTGTTCACCCTCGGGACAATGAGAACCGTATTTTTCCCAATGAAACCCAATCCAGCGGAAGAAGCCAAAGCCCGCTCCAGAAGAGGTTTGGTATCAACAGCCGTCATGCAAGGGAAATCTGTCCCAAGAATGTTTTTTATTTTTTCAATCAGGACTTGGAGGCGGGATTGTATAATCTCGTGATAATCCATACCCCAAGCATAGCGCGCTATTCGGCCGTATCCTTTGCCTGGTTTCTCCGGAAAAGGTCCCTGGAAATAACTCACACCAAGGGTGATAATGGTTTTAACACCAGGATAGGTTCGTTCTAATTGCACCCGTTTTTCTGGATTTGAGGTGAGATAAGCCATTCCCCCTGCCAAACCGGCTTCACACCAGGAAAGAAACTCTTGACTGTATCTCTGGGGAATGTGCGGTCGAGTGACAGCCATATGATCAAAGCCGAGTCGGAAAGCCTCCCGGCGGATTCGCTCAGTTGCATCTTTAGATAAAGCATTTGATGTTGTCATCATATGTTGTCTCGTAAACTGTCATAGCAACAACCACTCCAGACGTATTAGAGATCACAGCCAATGATAAGTGGATCTCCGTACATTCTGTTATTCTAACAATGATTGCCGCTCTCGGTTTCACGGTGGATCCAAAAAACATTTTATGTAAAAAAACGGGAGTAGGCATTAAGGCCACAATCAACCAATCTTGTCCTGCTAAAACTGATTTAGAAGCCATCCAGCTCGCATTATGGCCAGGAATTACCGGCACAACGAACAGAGAAGGCGGTACTGAACAAAATGCTGGAGCGGGCCTCTTTTTTATTAAGACCATAGCCAGCGTGAACCGCGATTTCTTCGTTATTTACAGCGGAAACAGCCTTTACAAGCTACTGAAGAAGCCGTTCGAATTGAGGCGGCGCTTGAATGCAGATCCCTTTCAAGACAGGCACTCAAAAGAGGAGAATCTTCCACTTTGGCAGGGAACCGTTATTGGTATGGACATTACGCTTGATCAGACTGAAGAAATCTCTTTGCTCTTAGATGCCATACGGGAAACGTACAGCGTAGCGGTGCAGGAACGGAAAAGAGCTCGATATAAGAATCCTAGAGAAGTTATTCTTGACTTTGAACATGTTGATGCAGCGACCCAGTCGTTCATTCACGCTCTCATCAGTGATATACTAAGAAAATACGGCAACAATGCACTGGATCGTATCGCCTTTAAATCCTGCAATGATACAATCAAGAAGATCATCAATATTGTCGTGGATTATATGCAGGAGGGCATGGGGAATTGAAACAAACGGCGAGTCACTCGGTCAATCCAGATTAACTCTTATCTTTGGTAGAACTCGAGCAAACGATCAGGATAATTTGTTGCGATGGCATCTACTTGCCAGATGACCAATTTCCGAAATTCATCCAAGCGATCGGCTGTCCAGGCTACCACAGCCATACCGGCCCCGTGGGCGTCATTAACAAGATCACCGGTCACTCGGTCCTTTCTGGGAAGAATATGGTTGGTCTTCAATGATTTTGCTCTGTCTAACGCATCATAGAGAAA
>Ga0187892_10008658_pt1 | contig 13804 bp, 11 predicted proteins | sample MA1701073metaG_FD_139345 | JGI IMG/M metagenome (GOLD analysis project Ga0187892, IMG submission 139345) | Bio-ooze microbial communities from a basaltic lava cave in the Kipuka Kanohina Cave System on the Island of Hawaii, USA - MA170107-3 metaG ...
GCCCGAAGCCGCGGGGTGGATCGAGGCCGCGCGCCGGGCGTGGGACCCGGTGATGGCGGCCCGGATCGCCGCCCACGTCACGCTGGCCTACCCGGAGGAGGCGCCGGACCCGGCGCTCCTGTCGGAGCGGCTGCGGCGCGCCAGCCAGGCGAGCCCGCCGTTCCGCCTCCGCCTGGGGCCCGTCACGCGGGACGCGGACGACGGCGTGTTCCTCCAGGTGGCGGACGTCGACGGCGGCTACCGGCGGCTGCGCCAGGACGTCCTGCGCCCACCCTTCCAGCCCGTCGCGTTCGTCCCGCACGTCACGCTGGCCCACCCCCGCACGTCCCGGCGCCGCGCCGACCTGCCGGGCGCGGCGCCCGCCCCCGCCGCGTTCACCGTCCGCGAGGTGACGGTGACGGCGTTCGACGGCGCGAGGTGGATGGTGGTCGCCCGCTTCCCGCTCGGCGGCGCCCCCGCCCGGTGACCGACCCGCGGCGGCCCTCCGTCCGCCTCGCCCTGGGCGGCCTACTCGCGCTGGCCGCCGCCATGGGCATCGGGCGCTTCGTCTACACGCCGGTCCTGCCGCCGATGGCGGAGGCGCTCGACTGGAGCCGGGGGCAGGCCGGGCTCCTCGCCTCGGCGAACTTCGCCGGCTACCTCGGCGGGGCCCTGCTCGCCGCCACGCCGCTCGTCCCGGGCTCGCGGCGGGCCTGGCTGCTCGCGGCGCTCGCCGCCAGCGCCGTGACCACGGCCGCGATGGGGCTCGGCGCGTCCATGGCCGCCTTCGTGCCGCTCCGGTTCGCCGGCGGGGCGGCCAGCGCGTTCGTGCTGGTGTTCTCCTCCGCCCTGGTCCTGGACCGCCTGGCCGAGGCGGGACGGTCGCGGCTCGCCGCGCTCCACTTCGCCGGCGTCGGGGCCGGCATCGCGCTGTCGGCCGTGGTCGTCGCGACCCTGGAGGCCGCCGGGCTCGGCTGGCGCTGGCACTGGCTGGCCACCGGCGGCCTCTCGCTGGCCGCGCTGGCGCTCGTGGTCCCCCTGGTGCCGGAGGACACGGACCGCCGGGCGCCGGCGACGCCGGCCGCGCCGCCGGCAGCGGCGCGGCGCGCCCCGGCCGGGCTGGTGGTCGCCTATGGGCTCTTCGGGTTCGGCTACGTGATCACGGCCACGTTCCTGGTCGCGATCGTCCGGGCGTCCGAGGACGCCCAGGCCCTCGAGCCGGTGGTGTGGCTGGTCGTCGGTCTCACGGCGGCGCCGTCGGTGGCCCTGTGGACCTGGGTGAGCGCGCGGGCGGGCGTCGGCCGCACCTTCGCCCTGGCCGCCGTCCTCGAGGCGCTGGGCATCACCGCCAGCGTGCTCTGGCTGGCGACGCCCGGCGCCCTGCTGGCGGCGGCGCTCCTGGGCGGCACCTTCATGGGCCTCACCGCCCTCGGCCTGATCGGGGCGCGCGCGGTGGCGGGGGGCGACCCGCGCCGGACGCTCGGGGTGATGACGGCGTCGTTCGGCCTCGGCCAGATCGTGGGGCCGGCCTACGCGGGGCTCGTGGGCGACGCGACGGGGAGCTTCCTGATCCCCTCGCTGACCGCCGCCGGGGCGCTCCTGGCGGCGGCGTGGCTGGCCCCCCTTGCCCTCCGGGAGCGGCCCGGCCGGCCCGGGGCCGCCGCTCAGGAGTAGGCGGCGCTCGTCGTCGAGGCGGCGCCCGAGCCCTTGACCTCGCGCACCGCCTGGCCGAGGTCGGCCAGGAACTCCTCCAGGACGCCGGCGTGCACCGGCGTGATCATGAGGTGGATGCCGCGGGGCTCGCGGATGCGCCCCGGCCACCAGCCGCGCGCGAGCAGCCGGTCCGCGACGGCGTGGATGTCGTAGCCGCGCGCCCCGATGCCCACCGCCCAGAGGTCGGGCGCGCCCAGGACGTGGAGCCCCGCGTCGACGCCGCCGAGGGCGTCGACCAGGCTCGCCCGGGTCCGCATCACCGTCTCCGCGATGCGCAGGTAGCCGGCCTCGCCGAGGTGCTGCAGCACCGCCCACGCGGCGGCGATGGCGCCGCCCGGCCGCGTCCCGACGAAGGTGTGGGTGCTGTAGAGCCCGGTGGGCCAGCGGTCGAAGTCGTAGCGGCCGGCCGCCTGGGCCTCCGCGGTCCGGAACAGCACCACCGACGCGCCCTTGGCGCCGTACCCGGACTTGTGGACGTCGACGGACACCGAGGTCACCCCGGGGACGCGGAAGCCGAACTCGGGGACCGGGAACCCGAGCCGCCTGACGAAGGGCGCCAGCACGCCGCCCACGCAGGCATCCACGTGGAGCCAGAGCCCGCGGGCGGCGGCGAGCGCGCCCACCTCGGCGATGGGATCGATCACGCCAAGGGAGTAGGTCGGCGCCGAGGCGTAGCACATGATGGTGCCGGGGGTCACGGCCGCCCCGAGCGCGTCCGCGTCGGCCCGGAAGTCCGGCCGCGTCGGCACCCGGACCACGCGCAGGCCGAGGTAGTGGGCCGCCTTGTCGAGCGCGGGATGGGCGGAGAAGGGGGCGACGACCTCCGGCGCCGCGACGTCGGGCCGGCGCTGGCGCGCCCACTCGCGGGCCGCGTGCACGGCGCAGAAGATGCTCTCGGTGCCGCCCGTCGTCATGTGGCCGGCCACCCCGTCGGCCGTCCCCACCAGCTCGGCGACGTTCTCGATCACCTCGGTCTCCATCCGCCGGAGGCTCGGGAAGGCCCGCAGGCCGAGGCCGTTCTCGGTCATGAACAGGGCGTGGGCCTCGCGCACGACCTCCTCCACCTGGTCGTCGGCGTGCCAGACGTAGAGGCCGTGGCGGCCCCGCCGCCAGTCGAGGTCGTCCTTCTTGAAGTCGCGCATCTCGCGGGCGAGCTCGGACCAGGCGCGACCGTCGGGGGGCAGGGGCATGCCGGGGTTGTAGCAGGCGGGGCGGGCCGCCGTCAACGGCGGCCGGGGGCGCGCGGGGGCGCTACTGGGAGCAGCCGCGCGCCGCCACCGCCCAGACGGCCTCCACGCGGTCGCCGCGCACGGCGTGGATCCGGTCGTAGAGGTTGATGGTCGGGTCGCAGTGGGGCGGGAAGAACTCGATGCGGTCCCCGAGGCGCGGCCGCCGCCCGGGCTCGGCCGCGGTGAGCCGGCCGTGCTCGTCGCCGGCCCACGAGTACTCGACCCCGGGCCACTCGGCCGGCTCGGGCCCGAAGGGCCGGTCGGTGGCGAAGGCCTTGAACCCCGCGTCCACGATGGCGAGATCGGCGGCGGGCACGCTCACCACGGTGGCGAGCACCGTGAGCGCCATCTCGAAGCGGTCGTAGGCGCCACCCTCGGGCCCGCCGATGCGCCGGTAGTCGAGGTCCATCACGCAGTAGGAGCCGCACTGGAGCTCCGTCAGGCCGTCCAGCTCGGTGTCGATGTCGAAGGTGCCGCTGGAGCCGCCCGTGACCACCTGGACGGGCAGGTCGTGCTTGGCGAACAGCTCGCGCGTGCGCATGAGGCGGCCCATCCAGCGCCGCGAGGCGCGCCGGCGCGCCTCCCAGCCCATCACGTGGGCGCAGTGCCCCGCGTAGCCCTGGAGCCCCCGCAGGTTGAGCGTCCGCTCCTGCATCACGAGGCGGCCCAGGTCCAGGGCCGGCCCCTCGGGCTCGATGCCGGTGCGCCGGCCGCCGACCTCCACGTCGACGAGCACGTTGAGCACGCGGCCGGCCCCGCGCATGGCCTCGCCGAGCTCGCGCGCGTTGTCGGGGTGATCGACCACCACCAGCGTCTCGGGGGCGCGCTCCAGCACGGCCAGGAGGCGCCCGACCTTCTCCGCGCCCACCACCTCGGTGGTGATCAGGAGGTTGCGCAGGCCGGCCTCCGCCATGACCTGGGCCTCGCTGACCTTGGCCACGCTGACGCCGACCGCGCCCGCCTCGACCTGCCGCCGGGCGATCGCCGGACACTTGTGGGTCTTGGCGTGGGGACGGAGCCTCTTGCCGGCCGCGGCCACGTGGGCCGCCATCTTCCGGACGTTCCGCTCGAAGCGGTCCAGGTCCAGCAAGAGGGCAGGCGTCGGGATCTCGGCGCGCGGCCGCCCGACGAGCGGGGTCTCAGAGCGTGGGCCGGATGGCGTCATGGAGCGACTCCACCTCCTCCCGCGACCCGCCGAGGACGGCCAGGTCGCACTCTCCCTCCGGAAGACAGCCGGTGTTGTACGGGACCACGCCCCGCCCGGTGGCCGGGTCGAACAGCCGCGGCCCGAGGACGCGCGCCAGCTCGCCGAACGACCGGGCGCGCGTGGCGACCACGGCCGACCGGAGCGCGCGGACCCGCGGCCGGCCGGCGCGGGCGGCCAGGACGTCCAGCCGCGCCCGGATCGCGCACGCGTACGTCGCCGCGTTCACCCGGGCGTTGACCTCGGCGAGGGCGTGTCGCAGGCCGCCATCGCGGGGATCCCGGTACTCGATGAAGTCGAACCCCAGGAGCCCGCGGTAGCCGAGGCCGCCGAGCCCATGGGCCAGCGCGGCGGCCGAGGCGAGCATCGCCGCCAGCGTGCGGGCCGACGCGGGATGGGCGCTGCCGACGTAGCGGAGCTGGCCGTCCAGCCGCTGATCGGTCACGCCGACGCAGGCGACCTCCCCGTCCGGCGTCACGACGAGCTGCACGTTCGGGGAGGCCAGCACCTCGTACATCACCTGCACCAGGCAGGGCGAGGCGCCGTGGCGGCCGGCGAAGCCGGCGAGGTCTTCGGACGCCGCGGCGGCCGGCGCGGGGGCGTCCGGCCCCGCGCCCCGCTCCATCACCAGGATGCCGGAGCCGGAGGTGCTGTGCGTGGCGCGCACGATCACCCGCCCCGTCGCGTCCAGGTGCCGCGCCGCCGCCGCCGCCAGCGCCGCCGCCGTCAGGCGGCCGCCGGGGGGCGGCACGAGCACCTCGCCCGGCGCCAGCGGAACCCCGAGGGCGCCCGCCTCGGCGTGGATCCAGTGCTTCTGGTTGGCGCACGCCGCGAGGTCGGCCGGGCCGCCCAGGAGGGCGACCGGCCGCCCCAGCGTCCGCTCGAGGGCGGCGCGGAGGGCGTGCTCCGCCGTCGAGACGACGTACGGGAACAGGGTGACGCCCCGCCACGGCCCGACGAGCGTTGCCACGCGCGCCAGCGCCGTCCTGTCCGTGGCCAGGCGCGCGGGCAGCGTGGCCGCCGCGTCCCCGCCGACGACCACCAGGCGCTCGCGCGCCGCGCCGAGGCCGAGCCCGTCGAGGAACGCGAGGTACGCGGAGTCCACCGCGGCGCTGACGCAGACCACGTCGTGCGGGCGGGCCAGCAGCACGGCGCGCTCGTCGTAGCGGGCATATCCCGGCAGCGTGCGCGCCACGCCCGTCTCGGCGGCGAGCGAGGTGATGCTGTGGGTGTAGACGTGGGCGGCGGCCGGGTCGTCGAGCACATCCATCAGGGGGCGCGTCGACACCGGCTCCGTCGCGACGGGGACGGGCGTCGCGCTCCGCGTCCGGGTCATGGCTCGGCGAGCATACCACGGTGTATCATGAGGACCCATCGCGCGGGGCCGCCCGTCGTCCGGGCGGCCCCGAGCACCGTCGAGCCTCGGCACCATCGAGCGCTCGACGACCATCGAGAGGAGCCGCGCCCATGCCCGGACGCCCGTTCCTGCAGATCCCGGGGCCGACGCTGGTGCCCGAGCGCATCGTGCGGGCCATGGCCGAGCCCATCATCGACCACCGCGGACCGCGGTTCGCCGCGCTCGTGCACGAGTGCCTCGAGGGCCTCGGGCGGGTCTTCCAGACGCGGGGCCACGTGCTGCTGTATCCGGGCTCCGGCACCGGCGCCTGGGAGGCGGCCCTCGTCAACACGCTGTCGCCGGGCGACCGGGTGCTGGCGTGCGTCAACGGGTACTTCTCGACGGGCTTCGCCCGGACGGCCGCCGCCTACGGCATCGAGGTCGAGCGGCTCGAGGTGGCGTACGGCGAGGGCATCCCCGCCGACCGCGTGGAGGAGCGGTTCCGGGCGGACGCGGCCCGCCAGGTCCGGGCCGTCCTCGCGGTGCACAACGAGACCTCGACCGGGGTGACGAGCGACGTGGCCGCCCTCCGTCGCGCGCTGGACCGGGCCCAACACCCGGCGCTCCTGCTGGTGGACACGGTGTCGTCGCTGGCCTCCATCGACTTCCGGATGGACGAGTGGGGGGTGGACGTGACGCTGACGGGCCCCCAGAAGGGGCTGATGCTGCCGCCCGGCATGGCCATCCTGGCCGCCAGCGACAAGGCGGTGGCCGCCTCCGAGAAGGCGCGGTGCCCGCGGGCGTTCTGGGACTGGGCGCCCGTGATCGAGCGGAACCGGCGGGGCGAGTTCCCCTACACGCCGGCCACGATCATGCTCTTCGGCCTGCGCGAGGCCCTGCGCATGCTCGACGAGGAAGGCCTCCCGAACGTCTACCGCCGTCACGCCCGGCTGGCCGAGACGTGCCGCCGCGCCGTGCGTGCCCTCGGCCTCGAGCTCCTGTGCCGGAACCCCGCGGAGTGCTCCAACACGCTCACGGCCGTCACGCTGCCCGCCGCCTTCGACGCCGACCGCTACGTGGCCCACGCCTGGGACCGCCTCGGGCTGTCGCTCGGCGTGGGGCTCGGGGAGGTCAAGGGCCGGGTGTTCCGCATCGGCCACCTGGGGCACCTGAACGAGCTGGAGCTGCTCGGGGCGCTCGCCGGCGTGGAGCTGACCCTCGAGAGCTTCGGGGTCGACGTCCGGCTGGGCCGGGGCCTGACCGCCGCCCAGGAGTACCTCGGGAGCCAGGCGCGCGCGCCGGGCGACCGGGACGAGCCGCGCGATCCCGCCGCGCGCCGGTAGTGCCCCAGCTTGAGACACGGCCCGCGCGCGTAGTGTCTCACTGAGACACTACCCGCGCGCCCGGTTGGTTGACCGGCCGATGGGGGCGTGCTAGAACCGACCACGCGCCGCCCGCGCCAAGGAGCCGCCCATGGACCTCAACTACACCCCCGAGGACGTCGCCTTCCGCAAGCAGGTGCGCACGTGGCTCGAGCAGCACATGCCGCGCCACGAGGTCAAGACGCTCGAGGAGCGCAAGGTGTGGCACCGGAAGCTCTACGAGGCCGGCTACCTCGGCATGCGCTGGCCCCGGGAGTACGGCGGCTACGGCGCGCGCCCCATGGAGGAGGCCATCGTGGCCGACGAGCTGGCTCGGGCCAAGGCGCCGGCGCCGACCAACGGGCTCGGCCTCGGCATCGTCGGCCCCACCATCATCGTGCACGGCACGCCCGCCCAGAAGGCGCGCTACCTGCCGAAGATCCTCACCGCCGAGGAGATGTGGTGCCAGCTCTACTCCGAGCCCAACGCCGGCTCCGACCTCGCCGCCCTGCGCACGAGCGCCGAGGACCGGGGAGATCACTTCGTCGTCAACGGCCAGAAGATCTGGACGAGCGGCGGCAAGGTGGCCGACTGGGGGCTTTTGCTCGCGCGCACGGACCCGAAGGTCGCCAAGCACAAGGGCATCACGTGCTTCCTCATGCGCATGCGCCAGCCCGGCGTCGACGTGCGCCCCCTCAAGCAGATCACCGGCTCCGCGGAGTTCTGCGAGGTGTTCATGACGGGCGCCCGCGTGGAGAAGGCGGACCAGGTGGGCGGCCTCGGGGAGGGCTGGGCCATCGCCCAGACCACGCTCGGCTACGAGCGCGGCGGCCGGGCCCTGGCCCGCATCACGAGCTACGCCTCCCAGTTCGGGCGGCTGGTGGAGGCGGCCCGGCAGCTCACGCGCCACGGCCGCCCGCTGCTGGACAGCCCCGTGGTGCGGCAGAAGCTCGGCCGCATCTGGGCCGAGCTGGAGGTGGAGCGCTACCAGGCGCTGCGCACGCTCACGCTGCTCGAGCGCGGCGAGCACCCGGGCGCGGGCGGCTCGCTGACCAAGCTCTCCTACTCGGAGTTCGAGAAGCGCTACATGGAGCTGGTGCAGGAGATCCTCGGCCCCTACGGCCAGCTCACCCAGGGGGCCCCGCGGGAGCTCCACCTGGAGGTCGACACGGCGGTGGGCGAGCAGGGGACGTGGGCGTACGCCTTCCTCTGGTCGCGGGCCGGCACCATCTACGCCGGCTCCTCCGAGATCCAGAAGAACGTCATCGGCGAACGCATCCTCGGCCTGCCCAAGGAGGTCCGGGCCGACCGGACGGGGGTGGCGCGATGAACTTCGCCTTCACCGACGACCAGGTGCTGCTGCGGAACTCGGCGCGCTCGGTGCTGGACGAGCAGGTCAAGCCGGCCCACGTGCGCGCCATGATGGACGACGCCGCGGGCTACGACGACGCCTTCTGGCAGGAGATGGCCAAGCTCGGCTGGCTCGGCCTGCCCTTCCCCGAGGAGCAGGGCGGCGCCGGCCTCGGCCTCGTCGAGCTGGCCATCCTGCTCGAGGAGCTGGGCCGGGCCGCCTACCCGGGGCCCTACGTGGCCACCGTGGTCCTGGGCGGCCTCGGGCTCTCGCTGGCGGGCAGCGCGGCCCAGAAGGAGAAGTGGCTCTCGGCCGTGGCCGCGGGCCGGGCCCGCCTGAGCGCGGCGCTCCTCGACCAGCATCTGGACTGGGACCCCGCCGCGACCACGACCACCGCCTCCCGCACGGCCGCCGGCTTCGCGCTGACCGGCGCCAAGCGCTTCGTGCCGTGGGCCCACGTGGCCGACGCCGTGCTGGTCCCGGCGCGCGCCCCCGAGGGGCTGACGCTCTTCCTCGTGGACCCGAGGGCGGCCGGCGTCACGCTGGCCCCCATGGTCGGCATCGACCTCGCCAGCCGCTGGTCGGAGATGCGCCTCGCCGAGGCGGCGGTGGGGCCGGACGCGGTGGTGGGCCCCGTCGGCGGGGCCGGCCCCGCCCTGGAGGCGCTCCTGCGCCGGGCGGCGGTGGCGGCCTCGGCCGAGATGCTGGGCGCGGCCCGCCGGTGCCTGGACATGAGCGTGGAGTACGCGAAGGTGCGCGAGCAGTTCGGCCAGCCCATCGGGTCCTTCCAGGCCATCCGTCACCGCTGCGCGGAGATGCTCATGGAGGCCGAGAACGCCCACGCCGCCGTCTACTACGCCGCGTGGGCGCTCGAGGCGGGCGCCGAGGACGCGAGCGTCGCCGCCTCCGTGTGCAAGTCCTACGTGAGCGAGGCCGCCCGCAAGGTGTGCGGCGACGCCATCCAGAACCACGGGGGGATCGGGTTCACCTGGGAGTACGACCTGCACCTCTACGTGAAGCGCGCCAAGGCGCTGGAGCCGATGTTCGGCGACGCCGAGCACCACCGCGAGCTGATCGCGCGCCACGTCGCCGCCGCATGACCGCCCCGCTCGCCGGCATCCGGGTCGTCGACCTCACCGCCTACATCGCCGGCTCCTACGGCGGCATGATGCTGGCCGACCTCGGCGCCAGCGTCGTCAAGGTGGAGGGGGTCGAGGGCGACCCGTTCCGCGAGCTGCACGGCTTCTACGGCTGGAACCGCGGCAAGCGCTCGCTCGCCGTGGACCTCAAGGCGCCCGAGGGCCGCGCCATCGTCCAGCGCCTCGCCCGCACGGCGGACGTGGTGATGGAGAACATGCGGCCGGGCGTGGTGGAGCGCCTGGGCGTGGACTACGAGACGCTGCGCGCCCAGAACCCGCGCCTCATCTACCTCTCCGTCACCGCCTTCGGCCCCGACGGGCCGTCCAGCGACCGCCCCGGCTACGATCCCGTCTTCCAGTCCATGGGCGGGGTCATGACCACCCAGGGCTTCGGGGGGCCGCCCCAGTACCTGCGGCTGCCCGTCACCGACTACTACACGGCGGCGCTGGGCTGCCAGGCCGTGCTCGCCGCGCTGTTCGTCCGCGAGCGCACCGGCCAGGGCCAGCGGTGCTGGACGTCCCTGCTCCAGGGGGTGCTCGCGCTCCAGTCCGGCAGCGTGGTGGACTGGCCGGGGCGCGAGATCGTCTACCGCGAGACGCCGACCTACCGCATGTACCAGGCGGGCGACGGCCAGTGGCTCTTCCTGGCCTGCGGCAACCAGTCCTTCTGGGCGAAGCTGTGCAAGGTGCTGGAGCGGCCGGAGTGGGTCCACGACCCGCGCTTCGCCACCTGGCTGGGCCGGCGGGACAACGGCGACGCGCTCACGCCGCTGATGGAGGAGGCCTTCGCCAGCAAGCCCCGCGACGAGTGGGTGCGCATCCTCACCGACAACGACATCCCCGTGGGCGCCCCCCAGCCGCTGCGCGACTTCATGGACGACCCCGCCGTCCGCCACCATCGCATGGTCGTCGAGTACGAGCACGCCGAGCTCGGACGGCTCAAGCTCATGGGGCTGCCGCTCCGGTTCACCGACACGCCCACCGAGGACCCCGGGCCGCCCCCGCTGCTCGGCGAGCACACGGGGGCGATCCTCCGCGAGGCAGGTTACACCGACGCCGAGATCGCCGCCCTCGCCCGCGCCCGCGTCATCCGGGGCCAGGACCTGCCGGCGTGAGCGACGAGCGACCCGACGCCCTGCGGAGTTCGGTGAGCACCGCCGCGCGCTGCGCCGTCGCCGCGGGCCGGGCGCGCCGTCGCGAGGAGGCGGCGGCGTGACCGAAGAGCCCGTCCTCCTGGACGTCGGCGACGGCATCGCCACCGTCACCCTCAACCGCCCCGACGTCCTCAACGCCATGAACACCGCCATGCGCCGGGGGTTGCTGGACGCCTTCACCCGGCTCCAGGCGGACCCCGAGGTCAAGGTCATCCTGGTCACCGGGGCGGGCGGACGCGCGTTCTCGGCCGGAGCCGACATCCGCGAGTTCCTGGAGCCGCCGGTGCCGACGGCCTTCCGCGAGGAGCGCCGGCGCCTGGACTACCGGGCCGTCATGGAGTGCTGCCCCCAGCCCATCATCGCGGCCATCCGGGGCTTCGCGCTCGGCGGGGGGCTCGAGCTGGCGCTGGCCTGCGACATCCGCATCGCCGCCGAGGACGCCGTCCTCGGCCTCACCGAGATCAACCTCGGCATCATCCCGGGCGGCGGCGGCACCCAGCGGCTGCCGCGCCTCGTGGGCCGGGGCAAGGCGCTGGAGATGATCCTGACCGGGGCGCGGCTGCCCGCGGCCGAGGCGCTCCGGATCGGGCTGGTCGAGCGCGTCGTGCCGGTGGCCGAGCTGGACGGGGCGGCCCGAGAGCTGGCCCGGAGCATCGCCGACAAGGCCCCCATCGCGCTGCGCTACGCGAAGGAGGCGGTGGTCGGCGGCCTCGGCCTGCCGCTGGCCGACGGCATCCGCCTCGAGAACGACCTCGCCACGCTCCTGCGCACCACCGAGGACCGGGTGGAGGGGGCGCGGGCCTTCGTCGAGAAGCGCAAGCCCCGCTGGCAGGGGCGGTAGCCGCCCCGCGGTTGCGCCGGCCGGGAGGGCGGGAGTAGCATCCGCCGTGGCATGCCCTTCGCCTACTTCGAGCGCCTCACCCGCCGGCAGCAGGCGATCTACCTCCGGAGCGACGGGATCACGCAGGTCCCCCTGGCACGACCCGAGCGGCTCCGCCCCCTCGTGCTGGCGCTCGGACGCGAGCTGGAGCGCGGGGACCGGGCCGCCACCGAGGGCGCGGCCCAGACCCTCACCGGCGCCCTCGCCCAGGCCCTCGGCGCCCCGCCCGTCACCGTGCGCGTGCTGGCCGCCCGCCCCCACGCCCGCTGGGGCGAGCTGCACGGCCTCTACGAGACGCCCCGCCGGCGGAGCGCGCCGCCCCTCATCACCCTCTGGATGCGCACGGCCCGCCAGAAGCGGGTGGTCGCGTTCCGCACCTTCCTGCGCACGCTGCTGCACGAGCTCGGGCACCACGTGGACTACACCGTGCTCCGCCTCGGCGACTCGTTCCACACCCAGGGCTTCTACCAGCGCGAGTCGTCCCTGTTCCATCAACTCGTGACCGACGGAGGGATCCGCATGGCCACCATCGAGGAGCAGCTCGCCCGCATGGCCCGCGCCGCCGACGACTTCGACGCTGCCATCCGCGGCGTGTCCGACGCGGCGCTGTCGCGCCGGCCGGACGACAAGAACTGGTCGGCGAAGGAGGTCGTGTGCCACGTGCGCGACACGGAGGAGTCGTTCATGGCGCGCTTTCAGCTCATCATGGCCATGCCGGAGCCCCAGTTCCTCCCCGTCGAGCCCGACCGGTGGGCGGTGGACCGACAGTACCAGCGGAACGACACCCACGAGGCGCTGGAGGCCTTCCGCACGCGACGCGAGGAGACGCTCAAGTTCCTCCACGGCCTCCGCCCCGAGCACTGGGACCGTGGCGGGCTGCACGCCACGCGCGGGCGCATGACGGTGCGGGACTTCGTGGGCCTCATGGCCTGGCACGACGACAACCACCTGGACCAGCTCAAGCGCGCGCTGGAGGGCAAGGCGTAGCGCCCACCGGGCGCCCACGTATCCAGCGGGCCACGCTTGCGATGGACACGCCAGGGGCCTATCCTGGCGGCCGGGCCACACCATGGCGGACACGGTCCGCTTCATGACCTACCCCGCGCCGACCGGGGCGCCCCTGGTCGTGCGCGAGAGCACGCCCCTCGCCCCCCGGCCGCCCCGGCTCCTCGATCGGGTCCGCGCCGCCATCGCCGCCCGCCACTACAGCCGGCGGACCGAGAAGGCCTACGTCCAGTGGGCCAAGCGGTACATCCTCTTCCACGGCAAGCGGCATCCGGCCGACATGGGCGCGCCCGAGGTCACGGCGTTCCTCAGCGCGCTCGCCGTCGACGGCCGCGTCGCCGCCTCCACCCAGAACCAGGCGCTGAGCGCCCTCCTGTTCCTCTACCGGGACGTCCTGGCCCTCGACCTGCCCTGGCTCGACGAGATCGTCCGCGCCAAGCGGCCGGTGCGCCTGCCGGTCGTCCTGACCCGCCAGGAGGTCCGCGCCGTGCTCCAGCGCCTCGACGGCCCGCCCCGGCTCATGGCCTGCCTCCTCTACGGCGCCGGCCTCCGCGTCCTCGAGTGCTGTCGCCTCCGCATCCAGGACGTCGACCTCGCCAGCCGCCAGATCACCGTGCGCGGGGGCAAGGGCGACAAGGACCGCGTCACCATGCTCCCGGCGATCGTCGCGGGGGACCTCGCGCGACACCTCGCGGCCGTCCGCGCCCAGCACCTCGACGACGTGGCCCGCGGCGCGGGCTGGGTGGAGCTGCCGACCGCCCTGCTCCGGAAGTACCCGCACGCCGGGCGCGAGTGGGTCTGGCAATGGGTGTTCCCGGCCACCAGCGTCTACCGGGACCGCGTGTCGGGGCAGCTTCGCCGGCATCACCTGCACGAATCCGTCCTGCAGCGCGCCGTGAAGGATGCCGCGCGCCGGGCCGCCATCGACAAGCGCGCTACCCCCCACACCCTCCGGCACTCCTTCGCCACCCACCTGCTCGAGGACGGCCAGGACATCCGCACCGTGCAGGAGCTGCTCGGGCACCGGGACGTGACCACCACGCAGATCTACACCCACGTGCTGAACCGTGGGCCGGCCGGGGTCCTGAGCCCGGCCGACCGGATCCTCGGCGGCTGACCATGCCGAGATACCTTCCGAACTCTCCTGCGGGATATCCGACCGCATCGGGTCGGGATATCAAGACCCTTGTCTCAGCTGCTCGCGCCTCAAAGGGGCGCCAGCGTTGCCAGGCACGAGCCGCCGGGTCTCGCCTCGTGACCGAGATATCCAGCTCGCCCACGCGTGGCTTGTGCTGCTATCCAGACCAGCCTATCCCGGGGTCGAATTCTAGTTAGGCATCAGGAGAATTGGTGATGAGCACTCCGATGGAAGTCAAGCCGTCATCCCAAGCCATCGGCAGAGACCTTGAGGACCAAGTCGAGACGCTTCTGCGGGCCTGGTCTGTGTCGTACC
>Ga0187892_10008659_pt1 | contig 13803 bp, 13 predicted proteins | sample MA1701073metaG_FD_139345 | JGI IMG/M metagenome (GOLD analysis project Ga0187892, IMG submission 139345) | Bio-ooze microbial communities from a basaltic lava cave in the Kipuka Kanohina Cave System on the Island of Hawaii, USA - MA170107-3 metaG ...
CACGGCGCTGATCGCCGGGACGCCGCTCGCTTTCGCCAACGCGGTGCCGCGCGGCGACATCGGCATCGTCTCGGCCTCGGGCACCGGCCTGCAGGAAGTGTCCTGCCTGATCGCGCGCATGGGCGGCGGCGTGTCGCACGCGATCGGCGTCGGCGGCCGCGACCTCGACGAGCGTGTGGGCGCGCTTGGGACTCTTTCGGCGATAGAAGCGCTGGACGCCGACCGGGCGACCAGAACCCTGGTTCTCATCTCCAAGCCGCCGGCGCCGCGAGTTGCGGAGCAGGTTCTCGCACGCCTTTCCCAGTCAAGGAAACCCGGCGTCGTATGCTTCCTCGGCCTCGAGAAGCCGGGGATCGCGCGTACGCTGCGCGAGGCGGCGGAGCTGGCCACAGGCTCGAAGATTCCGGATGTAGAGCTCGGGAAGAGAAAGATCAAAGGACGCGTGCACGGCCTGTACTGCGGCGGCACGCTGTGCAGCGAAGCCGAGCTCGTCTTCCGCCGTCTCGGATTGAAAGGGCACTGCTTCGTCGACCTGGGCGACGAGAAGCACACGCGCAGCCGGCCGCACCCGATGATCGAGCCCGAGCTGCGCAACGACCATGTCGCAAGCGCGCTCGCCGACCCCGAGGTCGGCGCGATCCTGGTCGACCTCGTGCTCGGCTACGGCGCGCATCCCGACCCGGCCGGGGTTCTCATCAAAGCGCTCCAAAGAAAGAAGCCTTTCATAGCTTCCGTGACCGGCACCGACCAGGATCCGCAGGGCTGGTCGCGCCAGGTTGCGAAGCTGCGCGCCGCGGGCGTGCTGGTCGCGCCGTCGAATGCGCACGCCGCGGAGCTCGCGGCGTCGCTGATCGCTTAGCTAATGTTCTGCGCCTAGATGTGCTCAAGCGCACCAGGATGGGGAAAATAAGCCCAGTCCTGGCAGTCCGACTTATCCAAAAGCCGGTATCAGGGTGTAACCTCAACCGGTTGCAGCAACGAACGGGGGGCGTTTGAGGAAGCTGCTGCTGTTCGGTGCCCTCGCCGCGATCGTAGTGTGGGTCGCGGTCGAGCCCGCGCGCAAGGACGCCGCCGCGCCCTCGACGCGCGAGGCGGCGATGAGCGAGGGCGCTCGCGCCAAAGCAGCGGAACCGCTCGAGCTTCCCGACCGGCGCGGACTCGGCAGGGCGCGCGGCGAGCTGTTCGGCGCGCCTCCGGCGCCTCCTCCGCAACCGGCCGCCGCCCCTGTCGTGCAGGCGGCTCCGGTCCCGCCGCCCCTTCGCTATCGCTTCGCGGGGAAGGTCCGCAGGGGAGCGGAGGAGGAGGTCCTGATCTCGAGGGGCGAGCTGGTGTTTCCGGTCAGGGTGGGCGACATGCTGGACGGCATGTATCGCGTCGAGTCGATTGGCGCGGACCGGATCGAGCTCCTGTACCTGCCGCTCGGCACGAAAGACCGCATCATCGTCAGCTCCGCTTTCGAGGTGGAACCGGCCTCCGCTCCGGTCGCTGCGGTGTCGGCGCCCGCGCCCTTGGCCACGCCGGCGCCCGCGGCGCTCTCGGACGGCGGGCCGGCGCAACTGCGCTGGGAAGGACCCGAGCGCGTGCAAGCCGGCGCGAGCTTCAGCGTCGCGCTGCGCGTGAGCACGAGCGAGCCGCTGCGTGCCGCGCCGATGCAGCTTCGCTTCGAGCCCGGCGTTCTCGAGCCGGTGAACGTGCGCCCGGGCAAGTTCTTCGGCCTCGGCAGCTTCAGCTACCGCGTGAGTCCCGAAGGCGCGATCTTCGTCGGCGCGACATCGCGGGCCGCGGCGCCCGGCGCCGACGCCGAGCTGCTTATCGTTACCTTCAGGCCGATCAGACGGGGCGCGATCGCCGAGCTCGATATGACCGCGCTAAGCCTGCAAGGCGTGGCTGGACGCGCGATCGCGCACCGGCAGCCGTCGGCGTTTCGCGCCGCGATTCACTGAGCAGTCCTTCCGGCCCCCGGGTTGAAGACGAACTGCCAGTCCGAGTATTTCGCTTTCCCCTCGAAGCTTGCGTCGCGCACCGCGAAGCCCGCGGTCTTCAGCGGACTCGCTTCGGACAGGCTGTACACGCCGGCGATGCCGCCGTCGGCCGACTTGACGAGTCCCCACTCCTCGCTCCCGGAGATCGGGTCAGCATAGATCCGGCGCAAGTGACGCACGGTGCCCGGTCGGCGCGGGTCCCTGACGAGGTCGGCGAGGCTCTCGGGGTATTGCCCCGGGCCGGAGCGGTAGTAACGCTCGATCGCCTTGCGGTACTCGTTCCCTATGTGAAGGAGCTCGGCCTCCTTCTCGCGCGCGCTGCCCGTATGCCAGACCTCTCCGATCAACGCGAGGCCGCCCGACAGGATCGCGACCGCGAACAGGAGGGTGAGATAGGTGAAGCCCCGCTGGCGGCGGCTCACCACCCGGAGAACTCCGTGCCGTCGAGCGCCTTGCCCGCCGCGCCGCTCCGGACGTCGAACACCCCGCCCTTCTGCGGGTCCTCGGGACCGATCACGATCCAGGTCGCCGTGCTGTCGGTCACCGGGTCGAGCGGCACCTTGCGCAGGTACTTGTCGGTCGCCAGCGCCTCGAGCGTTTCGGGGTACTTGCCCTTGTCGGCGTAGTACTTTCCAATCGCGTCGCGCATCTGGTAGAGGTTTTCCTTCAGCACCGCTTCTCTGGACCGATCGATGCTTGCGTAATAGCGCGGCACCGCGATGGTGAGCAGCGTGGCGAGGATCGCCAGCACCACCAGCAGCTCGATCAGCGTGAATCCCCTCACCATTCTCTGTATGGCCGGCCGTTGATTCCCTTGCCCGGCGCGAGGCTGTAGACGTCGAACACATCCTCGCCCTCGCGCGGGTCGTCGGGCGGGCTCGCGTAGCTGCGCTTGCCCCACTGCTCGCCGAAAGGATCGTGCGGCAGGCGCCGAAGGAAATAGATCCGGTCGCGTTTCGGGCTGCGCTGGTCCTCGGTGCCCGCGACCAGGTCCTCGAGCCGCTTCGGGTACCCGGACTCGCCTGCGCGCCTGAGGACGCGGCCATCGTCGGAAGCCTGCTTGTAGGCGTCGAGCGCGGCGCGGATCTCGCGCAGCGCGCGCCGCAGGTCCTGCTCCTTCGCGCGCTGCACCGCGAGCTCGTTCAGCGGCAGCGCCGCCGAGGCGAGGATCGCCACGATCGCGACGGCGATGACCAGCTCGATGAGCGTGAATCCCTTCATTGGGGAGTGGGTTTAACGCCACCGAAAGGAACCATCAGGTCCCCCGCCGGCTTGGCCGGCGGCGCGGCCGGCAACGCCGGCACGGGAATGATGACCGCCGGAGCGGCGCCGGAAGAAACGCCGGTCGATGCCTCGGTGCCGGCGGCGAACTCCGCCGAGCGAACCTCAGGACGGGCGAGCGTGCGCACCAGGCGCGGCGTGATGAGCAGCACGATCTCGGTCTTCGCGGTCGAATCGCGCGTCGACGAGAACAGGCGCCCGAGCGTCGGCAGATCACCCAGTCCGGGCACGCGGCTCGCGCTGCGCCGGTCCTCGTCGCTGATCAGTCCCGCCAGGACCTGGGTCTCGCCGTCGCGCAGCCGCAGCACAGTGGCTGCGTTGCGCGTACCGATCTGGTAGGTGAGGGTGCCGGTGGCCGTGCCGCGGACCTCGCGCGCGACGTTGCTCACCTCCAGGCCGACCCGAATGCCGACCTCGTCGTCGAGGTAGATGAGCGGCTCCACCTCGAGCTTGAGACCGACGTCGAGGTAGCTCACCGACTCCGAGACGAAGCCGCCGGTCGCCGCCGCGGTAGTCGTGATGACGGGCACGCGGTCGCCGATGTGGATGCGCGCCTTCTCCCGGTTCCTGACCCGGATGCGCGGGTTGGCGAGCACGCTGGTCGAGCCGTCCTGCTGGCGCAGGGTGAAGAGGAAGAGCGGGTCGCTGAAGCTGAGCTGAACGATTTCCGAGCTGCGGTTGCGCCACTCCGAGAGCGTGACCGTGCCGGGGGTGCCAGCGGCGCCGGTGAGGCCGACGGCGAACGAATCGGGGAACCGGATGCCGAGCTCGAGCAGGCGGCTGGAACCCACCTCCAGCACCTCGACTTCGAGCATCACCTCGGGCTCGGCGAGGTCCTGGGCCGCGATCAGCCGCTCGGCGAGGCGCACCGCGTTCGGCGTGTCCTTGATCACCAGGAGGTTCAGCTTCTCGTCGATGAACAGGTCGCGCGTCTTCACCAGCGTGCGGATCATGTTCGACGTCTGCCGCACGTCGGCGTTGGCGAGGTAGAACGCCTTCACCACCAGCTCCTGGTACTCGCGCAGCTTCTGCGGCGTGTTCGGGAACACGAGCACCGTGGTCTCGTTGATGACCTTCTGCTCGAGCTGGTTGGTGGCGAGCACCAGGCGGATCAGGTCCTCGGGCGCGGCGTTGCGCAGCACGATGGTGGTCCTCTGGTCCGCGCGCACGTCGCGGTCGAGGACGAAGCTCACGCCGGTCGCGCGCGAGAGCGTGTCGAACACCGCGCGCAACGTCACCTCGCGCAGCTCGAGCGAGATCGGCTGCGTCGTGGCGGTTCTCAAGCGCGGCGTCGCGAGCGCGGGCTTAGCCGTGCGCTCCTCGATCAGGCGCTGCAGGCGGCGCGCGTCGCGGTTCTGCGGGTTTTCGACCAGCACCGGGCGCAGCGCATCCTGCGCCTCCAGGTACTTCTCGTCCTTCACCAGCCTCTGAGCTGCCGCCACGATCACGCGGTGGCGCGCATCCGCGTCGAGCTGGGCGAGGCCGGCCCGCGCGCGCGCGCTGCCCGGGTCGTACTTCTGTACCCGCCGGTAGAGCTCCGCCGCGGCATCCGGCTGCGCGCTCGCGCGCAGCAGCTCGGCCTGGGCCAGCCATTGCGCGGTCAGCAGGTCGCGGGTGCGAAAATACTCGCCGCGGTATTCCTGCTTGTCGAGGAGCGCGAGCGCCTGCTCGCCGCGCCCGGCGGCGACGTGGTCGCGCGCTTCCCTCAGGACCGGATCGGCGAGCGCGGCGCAGCCGGCCAGGAAAACCACGATGAGGAGCGAGCGCATCTACGTCCCCTTTCTCAGGTATAGAGTCAGGCGCACCTGCGCCTCGAGCTGGGTGTCGCCCGCCTTCTTGCGCTCGAAGCGAAGCGCGTCGAGCGACGCGGTGGGCATGTCCTTGAGGACCGCGCCCGCGAACTGCCGGACCTGGGCATAGCTGCCGCGCACCGGCAGGGTGACGCGGTACGCCGCCAGTCTGCCGCTGCCGGGCTCGAGCCGGTATTCGCCCTGCTGCAACTGGAGCTGCGAAGCGCGCGCGCGGGCGTAGAGCGCCTGGACCTCGCCCGCGAGGCGCTCGATCGGCGGAAAGCGGGCGTAGAAGCGCTCGAGCTCCGCCGCGCCGTCTTCCGCGGCGGCCGGCTGCACGGCGGGCCGCGCGCTGCGGCGTTGGACGTCCCTTTCGGCCGGCGCGAGCGCGGTCAAATAGAACGGCACGCAGAAGAAGAGAACCCCCGTGCCCGCGATCCCCGCCGGACCCAACGCGTCGAGCAGCCTGTGCAGGCGTCTCACGGCGAAGTCCTGAACGAGGCTTGCAGCGAAAACTGGATCGGCCGCAGCGGCTCGTCCTCGCGCACCTGGTGGCTCACCAGATGGACCTCGGCGAAGCTGCCCGAGGCGGCGACGCGCCGCAAGTACTCGATCATCAGCTCTTCGCGCGGCGTGCTGGCCGTCACGCGCAGCAGCCGTTGCTCCGCGTCCGGATGGATGTTCAGCAGTGCGACCTCGCGGATGGCCGAGCGCTCCAGCGATTCGATGAGCTGCGCCCAGGGCAGGGCGAGCTGCCTCACGACGGCCCGCGCGTTCTTCATCTCGGCGTCCCGGCGCTCGCGCGGAAGCGCGCGCGCCGGGCGCGGGCTCGCCAGCAGCGCATCGAGCGCGTCGAGCTGGTGGAGCCGCTGCTGGGCCTCGCGATACTTGAAAAGCAGCCCGCCGGCGAGAACGAGCGATACCGCGAGCACCAGCGCCCCGGCGAGGCGCCCGCGCCTGCGCGGCGCGATGAAATCGAGCTGAAGCGGCGCGCGCGTCATGCGCCGGGCCGGTACTTCAGCACCAGGGAGGGCAGAGGCTCCCCGCTCGCGCGGCTCCGTTCCCGCTCGATCAACTCGTCGCCGTCGGTCTCCCGGCCGCTGTATACCGATGCCCATCCTCTCGGCGCGTGGCGCGCGAGGCACGTGCGCCCGGGCTCGGCAAGGAGCAGCCACGCGCCTTCGCGCGGGATGCGCCGGCGCGAGCGGTTGAAGACCGCCATGAGGCAAGGCTGCACCGACACGAGCCGCGCCTTGCCCCCCGCGGGAAAGCAGCCCTTGAGGCCCTCGATGAGCGCCGTATCGACCGCGCAGGCGAGCTGCGCGCCCGCGCTTTCGGGAGAGACGCGCACGTCCCAGCCCCTGGCGCGATCGCCGTGGATCTTCGCGAACTGGAAGCGCGCGAGCGCCAGCTCCTCTTCGGGCGTCGCCGTACCGTCCTGCTCCGGCACCACCGCGTAGCGCACGAAATGGTTCGACAGCAGCACGGTGACATCCACCCGCCGGCGCAACGCCGCCACTTTGCTCCTGAAGCCCTCGAGCGCGCCCTGCCAGGTCTGCGGCGCGTCCGCGGCCGGCCCCGGCTCGAGCACCAGCTCCAGCCGCTCAGGCCACAAAAGTGACACGGTTGATCTCCGGAAGCGTGGTCTCGCCGCGGCGCACGGCCTCGAGCGCCGCTTCGCGCAGGAAGCGCGTGCCGTTCTTCGCCGCCGCCTCCTTGAGGCTGCGGATGGGCGCGCGCCCGCTGATCAGCTCGCGCATCTCGTCGTTCAGGATCAGGAGCTCGGCGATCGCCTTGCGGCCCCTGTAGCCCGTGCCGCGGCACTCGCGGCAGCCTTTGCCCTTGACAAAGTTGAACGGGCCGGTGTCGGCAGCTCCCGATTCGCGCAGCAATTCCTCATCCGGAAGGAACGCCTCCGCGCAGTGCGTGCACACCAGGCGCACCAGGCGCTGCGCGAGGATCGCGTTCAGCGCCGACACGAAGCCGTACAGGTCGACGTTCATGTGCATGAAGCGGCCGATGACGTCGAATACGTTGTTGGCGTGCACGGTGGTGAACACGAGGTGGCCGGTGAGCGCCGACTGCACCGCGATGTTCGCGGTCTCGGGGTCGCGGATCTCGCCGACCATGATGCGGTCCGGGTCGTGGCGCAGGATCGAGCGCAGGCCGCGCGCGAAGGTAAGTCCCTTCTTCTCGTTCACCGGGATCTGCAGCACGCCGGCGAGCTGGTACTCGACCGGGTCCTCGATCGTGACGATCTTGTCCTGGCCGCTGTTGATCTCGGTGATCGCCGCGTACAGGGTCGTGGTCTTGCCGCTGCCGGTGGGGCCGGTGACGAGCAGCATGCCGTGCGGCTCGCGCGAGAGCCGCCGCAGCGCGCGGATGTCGCGCGGCTCGAATCCCAGGCTGTCGAGCGAGAGGCTCTGGCGCGTGGTCTCGTAGAGCGACTGCTTGTCGAGCACGCGCAGCACCGCGTCCTCGCCGTGGATGCTCGGCATGATCGAGACGCGGAAGTCGATCGCCCGGCCGCGGTCGAGCGCCTTGAAGCGCCCGTCCTGCGGCACGCGCCGCTCGGTGATGTCGAGCTCGGCGAGCACCTTGACGCGCGCGATCGCCTGCTCGGCGTGCGCCGGGTCCTCGATCAGCTTGACCTGGCCGAGGATGCCGTCGATGCGGAACTTGATCGCGAGGCCCGCGGCCAGGGTCTCGAGGTGGATGTCGCTCGCGCCGATCTTGAGCGCGTCGCGCAGCGTCGAGCGCACTAGGCGCACGACGTCGCTTTTCTCGTCGCCGATCGCCTTGAGCGAGAGGTCCTCGGCGCCCGCCCGCTCCTCCGTGCTCGCGCTCGCCTCGCCGCGCACCGCGTCGAGCGCGCGCAGGGTCTCCTCGTGGCTCGCGAGATACGCGACGAGGTCGCCGCGGTGCACCAGGCGCCAGGCGAACGGCGCCCGGATGCGCTCGGCGGCCCACGCCGCCTGCTCCCGCGAGAACGGGTCGTCGGTGGCGAGGATCAGCCCGTCCCGCTCGCCGCGCAGCGGTAGGCAGCCTTTCCGCGAGCACTCGCCGAAAGGCACCACGTCGAACGCCGGCTCGAGGCGGCGCAGCTCTTCCATGCGCAGGGCCTCGACCCGGAACGTTGCCGCGAGCCGCTGGGCGAACTCGTCGGGGCCGAGCGCGAGCCGCTCCTCGAGCACGTCGACCACCCGGCGCCTGCCGGCCGCCGCGCGCGCCGCCGCGATTTCCCGCGCGAGGATCATCGCAGGTTACCCGCCAGCTCGAAGATCGGCATGTACATGAGGATCACGATCGCGCCGATTGCGAGACCGATCGCCGCCATCAGCAGCGGCTCGAACAGGCGCGTGAACCGGTCGACCCAGCGCGCGAGCTCCTCGTCGTGGAAGCCGGCGATGCGCTCCATCATCTCGCCCATGCTGCCGCTCTTCTCGCCCACCATCAGCATGCGCAGCGCGACCGGCGTCGCGAGGCCGTTCGCGTCCATCGACGCCGACACGCCCCGGCCCTCGCTGATCGCGCGGCTCGCGGCGCTCAAGCGCTCGCGCAGCGCCGGGTGCAGCAGCTCCGCTCCTGCGTTGAGCGCGCCGACGAGCGGCATCCCCCCCTTGAGCAGCATGCCCGTAGTGCGGTAGAAACGCGCGAGCTGGTACGCCTTCAGGCGTTCCCCGATCGCCGGCAGCCGCCAGAGCGCGTCGCCAAGCGCGGCGCGCACGCGCCGTTGCTTCAATAAGAAAACGGTTGCAACACACAGTGCGAGAAAGGCTCCGAGCACCGGCACGGCGTGGCCCTCGACCAGCCGCCCCCAGGCGATGAGGAGCTGCGAGAACATCGGCAGGTCGCTGCTTCGGTCCTCGTAGATCTTGCCGAAGCGCGGCACGACGTAGAAGAGGAGGAACAGGCTCACCAGCCCGCCGACGGCGATCAGCAGCAGCGGATAGATCGTGGCGTTGACGGCGCGGCTGCGGACCGCCTCGAGCTGCGCCTGGTAGGCGACATAGCGCGAGAGCGCCGGAACGAGATCGCTGGTTCTTTCGGCGGCGCGCACCGTGGCCACATAGAGCGGCGAGAACACCGCCGGCGCCTCCTCGAGCGCGGCGGAAAGCGGCCGCCCCTCCCTGAGGACCGCGACGATCCTGCCGAGCAAGGCGCGCCACTCGTCGCGCTTCTCCTTCGCGGCCAGCGTCTCGATCGCCTCCACCAGCGGCAATCCCGCGTCGAGCAGGACCAGCAGCTCCTGGCTGAAGAGCGCCACCGGGAAGCGCGCGCCGCGAGCGCGCCAGAGCGCCGCGAGCTCGCCGCCCGCGCTGACGCTGACCACGGTGTAGCCGCGGCTCTCGGCCTGCTCGCGCGCCGAGCGCTCGTCGAGCGCCTGGAAGTCGAGCGACTCGAGTCGCCCGTCCTGCGTGATCGCCCTGAGCGCGAAGCGCATGCGCGGCCTCAGTAATTCACGATGTCGGCGTCCTCGCCGCTGCCGCCCGGCTGGCCGTCCCTGCCGAACGACACCAGCTCGAAATCACCGCGCTTTCCGGGGACCTTGTACGCGTACGCCTTGCCCCACGGATCGAGCGGCACCGACTTCTTGAGGTACGGCCCGTTCCACTTCGGCTCGCCCGCGGGGCGCTCGACCAGCGCGCTCAGGCCGAGCTCGTTGCTCGGGTAGCGGCCGACGTCCAATCGATACTGGTCGAGCGCTTTCTCCAGCGCGTCGATCTGCGCCTTGGCGATGCCGACCTCGGACTTGCCCACCTGGCTGAAGTAGCGCGGCGCGACGAATCCGGCCAGCAACCCGATGATCGCCACCACCACCAGAAGCTCGAGTAGGGTAAAGCCCTTGGCGCGCGCGCGCCTGACGCCCCGTTCGACCTCGCTGACGAGGCTCAGCACCCTCCTCGCGCGGCGATAGAGCTTGTCAGCGACCGCAGTCGGCACCACGCGCCGGTAGCGCCGCTCGAACAGCTTTCGGCCGAGCGAATCTTCGAGGTTGCGGATGCGGACCGAAACGTTCGACTGCACGGTGCCGAGCTCGCGCGAGGCGCGCGAGAAGCCCTCGGCCTCGTACACTGCGATGAAATACCGCAGGTCCTTGACGTCCATCCCTCCTCCCGGCTATCGCTTTCTTTGATGGGACGACCGCAGGCAGAGATTACCGCGAAAAGAGCTTCAGAAGACCAGCGGATGTTTCGCCTCGCCATATCCGCGTGTCCGCCAGTTCCGGAGCAAAGTCGCGACCATGCAAGTACTTATGCTGAACCTGAACTTAAGGTTGTCCCACACCGTACGCGGGCCGCTGTGGATAAGCCTCAACCCGCAGCGACTGCACCTAAGAAACCCCTCGCTACTTGCCGCAGGACAGGCGAAGCTTGTCGAGCCCCATGCTGTCACGATTCTTGTGTTCGTAAACCACGACGATGACCCATTGAGTCGAGTTGTCGGGTTTGGAAGCGCAGCGGAACTTCTCGTTGACCTTGCTCTGATACTCCAGGGATATCAGCATCAGGTCGTTCTGCTTGACGAAGTACTTCCCGAACCTGTGCACGCAATGGGGATTTGCCTTGACTCTGTTGTCAACGTGACTATCCCAATGAGTTCTCGTCCCCACGCATGCAGTCCAGCCGCGCTTTTCGAGTTGCGCGAATTCGCTCTCGGCGATGGCCATCTTCGGGTAATCCAGGTCTACGGTGTAATTGAGCTGCATTGCCGCATAGCCGTCGAGTTTCTGCCGCTCGATATTCGTTGCGCCCCTCATGGTCAGGAGCTCGAATTCCTCTGCGAACTCTTTGGTGGTGTCCGCGCACGAAACGAGGACGACCAACAACAGGATTGAGTGACCGATCGTTTGTCGGATCATCTTAGCGGCGGGGACGCCGGAGGCATTCACAGGATACTTCGGGTCCAGGTTTTTGGCAGAGACAGCTATTGGATCGCGACCGCGGATCACGCGCGAGCGTACCGCGGCTGGTGTCGTTGAAGTAGGGGTATCCCTCACAAGCCGCACAGGTCCAGTAGCAAGTACATCCTGTCGGGCGGCGGAAGGAGAACCAGCCCGGGTCGTCCGGCCCCCACCCTTGGTCAAGCCAGGTCCCTATGCACACGGTCAGCAGCCCCAAGGGGTCTGCGAATTGAAGCGGATCATTGTTTGCGTAAGCATAGAGGTTCAATCCACCGCCCAAGCCGATCGGGTCCGATTGAATGTACCGGCCGCCTTCTGGCCAGTAGTCGCGCTCCATGTTGTAGTGAAGATTCGTTTCTTTGTCCGCGTACTGCCCCGGGAATCTCAGCGGAAACTCGAACGCGCCGAGCCCTGACGGATTCTCGTCTGGGACGTTGACGCCGAAGGGCTCCTGCTGATCCCAGCGCCACACCGCCTGCCCGCTCTGGTTGGCAACTAACCGCGGCGTGTTGAGATGATCGGCGTGACTGTATTGTGACGACTAGCGAGCGTACTGCATGGACATGAGTGCAAGACCGAAGTGGTTCACGAGAAGAATCGCGAACGACGTTACTACGGCAACACGCGAAACCCTTTCGCGGCTCCATTGCAAGTACGTGTGGTTCGCCGCCTTGAAGAGTACAAACACAACTGCAGGGATCAACAGCAAGCTGACGAAAGGCATCCAGCTAAGGATTATTAGTGCATTTGTCGTCATAGTACGGCGCGCTTCCTAAGAAGGACGAGAGGGACCAGGCACGCAAGACTGTCGTCCGCAGGGAATGCCCACGCATGCGCCCCTGCACGTTTCGGTATCGCACTCGCAGATTTGATTACAGAACTCGTTTACACCAACCAAGCACGTTCCAACAATAACGGCCACACAGGGAATGAAGCAGGCTGGATTCCCGCGGCACAAAGTACAGACAATAGCTGGCACGAAACACATTGGACCGAAACCCATCATGCACCCGACGTATCACGTGTTGTTCCGCACGACCGTCAAGCCCAGCGGATCAATCAAGGTTAGAGGGCTATTTACTGTGTATGCGTAGGGCTGATGCGACTCGAGTATTTGAAGAAGACTTGTCGCGTGCGCATTACCCATAGGAGCGGTCATCTTCGTCGACGTTTGATAGCGGTGCCTAGCGCCCGCAATAGGGTCAGACTGTGCGTAGCGTCCCAGAGCAGGATCGTAGTCTCGGAAGTGGTTGTAGCTAAGATTGGTTTCCTTGTCGAAGTACTGGCCGGGTAGTCGTAGCGGTAGATCGAACGTCCCGAGCCCGCTCGGGTGCTCGTCGGGGACGTTGTTCCCGAACGGCTCCTGCTGATCCCAGCGCCACACCGCCTGCCCGCTCTGGTTGGCAACTAACCGCGGCGTGTTGAGATGATCGGCGTGGATGAAGAACTGCGAATCACGCAGACCGCACCGTCATCGGCGTAGGAACTCCGACGCCTTGACAGTGCACATCTCGACCCTGTACTTCCTATCTTTCTTGCCGTCCCCTGCTTGCTTATCGCATTCCGGACCCGCGCACTTCCTAACCTCAACCGTGACGCGTACCGTCTTGGACTGGCCAATGGCCAACGTCTGGTATTCGACGTTCTCCGCGAAGATCTTCTCAGCAAACCGTGTATAGCTCTGCTTGACCGCCTTGGGAGGAACTCTCGCAACTATGGAATCGTCCTTCTCGTTCTGGAAGATCCAAGCCATCGTGAATACGTGCGCTGCTGAATAGCCTGTCATGTCCAGTCGACTGCCCACTTTCACGTCGTCTCCCGCGAGAGCAACAAAGAAGTACTCCCCGCCCACCTCACGCTGACACAGAACTCTCTCGCTATTCACCATGTTCTCTTTCACCCAGTCTCCGGCGCCATTCGCGAGAACTGGTTGCACTTGCCCTATGAAACACGCGATCAGGGCGATAATCATCTGTGTCAAACGTCGCATAGTCCGCTCCGAGATTTTTGGGTAGATGAGGCGCTTCACGGTCTGCTCGAGTCTATTGGCTCCTCGCGTCCGCCCAATATGTAGGACTTAGGCGGACACGTATCGTTGTCTACGCACTTCGTGTAATACCTCGCAAGTATGGTTGTCCTTATCTCCCAGACGGCGGGCTGAATGACCTGCCACTCGTTACGGCACACCATCTCCCACCGAATGTCTCCTGGGAACCCGCCGCTGCCGCCGCCTCGCGGCGAACGATCGAACGGATCCGGGATGCCAGGAGTGCCGCCCACTGCCACTGGTCTGCATTGCCTGACCCATCCGCTGACTTCCTCTTTGACCTTTACTCGCTCTGTCCTCGTGGTGTAGCCAGCGAACACTTCCTTGCACTCGAGTATGAGACCGCTCGGATCCCTTACATAGATCGGGTCACCCCCTGCGTAGGCATAGGTGTTCAGGCCGCCATACAACCCTATCAGGTCGCTTTGCTTGTATATTCCGAGACTTGGGTCATAGTCACGGAAGTGGTTGTAGTGAAGCGCGGTCTCCTTGTCGTAGTACTGCCCGGGGAGTCGTAGCGGTAGATCGAAGACGCCGAGCCCGCCCGGATTCTCGTCGGCCGGGTTGTTGCCGAACGGTTCCTGCTGATCCCAGCGCCACACCGCCTGCCCGCTCTGGTTGGCAACTAACCGCGGCGTGTTGAGATGATCGACGTGGACGTAGTGCAGGCTGAGCGGCGGCTTGACGACGACCGCCACGTTGGCGCTCTGCGCCCCGAACCACTCGACGCCCTCGCGGATCATCTTCCACTGGAAGTTGTAGGTCCCCGGCGTGGCCGGCGCGGTGACGTTGATGCTG
>Ga0187892_10008660_pt1 | contig 13803 bp, 11 predicted proteins | sample MA1701073metaG_FD_139345 | JGI IMG/M metagenome (GOLD analysis project Ga0187892, IMG submission 139345) | Bio-ooze microbial communities from a basaltic lava cave in the Kipuka Kanohina Cave System on the Island of Hawaii, USA - MA170107-3 metaG ...
CGCACGTCATCGTTCTGGGTATAGATGCGGCTCCGGATCGGAATCAGGAACGTCAGGAACTCACCGCCATTCTGCTGGACAACGTCGCGCATGCGCGCGACAAGCTCGAGCGTCACGCGCCAGGCTTGCAGCGTTTCCGGTGGCGGCGATGCGCTGAATATGCTGAACTCGCCGGCCACAACCGCGCCTCGCTTCTCATCGAAGACCATTTCCGGCGATGGCGTGGTCAGTCCCAGACGGACCGACAGGCCATAGAGCCCCGGCTGGTTCTGAACGGACCGCGCCAGCAGCCAGTACAACTTGGAGTTCTCGCGCACCCAGCCGTTCAGCCGCCGCGTCGCCGAGGCCGTCTCCGGCTGCGAGCCCGGTGGCGGGACCGGCACGCCCGTGAGCGTGAGCTGCTGCCCGTCGCGCACGTACATCGGCTTGTGACCGCGCCAGTAGCGGTCCCGCGTGTTGTACCAGACATCGTTCGGATGAAACATCAGTACGACTATGTCCGGCTGATAACGCACGCCCTCGTCTTCCAGCGCGAGCAGCTCCTGGTCCGTGCTGTAGCCGCCCGTGCCCATCGCGATGACTTCGACCGGCGCTGCCACGGCCGTCTGCAGCGCCCGCTGCAGGACTTCGCTCACGCGATCGCCCAGCTGCTCCGTGTAGCCATCGACAAACGAATCGCCCAGCAGCAACACGCGGAACGTACCGGCCGGCTTCGCGTACGGAACCACGGGCCCGCGCATGCTCCGCTCGTTGTACTCGATCTCGTGCGCGTACTCGTCAGCTACAATGCGGCCCGTCGCACTCGGCTTGTTTCTCCAGCCGAGCCGTGAATCGAACTCGACGAACAGCTGCTGGTGGCCTTCCTGGCGCGGCGGCAGATCGAGGATGTGCAGCGCCACCTCGGCAACCAGCAGGGAAAGGCAGAACGAGGCGAGGGCCAGACTGAGCTTCAGTGCTAACCGCTTCTTCACGGAAACCCTTGATCGGATACGGAAATCGTTTCACGGGTCGCATGCCGATCGCGTGGCACGCGGCTCCCGCACCAAGATAATCCTGGCCGCCTGGATGCGCGATTGCTGCGGGCCGCTTCGGCGGCAACCTCCGCGCCAGGCCGAAGTTGTGCGCAGGCTGGGCGTGCGGCGCGAAAACCTGTCGCAGGCTGGCCTCGACCGGGCATATTGGCGGTGCCAGATTCCACGCGGTCCCCGGTCTCCACCCCAGCGGACGGTATCTCCATGGTGATCGGCCATCGGCAAGTCGCGAGCCTGTTCCTGTCTCTTCTCCTGCTGGCGCCGGCGGTTTCCGCGCAGCCCGCCTCGACGCAGTCCGGCGCTTCCGGCTGGACGCCCGATCGCATGCTGCAGGTCAAACGCGTGGGCTCCGTACAGGTTTCGCCGGACGGCTCGCGGGTCGCGTGGGTTGTGGGAGACCCCGCGATGGACGGCGAGAAGAGCGAGTGGATCTCGCACATTCACGTCGGGCGCGCGGACGGCTCCGGTGCGTTCCAGCTCACGCGCGGCGAGAAGTCCGCGACATCGCCGCAATGGTCGCCGGACGGCGTGTGGATCGGGTTCGTTTCCTCCCGCGATGGCAGCGCCAATGTCTATCGCATCCGCGCCGATGGCGGCGAAGCGGAACGCCTGACGGACGTGAAGGGCGGCGTCTCGCAGTTCCGCTGGTCGCCCGACGGCCGCTCGCTGGCGCTGATCATCACGGATCCAAAGACGGACGAGGAGGAGAAAGCGGACCGCGAGAGGCGTGATGCGCGCGTGGTCGATGAGAGCTTCAAGCTGAGCCGGCTGTATGTCACGCCGGTCGAGCCCGCGGCCAGCCGTGGGGCTCCGCGGCGGCTCACGGAAGGCACGATCCATGTCACCGGCCTGATGTGGGCGCCCGATGGCCGGAGCCTCGTCATCTCGCACGCCCGCACGCCCAAGGTCTTCGAGCAGAACGACGTGTCCGTCGTGGATGTCGCTAGCGCGCGTGTTAGCGCGCTCGCCGCGACCGGCGCCAACGAGAGCAATCCCCTGGTTTCCCGGGATGGCCGCTGGATCGCGTACGTCGGCAGCGATGATCCGCCGACGTGGGGCTTCACCGGTCACGTCCACGTGGTTGCGGCGTCAGGAGGCTCGCCGCGCCGGCTGGCCCTGACGTCGGATGAACAGCCCAACCTGATCGGCTGGTCCGCCGATGACCGCTACATCTACTTCACGGAGACGATGGGCACGATCAATCGGATCGCCGCGCTGCCCGTGGATGGCGGCGCGCCCATCTATCCGGCGCCCGAGACGCACAGTGTCGATGGGCCCGCGCTCAATGCGGCGGCCACGTTCATCGGATTCACGCGGCAGACGCCGGATCAGCCGCCGGAAGCCTGGATCAGCCGGACTGACCGCTATGGGCCGATGCAGGTCAGCCGCGTGCAGACGGTGATGGCGGGCGCGCCGGCGCTCGGCCGCACGGAAGTGCAGCGCTGGAAAGCGCCGGACGGCCTCGACGTCGAAGGACTGCTCACGTATCCCGCAGGCTATACGGCGGGCGCGCGCGTGCCGCTGCTCGTCATCGTGCACGGCGGACCGACCGGCGTCTTCACGCAGTCGTTCATCGGGGCGCCCGGACCGTATCCGATCGCCGCCTTCGCCTCGCAGGGCTACGCCGTGCTGCGTGTCAATCCGCGAGGCAGCAGCGGCTACGGCCGCAAGTTCCGCTATGCGAACTACCGGGATTGGGGCGGCGGCGATTATCGCGACATCCAGTCGGGCGTCGATCACGTGATCCGCATGGGTGTAGCCGACGCGGACCGGCTCGGCATCATGGGCTGGAGCTACGGCGGCTTCATGACGTCATGGGTGATCACGCAGACGAAGCGCTACCGCGCCGCGTCCGTCGGCGCGGGCGTGACCAATCTCATGAGCTTCACGGGCACGGCCGATATTCCCGCGTTCATACCGGACTATTTCGGTGGCGAGTACTGGGACGTGTTCGACCGTTGGCGCGAGCACTCCGCGATGTTCAACATCAAGGGTGTGACGACGCCGACATTGATTCAGCATGGAGAGCAGGATCTGCGCGTCCCGATCGGGCAGGGCTACGAGCTGTACAATGCGCTGACGCGGCAGAACGTGCCGGCGAAAATGGTCGTGTATCCGCGGCAGCCGCATGGCATCCAGGAGCCCAAGCTGATGCTGGATGCGATGGAGCGGAATCTCGAGTGGTTCGACCGCTGGATCCGGCGCGCGGGCAGGACGACGAACACGAGCTAGAGGCGTGTCCAGCGAATCGGCCGTGGCCGACGCCGTAGTTCTGGGCGGCGGCCCGGCGGGCGCTGCGGCGGCCGGTCTGCTCGCAGGTTGGGGCCGCCGCGTTGTTCTGCTGGCGCGACCGCCATCGCGACGCGTACTCGCGGAGTCGCTGCCGCCTTCCTGCGCGCGGCTCTTCGAGCGGCTGGGCCTGAGCCCTGCCCTCGCGTCGAGCGGCTTCCTGAAGAGTACCGGCAACACAACGTGGTGGGGTCGCGACGAGGGGCGCGTCGAAACGTGGCCGCCGGATCGCTGCGGCTATCAGGTCCGGCGCGACCATCTGGATCGGCTGCTGCTCGACTGGGCCGCGGCTGCGGGCGCTGCTGTGCATCGCGACTCGATCGTGCGCGACGTGCAGCCCGCCGAGAACGGCGGCCGGGCAGTCGAGTACGACGCCGGCGGCGAACGCCATCGCATCGAGACCGGCTGGGTGCTCGACTGCACGGGTCGCACGGGTCTGTTCGCGCGCCGCGGCTGGCGCCGGCCGGAGACATCGGCACGGACCCTCGCGCTGGTGGCGTGGTGGGAGCGACCCGGCGGCTGGGATCTCGAGCACGCCTCGCACACACTGGTCGAGAGTTACGGCGGCGGCTGGGCTTGGTCCGTGCCGGTGAGCTTCGAGCACCGCTGCGTCGCCGTGATGCTGGATCCAACGAGCCGCCGGCTGGGCGGCCGCCATTTCCTCGCGGCGCGCTACCGTGAAGAGCTGAGCCGTACCCGCCAGATGCGCAGGCTGCTCGAGCACGCCCGGCCGCTCGGCACGGCCTGGGCCTGCGATGCTTCGCCCTACCATGCGCACTGCGTTGCCGAGGACGGCATCCTGCTCGTGGGCGATGCCGCGTCGTTCGTGGACCCGCTGTCTTCGTTCGGCGTGAAGAAAGCGCTCGCGTCCGCATGGCTCGCCGCCGTCGTGACACACACGTGCATCGACGAGGCGTCCATGCGCGCGGCCGCGCTCGAGCTGTACGCCGCACGCGAACAGGCGATGTACGCGAGCCTGCAGCGCCAGGCCGCATCGCTATCGAAGGAGGCGCTGAGCGCGCACGCCGGCGGATTCTGGGAAGAGCGCGCCCGCCTCGAGCTGGAGCCGCCGCGCGGCGAGCCGGACGTGCAGGCGCTGCGCACGGACACGGAAGTGCTCGCTGCCTTCGAAACACTGAAGCGTCTGGATCGACTGCAGCTCCGTGCCGCGCCCGCGCTGCAGCGATCGCCGCGACCCGTGGTTCGCGGGCACAAGGTCGCGATGGCCGAGCATCTCGTCTCGCCCGCGTTTCCGAACGGCATCCGCTGGGTCCGCGATGTCGATCTGGTCAGGCTCGTCGAGCTGTGCCCGGAGCACGATCAGGTGCCCGATCTCTATGACGCCTACATCGCGGCCAATCCGCCCGTCGCCCTGCCCGACTTCCTGGGCGCGCTATCGCTGCTGTTAGGCAAGGGCCTGCTCGGCCCGCGCTAGCCATTCCTCGAAGGCGGGGCGGACCGTTCCGTCGCTTCCGGCCTCGAAACGGACCGCCCGCAGGCCCGTGCCGCTCGTGTCGATACTGGAAAACGCATGGGGTACGCGACACATCGTCAGGAGCACGTTATGGGGATCGTTCTGCGTGTGCTGCTCGGGCTTGCCGTGCTGGTCATCCTGTTCTTCATCCGGCAGCACCTCTCGGTTCGCCGCGGGATCCGGAACCGGGACGCGGCACTGTTTCAGCAGCTGGTGCCGGTGGCGGAGGCGCTGGAGTCCGGCACCTCACTTGATCCGGCTTTGGTCGCGCGGCTTGCCGCCGTGGCTGAGCTGCGCGGTCCGCTCTACCGCATGCTCGCGTCCCACGGACGGCAGAACCTGTTCCCCCAGCAGTATCTGAACCGGGACGCGGAGGGCATTCACGTGCTGACTCACTGGATGCTGCACCCGCACGAGCTGCAGGCTGCGCCGGAATCGATCGAGCCGCTGGCCACGCTTACCCGGGCGGTAGCCGGCCGGCCGGGCGAGTTTCGCGTGTACCGTTACCGCATGCCGGCTGGCCACTGGGCCGGCCAGCAATGGCTGCTGGGACTGGCCGGGCCTTTCTTTGACGGCGAAGAGCCGTACCACAGCGTGGCCGGCGGCTTTTCCCGCGTGAGCGACGTGCAGGGCAAGGTCTCACCGGATGCGCTCGCCGACTGGTACGTGAAGCTGGTCGTGCCGCAGGTCCAGCGCATGGAACTGAAGCGCGCGGGTTGAGCCGGCGCCGCCGGCGCTTGACCGGCGGACCACGGCAGGGCAACTTCCCCCGAACGGCGGGCGCGGCCCGCTGCGCGCATTCGTTCTGCGCGTGTCCACAAACCCGCACGGCTGTTTCCGGTGGACTGCATGGACGCGAAGGCCCGCTGTCGTTCAGCCCTGCCCATGGTGATCCTCCTGCTGGCTGTGCCGCGCGCCGCGCTTGCGCGGCAGGCCTCACGGGACACGATGCCCGGCTACCCGATTCGCGACAGCGCCGTCGTCTCGCAGTGCAGCGCGTGTCACGCGCAGGACTCGACGGGCCGCATGACGCGAATCTCCTTTGCGCGCAAGACACCCGAGGGCTGGGAAACCTCGATCCGCCGGATGGCGACGCTGAACGGTGCGCAGCTGGATCCGGCGGCGGCGCGCAACGTGCTCCGCTATCTCGCCAACCAGCAGGGCCTTTCGCCTGAGGAGCTGCGGCCCGGCCGCTTCGAGGTCGAGCGCCGCATGATCGACTACCGCTACACCGCGGATGCCACCACCGAGACGACGTGCCGCGCCTGCCATTCGATGGGCCGCGTCATCACGCAGCGGCGCACGCGTGAGGAGTGGAGTCTGCTCGTCGCGATGCACCGCGGCTATTACCCGATCGTCGATTTCCAGGGGTTCCGCCGCCAGGGCCCACGCCCGACCGACGGCAGCAGCGGCAATCACCCCATGGATGATGCGATCACGCACCTCGCCCGCGCGTTCCCGGTGAACACGCCGGAATGGACGGCATGGAAGACGACGATGCGTTCGCCGCGCATCGAGGGCGCATGGCTGCTGTCCGGCACGGAGCCCGGCAAGGGCGCGTTCTACGGCCGCGTCACGATCACGCGCGCACCGGGAACCGATGATGAGTTCACGACGCAGGCGACGTATGCGTACGTGCAATCGGGTTCGCGCGTGCAGCGCACGGGCCGTGCCACGGTCTATACCGGCTTCCAATGGCGCGGCCGCTCGACTGCGGCCGGGCAGGAACCGGCATGGCGCGAAGTGATGATGGTCGAGCCCGGCTGGCAGCAGATGTCCGGCCGCTGGTTCACCGGCGACTACGACGAGTTCGGCATGGACGTGACGCTCACGCGCGCGGGCAGCAATGTCGTGCTTGCCGGCGTCCACCCGCGCGGCCTGCAGGCCGGCGCGGCCGCAACGGAGATCACACTCTTCGGCGCCAATTTCCCGGGTTCGATGAACGCCGCGGGCATCGACCCAGGCCCGGGCGTCCGCATCGAGCGCGTCGTGCGCGCCAGCGCGGACCGCGTCACTCTGCTCGTCCGCGCCGAGAGTGGCGCACAGACCGGCGCGCGCGACCTGTTCGCTGCGGGCGCACCGCTCCGCAACGCACTCGTCGTCTATGACACGATCAGCCGTATCCGCATCACGCCGGTCGCCGGCATGGCCCGCGTCGGCGGCGCGCATTTCCCGCGGCAGTACCAGCAATTCGATGCAGTCGCCTGGCTCGATGGCGCAGACCGGCGTCCGGACACCAACGATGATGTCGAAATCGGACCCGTCGCTATCACATGGAGCCTCGAGGAGTACGGCGTCACGTATGACGATGACGACGTGAAGTTCGTCGGCAGCATCGATCGCAATGGCCTGTTCACGCCGGCGCCCGATGGACCGAACCCGGAGCGCAGCGGCAACCGCAACAACATCGGCGACGTCTGGGTCGTCGCCACACACACCACGGCAGGCCCGGCGAGCCGCACGCTGCGCGCTCGCGCCAACCTCGTGGTTACGGTGCCGCTCTACATGCGGTGGGAACCCTGGAGGCTCGAGCGATGAGCAAGCTCCTCGGCCGGCGCGAGTACCACGCGTTCGACGCCGCCGGCGCGCGCTATCTCTACCTGGTTCCCTCCGCTGGGATTTTCCGCCTCGGCGCCGCGGCGGCCGCTGTCCTCGATGCGCTCGAGGCGGAGCCGCTGGCGCCCGAGCAGATCGCGGCCCGGCTCGAAGGCCGGTTCCCGGAGGCCGATGTGCGCGCTACGCTCGCCGAGCTGGGCGCTGTCCAGGCGATCGGCCCGGTCCGTGCCCCCGTCGCCAAGCCGGCGCCTCCGCCTGCGGCAGCGACGGCCGCCGCCAGCGCAAAGCCGCGCCGCATCCCGCTGCAGACGCTCGTGCTGAACGTGACCAGCAAGTGCAACCTTGCCTGCACCTACTGCTACGAGTACGGCGAAGACCGCATTGTCGCGGAAGGCACGAAGCCGCGGTTCATGGATGAAGCGACGGCCCGGAAAAGCATCGATTTCATGTTCGCGGAATCGGGTGACAGCCGGATCGTGCACCTGACGTTCTTCGGCGGCGAGACGCTGCTCAATTTCCGCATGCTGCAGAAGGCGCTCGAGTATGCCAATGAGAAAGCGGCCGCACTGGGCAAGGAAGTCGATGTCAGCCTGACGACGAATGCGACACTGCTGCGCGAGGAAGTCATCGACTGGATGGTGGCGAACCGCGTCGGCGTGACCGTCTCGATCGATGGCGCGCGCGAGCAGCAGGACCGGTTCCGCGTCTTCAAGAACGGGCTGGGCAGCTACGACGTGGTGTTGCCGCGCATCCGCATGCTGCTCGAGCGGCATCGCGCCCGGCCGATCGGCGCGCGCGTCACGCTCACGCGCCAGAACCTGGACGTGATCGGCATTTTCCGGCACCTGACGGACGAAGTCGGCTTCCAGGAGATCGGCTTCGCGCCTGTCACGACGTCGAAGGACCGCGACCACGCGATTGCGGGCAACGGCTTCGACCGCATGCTCGAGCAGTTCCAGCAGCTGGCGTACGAGTTCCTCGACTTCACGCTGGCCGGCCGGCACCACGGCTTTGCCAATGTCAAGGACACGCTGGAAGAGCTGCACAAGGGCATGAGCAAGGCCTATCCGTGCGGCGCGGGTCTCGGGCTGATGGGCGTGGCCACAGATGGCGACGTCGCGCTCTGCCACCGCTTTGCCGGCTCGGACGCGCATCGCATCGGGTCCGTGCACCAGGGCATTGACCGAGCGCGCCAGGACGCGTTCCTCGAGCAGCACCACATCGATCGCAAGACGGATTGTCGCACGTGCTGGGCGCGGCCCATCTGCGCCGGCGGCTGCTACCACGAGGCGCACACGCGATACGGCACCACCGAGCGGCCCAACCTGCACTACTGCGACTGGATCCGCAGCTGGACCGATACGTGCCTGCGCGTCTATGGCGTGCTGGCAGAACGCAGGCCCGACATTCTCGCGCGCTTCGACGCGTGAAGGAGACGAAGCCGATGCAGCACATCGGAGCGATCAACCAGAAGGCGAAACGCATCGAGTCGATGCAGACGCAGGACGTCGTCGGGCTGCAGCAGGGCGGTCCGCCCGGCCCGCACATTCCGCTCGGCTGCTCGTTCGTGTTCTCGCCCGGCTGGGAAGTCGACAGTACGGGCAGCACGGCCGGCCTGTGCCAGCCGGTCGAGCGCGATCTGTTCGACTGTTATATCACCTGTTTCTGGCCGGCGCACGTGCCCGACCTCTACAACCACGCGCCCGACTGGACGGCGAAGTGCGCCTCCGCGCAGAAGGACTGGCGCAAGATCGACCTGATCTTCCCATGATCGCAGCCACACCGGTCCATGCCGGACGCCGTATGGCGCTGCTCGCCGCCCTGCTTTGCGCCCTGCTCGCGCCGCGCGCTGCGCACGCGCAGGCCGGGCCCGGCGGCACGATCTACGTGGGCACCTACGCCAAGACGATTCTGGTTGTCGATGAGCGCACAATGAACGTGCGCGACACGATCCCCGTGAGCATTGGCATTCCCGCGAATTTCTTCCCGTCCCACGATCGCCGGAAGCTCTATATCATGGATCCGGCCGCCGAGCAGGTCGAGGTGATCGACATCGCGACGCGCCGGCAGGTCGACCGCTTCACGCTGTCCGAGCCGAACCGCCGCGTCCGCATCTGGGGGCTGAACGTGGATCCGCTCGAGCGGTTTGCGGTGCTGCTGGTCAAGACGTACACGAAGAAGATCGACCGCTTCGAGGTCGGCCCGCCCACGCTGCTGCGCTACGACCTGCGGCAGCACACCGTGACGGATACGATCGCCTGGCCCGAAGGCGAACAGCGCGAAGGTGCACGGATCCTGTTCTCGCCCGACGGACGGTACCTCTATTTCCTTGCCGAGGACATCCTGATCTACGACGCGGCTACGCTGAAGCAGGTCGATCGCTGGCAGCTCGCGACCGCGCTCGAGGAAGGCATGGGCCGGTTCAATTTCGGTCTGCCGGAGGATGTCTATGAGGAGCCCGGCTTCTATACCGGCCTGTTCCGCGTGACGGACCCGGTGCAGAACCGTCAGCTGATGGGCGTCGCGCGCGTCAACCTGGTCGCAAAGTCCGTCGACTTCTATACACTCGGGCCCAACCAGCCCGTGAGCTTCCGGCTCGGCCCGGACCGCCGCAGAGCCTGGGGACTGCGCAGCCAGACCGGCAACTACGAGTTCTGGACGTTCGATCTCGAGAATCGTCGAGTGCTCGGCCGGACCTCGTTCAACGGCCGGCCGCGCATGGGCCTGTCCGTGAGCACGGACGGCCGGTTCCTCTATATCCATACCGCCGGACCCACGATTGATCTGTATGAGACGTCCACGTTCCGTCTCGTACGGTCGGTGGATCTCGGGGCGGATATGACGCGCTTCCTGTTGCTGCCGGGGCGCTGATCCATCTCCTCCTCTTCACGCCGCTCTCCTGAGGGGATGCGCGGATTACAGATCGGATGCGGCGATGATGCGGCGGAAGTCGGCTCTGTCGCCGGCGAAGTTGATGAGCAGTGCGGTAGTCAGCGCGGCGGCGCGCAAGTAGGAACGGACCTGGGCGAAATGGACTTTGGTCAACGCTTCCACCGCCTTGACTTCGACGATCACCTTGCCTTGACCAGCAGATCGAGCCGATGACGCCCCACTTCCTGCCCTTTGTATCGGATGACAATCTCCTTCTCGACATCGAAAGCCAGCCCTCGCGCGTTGAGCTCGACCAGCAACGCGCGCTTGTACACGCTTTCCAGGAAGCCCGGGCCGAGTGTCTGATGCACTCGAATGACGCACCCGATGATCCTTCTGGTCAGTTCGTCCTCGATCATCAGCCCATCCAGCACATCGCCATATCCGCTCCGGGAAGCGGCATGCGGTCAGCCTTTTTGGCACCCGGATGCCATTGTGGGGGACCAGGTTGAAGACGGCGGTGGGGCGCTCCCATAACGGCGAGGGCCAGTCGAGGGACGCACCCGAACTGGCCAGAGCGCTCGCCCATATCCTGCCCTACTGGCGGCGGCTGCTGCTCGTGCTCACGCTGTCCGTTGCGGGCAGTGCGCTTTCGCTGTATCTGCCCTATCTCTCCCGCGCGCTGGTCGATGATGCGCTGCTGGCGCGGGACATGGATGCGCTCGTTCGCATCGTGCTGACGTTCGCCGCGGTCACGCTGATCAGCTTCATGTTCAACGTGATCAGCGGGCTCCGCTATACGCGTGTGTCCGCCGAGATCCTGTTCGACATGCGGCTCGCGGTGTACCGCCATCTGCAGCGGCTATCCCCTCGCTTCTACGCTCGCATGCCGCTGGGCCAGATCGTTTCGCGGATCAACAGTGACATCGGCGAGATCCAGCGCGTCGTTGCAGAGGCGGCGCTCGCGTGGGTGGGCAGCACACTGTTTCTGATCGGCACGGTGGTCATGCTGATCTGGCTGGATGCCCGGCTGTTCCTGCTGAGCCTGGCCGTGCTGCCCCCTGCGCTCTGGGCGCTCGTCCGCTACCGCAGCCGCCTCGAGGGCGCGGTGACCGGCATGCGCCAGCGCAGTGCGGACATTGGCACGTTCCTGATCGACACGCTGCAGGGCATGCGCATGGTCGTGGGCTCGAATGCGCAGGACCGCGAAGTCGCCCGGTTCCGCCAGAAGAACGATGCGTTCATTGACGCACTGATGCGCATGACGCGCATCAACTATCTGTCCGGCGGCCTGCCCGGCCTGTTCCTTGCCGCAGGCACGGCGCTCGTCTTCCTGTACGGCGGCTCGCGCGTGATCGACGGAACGCTCACAATGGGCACACTCGTCGCCTTCATTGCCTACCAGATGCGGCTGCTCGGGCCGGTCCAGGCGCTGATGGGGCTCTACGCGAGTCTGGCGACGGCGCGCGTTTCGCTGCGGCGCGTGCACGAGATCCTCGATGCGCCCATCGACGTGGCCGAGCCGGCGGCGCCGGTCGCGCTGGCGCACGCCCAGGGCGACGTGACCTTCGAGGACGTATCCTTCACGTATGGACGGAACGGGCTCGTGCTGGATCATGTCTCGCTTCGCGTACGGCCCGGCGAGACGGTCGCGATCGTGGGTCCCAGTGGTGTGGGCAAGTCGACGATCGCGGAGCTGCTCGTGCGCCAGCTCGATCCGGATGCCGGCCGCGTCCTGCTCGATGGCCACGACCTGCGCCGGCTCCGGCTCGAGGATCTGCGACGCTGCGTTCACGTCGTCGAGCAGGAGCCGTTCGTGCTGAACGCGAGCATTGCAGAGAATGTCCGCTACGCGCGTGCTTCGGCGAGCGATGACGAAGTCGAGCGCGCCGCGCGCGCTGCGGGCCTGACCGGGCTGATCGACGGATCCGCGGACCGGCTGGCCACGCCTGTCGGCGAGCGCGGCCGCGCACTCTCGGCCGGCGAACGCCACCGCCTCGCCATTGCGCGCGCGTTTCTCGCCGCGCCCGCCGTGCTCGTGCTCGACGAAGCGACAGCCGCACTCGATCCGGTGACTGAGCAGAGTGTGATCGCCGGCTACGAGGCCGTGATGCGGGGCCGCACCACGATCGTGATCACGCACCGCCTCGAGCTGGCGCGGCGCGCCGACCGCGTGCTCACCCTGGAAAACGGCCGCATCGTGCAGGAAGGACCGGCAGATCAGCTGCTCGCGCGGCCGGGCCGCTTCGCGGAACTCTTCGCGGAGCGGGCGGCCCGATGAGCGCGGTGCGCTTCACACTGGATGACGCGACCTTCGCGCCCTGGACCGGCCGCGGCATCACGATTGGCGTGATCGACAGCGGCATCAACGCGAACCATCCGCACGTGGGCCGCGCGGAGAGCGGTGTGCACCTGCTGGCCGACGGTGAGGATGAGGACACAACGGACCGATTGGGTCACGGCACAGCCGTGGCCGCTGCGATCCGGGAGAAGGCGCCAGGTGTCGCGCTCGTGGCCGTGCGCGTGTTCGACCGCAGCCTGGCGACCAGCGGCGATGTGCTCGCACGAGCCATCCACTGGGCGGCGGACCACGACTGCTCGCTCATCAACCTGAGCCTCGGCACGGCGAACCCGGCCAGCGACGAACCATTGCGCGAAGCCGTCGCGCACGCGCAACGGTGCGGCGCGATCCTGGTTTCCGCTCGCGCCTACGACGGCGTGCGTTGCCTGCCCGGTCGCCTCGAAGGCGTTGCCGGCGTACTGGTCGACCGGCAGTGCGCGCGCGATGAGATGCGACTCTCCATCGACACCGACGGAACGCCCGTGTTCTGCGCGTCCGGCCTGCCGCGTCCGATCCCCGGCCTGCCGGAGGAACGGAACCTGAGCGGCATCAGCTTCGCCGTGGCGAATGTTACCGGTTTCTTAGCACGCTTCCTCGAGGCCAGGCCGGACATTCGCGCCGTTGCACAGCTGCGCAGCGTGCTGCTCGCCGGACAGATCGCGTAGACTTCGGGGATCATGAGCAAGGGTAAAGGGGGAAGCCGTGGAGCGATTGCAGAAGGAGATCCGGTTCCTGAAAGCCTATGCGCTGGGATCCAGCGTACTGCTCGTCGCACTGCTGATGTCGGCGTTTCAGACGCCACGCAACCAGCGGTTTACCGTGATCGACGTCGAACGCATCAATATCGTCGAGCCGAACGGCCGGCTGGCGATGGTGATCTCGGATGCGGAGCGGCTGCCCGGCCCCATCCTCGAAGGCCGCGAGCTGTCGCCCGAGCTGTCCGCCGGCCGGCGTGGCTCGGCCGGCATGCTCTTCTTCAATGCGCGCGGCGATGAAGTCGGCGGCCTCACGTACCGCGGGCAGGAAAGCGCCGGCACGGTTTCCGCCGGCGCCATTCTCGCCTTCGATCAGTTCCGGCAGGACCAGGTCGTGTCCATGCAGTATTCCGATCAGGGCAACCGCCGCGCGGCCGGCGTCAGCGTCTGGGACCGCTCGACAACGATTCCGATCGGCGACCTCGTCGAGCTGATCCAGGCGTCGCGGCAGGGCACGGGTGCCCGCCGTGATACGGCCGTCAACCG
>Ga0187892_10008661_pt1 | contig 13802 bp, 16 predicted proteins | sample MA1701073metaG_FD_139345 | JGI IMG/M metagenome (GOLD analysis project Ga0187892, IMG submission 139345) | Bio-ooze microbial communities from a basaltic lava cave in the Kipuka Kanohina Cave System on the Island of Hawaii, USA - MA170107-3 metaG ...
CCGGCATCGGCATCGGCACCGAACTCGCGCTGAACGGCGCGGCTGCGCACGCCTTCACCCACATCCTCTACAAGGCGCTGCTGCTCATGTCGGCGGGCGCGGTGCTCTACGCGACCGGCCGGCGCAGGTGCACCGACCTCGGCGGACTCTTCCGCACCATGCCGCTCACCGCCGCGTGCGGCATCGTCGGCGCGCTCGCGATCTCCTCCTTCCCGCTCACCTCCGGCTTCGTGAGCAAGTCGATGATCACGCAGGCGGCGGGCGACGAGCATCTCTTCGCCGTCTGGCTCGCGCTCGCCGCGGCCTCGGCCGGTGTGTTCCTGCACGCCGGCATCAAGTTTCCGTGGTTCGTGTTCTTCCAGAAGGACTCGGGGCTGCGGCCGCCCGACCCGCCCTGGAATATGCGCGCGGCGATGCTGCTCCTCGCGGCGCTGTGCATCGGCCTCGGCATCTTCTACGAGCCGCTCTACCGGCTGCTGCCCTACACGGTGGACTACGCGCCCTACACCGGCTTTCACGTCGTGGCGCAGCTGCAGCTGCTGCTGTTCTCGGGGCTCGCGTTCTTCGTGATGCTCGGCTGGCTGCGGCGCACGCTGACGGTCACGCTCGACGCCGACTGGCTGTACCGGGTGCTCGCGCCCGGCGTCGTCGCCGTGCTCGGCCACGCGCTCGGCCGCGCGATGGCGGTGGCGGGCGCGCTCACCGCAGGCGCCGGCGCGCGCATCGGCGCGCACGCGCAGCGGCTCTACGGGCCGCACGGCCCGCTCGCGCGGACCTGGCCCGCCGGCGCGATGGGGCTCGGCGTAATGGGCATGCTGCTCGCGCTGCTGCTCTCCTACTACCTCCTCTGATCGCGCCCGCGCGCGGCGCCCCGGGACCGGCCGCGGGGGCCGGGAAGGCGTACCATCCGCGCTCGTCGGCACGCTCGTGAACGGCCGCGTGGGCCTGCTTTCCAAGTACAACATCCCGGACCCGATCACCGGCGTGCTCATCTTCGCGGCCGGGGCGGCGGCAGCGCGGCCGGCGGCAAAGTGACCGGCGAGGAGGATGGACACATGGCAAAGCTCAGGCACATCGCATTCTCGGTTCCCGACCCGCAGCGCGCGGCGAGGTTCTACTGCGAGGCGCTCGGCATGAAAGTGGTCGGCGAGGCGAACTCCGCCACCGCGACCGGCGTCTACCTCTCCGACGGCACGATCAGCCTCGCGCTGCTCAGGTACCGCACCGACGCGGCGGCCGGGGAGCGCGGCAAGGACTACGTCGGCCTGCACCACGTCGGCTTCCTGGTCGAGGACCTCGACGGACAGAGCCGGCTTGTCGAGCAGAACGGCGCGACGATCTTCCAGGACGCGCCGCGGGAGAAGACGACCGGGTTCTACGAGAAGAAGTACCGCGATCCGGACGGCATCGTCTTCGACATCACCCACTCGGGCTGGAAGGGCGCGACGAAGTAGCCGATGGACGACATGCTCGAGTACGGGCGGCAAGTGCTCGCCGCCCAGCCGTTCAGCGTGTACCTCGGCGCGGAGCTCGTCGGCTTCGCCCCCGGGCTCGCCGAGCTGCGGATCCCGATCCGCCCGGAGCTGATGCAGCAGCACGGCTTCGTGCACGGCGGCGTGGTGAGCTACGCGGCCGACAACGCGCTCACCTACGCCGGGGGCGCGGCGCTCGGCCGGGGCGTGGTCACCTCCGAGTTCAAGATCAACTACGTGCGGCCGGCGCGCGGCGATGCCCTGATTGCGCGCGCCACGGTCGTTCACGCCGGCGAGAGCCAGGCGGTGTGCCGGTGCGACGTGTTCGCCGTCGTGCAGGGGGCCGAGACGCTCTGCGCGAGCGCGCAGGGCACGATCGTGCGGCTGAAGCAGTCGCCGGAGCGGAACGCCTGAAGCGGCCGCAACGGGAGCCCGACCGGAGGTGCCATGGAATCGCTCAAGGACGCGAGCCATCTCTACGAAGTCGAGCGCCGCGCGTTTCACGCGCAGCGGCCCGGCTTCCGCATCAACGAGCTGCAGATCTCGGCCACCCAGAAGGTGCCCTGGCACTACCACAACAACATCCGGGACACGTTCTACGTGCTCGAAGGCCGGCTGCGCATTTTCCTGCGCGACCCGAAGGAGGAGGTCCGGCTCGGGCCGGGCGAGACCTACACCGTCGCGCCGCGCCGGGCGCATCTCGTCACGAACGGCGGCGAGGCCTCGGCGACCTTCCTCGTCCTGCAGGGGATCGGCGAGTACGACTACGTGCCGCTGGTGTAGCGGCGGCACCCGCCCGGGCTCGCGCGCCGACCCTGACGCGTGGGCACCGCCTGGCCACCTTCTGGGAGGGAAGACAGGGCCCCTCCCCCGTCTCGGGCGAAACCCGAGCGCGCTTTCAGCGCGAGTAGTCCAGTGAGCCGCTTCCTCCTCGCCACCGCCGGCTCGCTCGGCGATCTTCACCCCTACCTTGCGCTCGCCCGGGCGCTCGCGGCGCGCGGGTACCAGGCGGTCGTCGCCACCGCCGACTTTCACCGCGCTGCGGTCGAGGCTGCCGGCGTCGAGCTCGCGCCGATCCGGCCGGACGTGGCCGATTTCGGCGACTACCGGACGCTGGTGACGCGCCTCTTCGACGCCCGCCGCGGGCCCGAGTACCTCTGGCGCGAAGTGGTGGTGCCGCATCTGCGGTCCACGTACGAGGACCTAGCGCGGGCGGCCGAAGGCGCCGACCTGCTCGTCTCGCACCCGCTGACCGTGACGCTCCGGCTCCTCGCCGAGCGGCGCGGGCTGCCGTGGGTCGCCACGGTCCTCGCGCCGCTCAGCTTCCTGTCCACCTGGGATCCGCCGCTGCTCGCGAACGTCCCGTGGCTGCGCAGCCTGCGTGCGCTCGGGCCCGGCGCCTACCGGTTCGTGTTCGACCTCCTGAAGCGGCGCATCCGCTCGTGGGAGGCGCCGCTCGACGACTTCCGCCGCGAGCTCGGCCTGCCGCCGGCCGGGCACATCGCGATGCTCGAGGGGCAGTTCTCGCCGCTCCGCAATCTCGCGCTCTTCGATCCGCAACTCGCGTGGCCGCAGCCCGACTGGCCGGTCAACGTGCGCGTCTGCGGCGCGGCGATCTACGACGGTGTCGCGCCCGGCCCGGCGCTCGTCGAGGAGGCGGAGCGCTTCCTCGCCGCGGGCGAGCCGCCGATCGTGTTCGCGCTCGGCTCGTCGGCGGTGTGGGTCGCCGGGGACTTTTGGGATCGGGCTGCGGCGGCGGCGCGCGAACTCGGCCGGCGCGCGATGCTGGTGACCGGTCCGGTCGCGCCGGCGAACCTGCCGACCGGCGTGCGCGCGTTCCCCTACCTGCCTTACTCGACGGTGTTCCCGCGCGCCGCCGCGATCGTGCACCACGCCGGCATCGGCACGCTCGCGCAGGCGCTGCGCGCCGGACGGCCGCAGCTCCTGCTGCCGGTCGCCTTCGACCAGCCGGACAACGCGCGCCGCGCGGCGGCGCTCGGCCTCGGGCGGGTGCTCCCGTTCCGGAAGGCGACAGCGCGGCGGCTCGCCGCGGAGCTCGAAGCGCTGCTCGGCGAGCCCGCGCACGAGCGCGCGGCGCGCGGGATCGCGGCGGAGCTGGCACCGGTCGACGGGGCAGGGCGCGCGGCCGACGCGCTGATCGGCTGCCTGGCTTAGAGTGCGCGCTTCGCCGGAGTCCGGGAGGTGAGGCTCGATGACGACGCGCTCGTGCAGTGCGCAGCCGGAGTGACCGACGCCCGTCTGCGACAGGGGTTCACCCTCGTCGAGGTGATGGTCGTGGTCGGGATCGTCGCCATCCTCGCGCTGATGGCGCTGCCGAGCTACCAGGACAAGATCATCCGGGACCAGATCGCCGAGGCGCTGCCGCTCGCCGAGCTCGCCAAGCCGCCGGTCGCCGCCGCGTGGGCGGCGACGCAGACTTTTCCCGCCGACAATGCCGGCGCGGGCCTGCCCCCGGCGGAAAAGATCGTGAGCAACCTCGTCGCCGCGACCTCGGTCGAGGCCGGCGCGATCCATCTCACGTTCGGCAACCGCGCCAACGGCCAGATCAAGGGGAAGGTGCTCACGCTCCGCCCGGCCGTGGTGGACGACGCGCCGGTCGTTCCGGTCGCCTGGATCTGCGGTGGCGCGCCCGTGCCGGACAAGATGACCGTCAAGGGCGAGAACCGGACCAACATACCGGCGGCTTACCTGCCGTTCAGGTGCCGGGCCGGCTGAGCGCCGGCGGCCGCCCGCGCTACTGCTCCAGCATCGACCGCAGCATCCACGCCGTCTTCTCGTGGAGCTGCATCCGCTGCGTCAGGAGGTCCGCGGTCGCCTCGTCGTTCGCCCGCTCGACCGCGGGGAAGATCGACCGCGCGGTGCGCACCACCGCCTCCTGGCCCCGCACGAGCTGGGCGAGCATCTCCTCGGCCGCGGGCACGCCGTCGGCCTCCTCGATCGACGACAGGCGGCCGTACGCCTTGTACGACCCCGGCGCCGGGAACCCGAGCGAGCGGATCCGCTCGGCGATCAGGTCGACCGCGGTCGCAAGCGCGGTGTACTGCGCCGGACGATTCTTCCGCACGGCTTGATCGACGCGCCCGATCGCGTCTAAGGTGGCGGCATGAACGCCCGGATCCTCGCCGTGCTCGCGCTCGGCCTCCTCCCGTGCGCGGCCGCGGCGCAGCTCGAGACCTTCAACGAAGCGCCGATCGTCGACGGCAAGGACGTGATCTGGGTGCCGACGCCCGACGCCGCCGTCGACCGCATGCTGCTCCTCGCGCGCGTCACGCCGAACGACCTCGTCGTCGACCTCGGCTCGGGCGACGGCAAGATCGTGCTCGCCGCGGCGAAGCGCTTCGGCGCCCGCGCGCGCGGCATCGAGTACAGCCCCGATCTCGTCGAGGCGAGCCGCCGCAGCGCGCAGATCGACGGCGTCGCCGAGCGCGCCCGCTTCGTCCGGGGCGATCTTTTCGAGACCGACTTCCGCGATGCGACCGTCGTGACGCTGTACCTTCTCACCTCGCTCAACATCAAGCTGCGGCCCAAGCTCCTCGCCATGCGCCCGGGCACGCGGGTGGTCTCGCACGTGTTCCGCATGGGCGACTGGGAGCCCGACGAGACGGCGAAGACGGGCGCGAGCGAGATCTACCTGTGGGTGGTGCCGGCGCGGGTCGCCGGGCGCTGGCGCTTCGAGCTCCGCGACGGCACGAAGTTCGACCTCGCGCTCGAGCAGCGCTACCAGCGCGTGGCCGGGCGCTCGGTCGCAGGCGGCGCGCCGCTTCGCGTGCAGAGCGTCCGGCTCGACGGCGGCGGGATCCGGCTCGCGCTCGCGGGTCCCGAGCGCACGCTCGCCGGCCGCGTGGACGGCGACCGCATGGAAGGCGCGGACGGCGCCTGGCGCGCGGCCCGCCTGGGTTCCGACTAGCCCGGCAGGGCGGCTTTCGCCGAGGCGACGTCAGGCCGTGTTCCGCACCGCCATCCGCGCCTCCGGAGCGGGATAGCCTGCCTCGCCGCCGACGTCGTTGATCGCGCGGTTGGTGTCGAAGTACACCTGCCAGTAGTGGTCGTTGTGGCAGGAGGGCCGCACCGCGAGCACCGCGCCGAGCGGCGTGAACTCGAGGATCTGCAGGCTCGGCGGCGGCGTCTTGAGAACGTTCGGCACCGCCGCGAGCTTGGCCTCGAGCCGCCTGATCGCGTCGTACGGGTTCACGCCGTGCGCGAGCTGCGCCTTGAGATCGACGCGGCGGTGCGGGTTGGTGGAGTAGTTGTGGATCGTGTCGGAGAAGATCTTCGCGTTGCCGACGTAGATCCGCACGTTGTCGACCGTGTCGAGCGCGGTGACGAAGAGGCCGATCTCCTTCACGTCACCGGTGACGCCGGCGACGGTGATCATGTCGCCGACCTTGAACGGCCGCAGCGTCATGAGGAAGATCCCGGCGGCGAAGTTCGAGAGGAGCCCCGCCCACGCCGCGCCGATCGCGATGCCGACCGCGGCGATCAGGGCCGCGAACGAGGTCGTCTCGATGCCGAGCACGCCGAAGACGGCGATCAGCACGAGGACCTTCATCAGCACGACCGCGCTCGCCTCGAGGTAGCGGCCGAGGGTCGGGTCGACCTTGCGCGCGACCAGCATGCGGCCGAACGCGGCGGCGGCGAACTTCACGATCCAGCCGCCGACGATCCAGACCGCGATCGCCCCGAGCAGCTTCCAGCCGAGCGGCACGACGAAAGTGGTGAAGAAGGTGCTCGCCTGCGTGACCAGGTCTTCCTGCATTTCGGTTCCTCTCGCGTTGGTTCCCGGCGGTGCGTTCCGCCCGGGCGCGGAGTGTATCGCCTCGGCGCGGTGATCGGTGTACCCTGCCGGACACGAATCGGAAGCGGGCACGGAAAGCGCCCGAGGGGGGCTTCGCGCGATGCGAAGAGGAGCGATCGCCGCAATCTTCACGCCCGTCACACCCGTCACACCCGTCACACCCGTCAAGGTCGTCACGGCCGTCGCGGTCGCCGCGGCGGTGCTCGCCGGCTGCGCGAGCGAGCCCGCGCGTGCGCCCGACGAGGTCCAGCTGCCGGCAGTGGGACGGTTCTCGTCCGCGCAGCCCGGCGACGTGCTGCCCTCCGGCTGGCGCGTGTGGCAGCTCTCCGGCCTCAAGCGCCCGACCGAGTACCGGCTGGTCGACCACCAGGGCCGCACGGTGGTCTTCGCGCGCGCGCGGAGCTCCGCCTCCGGGCTCCTCTACCCGCTCTCGATCGATCCGCAGGAGTACCCGTACCTGCACTGGCGCTGGAACGTGCCGGCGCTGATCAACCGCGCCGACAACACGCGCCGCGCGACCGAGGACTCGCCGGCGCGGATCGTGATCGCGTTCGACGGCGACCGCTCGAAGCTGCCGCTCGAGGAGCGGATCTTCGCCGACCAGTTCCGGCTCTTCACGCAGCAGGAATTCCCCTACGCGCTCCTCATGTACATCTGGGAGAACCGCGCGCCGGTCGGCACGGTGATCGAGAACCTGCACACTTCGCGCATCCGGATGATCGTCGCCGACTCCGGCGACGCGAACCTCGGCACCTGGCGCGAGGAGACGCGCAACGTGGTCGAGGACTTCCGGCGCGCCTTCGGCGAGGAGCCGGGCCGGATCCGCTCGGTCGGCATCATGACCGACTCCGACAACACCGGCGAGGACGCCGAGGCGTTCTACGGCGACATCGGCTTCCTGCGGCGGCGGCCGCAGGATTGAGGCGCCGCCGGCGGGCGGCGACGCGCGCGGGGAGGGCCCGCTACGTCCGCAGCCGCGCCCGCTCGATGATCGCCGTGCACTCGACGCGGCCCGGCAGCGTCCCGAACGCCTTGCCGCCGTCGCGGCCGAGCCGGCCCTGGCAGAACGCGTCGACCACCTCCTTCGGCGCGTGCTGCGCGAGCAGCGCCGCCGAGAGGACCTGCGCGAGCATCTCGGTGACGCGCCGCGCGCGGCCTTCGATGCCGTGCGAGCTGCCGAGTTCGGTGCCGATGACGTCGAGATAGCGCGACACCCGGGCGTCGCGCTCGACGCCGGGACCGAGCTCGCGGAAGAGCGCCTGGCGCGCATCGGGCGTCTTCTGGATCGCGCGCAGCACGTCGAGGCAGATCACGTTGCCGCTGCCCTCCCAGATGCCGTTGAGCGGCGCCTCGCGGTAGAGGCGGGCGACCGGCCCGCTCTCCTCGACGAAGCCGTTGCCGCCGAGCACCTCCATGCACTCGGCGACCATCATCGGCAGGCGCTTGCACAGCCAGTACTTCGCGACCGGGGTGACGATGCGGGTGATCAGGCGCTCGTGCTCGTCCTCGCGCTGGCGGTCGAACGCGCGCGCGAGCCGGAACGCGAGCAGCAGCGCGGCTTCGCTCTCGACCGCCAGGTCGGCGAGCACGTTCTGCATCAGCGGCTGCTCGACCAGGCGCCGGCCGAACGCGACCCGGTGCTCGGCCCAGTGCAGCGCCTGGTGGAGCGCGGTGCGCATGATCCCGGCGGCCGCGACCACGATGTCGAAGCGCGTGAGGTGCGCCATCTCGATCAGCGTCGCGATGCCGCGGCCGGGCTCGCCGACGAGGCGTGCGAGCGTGCCGTCGTACTCGATCTCGGCCGAGGCGTTGGAGCGGTTGCCGACCTTCTCCTTGAGGCGCTGGATCAGGAAGCGGTTGCGCGTGCCGTCGGGGAGCGAGCGCGGCACGAAGAAGCAGGTGAGCGAGCCGTCGAGGAGCGCGAGGGTGAGAAAGCCGTCGGACATCGGCGCCGAGCAGAACCACTTGTGGCCGCGCAGCTCGTACAGCTCGGTCGAGACGCGGCGCGCGCGGGTCTGGTTCGCGCGCAGGTCCGAGCCGCCCTGCTTCTCGGTCATCGCCATGCCGACGGTCGCGGCGGTCTTGCCGGAGATGTGGGCGGGCCGCGGGTCGTACGCGGGGGCGAGGAGCTTCGGCTCCCACTCGGCGGCGACCGCCGGGGCGTTGCGCAGCACCTGGACCCCGGCGAAGGTCATCGTCACCGGGCAGGAGGTGCCGTTCTCGCCCTGGTTCCACAGGCAGTTGAGCGCGGCGCGGGCGACGAAGCCGCCGGGGCCCGCGGCGGTCCAGGCGAGCGAGTGCAGCCCGGCGCCGAACGCGAGCTGCATCAGCTCGTGGTAGGCGGGGTGGTACTCCACCTCGTCGATGCGGTGGCCGGCGCGGTCGTGGGTGCGCAGTTCGGGGCTGTGGCGGTTCGCCTGGTTGGCGAGGAGCTGCATCCGCTCGCTGCCGACGAGCTCGCCGAGGCTCGCCGCCTGCTCTTCGACCCAGCCGCCGCCTTCGCGGTCGACCGTCGCGCGGAGCACCGGGTCGCCGAGCCAGGCGTTGTAGCCGACGAGCGGGGGCGGCTGGTTCGCGACCTCGTGCGTGGCGCGGGTGAAGCGGACGGTGTCGAGGTCGTCGAGGCGGTCGTTCATGCTTGCCTCCGGGGCCGGCGAGACGCGGGACCGACTACCCTACCAGAGCCGGCTGTCGCTCCGGGTACCGTCGTCGGGCCGGACTGACGTCGGAATTTCGACAGGCCGACTTCCGCCCGCGGATTTGACAGTTTTTGACAAAGCGGCCGGGGGCAGCAGTCGTGAGCGGCGGGTTCTCATGGGGCTGCGCGGTTACGCGCCGAACGCGCTCAATGCCCGCCGCGCGATCTCGTCGCCCCACTCCTGGACGAAGTGCCCGGCCTGCGGATGGATCCAGGGCTCGGGACAGCCCCGGATCGACCGGCGGAGCGCATTCATCACCGGCGGGCCGAGCACCGGGTCGGTCGCGCCGACCGCCATGAAGCTCGCCCCGCGCCATTCGTCGCGCAGCCAGTCGCGCGCGCGGCGCGAGAGGACGGCGCCGTCGGCGTCGGGCGAGTCCGGCACGAGGTTCGGAAAGCGGCGCACGCCGGCCTTGAAACTCGCGTCGGGATAGGGCGCCGCGTACGCGGCGGTTTCGGCCTCGCTCAACTGGGGGCAGGCGCGCCTCATCAGCTTCGCGACGTCCATGTCCGGGTTCTTGTTCGACCACGCCCGCCACGCGAGAAAGCCTTCGCCGAGCGGCTGGTCGCCGGTGCCGAGCGCCGTGTTCATGACGAGCAGGCGCGCGAAGCGATCCGGCAGGTCCATCGGCAAGGTGAGCCCGAGAATGCCGCCCCAGTTATGGCACACCAGCGTGATCGAGCGGAGGTCGAGCCGCGCGACGAACGCCGCGAGCGAATCGCGGTGATGCGTGAAGGTGTACCACCCCTCCTCGCCCGGCTTGTCCGAGCGGCCGAAGCCGTAGAGATCGGGTGCGACGACGCGCGCGCCCGCGGCGAGGAACGGCGGGATCATCCGCCGGTAGACGTAGGCCCAGGTCGGCTGGCCGTGCAGGCAGAGGAACGTCTGGCGCGCATCGCGCGGGCCCTCGTCGACGTAGTGCATCCGCAGGCCGGGCAGCGCCTCGACGTAGTGCGGCGCGAACGGGAAGCCGGGGAGCGCGGCGAAGCGCTCGTCGGGGGTGCGGAGTGGCGCGCTCATCGGGCGCGCGCGGATTCGGCGCGGCCCGGCCGCACAGGCGGCCGACGGCGGACCAGGGCGGTCGGCATGGGCCACGATGGTAGGCTTGCCGGCCGTGCAGCGCCACCCGGAAGGGTCCCGGCACCCGGAAGGGTCCCGGAGGCGCCGCTCGAAGCGCCCCCCCGTAAGGCGGGCACCCAGCAAACCGACCGAGTCCGGTGACGGCCATGGCGAAGGGGATCCTCACGTTCCTGATCGGCGGACTGCTCGGCGCCGCGGCCGGCTTCGCGCTCGGCATCTTCGTCTACCCGTACATCTTCCTCGCCGACATCGTCGCGGCCGAGAAGGTCGAGCCGGCCGCCGCGGCGAAGGTGCTGGCGCGCGGCACGTTCGTCCACGCCAACCCGTCCGATCCGATCCACTACGGCCGGGGCCGCGTGACGGTGCACGAGGGTCTCGTGCACCTCGAGGCCGACTTCGAGGTCGGGCCCGGGCCCAAGTTCCACGTCTACCTCGTGCCCGAGAAGTCGGTGACGCCGTCGACCGCGGTGGCGAAGACGATGTACGTCGACCTCGGGCGGCTCAAGGCGTTCCAGGGCAGCCAGAACTACCCGGTGCCGCCGGGCGTGAAGATCGCCGGCTACGGCAGCGTGGTCATCTGGTGCGAGCACTTCGGGGTGCTGATCTCGCCGGCCGAGCTCAAACACGAGTAGCCGCACGGACGCCGCAGTAGACTTCCCGGTGATCCCCGATCCGGAGCCGCCCATGTTCGAACCCGTCGCCATCCCGTTCGGCGCCAAGATGCTGTTCAACACCGTCAAGGTGAAGCCGGGTGTCGCGCTCGAGGACATCGAGCTCGCGCTCGGCGAGATGTGCAACGTCGTGAAGAACACGTACGGCGGCGACCAGGGCGGCTTCCTCGCCGGGCAGGTGTTCAAGTTCTCCGGCTTCGTGTCCGACGAGGGCTCGCTCGCGGCGACGCGCGCGGCGGACGACCACATCGCGATCGTCACCTACTGGCGCTCGTTCGAGGCGCACGAGCGCTCGCACGCCGACGCAGCGTTCCGGGCGAAGTTCGGCGCGCTCGCCGCGATGTGCTCGGACAGCGCGGAGCTCGGCTACGACATGCTGTGGCAGGGGGCGCCGGAGGGCTGAGCGGCGGCGGGATTGCTCTGGAGCCGGCCCGAACCGACGCTTATTGTAGCGCCTTACCGCCACCGCACGAGCTCGAACCGTCGCTTGCCCTTCAGCCGTAACGCCGAGAAGTCCCGCTCGTCCACGGTCAGGATGCGGTGCTCGCCGAGAAGATCGGCGAGCCACACGAGGGCCGCATCGGCGAGATCGAGATCGAGCGTCGCGTATCGCCGCAGCAGGCGCGCGAGGACGGGATATGCCTCGACCGGGACGTCGGCGACCGTAAGCCCACCCTTCGCGACCCAATCGAGCAGCTCGACTTTGGCCGTCGTGTGGAGGAAGTAGCAGCTCTCGACGATCACCGGTGCGGCGGTCACCAGCGGGGCCCGGTTCTCGCACAGGAACTCCAGTGCTCCCGCATGCAGCGGATCGCGACGGCGATAGAGCGCGACCAGAAAGCCGGTGTCAACGACGAGCCTTGCCACGGAACCGCTCGCGCAGCAGCCGCTTCGTATGTCGCGCCACGTCGCGCGGCCCGGACGTGTCCGACCCGAAGCCTTTCGCGCCGAGCTCGTAGGCCGTCGGCGCTTCGGCGGCCCGCGCGAGCAGCCTCTCCAGGGCCTCCTTGACGACCTCGCTCTTCGTCAACTTGCGGGTGACGCAATAGCGCGCGAGCTCCTCTTCCACGCGCGGCGGCAGTCTGACGGTGAGGGTCATGACGTAGCTGTAATACCTCGGACGGAGCAGTGTAACACGGTTCGAACGGCGGCAGCCATGGATCACCGCTCCGCCGCCAGCAGCTCCGCCCCGATCGCCCCGATCCGCGGCACGCCGCAGAGCTGCATCGTCCGCTCCAGTTCGTCCCGCAGGATCCAGAGCGCGCGCTCCGCACCCGCCTCGCCGCCGGCGCAGACGCCGTACAGGGTCGCGCGGCCGATCATGACCGCCTCGGCGCCGAGCGCGATCGCCTTCACCGCGTCCGACCCGCGGCGCACGCCGCCGTCGATGAGGACGCTCATCCGCCTGCCGACCGCGCGCGCCACCGCGGGCAGCGCGTCGAGGGAGGCCGCCGCGCCGTCGAGCTGGCGTCCGCCGTGGTTGGAGACGATCAACCCGTCGCAGCCCATCGCCGCCAGCCGCTCGGCGTCGTCCGCGCGCTCGACGCCCTTGACGAGGAGCTTGCGCGGCCAGCCGTCGCGGATCGCCTTCAGGCGGTCCCAGTCGAACGAGGTGTCGTAGCTGCGGCCCACCGACGAGGCGACCTGCGCGGTTCCCGCGGCGCCGAGGTCGTAGCCGACGACGTTCTCCATCACCGGCATCCCCCGCAGGAGCATGTCGAGGGCCCACGCCGGGCGCGAGGCGAAGTCGAGGACGTTGCGCGGGGTGAACCGGAACGGCACGCCGAAATCGTTCCGCAGGTCGCGCTCGCGCTTGCCGCCCACCGGCACGTCCACGGTGACGACGAGCGCCTCGTAATCGGCCGCGCGCGCGCGCTCGATCAGGCCGAGCGTGAACTCGGGGCGCTTCAGGACGTAGGCCTGGAACCACAGGCGCCCGGGCGCCGCGCGCGCGATCGCCTCGATCGAGGCGGTCGCGTTCATCGACAGCGTGTACGGGATGCCGGCCGCCGCCGCGGCGCGCGCGATCGCGAGATCGCCGCCGCGCCGCCCGAATCCGACCGCGCCGGTCGGGGCGATCGCGATCGGCAGCTGCGACGGGCCGCCGAGGATCGTCGTTGCCATGTCGATCCGCGAGATGTCGACGAGCGCGCGCGGGAGGAGCCGCACGCGCTCGAACGCGGCCCGGTTCGCGCGGAGCGTGCTCTCGGTCTCCGCGCCGCCGTCCATGAAGTCGAAGACCGCGCGCGGCAGGCGCCGGCGGGCGAGCTGGCGCAGGTCGTCGATCGACCACGCGCGCGCGAGCGGGCCTGCGGCCATCGTCGTCCTCCCTGGTGAACGCGGCGCGCGATTGTAAGCGTTGTAAGCGGCGGCGCGTCAGATCGTCGTGAAGTCGCCGTGCCGTCCCTTGCCCGAGGCGAACGCACCTGCGCCGCGCACCGCCTCGTCCATCGCCGGGAGGCCGTTCCGCCACTCGAGCGCGAGCGCCGCGCGCACCGGCAGGCCGTGCGTCTCGTAGACGGAGCGCCGGTCGGCGCGCACCGCCTCCTGGGGGAAGCGCGCGATCTCGAGCGCGAGCGCCTCCGCCGCCGCGCGCGCGCGTCCGCGCGGGACTACGCGCTCGCACAGCCCGATGCGCAGGGCCTCGTCGGCGCTCACCTTGCGCCCGGTGAGGATGAGATCCATTGCGCGCCCCATGCCGACGATCCGCGGCAGCCGCACCGTGCCGCCGTCGATGAGCGGGACGCCCCAGCGGCGGCAGTACACGCCGAAGTACGCGTCCTCTTCCATCACCCGCATGTCGCACCAGAGGGCGAGCTCCATGCCGCCGGCGACCGCCGGCCCGGCGACCGCGGCGATCACCGGCTTGGAAAGCTCGAGGCGCGACGGCCCCATCGGCCCGCGCGGCGGGGGCGCAGCGCCGTCCGGGAAGTCGAGCGCGAGCGCCGCGCGCACGTCCTTTCCCCCGAGCGAGGCGCCGTACTTGAGGTCCCAGCCGGCGCAGAAGGCGCCGTGCGAGCCGAAGAACACGCCGACCCTCGCGTCCGGGTCGCGGTCGAAGGCC
>Ga0187892_10008662_pt1 | contig 13800 bp, 12 predicted proteins | sample MA1701073metaG_FD_139345 | JGI IMG/M metagenome (GOLD analysis project Ga0187892, IMG submission 139345) | Bio-ooze microbial communities from a basaltic lava cave in the Kipuka Kanohina Cave System on the Island of Hawaii, USA - MA170107-3 metaG ...
ACCCGAGCAGACGGTGGTCGCACAGCCTGCCGCCCCGAGAGAGACTGGCCAGGATAGGTGAAGTCCTTCTTCAAGGCGTCTACGTGTACGCGGCGCTGTCCGACGAAGAGACGTGGCGGACTTCACAGCAACACGATCGGCCGGAACCGACCGATGGTCACGCGAGGCTCCAGGCAGCCCTTGATGACAGCATCTGCGTAGGCCGACGCGAAACGCAAGGCCGTTCTAGGAAAGGTGCCCCGCCATGTGGCTAACACGTGTAAGACGCATCACCACTTGCATTGGCCGAGGCCCGATGCTATTATTGATGCGACACCATAGTGTCACCGAGTGCGCAGTGGCGAGAATCACTCTTCGACTCCCGGATGATCTGCACCGGCGCCTGCAGGATACCTGCCGGCGAACGGGCAACTCGCTAAATCAGATTATCGTGGCGGCCCTGGCACAGGCGCTCTCCCGTAGCGATCAGACACCCGAAAGGAACAGTGCCCTCATGGACCAGGTATTGCACATCCAGACGACCCTGCGGGATATAACGGTAGACATCGAGGCCAGCCGCTTCCCGGCTCACCTGCGTCCTGAAGGGGAAGTGCCGAGTCGTGAGGAGCTGGTCGCTATGCTGCCGACGCTGGTTCCTCCCCTGTCCTCGACCATTCTGGAGGAGCGGAGAGAACGGGTCTGAACCCGATGGCGCTGCACTATCTGGACACAAGCGCCCTGGTCAAACGGTACCTACCGGAAGCAGGCTCGGGTTGGGTCAACTCGCTGGTCTCGTCCAATCCGGTCGCCGTTTCACTGCTAGCTGCTGTCGAGTTGGCGTCGGCGCTGGCCCGCCGGACGCGCGAAGGTGACTTGACTCCGGAACAGCGGGACACGGTGTTTCGCTCCTTCCTTGCTGACGCCAGGGATTACGTTATCCTCGCGGTAACGCAGGGCATTACGGAAGACGCGGCTACCATGCTCCTCACAAGTCCACCCTCAGTGGCGCTGCGAACGCTGGACGCCCTTCACCTGGCGGCGGCGCGCGTGGCCTTCGCCCAAGCTCGACGGCGCGGCCTGGAGATCGGGGCCTTCGTAACCGCAGACAGGGCGCTGGCTCAAGCCGTAGCGTGGGCTGGGCTGACACTGGTCAACCCCGAGGACTACGCGTGACCGACCAGAACGGGACGAGAGGAGGCACGGACATGAGGTGTGCCATCTACACCAGAGTCTCCACAGACGAACAGGCGAGGAGCGAGTACAGTTCGCTGGAGCGACAGAAAGAGGTATGCGCCAGCTACATCGAAATCCAGAAGGAAAAAGGCTGGCATCTCGCTGGCGTCTATGAGGATGGCGGCTACTCTGGAAAAGATCTCAGCCGACCCGGCGTCCAAGAGCTCCTGCAGGACGTCAGGGACCGCAAGATGGATGTCGTGGTCACCTACAAGATCGACCGCATCTCCCGATCTCTGAAGGACTTCTACGAGTTCTGGGAGGTGCTGAAGGAGCACGACGTCTCGTTCGTGTCGGCCACCCAGCACTTCGACACCTCAGACTCGACCGGAATGCTCCTGCTGAACATCCTCCTCAGCTTCGCCCAGTTCGAGCGAGAGCTCACCAGGGAAAGAACGCTGAGCAAGATGGCCGGTCGGGCGGAAAAGGGTTTGTGGAACGGGGGCTATGTGCCTATCGGCTTTGACTACTCCAGGGAGACTCAGCAGCTTCGGCGCAACGAACGTGAGGCCGAGACCGTAACGTTCATCTTTCGGCGTCTGGTCGAGACCCGTTCTCCCAGCACGGTAGCCAACGAAGCCAACAGCCTGGGTTACCGAACGAAGAGACGCACCGTCGTCAGGCGAAAAGGGTCCAGCCAAGAGGTAGGTGGTAAGCGCTTCGACGAGGACACGGTGAAGGCGATTGTGCGCAACCCCATCTACAAAGGCTTTATCCGCTACAACGGCGACCTGTACCCGGGCAACCACGAACCCATCGTTGATCAGGAGACCTGGGAGCAGGCGAATAGAGCTATCGGTAATGGCCGAGAGGGGCACGGCCTCCACTACAAGGATGACCATGTTCACCTCTTGAAGGGTATCCTGCGGTGTGGGCCGTGCGGACTGGCAATGACACCTTATCCTTCGGGTAAGAAGACGAAGGATGGGCGACCTTACCTGTACTACGCCTGCACCTCGGTAACCCAGGACGGCAGCTACTCGGAGTGTGCGGTGCGCGCCTTACCAGCACGGGAGTTCGAAGCCCTAATTAAGCAGGTTCTGGCCGACCTCGGCAATAGTCCCAGCATCCTCGAGGCGTGCGTGGATGCTGCCAATCGCGACGCGACGCGGTCGTTGACTTCTCTGCAAAAAGAGCAACGCCGTCACCAGGAGGAGATCGGCAAGCTGACGGTCGGTATCCGCCGCATCATCGAGGTCATGAAGCAGGAGGACATGCTCTCCGAGGACGTGCGGGAGGAATACAAGCAGCTGGTGCGGGAAAAGGAGCGGCTCCTCGCCTTGTGCGAAAAGCTTCAACTCGACATTGAACGCCGGCAGAAGCGGGTCGTGGACGCGGAAATCATCCGGCGGAGCCTCCAAGACTTCGAGAGGCTGGTGAACCTGCTCCCCCTGGAGGACCAGAAGGAGCTGTTCCAGCTGCTAATTCGGGAAGTCGAGGTTCACCTGTTCGACCCCGCCAAGGAGAAGTTGCCGAAGGCCCGCGGAGCGTTCGCGACAAAGGTGCGCTCGAAGTGGTACCGGGTCAACGTGACTCTGCACCAGCTTCCAGGGGTGGACCTGGGAGAGCAGGCCTACATTGTAAGTTCGGATAATAAGAGAACTGGCTCCCCGGGCAGGACTCGAACCTGCAACCTAGCGGTTAACAGCCGCCCGCTCTACCGATTGAGCTACCGGGGAGCATGATTACCGGTCTTTATGGCTGCGAAGCCAGGATTCGAACCTGGACCATGGGATCCAAAGTCCCGTGTGCTACCGTTACACCACTCCGCAACAAAAAAGACACGTCAGGCTTGGCTCGTTGTTGGTGCCGAAGGCCGGAGTCGAACCGGCACGAGGGTCGCCCCTCAACAGATTTTGAGTCTGCCGCGTCTACCAATTCCGCCACTTCGGCACAAATATGGAGCGGAAGACGGGATTCGAACCCGCGACCCCCTCCTTGGCAAGGAGGTGCTCTACCACTGAGCCACTTCCGCTCTCGCCCGACTATTATACCCCGTTAGCCGAGGGGCGCAAACTTGCCTTGACAATAGTGATGCCCTCGCCTTAGCCTCACCTCTGGGGAGGTGACCGTGCCTGCAATCATCAAGAGCATTGACATTGAGGTCCCAGCAGAGCGGGTCTTCGCCCTGGTCGGGGACACGAGCAGAAGCAGCGAATGGGCGATCTTCCTCAAGGAGGCCGAACTCCTCTCGGGCGACGGTAGGAGTCCGGGCAGCACCTATCGCTGGATCTTCAAAGTGGGGCCGCGCAGCCAACCGCTGGAGGCCGTTATCGTGGTCTACAACGAGAACGAGGCTTTGGTGCGCAGGATAAGTGGCGAGCTCGAGATGGAAGATCGTATTTTTCTGGGCACCATTGGCGGCCTCACCCGAGTGGAGTGGACTATTCACTACCAGCCACCACTCGGACGTCTTGGCGCTCTTATCGATCTAATTTTTGTTAACCGCGTTTTCCAGAACGATGTGGAGACCTCTCTAGAGCGGTTGAAGCAGCAACTAGAAGGCTGAGGGGCCTTAGCCGCGGGTTAAGCCCAGTCCGCGCAGGGCTATGATGTCCCGTTGTATCTCCGAGGTACCGGCACCAATGGTATCTTGCACCACCGAGAGGTAGCCATGAGCGATTGCTCCAAGCCAGGGGGCGTACCTTGATCCTTCTCGCAAACTCCCGAAAAGCCCCGTGACCTCTATAGCCGTTTGGTAAAGTCGCTGGGCCAACTCCGTATTAAAAAGCTTGACCATCGCCGCCTGGGCCCAAAATTCTTCCCCTCGGTCGTACAGTTGTACCGCCCGGTAAAGGAGTAATTGAGCCACCTCGAACTCTACCGCCAGTTCCGCCAGCCGCTGGTTTATCCGAGCGCCGGCCGTTCGAACGGAACCGTCGCCCTGAGCCGCTTTGGCGTAGCGAATGAGGGCTCTTAGCATGCGCAGGTGTACGAAGGCGCGGTAAATAGTGATGCGTTCAACGCCCAAGGCCGAGATCAGTATCTGCCAGCCCTGGTTCTCCTCCCCTACGCGATTAAAGCGAGGTACGTGTACGTTATCGAAGATCACTTCGTTGAACCAATGTTTGTCGAGTAGGTTATAGAGAGGTCGCACTTCAATGCCGGCATCGTTCATGGGGACGATAAACACGGAAATGCCTTGCTGTTTGGGGGCCGAAGGGTCCGTGCGAGCGGCCAGCCAGCAGTAGTCGCTGGCCTCGGCGCCGCTGGTAAAAACTTTGCGTCCGCTTATCAGGTAGTCATCCCCTTGGAGCAACGCGCGTGTCTGGAGCGAGGCCAGGTCAGACCCTGCTTCCGGTTCCGTGTAGCCAAGGCACCAGGCGGACGTTCCCTGGGCCATAGCGGGGAGGTGTTGACGTTTTTGCTCCTCGCTACCATGGGCCAGGAGCAGGGGGGCGACGATAACGCGCCCGATAGCGTCGCTGCTGGGACCGCCGTGGATGGCCACTTCCTCTTCCACGATGAACTGATCAAGCAACGGCCGCCCGCCATATTCAGCCGGCCAGCTAAGGCCTAACCAGCCTCGCTGGCCTAGCTTGGCTTCGAACGGCTTGTAATGCAGATAGGTAGGGGGGAACGGCTCGGGGTCGGAGTCATGCCTCGTGCCCAGCTCTTCTTGCAGAAAAGCGCAGACTTCGCGCCGTAGCTGCTGCTGTTGGGGGCTGAAGCGGAATTCCATAGAAATGCTTTCCCTTTCCTCATGTTAGCATTTTCTATATGCTTCCCTACACTTTCAGACCTTGACAGGATATAGGCTCTAAGGCAGAATTTAGATAGGCAACTTGAATCCGACTAATCGAAATCCCCAATATTGCGGCTACCAGCCGGCATTGAGAAAGGCAGGTTGTGGACGCCTTTGACCTTGTAGTCATCGGTGGGGGTACGGGGGGCTATACGGCGGCCATCAAAGCTAGCCAGTTAGGCCTCAAGACGGCCCTCATCGAAAGAGAAAAGGTCGGGGGCGTTTGCTTGCACAGAGGCTGTATACCCACCAAGCTCCTTTTAGAGAGCGCCGAAGTGCTAGCGCTCATGCGCAAAAGCAAGACTTACGGAATCGAGGCGGATAACATCCGCCTCGATTACTCTTATCTGCTGGGGCGCCAGCAGGAGGTGGTAGGCACCCTTCATAAAAACCTGCGCTCCGCAATCCAAAAGCAGAAAGTGGAGATAATCCAGGGGGAAGGCCGCCTTCTCTCGCCTGGAGAGGTCTCCGTCAACGGCCGCGCTCTTGAGGCCAAGCACATTGTGGCGGCGACGGGATCGCGGCCACGTGAGCTCCCTGGTCTCGCTTTCGATGGCAAGCACATAATCAGCAGCGATCACGCATTGAACCGTGCTGAACCACCTAACTCCGTCGTTATCGTAGGTGCGGGGGCAGTAGGTCTGGAATTCGCCTCCTTCTACTTGGACATAGGCTCGGAGGTCACCCTGGTCGAGATGATGCCTAACCTGGCGCCTCTAGAAGATAAGGATTTGGGAGCTGCGGTCGCAAAAGTTCTGGCCTCTCGCGGCGCCACTATTCTCACTTCCACGCGTGTTTTGGCAGAGAAAGTCCGCATCTACGACGATACCGTTGAATTAACGGTGGACCAGGGCGGGCAAGAGAAAACGGTTCGGGGTCAGGCAGTCCTGGTGGCAGTAGGCCGCCAAAGCAACGTAGAGGACTTAGGGTTGGAGAACACCCGGGTCAAGCCCGAAAAGGGCGTCCTGCAGGTTGATGAGGCGATGCAGACGGCCGAGCCCAATATCTACGCTGTCGGCGATGTGACGGGCGGGCTTCTGCTGGCCCACGTGGCCGCCGCCGAGGGTATAGTCGCCGCTCAAGCGCTCGCCGGGCAGGACCCTGATCCCCTGGACTACAATCGGGTGCCCCGCGTAATTTACACCCGCCCTCAGATAGCTGCTGTTGGCCTGACCGAGGATCAAGCCAAGGAGCAGGGCCACAAAGTCAAGGCGCAGCGCTTCTCCTTTCGCTACAACGCGATGGCCCTCATCAAGGACGAACCGGAAGGTTTCGCTAAGGTAGTAACGGACAGTGAGAGTGGCGACTTGTTGGGCCTGCACATCTTCGGCCACAACGCTGTCGAACTTATAGCGGAGGCGGCCCTGGCGAAGTGGCTGGATGCCTCTACTTGGGAATTAGCAACTAATATCCATCCCCACCCCAGCCTCAGCGAAGTCGTGGCTGAGGCAACGCAGCTTTCGGCGGGGATAAGCTTATATTGGTAAGGGAGGAAGATAACCGTGGTTACCAAGTCACCTGCCCAGACTAACGCCCGCAAGGTCGGTGCCCTGGATTTGACCGATGAGCAGCTCTTGGATATGTACTACAAGATGCTGCTGGCCCGCGCCCTCAACCAGCGCTGGTGGATGTTGAACCGCCTGGGCAAGGCACCCTTTGCCATCACCGGCGATGGGCATGAGGCCTGTCAGGTCGGCACCGCTTATGCGCTGAGGCCGGGACGCGACTGGGTGGTGCCATATTACCGCGATATGGGTGTGGCTCTCGTTCTGGGGATGACGGCGCGCGAGATGATGTTGGGAGTTTTCGCCAAGCCGGACGATCCCGCCAGCGGCGGCCGCCAGATGTCGGGCCACTACTCACACTCCCGTTTGCGTATGGTCTCTCTCTCCAGCCCGGTGGGGGTTCAAATTCCCCGCGCCGCGGGTATCGCTTTCGCCAGCAAGCTGCGGGGCGAAGATGACGTCACTATCACCTACTTCGGCGAGGGCGCCACTAGCAAGGGCGACTTCCACGAGGGGCTGAACTTCGCTGGGGTGCACAAGGTGCCTTGTATCTTCGTCTGCGAGAACAACCAGTACGCCATCTCCGAACACCAAAGCAAACAGATGGCCATCGAAAACGTATCGATGCGGGCCGCCAGCTACGGCTTTCCAGGCGTCACCGTCGATGGCAACGATGTGCTTGCTTGTTACCGGGCAGCCGTCGAGGCAGTACGACGGGCCCGCGCCGGCGAAGGCCCAACCCTCATCGAATGCAAGACGTATCGACTAGTCCCTCACTCTAGCGACGACGACGACCGCCGCTACCGTCGCCGCGAGGAGGTAGAGCAATGGAAAAGCCGCGACCCTATTCTCCGCTTCAAGGCCTACCTGGAGGAGCACGAGCTCTTAAACGCTAAGAAGAATGAGGCCTTGCATAAGCGCGTAGCTAAAGAGGTGGACGAGGCCACGGAGTTCGCCGAAAAGGCGCCCTATGCTAAGCCGGAAGACGCCCTTACCAAAGTATTCGTTGAAGAGCCGACAGCCAGCGCTAAGAGGAGGCGGTAAGCCATGCCGACCAAGACCTATATAGAGGCCATCCGTGAGGGTATGATCGAGGAGATGAGGCGCGACAAGCGCGTCATCATCATGGGCGAGGATGTGGAGGAAGGCGGCGTCTTCAGAACGACCCAAGGTGTCCTGGCAGAGTTCGGGCCCCAACGCATAATTGATACACCCCTGGCAGAATCGGCTATAGTTGGTGTAGCACTGGGCGCCTCCCTCAACGGCTTTCTTCCCATCGCTGAGATCCAGTTCGCCGATTTCATCCATCCTGCCTTCGACCAGATCGTCTCCGAGGTGGCCCGCATGCATTATCGCTCCAACGGCGGCTTTCACTGCCCCATGGTTATCCGCGCCCCCTTTGGCGGCGGCATCCGCGGTGGCCTGTATCACTCCCAAAGCGTGGAGGCCTTCTTCGCCCACGTTCCTGGCCTGAAGGTGGTGGTTCCCTCCACTCCCTATGACGCCAAAGGGCTCTTAAAGTCGTCCATCCGCGACCCCAATCCGGTCCTATTCTTCGAACACAAGAAGGCCTACCGTCTGGTCAAGGGCGAGGTGCCGGATAACGGCGACTACACCGTGCCCATTGGGGTGGCGAAAGTCACGCGGGAGGGTAAAGACATTACGGTTATCACCTACGGGCTGATGGCTTACTACGCACTACAGGCGGCGGAGGAGGTGGCCAAAGACGGCGTCGACGTAGAGGTGGTGGATCTGCGAACCCTATCGCCGTTAGACAAAGAGACTTTCTTGGCCTCGGTGCGCAAGACGGGGAAGGCGCTGGTGGTATACGAGGATAACCTAACCGGCGGCTTTGGGGCAGAGGTGGCGGCGATCATCGCCCAGGAGGCCTTCGACTATTTAGATGGCCCGGTGACCCGTCTGGCCGGCCCTGACATACCGGCGATGCCTTACAGCCCGCCTATGGAAGACTTCTTCATGGTCAGCCCAGAGAAAATAACCAAGGCAATTCGCGAGCTGGCCGCCTATTAGCACTAGGACGCACTCCATTTAGCCAATTATCCACCAATCCGATCGGAGGTGCCCCGTGGCCGTGTCCGTAGTCATGCCGTTGCTGGGTGAAAGCGTCACCGAAGGGACGGTTGAGCACTGGCTCAAGGGCCCCGGCGATCGTGTGGACAAGTACGAGCCTATCGTTGAGGTCAACACCGACAAAGTGAACGTGGAACTACCGTCGCCGGCAGCGGGTATCCTCAAAGAGATCGTGGCTGAAGAGGGCTCTATTGTGGAAGTTGGCGGCTTGCTGGCTCTCATCGAGGAAGCGGGGGCACCTGCCGAGCCAAGGGAGAAGGCACGACCTCAGAAATCGGCTGTGGCGGAGGAAAAGGAGGCACCTGCGGAGTCGAGGGAGAAGGCACCGCCGGAACCAGTTGAGGCGGAGGCGCCCAGACGCCGCGAGACGCCTGGCCGGGCGGCCGCACCTGAGAAGCCGACGGCCGAGGGCCGGGCACGCGCTACTCCTCGCGTTCGCCGCCTGGCCCAAGAGCGCGGCATCGACCTAGCCACCATAACGGGCAGCGGCCCCGGCGGCCGCATCACCGAAGAGGACGTACAGGCCGCTGCCAAGGGGGCTCCTGCGCCGGCCGTCAAGGAAAGAGCTCCCGCGCCGACGGCAGAAGCGCCTGCGCCTGCCAAAGTTGAGGGGGAGGATGAGCACATCCCTCTCACCGCCATCCGCCGCACCATCGCGCAGCGCATGACCCAGAGCGCCGCGGCTCCTACCGCCTGGTTGGCCATGGAGTGCGACGTAAGCGATTTGGTACGTCTGCGGGAATCGCTTAAAGAGAGCTTCCGCCAGCGCGAGGGTGTCGACCTTACCTATTTGCCCTTCGTCATAAAAGCGCTGACCGACGCTCTGCGAGAGTATCCCATTCTAAATGCCTCCTGGGGCGAGGATAAGATCGTCGTCAAGAAGCGGATCAATATTGCGGTCGCTGTGGATACGCCCCAGGGGCTGATGGTGCCGGTCATCCAAGACGCCGACCGCCTTTCCATCGCCGCCGTCGCCCAGGCCAGCTACGACTTGGCGTCGCGGGCCCGCGCCGGAAAGCTTCGGCTGGAGGACGTTCAAGGGGGGACCTTCACCGTGGATAACACGGGCGCCTTCGGCTCTATCGTAAGCCAGCCCATCATAAACCTGGGTCAGGCCGCCATCCTCAGCATAGAAGCCATCACCAAGCGGCCGGTAGTGGTGGACAACGATGCCATCGCTGTGCGCTCCATCGTGAATATTTGTCTGTCCTTTGACCACCGCATCCTCGATGGGGCTGCGGCCGGCAACTTCCTGAAGGCGGTGAAACACCGGCTACAGACCTTCGGGGCTGATACGCCTGTCTACTAGTATGGTTCACATAAAATCTCAGCCTATCGCGTTTTTGGACGAAGAGGTCGCACGCCCACCGCGGCCGGCACAGCGGCCCGAGTGGCTGAAGGTGCGGGCCACCATGGGCCCTCACTACCAAGACCTAAAGACCCTTATGCGCGATCTCTCCTTGCATACCGTGTGCGAGGAAGCGCGTTGCCCCAATATCTATGAGTGTTGGGAACAGCGAGCCGCCACCTTCATGATCCTAGGCAACGTCTGCACCCGCCGTTGTGCCTTCTGCGCCGTTGCCAACGGACGACCAGGCGGCCTCGTCGATTGGGACGAGCCGCACCGGGTAGCCCATGCCGCCCAATATCTGAAGCTGCGGCACGTCGTAATCACCTCGGTGGCCCGTGATGACTTGGACGATGGCGGTGCCTCCGTCTTCGCTGCCTGCATCCGCCGCTGCCGAGAATACATCCCTGAGTGCTCGATAGAGGTTCTTATCCCCGACTTCCGCGGCTCGGAGTCGGCCCTCGGCACGGTGATGGAGGCCAATCCCGATATCCTCAACCATAACTTGGAGACGGTGCCCCGCCTGTATAAGACCGTGCGGCCCAGCGCTAAATACTACCGCTCGCTGGAGCTGCTTTGGCGGGCCCGCCAGATGGACCCTTTGGCCCTCACCAAATGCGGCATCATGGTGGGCCTAGGCGAAACCTGGGAAGAAATCCTCGCTACGATAAAGGATATTCGGGCCGCTGATGTCGATATCCTCACCGTGGGCCAATACTTGAGGCCGACTTATGGGGAGCGGCATCTACCTGTGGTCAGGTACTATACACCTGAAGAGTTTCAGCGCCTGCGGGAGGAGGCCATCGCGATGGGCTTCCGCGCCGCCGAATGTGGGCCGTTAGTGCGTTCCTCTTATCATGCCTACGATCAAGTACAAGCCCTGAAAAGAAGATGAGGGAATCTCTCTGCGAGGTGCGCTGGCTAGGTTGCGTCGATTATGAAGCGGCTTGGCGCATCCAGCAGTCGTTAGTCGGGCAACGCATAGAAGGCTCCATCCCCGATACTCTTCTCTTGCTGGAGCATCCCCCAGTCTACACCTATGGCCGGCGCGGCGCCGAGGGCCAATTCCTGGCCGCTCCTGCCCAACTGGAGGCCAGGGGCGCTAAAGTGCTAGCCGTCGACAGAGGGGGAGGGATGACCTTCCACGGCCCTGGGCAACTGGTAGGCTATCCGATCCTGGACCTCCAGGAATGGGTGCCTGATCTCCATCGTTACTTGCGAGGGCTAGAGGAGGTTCTCATCCGCACCCTCGCCGATTACAACATCACGGGCGAAAGGTGCGAAGGGATGACGGGCGTATGGGTGGGGAGCGATAAGATAGCCGCCATAGGCGTTAAGGTTAGCCGTTGGGCCACTTCCCACGGCTTCTCTTTGAACGTCAACGTAGATATTGGCTGGTTCCACCACATAACGGCCTGCGGCATCAGAGACCGCGGCGTCACTTCGATGGAGCAGCTCTTGGGTAGGATTGTGCCACTAGAGAAAGTGGCTTCTGCCGTGGCCTGCCATTTCGGCGTGGTATTCCAGCGCCGAGTTAGCGGACCCACTGTGATCTCTTCCGCTCTCTCGCTATACTGTGACTAGCAGGAGCCAGGTCAGCAAATAGGCCGCGGTGTCTCGATAACTACGGAAAGGCGCTGTCCTCGTTGGTGAATAAAATTAATCTACAGATTCCCGGCCGGTGGATTGCCCACCTTCTTTGCGGAGTAGTACGCTTATCCTAAGTGAAATGCTGAAAGGAGGGACGGAGTGCATGCTTGGAGACAAACTAGGTGAGACCACAGGGAAGATAACAGGTTATAGAGTGCTCCCAGGCGATGATTACCGCTACGTGAAGCTGGAGGTCTCTTTCCAGGAGGCCGGTAAGCTTCTGGGAATCGACACGGTCAACATGGGAACCTACACGGTATTTGAGAGAGTGCCTGGTCAGATATATGGCGAGGGCCAGGGCATTCTCCAAACCGCCGACGGCGAGGGTGCCATTTGGAAAGGCCACGGGGTTGGGAAGGGGACCGGCGAGGGAATGGCGATGTCGATCCGCTTTTCAGTGGCCTATCAGGCTGGGACATCAGGGAAGCTTGCCCGACTCAACGAAGTCCTCGTCATTGGAGAGCACGAGGTCGATGAGAACGGCAACACCAAGACAACGATATGGGAGTGGAAGTAGCCGGTTTCGAAAGACTCCCGTGCCACCCTATGAATCCCGCGCCGGCCTATATGTAGTCGAAGAAGGTCACGAACTAATTGTCTCATGAGGGCACCGTCCGCTCCGAATGCTGTTCAGAAGCTACCGAGAGCATCCAAGGTTTAGAGATCACCCATGCGCCACCAATTTTTGTATTCGGTAGCGGGTCATTTTGACCGTGATCGTTTCGGACTTGACAAGTTAGCTGCTCGGAGCGATGCTTGGCTGCGCATCAAAGCACTCGAGCAAGCGCTAGCCTCAAGACGTAAACGTTATTTGCGGCCAGTGTTGTAGAAGTCTCTTCGGACGACAAGGCCGAATTCGATAAGATCTACTGCCGCCGGCGGCAAAACGCCCTTCTGACGGCTTACCCCGGACGCCAAAAGTGGTCCTTGCACGAGGGGCGCTCGCCGTTTTAGGCGAGAGTTCGGCGAGACCTCTCTCTGCAAAACTGGCGCCAGGGAGGAAACCGAGACGCAATTGATCAGCGTTTCCGGCTCGCCGACGAGGGATTTCTCGGTCGACTGGCGCCACGGGTATGCTGGGGTCGAAGCGAGAGTTGCTTTAAACGCAACGATACTGCTCACCACTATGGCGCTGGGGAGCGTCTATAGTCTCATGCCGACCCCGAGGACTCTGCGCCTCCTCACCGACTTCGTCGAGGCCTCCGCGGGCGCCTGCTACTGTTTCAGACCGCCGAAGTGGAGATGAGCAACAAGTCCGGCATCGCAGAGCAGATCATTTCACTCCCCAAGGGAGGCGGGGCGCTCCGCGGCCTCGGCGAGAAGTTCTCGCCCGATCTGCATACCGGAACCGGCAACTTCACCATCCCTATCTCGATCCCGCGCGGCCGCATTGGCTTCCAACCGGATCTGAGTCTCGTGTACAGCAGCGGGCATGGTAACGGCTATTTCGGCCTCGGCTGGAGCCTGTCCATACCAAGCGTCAGCCGCCGCACATCGAAGGGCGTGCCGCGCTATGGCGCAAACGATACCTTCGTTGTGTCCGCGGCGGAGGACCTCGTCCACGTTGGCACCCAGACCAAGTCGTTGGGAGGCAGGCGTGAGACGCGGGAGCAGTACCGGCCGCGCACCGAGGGGCTCTTCGCCCGCATAGAACGAGTCATCGCCTACGAGGCAGAGGACCTCCGCGATGACTACTGGGAGGTATGCAGCAAGGACGGCCTGACGAGCGTTTACGGCACGCCTGGATCCGCGCCGGATGATGCGGCCGTGCTGGCCGACCCGGCAAATCCCGAGAACATCTTCGGTTGGCGATTGACTGAGACGCGGGACCCGTTCGGTTATTGCATCAAATACGCTTACGGTCGCGACAAGGGCAAGATCCCGCCGCACCATTGGGACCAGCCACGCCTCGATAGGATCGATTATGTCGATTACGGTGAGGATGAGTTCCTTGTCTCCGTCGAATTCGAGTACGAACTACGCGACGACACCTTCTCGGACCATAGGGCCGGCTTCGAGGTCCGCACAAGCGAGCGCTGCAAGGCGATCGTCGTACGGACGCACGCAGACAGAACTTGGCTCATGCGCTCCTACCAGCTGAGATATGAGCGGGATGTCTGGAATGGAGTCTCGCTCCTCCAAAGCCTCCAAGTCGTCGGCTACGACGAGAACGATGCTGCGGTTGAGGAGCTGCCGCCGCTCGAGTTCTCTTATACGCAGCTCCAGCCGGAAGCGCGGAAGTTTTGTGC
>Ga0187892_10008663_pt1 | contig 13797 bp, 9 predicted proteins | sample MA1701073metaG_FD_139345 | JGI IMG/M metagenome (GOLD analysis project Ga0187892, IMG submission 139345) | Bio-ooze microbial communities from a basaltic lava cave in the Kipuka Kanohina Cave System on the Island of Hawaii, USA - MA170107-3 metaG ...
CAATGTCGCGCATCTCGTCCCGGTCTACGGCACTTTCACCGGCACGGCGTCGCCGACGCAGATTCTTCTCAACCGCCGGGGCGAGCCCATCTTCATCAGCTTCTTCAACGCGAAGGAAGCGCCCCACGCGATCGTCACCGGCAAGAGCGGCGCCGGCAAGAGCGTCTTCGCCAACGACCTGATCCTGAACGCGCTCCGCGGCGGCGGACGCGTCTGGGTGCTGGACCGGGGCGCCAGTTACCGGAAGATCGCGGAGATCGTGGGGGGCGCCTACGTGAACTACGACGCCAAAAACCCATCCCGCCTCAATCCCTGCGGGATGGCCGAAGCCGACGGCGCCTGCCCGGCGGAGACGAACAACTTCCTGCGCGACTGGCTTTGCGAGATGGTGACGCACGGCAAGGACGACCTGCCGCCGCGCGACCGCGGGCTCCTTTCACTCGCGGTGCGCCAGGCGTTTGCGTCCAAGCCCGCGCGGGAGATCGTCCTCTCGGACGTGCACGCCGCGCTCGAAAGGCTGGCGACGCAACATCCTATCGCGAAGGACCTCGCGCTCTGCCTCACCGACTATGTCGGAGACGGGCCGTACGCGCGCTTCTTCGACGGAACGAACGAAATCAACTTCGAGGCTCCGTTCGTCGCGCTCGATCTCGCGGACGCCGCGCTGGAGGAAGCCGTCACGAGCGTGCTCGTTATGGGCATCATGCACCAGATCGCCGTCGCCGCGAAGCGATGGCTCACCGCGGACAAGTACCTCATCATCGACGAGGCGTGGACGCTGCTGAAGTCGGCGGCGACGGCGCGCTTCATCGAGAACATCGCGCGCACGGCGCGCAAGGCCAGGCTCTCGCTCGTCATTCTCTCCCAGCAGTTGACGGACCTGGAGGGTGCCTCCGGGCGGGCGATCCTCGGGCAGACCAGCTACAAGGTCTGCCTGCACCAGGACGCCGACGCGATCCGTCAGGCGTCCGAACTCTTGGGCCTCAACGCACGCGAGGCGCAGCTCTACACGAGTCTTCGGACCGCGCCCGGCGTCTACAGCGAACTCCTTATCAAGACTCCCTTCGGATCGGGAGTCGCGCGGCTGCTCATGGACGCGCTCGCCTACTGGATGACCACGAGCGACATGGCCGACCGCGCGATCCTCGATCAGTTCGTGGAGCGGGCGAACGCGCGAGGCCTGCAGGGACGGGAGGCGCTGCGCGCCGCCCTCATCGAGGCGTCCATGCGCTACCCACGCGGGGCGCCTGTCGCAGACGCCCGCTGATTGGGAACACGGATGGAAACGATCCGCGGCAATACGGCCATCGACACGCTGTACGAGCTCAAGGGTCTGCAGCTTGCGGGGGCGTTCTATGAAAATCTGTTCCTCGTCGCTGTAGCCGTCTGCATCGGCTTTGGGATCATTCACGCACTTTACCAAGCCGCGGACACGAGCCGCTACCGCACGCTCGTCGTCTACATCGCGCAGGCCTTCATCGTCCTCTTCCTCATCCAGCCCGTCATGGTCAACGTGGCGCTGCCGGCGGGCTTCGTTCTCGAAGGCGATCTGGAGGGCTTCATTCGCCCCGATCAGCCTTCGATCCAGGCACCGCGCTTCCTCGTGTGGAGCCACATCGCGATCGATAGCCTCGGTCGCGTTCTGACCAGAGCCGTCAACGCCAGCTTCGCCGAACGACCGCACGAGGTCGAACGCCTCGCCTTGCTCCTGCGCAAGGCACGCATCGAGGATGGCGACTTGCGGCGGCGGTATCAGGCATTCCTCGTCTCCTGCTATCTGCCCGCCTGGACGAACGCGGGCCGCGCCGGGACCGACTCGAACGCCTACTATGACCCCTTCGCCGTCCCAGACCAAGCCTACGCGGGATTCCAGCCGTACACGCCGGAGGGCCAACTCGCCAACGAGCACATGAATCCGTTGCGCACGAACGGTATCGTGCAGTGCGCCGATGCGAAGAAGGCCATCTACGAAGACCTGCGCAAGTACGTCGCCGACGACCCTGACTGGGCCTACGACGAGGTCAAGAAGACGTTTCGACGCCTGCTGAAGGACGACTACGGCAAGAAGGGCATCTCTAAGGACTGGGTCGGCGACGCGAGCCCCGTCATCCTGCGCTACGTCCTGTACAACGAGACCCTGGGTCTCATGAGCACGTCCGAGATCGCGGACCTCGCCGCCGCCGTTCCCGAGTACGGCATGTTCCACACGAGTCAGCAGACGGCATCAAATCCCCAAGGCTTCATAGACTGGGCGCGATCCATCGTCAGCTTCTTCGTGAAGATCGGCCAGTCGGTCGACCAGTGGATCGACCACCATGCGGAGGGGCCGGCGCTCTACTACAAGGTCGTGTGTTACGCGCCGTATGTATACGGCATCACGTCGATGATCCTGCTGTCGATCTTCCCCTTCGCCGCGTTCGCGGCGCTCCTTCCGAGTCGATGGGGCGCGCTCCTGCTCTGGTGCAAGTACTTCCTCTGGGTCAAACTCTGGATCGTCTTCTGGGCCATCCTTGCGCGGTTCAACACGTGGCGCAACTCGCTGGAAGACATCGGGAGCGATCCATCGAACGGGATCGGCGATCAGACCTACATCTTCCCCGCCATCGCCGCCATGTATCTCGTGACGCCCGCGCTGAGTCTGGTGGTCGTGCAACTCGTGAGCATCGCAGCCAAGGGGGCATCGAACGCGGTGGGCTCGATCGTCCCCGGTTCGGCCGGCGCGCACGTTTCCCTACCCAGTCCGTCAGGCAACTCGGGTGGAGGAGGCGGCGGCGGAGGGACGCCCGCTGGCGGTGGCGCCGGTGGCGGGGCCGGTGCTGAGGCAGGCGCGGCCGTTCCTCCCCCCATCTAGGAATCGAGCGACCTTTCGTCCCCGGAACGCGCTGAATGACTCTCCAATTGCGGAGGAGCTGAAAGATGGATGACGAGCTGCAGGGACCACAAAAGCCCGCCTCAAATGTTGACTCGTCGGGGTGCAAGACTAGAATGACGCGCCCCGGGGAGGGTGGGACTGGCACGGCGCAAGGATCGCAGCATGTTGAACAGGCTGCGGAGGATCATGTGGACCAGATCCAGCCTCCCGAACCCGGTCGGCTCAAGCGCGCCGCATTCCAGGCGACATTCGAAGACCTCTACCGCTCGTGTCGCGCCAAGCTCATCAACGCGCTCCACAGCAAGTTCGTGAGCCGATCCGACGGCATGAGGCACGGGAACAGTCTCAGCGACGACGACATCGACGACATCGTCAACGAGGCCTTCAAGGAGCTGTGGAATCGGTTCGAGCAGAACACGGCGCCCAACGACTCCCGCGCCTGGCTGGCGGCCACGGTTCACAACAACGCGCGCAAGCTCGCGAAGGACCGCCAAGCGCACAAGACATCGCCGGCCATCGCGAATCCGGCCGATCCCCAAGGCTCCTCGGCGCCCGGCCTCGTCGATCCCAATCAGCGTCGAGCCCTGTCGCAGCTGGTGCGAAAAGACGACCTCGCCGCAACGCGTGACGCCATGGCGCGCCTCGACGAGCAGGACCGAAGGCTGGTCGAGTTGGCGGAGATCGACGGGAAGGAGATCCCCGCCATCGCCTCAGAACTCGGCCTGCCGGTGGAGATGCTGAAGAAGCGCCTGCAACGCGCACGGAAGCGGATCAGCGACTACCTCGCGAACGCGGCCGGCAGCTCCTATCTGAGCGAAGCAGACAGCGATACGTACAAGCCGCGCACGCGCGAGAAGGCGATCGAAGCCCTGAACGCCCTTCCCGCCGAGTCCGCCCGCATCCTGAACGAGCGGTATGTGCAGGAGATACCGCTTCCGAAGATCGCCGTCCGACGCAAACTCAGTCTCGCCGAGGCGCAAGAGCTGCTCATCCGAGCCGAGGGCCATCTCAAGAAGCGATACGCGATGACCCTTGATGGATTCCTGCGCGCTCTCAAGGCGAAGTAGGCATGTGCTCGCACACGCCGGAAGAACTGTCGGGCCTCCTGATGCCCATGACCCGCGCGCGACGCGGAATCGTGGCTCGTGATGCATGGCAGCAGATCCTCGCGACGCACGACGTGTGCTTCGTCCATTTCGACCAGACGCTCCGGGCACTCCTACGCAATCGCGATCTTCACATTGCGGACGCGCGCACCAGCGCGGTGCCCGCCGATCCAGACCAGCTGCTTGCGCTGCCTCTCGCCGCAGACGCGGACATCGCGCCTGTAGAGCCGCGCCGCGAGAGCACCGGCGCACGCGTTGTTGGTGGACGTTATGCGTTGCATGAGCTCATCGGCAGGGGCAGCACGGGCGACGTCTACCGCGCGATCCAGAAGAGCCTGAACCGCCCCGTCGCCGTGAAGGTCTTCTCACTCGAACGCATCCTTGTCGCAGCACGCCCGGAGTTCAAGGCGCGCTTCCGCCAGGAAGCCGACATCCTTGCCCGTCTTCACCACCCCAACATCGTCCCCATCTACGATTTCGGCGAGGACGGTGACGATCTCTGGTACGCGATGCCCATCGAGGAGGGCGGCAGCCTTCGTGATCTTCTGGGACAGGGTGTCCGATTCTCGCCGGCGGAGGTCCTGTCGTACGCAGTGCCGATCGCTCGCGCCCTGGAAGCAGCTCACGAGCAGGGCATCCTGCATCGGGACGTCAAGCCCTCCAATTTGCTTCTGTCCAGATCGGGCGAGATCAAGCTGACCGACTTCGGGCTCGCGCGTGTCAAGCCTGCCCCCGGGCAGGCCACCGACTATGCCAGCCTGACGCGGATGCGCGCGCTGATCGGGACATTCGCGTACATGGCGCCCGAGCAGTTCGAGGGTCAGAACGCTGATCTCCGAAGCGACGAGTACTCGTACGGCGCCACGCTTTTTCACCCCGCCACCGGGCGACTACTCTTCCCGCTCAATCCGACAGCGGCCAACCACGTGGAGTGGGGGCATCACCACCTGACCGTCACGCCCACGCCGATAACCACTCTCGTCCCGGAGTTCCCTCCCGAGCTGGCCGCCTGCATTCACTGCTGTCTTGCGAAGTCGCCCGATGCGCGCTGGCAGAACTGGCGCACGCTCGTTGCCGAACTGCACCGTCTGGTGCCCAAGATCCCGCACACTCAGGTGCGGCCAAGGACGAGCGCCTCGCGCGTAGCCAGCGAATCCACGGCGCGCGGCACGGCGATCGCTCGCTTGGAGAACGAGGCGTCCGACGCCCTTGCCGCTTGGCAGGAGCGCTTCGGCCCCGCGGCGCTCTCGACGAACCCAGGGTTCATGAAAGCCCTGTGGCAGCTGGCCGAAGCGCGGTCACTCGTCACGGTCTGCGGTCGGCTTCAGGATGTCGTGTCCGCAACGGACCTTCCGGCTCGGCTGAATGACTCGCTTGCATCTCTGGCCGCAGGGCTCGTGCCCCCCACGCACGTTCCGCTCGACCTCAGCGTCTACCTCTGGCGAGCGATCGCCCAGGCAGCGAACGACCAGGCGGCAGGGATTGCGCCGAATGTATCGACCGTGCATCACCTGCTCACCTTCCTCAAGGATCCCGCCGTCATCGGCGACACCTCGCTACGCAGCTTCGAAGCCACCCCCTCGGGCGCGGCGTCTGCCGTGTCCTCGCCGCCCGCCGTGGCCGCTCCGACAGCGCAATCCGTGGAGAGCCTCGAACCAGGCACCATGCTGGGCGGCTATCAGCTCCTCGAGCGTGTCGGTCAGGGCGGAATGGCGGGCGTTTACCGCGCGCTCGACGTCCATCTTCAGCGCATCGTAGCGCTCAAGGTCTTCGATCCGCGCTTGGCGCTCGACGCCGCGGGCGAGGAGCGATTCCAGCGCGAGGCCCAGAACGCGGCGCTGCTCGACCATCCGAACATCGTGCGCGTCCATGCGGCAGGCCAGGAAGGCAACCTCCGCTGGCTCGCAATGGAGTTCGTCGCCGGCGGTCGCACGCTGAAAGACGTGCTGACCGACCGAACCTCGCTCACCCCCGACTCCGCTCTGCCCATCATCCGCAGCGTCGCGCAGGGTCTCCACGCTGCGCACGAGATCGGCCTCATTCACCGGGACATCAAACCCGCGAACATCCTGGTCGAGGGCAATCCGGACGATCCTGCCAGCGTGCGCGTCAAGCTCACGGACTTCGGGCTGATGATGTCGCCCCGTCGGCCCCGTGAGGCTGTCACCGATCGCGACATTTTCATCGGAACCGTCGAATACGCCTCGCCGGAACAACTTCGCTCGCAGCCTTTGGACGCCCGCAGCGACATCTACTCGTTGGGCGTCGTTCTGTACGAGCTGCTTACCGACAAGATGCCGTACGCGGGCACGGGCATCGCATACCTGAATCAGGTGCTCAACACCGAGCGCATGCCGGTCCCGCTTCGCTCCATCAACTCTGGCATCCCTCCGGAAGTGGCGGACCTCGTTGAACGCATGACCGCGAAGAAGCACGAAGAGCGGGTTGGGAGCGCCAGCGAAGTCATCGCGAGGATCGACGACATCCTCGCCCCACTGCATGGCGTGGCTCCGCGGCGGCGGGCCTCACGGATTGGTATATCGGTCGCTGCAGTCGCGGGACTGGCGGTCGTGGCCCTTGTCCTCTATCTGCTCGTCCACCCATCGCTCAACACGCCGTCACACGCGCCGCCGATCGTGGTTCAGCGCGACGACGCCCCTGCGCCTAATCCGATCAAGGAGCCGTCATCTCGGTCGGAAACGCCCCGTGACGGCGAGAAGGCCCCGAAAGCACCCGAGCCTCCGGCGGAGCTGCCCCCTGGGGTCGAGCCGCCGATCATTCGTCCCGGCGCGAATACTCCTCCGTCACCGAGCAAGGACGACACGATCGAGGCGTACATGGCGCGTTACGCGCCGAGCCCCGATGAGCTGGCCGTGATCCGCGTCATGCACACCATGCTGGAGCATCGCGATGCGGAGCTCCAGCAGTTCGCTTATGAGGGAGCACTCGACGATTTGAAGATCGTAGCCCAAGACACCCGCCAGACGGTGTACACAAAGCTCCTGGTGGAGGCCACCGCGACCCGCCTGGGCGCTGTCTCCAGACTGCGCGAACTGTTCCTCAAGCGCCTCAAGCCTGGGGCCACTGTCGATCTCCGTCTCGTCTCTGGACGCGCTGTCAGCGGCGTCATCGAGACCGTGACCGACAACGACCTCACTCTTCGTCCCACGACAGGAGAGAGCGTACGCGTCGCGCGTGGCGAACTCAGCGACGACAACATCACCGGCGACGCGAAACCGGACGAGAGTCTGTTCTACATCGCCACACACGGTCAACCGAAGGCGGCGCTGACCCAGCTCCTCCGCGCCCTGGATCCGCGCAACGAACAGAACTTCGAGCCGGCCCTGCTTCCGCACGTCCCGGGCCTCGTGCTCGCCATGTGTCTGCGGACGATTCCGCTGAAGGCGGAAGACATCGGACCATCCCGGATGTTCCTGTCGGAGCTGGCGCAGATCGCAACGCTGCTCCCGCAGACCATGCAGTACGCGCTCGAAGCGCGGACAATGCTCGCCTACGAGACCGACGCCGCAGGCGCGCTCGCGAAGCGTGAGTACGCGACCGTGCTCACCCGGTACGAGCACGCCCGTGCCTACGCGCGCGCGATTCGACAGGTCTACGCCGAGTTCAAGGCGCAGACGTTCTCCAACATGATCGCCGCGGGGCAAGGTTTGCATTGGGATCCTGTACCCAAGCGGCCCACGGGAGACGAGCAGGGCAAGTACACGCGCATCGACTCGAAGACCAAGCTCTACGTCGTGCGATCCATCGACGAGGCGCAGACCATCCGCCGTACTCTCGAACGCGCCAGCGAGGGCTATACCGTCACGTTCCGGTACGAACCCGATCCCACGGTCGAGTCCAGCGTCTGGGCGATCGGCTTCGCGAGCCCCAGCGAGCAGACACAGCTCCAGGTCGAGTGGCACAGGAAGAAGAGGCTGTCGCTGCGTCGGCTGGATGATCGAGACCCTTCCAAGGACGCCACGATTGCGACCCTCGACTTCGACGCTACCCCCGACTCCTTCATACTGAGCTTTGTACCGGTCGGCGACGTCGTCCTCATCTACTTCGGCGAGCGTCTGGCCTTCAAGATGCCGTCGAAGGACGCGCCGCTCAGCAACACCATCAAGATCGGCGTCTCAAAAGGCCAGATCAACATCTCAGCCATTCACACCCACGATGTCCTCGATGAAGAGGACGATTGACCGCCACTTTCTTTTGGGAGGCTCAACCATGGTCCGTCGCTCGGCCCTTGCTTTCGCCGTCGTCCTCGCCTGCGTGGACGCCGGCTGTCAGACCTCGTCGTCCCCGACGCCCGGCCGCAATCTCATGAGCGGTACCATCGAGCCGCAGCCCGCCCTCACGCCCGACCATGTCGGCAAACGTGTGCGCGTCCAGCTGCGGACCGGAGGGGCCGCGATCACCGGCACCGTCCGAGCGGTGGAGCCCGCGAAGGACACCGGCATCATCGAGCTCAACCATGGCCGGGAGACCGGGCGGCTGGGCCTGCGGCTCAGCCAGATTCTGTGGGTCGAGGAACTCGCTCCCAGCACACAGAATGGCTCCAATCAGGACGCACGGCAGGACCGGGCCGCGCTCCGTTTCGATCGCGCGCGAGAGACCGATCCGAACGTCCAGGTCGTCTACGTCGACTTCCGTCACGACCATCGTCACGACACGGGCTGTCTTCTGGACATGGCCAAGCCCCTGCGCGAGAACCCCTCTTCTGTAATCTTCGTAGATCCGAAGTCCAAGGCCACACTCACGGTGCCGACCCCATCGGATCCCAACGCCAGCCTGATCAGCTGGCAGTGGCACGCCCATGTTCTCACGGGGGATCCCGCGAAGCCGGACGATCGGCTTGAACGCATGGACGTCGACGGCAAGGTCGTGCTCGATTTCAAAGGCGTCGCCCTGCCCGCGACGCTCGTCTTCGTCGGCACCCCGGCCCGCGTCCAGCACAAGGAGAGCGGCCTCGACGCGTTGGCGCCCCCGCGCGTCTTCGTCGTGCGTGCTCTCCCTGCGGACTCGTGCCAGGCGGTTCTCCAGCGCAACGCCGAGCTTGTGACGCGCCTGGACTCCGGCCAAGGCACGCTCTGGGTGGCTGCCCAGCCTTCCAGCGAAAACGAGATGGTCCTCTCCGTCTATGATCCGGATGGCGCGCACAGCGCGGTCATGCCGCAAACGCGCTTCACGGTGCAGGATGCGATTCTCGTCCCCGCGTTCGTGCTTGATGTGACGTCGGCCGACGGATCGTCCGTGTCGCAACGAGTCGGCGGATACCCGATCCCGCCATTCCTCAGCCAGGACACTCCGGACACCGCGAAGATTCATCTCGAAGTCGCGAAGAAGAAGATCGACGCGGGTTTCGCGGCCCCCGTTCAGGTGTCGGTCCGCGTGCCCGATCGCGCGGCGGTCAAGGCGGACGTCGACGTCCGCTTCTACGGTGCGAACCCGAAGCTGAAGTACAGGCTCGTCCTCGCCCACGGGAGACCCGACTCCTCGGGAAAGCCCGTCAAGTTCGAGCCGGTCGTGACAGACGTGAACGCGGACACGAGTCTACACAGCACGAAGCTCGATTTCGCCGCCGTGCAGCGCGACAAGTTCCCGTCTCACGTTTTCGTGTGGCACTACGTCGCGGCCGAATGGAGGACCACCGGCGGCTTCCTGCCTCCGGCTCCGCCGCTCGCGGGCGGCGCTCTCGTGACGCCGCCGAAGCGGCGGATGATGGTCCATCCCGCTCCGTTCCCGCACCTCAAGTTCATCAAGTTCGAAGGGCTGGTGCCCGACGTGAATGGAGACAGCGTTCTCACGGGCTCGGGCTTCACGCCAGCGGGCGGAACGCTCGGCTGGGGCGGCCCCTTCGTGCCGTTCGGTTTCCAAGTCGGCACCACTCTGGTCAACGACGACAGCAGTGCGGGCAGGTCCAGCGACGGCACCATGCCGCCGAGCCTCGCGGGCGCTGGCGCGTGGGCGTTCGGCGGCGCAGGGTTCGGGTTCGGTGGAAACGCGAAGGCGAATGCCAGCGCGAGCGCCGGTTCCAGTTCGGTCGCCATCGCCATTTGCGGCGGCGGTTGCGGCGGCGGCGAGGGAGGCGACGATCGCGGCAGCGATCCCCCTGGGTACACGGGCCGACCGGGGCCCGGGGCAACCAGCGGCTACGGCGATCCTGGGTCGGGCTACAACCGGCCGATCTTCTCTCCGAACACGTCCAGCGGCTACTAGCGAAGGAACGAGTCATGCGCATCATGCTCACCGTCCTGTTCTTCGCCTGCGCCGCGACCGCACAGGCGCAGGACACCCCCGCGTTGCCGGCGGGAGACACGCCCCACCTGAAAAACGGCATTGACTGAATCAGGATCTTCCATCCGTCGGTGGACGGATGCGGCTGTTGCAGCAAACGGATCGACTGCGGTGGTACGGCTCTCTTCGTACCCGTGGCTCCTCCCATCGGCAGCGAGGACCAGGAGCAGGAGGAACAGACCGAGCGGCCGACGCTCTCCGATCTTCGGCAGACCCCATCGGACTTCGTGTTCAAGGTCATGCCCGAGATGCCATGGAGGATCGGAGCGTCCCTGAGCCGCGAGACTGACATCACCTTGGACACGGACCTTTCATTGCCCGCCGTGGTCTTCGGATCGCAGTTCGGACAAGTCGACATCACGAGACTCGACGTTGATCAGCTCGCTGGATGGCGGCTCGACGCCGCCTTCTGGCACGTCGAGCTCTACGTGCAAGAGCACCGGGCGAAGGCGGACGATACGCCCTTCCAGGTTCAGAACCCGTTTTTTCCGCCGCAGCCGGGCCAAGGCATCATTTCGTGGGACGTCGAGACATTGGAGTTGGGTCTCTCCGTGCCCCTTGCCTCCGTGGGCTTCCGCGACATCGCGACCGTCTCGCTGGCCATCGGCGGCGGCTACTACCGGTTCACACTCAAGCCGTCCGGCGGCGACTTCATGATCCACATGCCGCCGCCGCAACCTCCGCAGCAAGGCACCCTGCAACTGGACGATGAAACGCTCTCGGGCTTCTTCGGCTCTCTCGATCTCACCGTTCAGGTGCGAGTCTGGAGTGGCCTGTCGGCTCGTGCTGCTGTCCGCGAGATCGTGCGATTCGGCGACATTCAGGAGACGCAAACGCAGATCGAGGCGGGACTGGAGTGGAGCTTCTGATCCAGAGCGGAGAAGGATGCCGCACTACTTCGATGTCGTGAAGGACCACGTCTTCGACCACGGCGCGCCATCCTTCGCATCCATGTTGCGGCACTCGACAGTGACGCTGTACTTCGCCCCCGGCTTGAGCGGCTCCTTGGGCAACAAGCAGATCACCCCTGGCTGACCCTTGTCGGCCCGCGCGGGTTTCTCCGGTGTAGAGAGGGCGAACTCGACCTTCTTGCCCTCGGTTTCAAGTGTCGCCGTGACATCGGTCGGGCGATACTCGCGCGTGTCCCAGACGACCGTGATCGGATAGCCGACCTTGCCGGCGCCGTCAGGGCGTGGATCCGGGTACTCACCGCCTCCCAGAGAGAAGAGTGTTGCTACTCCCGTCTGATCCGGGCCCGGGCAGATCACAGGATTGATCTTGACCGGGTCCTTCAGATTGCGGCGCGACACGTCTATCACGACCACGCCTCGAACTCCGCGCTCGAACGTTGTGATGCCGATACCGACAGTCGTCAGTCGCGGCGAGAGGAGCTCCAGACGGTGGTACAGCGTTGCAGCAAGACCGTCAACCGCTTCGCAACCACCGTCCGCAGCGTCTTTCACGCGCCTACCCTTGCCGAAGTAGCTGACGAGGGACTGCCTCGCACTCTGCTTCCCCTCGTCCGAGTAGCTGGGGAGTGACGTTTCCTCCCGGTGCATCCCGGCGCCCTCGATCTCCTTTCTGCCTTGATTGCGCGCGAGGTAGTCGGCGTGCTTCTGACAGCCGACCGACAGACCATCCTCCTGCTCCACTTCCGGAAGACCGAGCTGCTTCCTGATCTCGTTGATTCGGGCGAGCACGGCCTTCTTGGGGTCCGGGGCATCCTGCGCGAGCGCCCCCGCCGCCGCACACACCGTGAGAAGAACTAGAGCCGCGTATCGCATGGTCCTAAGTATTCTACGCCGTCGCTCATCGCTCGCCCAGCGATCACCACACACCAGACTGCCATCCGATTGATGTCGACTTGCAGGCGATGCACGTTAGAATCCGCGTGAACGTCGTCATGGGTGGGTGCCGGGGCTCGGGGGGGGTGATGGCGCATCGCCCCCCCCGTTCTTCTCCCCAGTTCAGCGTTTGCTACTTGGAGGCAGCCATGCGCAGCCTCGCCGTCAACGTCGGCGAACCGTTCGCGATCGACGCCTCGCCAGGTCAACCGAGTGTACGCGAGAGACGCTACGGCGTGCACGAGTGGCGCACGCTGTGGTCGGACTCGAGCGGATCGCTGCGCGAGTGCACACGATGCGCCGTGGACCTGATCGAAATGTACATCGGTATGGACGTACATCTGATCGATCCGGTGCCCGATGCGTGGTGTCGGCCCGACTTGCATGAACCGGCGGAAGTGCGCCCGCCCCTGGTGCCGCACGTGTATAGCCTCCAACCGGCTGGGCCGTGACCACGACGCATCCCGTGCATACTTCGCCTGCCTCACCCATGCTCCCCGCGATCGTTGACGACGGCCGGCTCCGCCCTTGGCCAGTCCGCGTCACGACTCCCGAGAATGCCGAATTCTTCGAAACGGTCGCGCGCGACCACGGGACCACGCTTGCGGCCCTTGTCGCCCAGATGCGCATGGCGCTCCCGCACGACAATGCGTGGACCCGAAGCCTGATGATGGCAAATGCCGCGTGGCACGCGCACGGACGTCAGAGCTTTCGCGTTGCACCGTTGCTCGTGGAGGCCCTCCTGAATACATCGCTCAACCTCGTCCCGGCGGCGGCCCTGCGAGCGCCCTACTCCGCCAGCTGGGTCGAAGCGGAACTGCTGCTCAGCCATGACCTCCCGCCCTTCTACGGCTTCTTTCTTCTGGCCGCTAGAACGGGCGAGGATCCGATCTTCGACGACGTCGTCAGCAGAAGGCTCGTTCCGCCCGACACACACGTGCTGGTCATCGTCGCGCGAGGCCCTGACGACGTGAACCTGGTCTCCGACGTCTTCCTCTGCCGCGAAACGCTCGAGACGTCGATCGACGAGTCTATCCGCATCGACAACACCCTGCGCTCGGAGAAGGGTGCGCCAAGCCTCGACGTTGACTCCCGCGACCCCATGCTACGGACGCTGTGGTCTTTCACGGCGAACTTCCTGCTTTACCTCTCTTCCCCCGATCCCGACTTGCAACCCGTTTTGCCGTCCGGCATGGAGAAGCCTCCGAAGACCGCGAAGGCCCGCGAGATCCAAGCGCGCATTCGCAAACGGGAGGGCAGCGTACAGGCTCTCGGATTCCGACTCACCCGCGTAGTGCGCCGCGGCGAGGGGAAACCGTCCAACGCAATGGGAACACGAGCGGTGGCTGCGCATCTCGTTATGGGTCACTGGAAGCAACAGCCCCACGGCCCTCAGCGCTCGGAGCGCAAGCTCATCTACATCTGGCCGTATAGACGCGGTGAGGGCGGCGACGAAGAACGCATCGAGCGAACGTACGTCCTGTAGACACGCACGCCTTGGCGCAGGCTCGCTGTTCTGAGGATTCACGGGTGTGCCCTCGCCAAGTTGTCTCCAAAGGCATATCCGGTAGGCTCTAGCAAGCGCTATCCATTGGGGCTGTGAGGGCCCCGGCCAGCCGCAATCGCGTCCCACGCTACGGGCGCAACGTCGACCGCCTGCTGCATCAAGCGATAG
>Ga0187892_10008664_pt1 | contig 13797 bp, 15 predicted proteins | sample MA1701073metaG_FD_139345 | JGI IMG/M metagenome (GOLD analysis project Ga0187892, IMG submission 139345) | Bio-ooze microbial communities from a basaltic lava cave in the Kipuka Kanohina Cave System on the Island of Hawaii, USA - MA170107-3 metaG ...
AAAACGATCGACGTCAGAACTCACGAGCGATATCCTCGGGCTCAAGCGATCCCACGAAAACCGGCGTCCGCCACCCGGATAGGGCTTGCGCCTTTGGGCGGCAAGATCTGCGGATTCACTACATGCCGCATGTGCGGAATCCGAGTAACGCTGGCGACGCGAGATCCGACTGACGGGTGGCGACATCCACCACAAGCCGCCGTGGAGCTGTCGGATTCGCCTGTCGGAATGAGTGGTCACTCCGCCCGACAAGGAGACGCCCGCCTCGGGTGAAGGGTGCCTGCGCCAGACGCTCGGGGCGCGGCTGAAGTGGACCGGAGATCGTACACGCCGGCGAACGGTTCGGGCGCCTCTCGTCCCCACCTAGTGCGGAGGCCGGGAATCGCGACAGCTCGACGCCGGCGCCGGGCGGGCCAGTGGCGATGACATATCAAACGGGATATACTCTCGGGAGACTTGGGCAGTGCCGCGAACGAGCGTCGTCTTCTTTCGGGAGGAGACGAGCCATGTTCCGGTTCTCGATTGGCTCGAGGGACTTCGGTTGAGGGACCCGAGCGCGTACGCCAAGTGTGTCGCGCGCATCCAGAGGCTGGCGGAGGAAGGTCACGCCCTTCGGAGGCCGGAGGCCGACTACGTCAGGGACGGCATTCATGAACTGCGAGCGAAGCGGGGCCGAGTGAATCTGCGGATCCTCTTCTTCTTCCACGGCCGAAGCGTCGCGGTCCTCGCCTACGCGTTGGCCAAGGAAGACCGGATCCCGAGCGTCGATCTCGAGCGTGCAGTTTCCCGGCAAGCCGCCTTCCGTGCTTCGCCAGCCCGACACCGTTTCGAAGGAACGCCCTGAAATGCGCAAAAGGATGTCCGATGCCGTCCGGATCCTCGAACGGCTCACCGGAGCCGACCGGAAGCTCCGAAGCCTCATCGAACGGGAGAAGCTGAACGCCCGCATCGCGAGGATGATCTTCGATGCACGCAGAAAAGCCGGCCTCAGCCAGCGTCAACTGGCCGATCTCGTCGGGACTCACCAGCCCGACATCGCGCGTCTCGAAGACGCGGACTACCGGGGCCATTCCCTCGCGGTGCTTCATCGCATTGCCCGGGCGCTGGGGCGCGATCTCGACGTCCGGTTCGTCCCGCGGAGAAGGCCGATGAGGGGAAGACTCGCGAAGTAGCCCGTCGCGGTCGGATCGGCACGCTCTCCGCCGAGAATTTTTCCGCCCGGCGTTCTGGGCCGTTCACATGTAACCCTTCGGACGCGGCGCCCGACATGAGAAGAAAAAGAAGGCGCCCAGCGTGGAGAGGAGAGTAATCGCCCGACTCGTCTTCGATCGCGGAACGATCCTCTTCCATCGGTTCGAGCACGATGAATCCGACCTGGCCGCGCTGCCGGGCGTCCGGTTCGACGACCGCGTCGCTCGCTGGCTCCTCATTCATCCCGACAAGTCGTTCACGCAGCGAGAGATCGCCCGCGGGACGGGCATGACCGAGGGATTCGTGAGCCGCATCGTCGGGCGACTCGAGCGAGAGGGGTACGTCGTCCGAAGCGATGGAAGCTCGCCGGCCGGGCACCCGTCACCGTGGACTTCCTCATCCCTCCGTCCCGGCCCTCGGACCGCGGAGGGGAACTGCGCGACATCGAGCCGGACTTCGGCGCGATCATCGCGCCGGGCCTCGAACTCGCGTTCCTGGACCGGCGCCGGGTGGCTCTCGCGGGCTGGACTCCGTTCGGCGAGGAAGCCGCGCGCGACGTCTGCGGATGCGGCGCCGGCGCGTTCGTCGTCCTGAAGGCGCTCGCGTTCGATGGGCGGGGCGAGAGCAAGGACGCTTACGATCTCGACTACGCCCTACGCTGGCACGGGAGAAGCGTCGACGACATCGCCGAGTCGCTCAGCCCCCTGATGGAGAGCGCCGATACGCGACGAGCGATCGAGGTCCTGCGGCGCGACTCCCTCACGCACGACGCCGTCGGCCCGCGACGCGTCGCCGAGTTTCTCTTCGGCGCTCCGGACGATGAGATCCAGGCCGGCGTCGCGGGGTTCACGGCGAGGCTGCTCGATCGGTTGGGGAGTGCTCGCGAGACGCTCTAAGTTCGGCGGCGCCGCTGAGAATCGGGCTCACGTCACCTCGTGCCGCAACTCGATCAAATGCGGCCCGGCCGGCAGCGCCGTCGCCGCGTGCAGCCGAAGCCCGGCCTTCCGAGCCAGCGCCGCGAACTCGTCGAGCGTGCGCTCGCGGCCCTCGCCCAGGATCAGCATGCGCATGTCCATCGCGGTGAATTGCGCCGGGTCCTCGCCCGGGCCGAGCGAGCGCTCGAGCACGACGATTCGGCTCTTCGGGCTGCCGCCCGCGTCGCGGCAGCGGTGGAGCACCGCCATGGAGGCCTCGTCGTCGAGGCCGTGCAGGACGAACTTCAACATATATATGTCTGCCCGCTCGGGCAGCGGCGTCGTGAAGAAATCGCCCGCGGTCACGGCGCACCGACCGGCGAGGCCCGTTTTCTCGATCAGCGTTCTTGCGCGCGCGGCCGTGTCGGGCAGCTCGACGAGCGAGCCGCGAAGCGCGGGCCGGGCGCGGAGCAGCGCCACGAGAAGCGTCCCCGTGCCGCCGCCCATGTCGACGACGTGGCCGCCCGAGTCGGGCCAGTCGAATCCCGCGACGATCGCCGGCGCCTGGGCGATCGACTGCGCTTCCATGAGCGCGTCGAACGAGGCCGCTTGCGGCTCGGGGAGACTCGTCGTGCTCACGACCTTCGGCGGCCGGCCCGTCTTCACGGTCGGAAGTAGATCGACGAACGCGAGGTCCATGGTCCCGCCGAAGCCCTCGAGGTCGAGCCAGCGGCGAGTGCCGCTCGGGTGCGTGTCGAGGAACGGCACCGCAATCGGAGTGAGCGTGAAGCGGTCCTCCGATTCGGCGAAGAGGCCGCGCGCGGAGAGAAAGCGGAGCAGGCGCCGGAGCGCGCCGGCGTCGACCCCCGCCCGCGCGGCGAGCGCATCCACGCTCTCGCCCTCCGCCGCGCTCACGTGATCCGCGATGCGGAGCGTCGCGGCGACGCGGAGCGCCATCGGCGTGATGAAATCGGCGAGCTTCCAGAGCGCGGACACGGCGTCGTCGCCCGCGGCTCGCGACGCGAGAATCCACACGTGGCCGAACGGGTCGGCGACCTTCCCGCGCCGCTCGCCGTGCGACCGATCGCCAAGCGGCTCGAGCACCCGCGCCCCGGCGCCCGTCGCGCGCTCGAAGGCCGCGTCGATGTCCGAGAACGCGAGGTGCAGCATCGCCGCCGTGCCCGCACCCGCGACCGGCGCCTGGAAGCCGATCTCGGGGAACTCGTCGGCGAGGAAGATCGCGGCGCCCTCGACTTCGATCGCGGCGTGGCCGACGCGGCCGTCGTCGGGCTGGACGATCCGCTCGCGCTCGACGGCCCCGAACGCTTTCGCGTAAAACGCGATCGCGTCCGCGGCGCCGCGGCAGCAAAGATAAGGAACGAGGTTCTGGTCGGTCATCTCGGGAGAAGACTTTCTCGGCCGCGTCACGCGCCGGGGTATCGGCGCCATCACCATAGCCGCCGCGGCGACGCCGGTCGAGCTTCGATCGCGGAGCGTGGAGCGAGGATTTCGGACGGTTCTTCCGGTGGATCGTCGATCCGGAGCGAAGATCGCTCGAGGGCCTCGTCGAGGTTGTCGCGGGCTACGCGCGCGAAGCCGTCTTCACGGGCGGCGAGGGGGCTCGACTCGCACCCTTCCCGGACCTCGACATCCCGCTCGCCGAGATCTGGCCGCCGCCGATGCGGCGCTCCGCGGCCTCGGTCGTGGAGGAGCTCCCTCTCACCGAGCCGTTCCCGCCGCGCCGCAGCACTTCTTGAACTTCTTGCCGGAGCCGCACGGACACGGGTCGTTGCGGCCGACGGGGGCTGCGCGGCTCAAGAGCCGCGGCACCTCGGAGCGGGGACCGAAGAGCGGTTTCATGGCCGCTCTGACGCGCTCCTGACGCTCGCGGAGCCGGTTCTCGTCCGGGTAACGCCCTCTGTAGAGCATGTAGAGCGTCTCGAGCAGCGATCGGTCGAACCCCGCGCGAGGAACGAACTCGAGACGGCGCGGACGCGCCGGGTCTTTCGAAGCTCCGGAGGAGGCCGGGACGGAAACGATCGCGTGTCCGATCGGGACCGGCACGCCGTCCTCGATGATCTCCTCGACGTCCAGGATCGCCGTCGCGCACCCGCACGACGAATCCGGGCACAGGACGTCGCCGATATCGTAGAGCCGGCCGCCGACGCGATAGCGATCGGGGCGCGATCCGGGGAAGAGATAATCGTAGTGCATCTTGTCGCCGCGTGCCCACTCGGTGATCTCGTCGCATGGGCGCGGTTCGTCCGTGCCGATGAGCCCCTTCCCCGCGAGCAACGCCGCGTAAAGCCGATCGAGAAGGTCGCCGTCCATCTCGCGGCCGAGCCAGGCGAGGTCGAGCCCAGCCGGTGGCGGCGAACCGTCCTTCGAACTGAGATCGCCCGTCGAAAGCTCGAGCGTGAGCGCGAATGCCGCGGGCGCCGCGGTCATCTCCGAGCCGGCCGCGAGTCGGAGCGCGACGTCGCCTTTTCGCACCTCGAATCCCACCGCTTCCGTCCGAGCGTCGAGCATCACGCCGTCGAGGCTGACCTCGGTGCAATTGCACTCCGGGCTCGCGCATCCGGTCATCAGGCAGCCGACGCCGTCGGCGCCGCCGCCGGCGGGCGCGGGGCGGCAGAGCACGAGGACGCCGTCTTCGTCGACAACCCGGGGCCGCGCGAGATCGACGCAGACCCAGCGATAGCCTCGAATGGCCTTCGAACCCATGCCCTCATGGTAGGCAATACGCCCGATCTCGTGCAATCCTCGGGTCACGATCTGACGACGGCTCACGCGCGAGCACAGGGGCAGGCGGCGGCCGGAGCCGTATGATGGCGGCGCTATCCGCAGTCCCCGCGGCCTCACGGGCAAACCGGAGTCCCCCACCAATGAAGAGAGTGCACGTCGTCCTCGTCGTCGCCGCCACGATCGTGACCGGGCTCCGCTGCGCCTCGGACAGGGCCGAGCGGCCGACTCCCGCGGCGCCATGGGACCCCATCGCGACGTTTTCGATCCTCGGCTACGACCCGGACACGGGCGAAGTCGGCGGCGCGGTGCAGTCGCGCGTCTTCTCGGTGGGAAACGGCGTCCTCTGGGCCGAGGCCGGCGCCGGCGCGACGGCCACGCAGGCGGTCGTCGACGTCTCGTACGGACCTCAGGCGCTCGCGCTCCTCCGCGAAGGGATGAAACCCGCGGACGTCGTCGCAAAGATCTTGAAGGACGACTCCGATCCGCTGCCGGACGTGTGGCCCAAGGCCGGGCGCCAATTAGCGGTGATCGACGCGCAGGGGAACGTGGCCGCGCACACGGGAGAGAAGGCGACGCCCTGGGCCGGGCATCGCACGGGGAAGCACTTCACCGCGCAAGGCAACATCCTCGCTGGCGAGAAGGTCGTCGACGCGATGGCACGAGCGTTCGAGACGACGAAGGGGCATCTTTCGCTCCGGCTCCTCGCCGCGCTCGAGGCCGGCCAAGAGGCAGGAGGTGACACGCGCGGCATGCAGTCGGCCGCGATGCTGATCGTGAAGAAGGACGGCGGCGTCTGGCTCCACAACGACGTCGTGCTCCGGCTGCACGTGGAGGACGACCCGCAGCCGATCCGCGAGCTGCGGCGCCTCGTCGAGAAGGCGGACGCGCAGCGGCGGATGTTCCGGGGAGGCCGATGAGGACGCCGCTCACGTATGCCGACTACGCCGCGCTGCCGGACGACAGCAACCGGTACGAGTTGATCGACGGTGCGCTCGTCCGGATGCCGACGCCGGGCCTCGGCCACCAGCGCACCGTTCTAGCGCTGGCGCGGATCCTCGCGGATCACGTTGACTTGCGGAGTCTCGGTACCGTCGCGATCTCTCCGGTGGACGTCATCCTGAGCGACGTGAAAACGGTCCAGCCCGACATCGTCTTCACCGCGAATGATCGCCAGCATCAACTGCGAAAACGCGGCATCGTGGGGCCGCCGACGCTCGTTGTCGAGGTGCTGTCGCCCGAGAGGCTCGAGCACGACCTCGAGGTGAAGCGCGAGATCTATTTCCGGTTCGGCGTGCCGCACTACTGGATCGTCGATCCGGAGCAGCGGACGCTCGAGGGGCTCTACTCGGAAGCAGACGGGTATCGCCGCGACGCGGCGTTCTCGGGTAACGACGCGGCCGCGCTGCGTCCGTTCCCCGACCTCGTCATTCCGCTCGGGATGCTCTGGTCGCCGGAATTGCCCGACTGACGTAACGCTCAGAAGGCCAACTCCGACTCAATGGTCGACGGACGCCGCCGCTCGGCGTCGATTGACCGAGGAGAAGGCCTTGATTACGATCAGCGACCAAGAGGTCATCGCTCATGTCGCCGCTCACATACGCCGACTACGCCGCACTGCCGGACGACGGTCACCGATACGAGTTGATCGACGGTGAGCTCGTCATGACGCCGGCGCCCGGCCTCCCGCATCAGCTCGTGCTGGCCAACCTCTTTTCCGTTCTGCATCACCACGTCGTCTCGAGAGACTTGGGGAAAACGACGTTTTCGCCGGTCGATGTAATCCTGTCCGAGTGGACGACCGTTCAGCCCGACATCGTATTCCTCGCGCGCGATTGCCAACATCAAGCGCGAAAGCGCGGCATCGAGGGACCGCCGACCCTCGTCGTCGAGGCGCTCTCGCCGACGCGGCCCGAACACGATCTAAGAGTTAAGCGCGAGCTGTACTTCCGCCACGGCGTGCCCCACTACTGGATCGTCGATCCGGAGCAGCGGACGCTCGAGGGGCTCGTTCCGGGAGCAGAGGGGTATCGCCGCGACGCCGCGTTCTCGGGCGACGACTCGGCCGCGCTCCGGCCCTTCCCCGACCTCGTCATCGCGCTCGCGAAGATCTGGTCGCCCGAACTCCCCGACTGACGTAACGCTCCGAAGGCCAACTCCGACTCAATCGTCGATGGACGCCGCCGCTCGGCGTCGATTGACCGAGGAGAAGGCCTTGATTACGATCAGTGACCAAGAGGTCATCGCTCATGTCGCCGCTCACGTACGCCGACTACGCAGCACTGCCGGACGACGGTCACCGATACGAATTGATCGACGGTGAGCTCGTCATGACGCCGGCGCCGGGCTACGCACATCAGAGAGTCTTGGCTCGGCTGGTTTCCATCCTGGACAGTCACGTCTGCGCGAAGAACCTCGGAGAGTTGCTGTTCGCTCCCCTCGACGTGATCCTGAGCGAGTCGACGACGGTGCAGCCGGACATCGTATTCCTCGCGCACGACCGCGAGCGCCAGGTGAGGAAGCGCGGCATCGAGGGACCGCCGAGTCTCGTCGTCGAGTTGCTCTCGCCAAATCGACTCGAGCACGACCTCGAGGTGAAGCGCGAGCTGTACTTCCGCTACGGCGTGCCCCACTACTGGATAGTCGATCCGGAGCAGCGGACGCTCGAGAGGCTCGTCCTGGAAGCAGACGGGTATCGCCGCGACGCCGCGTTCTCGCGTGACGACGCGGCCGCGCTCCGGCCCTTCCCCGACCTCGTCATCGCGCTCGCGAAGATCTGGTCGCCCGAACTCCCCGACTGACGTAACGCTCCGCAGGCCAACTCCGACTCAATGGTCGATGGACGCCGCCGCTCGGCGTCGATTGACCGAGGAGAAGGCCTTGATTACGATCAATGACCAAGAGGTCATCGCTCATGTCGCCCCTCACGTACGCCGACTACGCCGCACTGCCGGACGACGGTCACCGATACGAATTGATCGACGGTGAGCTCGTCATGACGCCGGCGCCGGGCTACGCCCATCAGTTCGTCTTGGCTCGACTCTTCAGTATTCTGGAGAATCACGTCCGCGATAAGAACCTCGGGGACATCCTGTACGCGCCCCTCGACGTGATTCTCTCCGACACGACCACGGTCCAGCCCGACATCGTCTTCCTCGCGAACGACCGCAAGAATCAAGCGCGAAGGCGCGGCATCGAGGGACCGCCGACCCTCGTCGTCGAGGCGCTCTCGCCATCGCGACCCGGACACGACCTCGAGCTGAAACGCGAGCTCTACTTCCGCCATGGAGTTCCCCACTACTGGATCGCCGATCCGGAGCGGCGGACACTCGGGGGGCTCGTTTCGGGAGCGGACGAGTACGTCGATGACGCCACGTTCTCGGCTGACGACGCGGCCGCGCTCCGGCCGTTCCCCGACCTCGTCATCCCGCTCGCGCGGATCTGGTCGCCCGAACTTCCCGACTGAGCGGGCGGAAAGACGGTCGTCAGCCCGTCATCACGACCCGGAAAGAGCCGCCGCAGCGCGAGCAGTTTTCGTCCTCGTTCGGCGCCGCCGCGCCGATCGGCGCCCCGCAAAGCGGGCAAAACCGCACGCGCCTCTGTTCGCCCTCCGCCGATCGCACGGCCGCGAGCTCCCGCCGGCTCGCGACGTGCAGCACCGGCACCGCGAGCGTGAAGGCGGCGAGGAGGACCGCGGCGACGCCGACGGAGCGCCAGTACCACTCGTTCTCGATCTCGCCGCAGATCGCGACGCTCACCGCGGCGGCGTTGACGAGGCCGAGCGCGAAAGCGACCTGAAACGTCCACGCGAACCGCGGCGCCAGCGCGCAGAGCGCGAGCACCGACGCGTGCGCGAGCGCGGCCGCGACGGCGATCACGGTGCCGGCCGCCTTCCAGAGCGGCTTCGAGTCGAAGTCGTTCCACACCGCGCCGATGAGGAGCGCGAAGCCCACGATCGACAGCGCGCCACCGGCGAGAGGGACGGGGCCCAGCCGCCTCCGCTCGCGCGCTGGGCCGCAGGCGAGGGCGAGCACGCTCGCGCCCGAGACGCAGAGCGACGTAATGAGGACCTTCCACTGGAGGTCGCCGAACTCCTTCGTGAGGAGGGCGTAGATCGCGATCGCGGCGTTGACCGCGATCGAGCCTAAGAAGACGCGCAGGGCGAGTCGGCGCATGGTCGTTCGCTCTCCGGAAGAACCCAGCGGCAGCATACTCGCCGGCCGCGCTTCTGCGAGAATGCCCGCCCCATGGCCCAGAACAAACCCGGCGACCAGCCGACCGCCACCCACGCATCCGGAGCCGTCCCGATCCCCGCCGAAGAGCCCGGCGCCGTCATCGGCCGCTACACGCTCGTGCGGAAGCTCGGCGAGGGCGGCTTCGGCGCGGTCTTCGAGGCCGAGCAGCGCGAGCCGGTGAAGCGCCAGGTCGCGCTCAAGATCATCAAGCTCGGCATGGACACGCGCGACGTCATCGCGCGCTTCGAGCAGGAGCGCCAGGCGCTGGCGCTCATGGACCATCCCCACATCGCCAAGGTCCTCGACGCGGGCGCGACCGAGACCGGGCGGCCGTACTTCGTGATGGAGCTGGTCGAGGGCGTCCCCATCACCGAGTACTGCGACGAGCATCGCCTCACCGTGCGCGAGCGGCTCGAGATCATGGAGACCGTGTGCCAGTCCGTGCAGCACGCGCACGGGAAGGGGCTCATCCACCGCGATCTCAAGCCCGGCAACGTCCTCGTCAGCACGCAGGACGGGCGCCCGCACCCCAAGGTCATCGACTTCGGCGTCGCGAAGGCAACCTCCGCGAAGCTGACCGAGAAGACGCTCCTCACCGAGCAGTTCCAGATGATCGGGACGCCGCTCTACATGAGCCCCGAGCAGGCGGCGGGGCTTCTCGACATCGACACGCGAACGGACGTCTACTCGCTGGGCGTCCTGCTCTACGAGCTCTTGACGAGCGCGACGCCCGTGTCGGCCGAGACGCTCCGGACCGCGATGTACCACGAGCTGCAGCGCCTGATCCGCCAGGTCGAGCCGCCGAAGCCCAGCACACGGGTCGCGACGGAAATGGCCACGATGTCCGAGATCGCCGCGCGGCGAGGGATCGAGGCCCCGCGCCTCGCGAGCCTCCTCAGGGGCGAGATCGACTGGATCGTCATGAAGGCGCTCGAGAAGAGCCCCGCGCGCCGCTACGACACCGCGAGCGCCCTCGCGCAGGACATTCGCCGCTTCCTCTCGGGCGAGCCGATCTTCGCCGCGCCGCCGAGCGCGAGCTACAAGTTCGCGAAGTTCGTGAAGCGCCACAAGGCCGGCGTCGCGGCCGCGGCCGCCGTCCTCCTCGCGCTCGTCGCGGGCCTCGCCGGCACGCTCTGGCAGGCGCGCGTCGCCGCGCGCGGGCGCGACCTCGCGCGCGACGCGGCGAAAGAGGCCGAGGCGGCCGGCAAGAGCAGGCCGAGCCGCTCTTCGCCGAGGCGATCGAGCGATCGGAGATCGCGTACGGAAAGGACGCGCCCTACACGATGAACGCTGTCAACAACCTCGGCGTCCTCTACTGGTACCGCGGGCGGCTCGACGAGGCGGAACAAAGCTTCGTGCGCGTCCTCGAGTATCAGAGGAAACGCGAGGGCGAGGAAAGCGTCGCGGCGGCCGAGGCGGCGGTCAACGTCGCCATCCTGCAGACGCAACTCCGGCGCCTCGACGACGCGGAGAAGCTCCTCGACCAGAGCCTCGCCATCCTCACGCGGGCGCGAGGCCCCGAGCACGCAATGACGCTCAGCGCGCTGGCGAGCCGCGCGACGGTGTATTTCATGCGCCGCGACTACGGGCGCGCCGCGCGCGACCTCGAAGAGGTGGTCGCGGGGCGCCGGAAGCTTTTCGCTCCCGATGATCCCTTCCTGCTCGAAGCCATGTACAACCTCTCGCAGTGCTACCGGAAGCTCGCTCGCGACGCGGACGCCGAGCCGATTCTCCGCGAGACGCTCGAGCGCCGGCGCCGGGCGATCGGGCCCCAGCATCCCGAGACGCTCGACTCGCTCTCCGAGCTCGCGGATGTCGTCTTTCGGGCCGGGCGCGCCGACGAGGCGCGGCCGCTCGTCGTCGAGCTGCTCGCCGGCCGCCTCGCGGTCGCAACGGGACCGAACTCGACGCCGTCGGCGCGGAGCGCGTACGCGCGGGCCCTTGTGTTGAATCCGTTCGAGGATCTCCGCGATCCGGAAAAGGCGCTCCGGTTCGCGAAGGAGGCGAGCGACGCGGCGGGCGGGACGGACGCCCTCTTCCTTGACGCGCTCGCGCTCGCGCAGGCGGCGACGGGCGCGATGGAGGACGCCGCCGCGACGCAGCGGAAGGCGCTCGAGATCCTGCCCGCGGACTCGCCGGATCGGGCGGAGTTCGAGGAGCGGCTCGCGGAGTATCTCGACGAGCCGCGGTGACGGGAGAGCGATTCTCGGCGTAACGCTGCGGAGGGCGTCTCCGACTGCCCGGTCGAGCGGCGGCGGGAGTTCGCCGTCGATTGACCGTGGAGACGGCCGTGGCTACGATCGATTGCGAGGTTTTGGCAAACGCATGGGCTCGCTGACGTACGACGACTACGCCGCGATGCCGGACGACGGGCGCCGCTACGAACTGATCGAGGGCGATCTTCACGAGATGCCCTCGCCCGGCACCGTTCACCAGATGGTCCTGGGCAACCTCATTTTCACGATCGACGACCATGTTCGAGCGAACGGGCTGGGCATCGTCATTCTGTCGCCGTTCGACGTGATCCTGAGCCCGCACACCGTCCCGCAGCCCGACATCATCTACATCGATAGCGCGCGGGAGGGGCTTCTCTCCCAGCGCGCTCTCGAAGGAGCGCCGACGCTCGCCGTCGAGATCCTCCTCGCGAGAGAGAAAGAGCGCGACCTCGTCCTCAAGCGGCGGGTCTACCGCGAGCACGGCATCCCTCACTACTGGATAGTCGATCCGGTGGAGAAGACGCTCGAGGGGCTCGTCCTTTGGCGCGAGGATTACGAGACCGAGGCGAAGTTCTCCGAGAACGAGAAGGCGACGCTTCGGCCGTTCCCGGACCTCGTGATCCCGCTGGCCGAGATCTGGGCGCGCGACTTGCCGGATTAAGTCGTTGCGAGGAAACAGTTTCTTGAAGGCCGGCTGTCGAGCGACACGATCTCGTGGCCAAGGAATGGTTGAAAATCAACCATCAAATGGCTAAAAATCGTCCATGATCGCGCGGCACCTGGCCCCGTTGCTGCTCGAGGCCCTGGGCGACAGCCCGATCGTCCTGCTGAACGGTGCCCGTCAGGCCGGCAAGAGCACTCTCGCCGAGCGGATTTCGAAAACCGATCGGCCCGCGCGCACGCTGACGCTCGACGATGCCGGCGTCCTCGCGGCCGCGCGGCAAGACCCGGCCGGTTTCATCGACGGCCTCGCCGGCCCGGTCGTCCTGGACGAAGTGCAGCGGGCACCAGAGCTCTTTCCCGCCATCAAGATCGCGGTAGATCGCGACCGCCGACCCGGGCGCTTCCTGCTGACCGGATCGGCCAACGTTCTCCTTCTCCCGCACCTATCGGAGTCTCTTGCGGGACGGATCGAGATCCTCACGTTGTGGCCGCTGTCGCAGGGCGAGATCGACGCCGCGCGAGACGGGTTCGTCGACGCCGCTTTCTCGGACACCGCGATCTCGAATCTCCGGCCGAAGCCCATCGACCGTCGCGATCTCGTTCGCCGCGTCGTGAGGGGCGGATATCCCGAGATCGTCGCCCGCGAGAAGGCCGAGCGTCGAAGCGCTTGGTTCGGATCCTACGTCACGACTCTTCTCCAGCGCGACGTCCGCGATCTCGCGAACATCGAGGGACTCACGAGCTTTCCTCGGCTCCTGTCTCTCCTTGCCGCGCGATCGATGTCGCTTCTCAACTTCGCCGAACTCTCGCGGAGCACGGGCATCCCGCAGAGCACGCTCAAGCGCTATCTCGTTCTGCTCGAGACGACGTTTCTCACCGCCCCGCTTCCGCCGTGGAGCCACCACTTCGGCAAGCGGCTCGTCAAGGCGCCGAAGATCGTCCTCTGCGACACCGGGCTCGCCGCCCATCTGATCGGCGCCGACGAAAGCCGGCTCGCGGACGAGCCGACCCGACTCGGCCCGCTTCTCGAGAACTTTGCGGTGATGGAGATCCGGAAGCAGCTCGGCTGGAGTCGCACCCGCGCGACGGCCTTCCACTTTCGCGCCCACGGCGGAGAGGAAGTCGACATCGTCCTCGAAAGCGCGGAGGGCCGCGTCGTCGGGATCGAGGTCAAGGCGGCGGCGACCGTCGGAAACGACGACTTCAGGGGACTCCGCGCGCTCGCGGAGATCGCGGGGAAGAAGAAGTTCCAGCGGGGAATCGTGCTCTACGCGGGCCGTGAATCGGTCCCGTTCGGGTCGAGGCTCGACGCTCTTCCTCTGTCAGCGCTCTGGACCGCGGCGCCTCCGAAGAAGCGAGCCGTCGCCAACGAGACGTGCTGGCCGCCGCGAAAATGAAACTCCGCGACGCGGACGGTTCGGGCAAGGCACATGGGAATCGGAGCTTGTCCCAGCCCTCGGTCGCGAGTCTCCAGCGCGCGCTCCACACGGCCGGCAAGCGCTCGGTCATCACCTCGCTCTGGAATGTCCCCGGCGAGGCGAGGAAGGAGCTGATGGTCGGTTTCTACCGGCGGCTCTGGGTCAAGAAGAGGGGAAAGGCCACGGCGCTGCGGGAAGCGGAGATGAAGCTCCGCAACGCGAAGGACGAGCGCGGGCGGCCCAAGTACGCGACGCGCGACTGGGCGGGCTGGGTGCTCTCGGGGGATCCGCGCTGAACCATGCGCCGCTCAGCGCGCCCCGACCGTGACCTCGATCGTCTTCTCGGCGCCGCTCCGGACGACCGTGACGCGCACGCGATCGCCGGGCGCCAGCGCGGCGAGGGCGGCCGCGTAGTCCT
>Ga0187892_10008665_pt1 | contig 13797 bp, 13 predicted proteins | sample MA1701073metaG_FD_139345 | JGI IMG/M metagenome (GOLD analysis project Ga0187892, IMG submission 139345) | Bio-ooze microbial communities from a basaltic lava cave in the Kipuka Kanohina Cave System on the Island of Hawaii, USA - MA170107-3 metaG ...
CTCGGCCGGAAACTCGATCGCTCCGGTCGCGATGATCGCGCTCTGACCGGCCATCAGTCGCGGGTTCGACGCGGCGGTGCCGATCGTGCCGGGGTTCGTGAGCGAAATCGTCGTGCCTTGAAAGTCCGCAATCTCCAACTTGCCGTCGCGTGCTTTTTTTACCTGCTCGTTGTAAGCGGCGAAGAACCTCGCGAAGTTCATTTTGTTAGCGGCCTTGATATTCGGAACAAGCAGATTTCGCGAGCCGTCTTTTTTCTCGATGTCGATCGCGATGCCTAAGTTAATGTACTCGTGCTCGAGCCGCGACGGCGCACCGTCAACGACGCCGTAGCCGAAATTCAGTTGCGGATAAGTTTTGACAGATTCGACGATCGCCCAAGCGATGATGTGTGTGAACGAAACTTTACCGTGGCCGTGCGCGGCGAGATGTTCGTTAAGGATGCGGCGATTTTCTTCGAGAACCTTTACCGGCAAACTGCGAAAACTAGTCGCCGTCGGAACCGTAAGGCTCTGCTCCATATTCTCGACGATCTTTTTCGCAACGCCGGTGAGCGGTTTTGGGTTGGTGGCGGTTGTGAGCGGCGTAGCGGATGGCTTTTTATTTTCTGCTTGAGGCACACTCGCTACCGCTCGTGTTTCTACCTCTGTCGCTGGAGCGTTGCCGTTCAGCAGGTCGCTAAAATAGTTTTGCCACGATTCGTCAACTGACTTAGGGTCGGTTTTATATCGAGCCAGCAAGCCTTCGACATACGTCGCATTCGACCCAAAAGACTCTTTAATAAACTCGGATAAATTAGTTACTTTTTCGCTCACTTGTACTCTTGATTGCCTCGACTAAACGTTGATTTTATCGCAAATTCGGCGAAAACTGTAATTTATGTTCCGGTGAGCGGGTTTTTGACTTTCAGCTCGATCCTGACTGGCACGACACGTTTGAATTTGAATCCGAACTTTTTGAATTTACCAAAAACATAGACGGTGCCGGTCAGGTTCCACGTCGGTTTCGACTCGACGAATTCTTTGTAAGCGGCTTTCGCGATACTCAAGCTGCTGACAAAACCGCGAACGGGCTTTGGCAATTTAATTGCGACGCCTTTTTTGACGTCGAACGAGTGAATGTATTCGTCGATGGCAACCGCGACACCGTTGACGCGAAAATCATGGAACGTCAGAAAATCGATTCGCCCACTCTGCGAAACGGTGCCAAGATCGGCATCGGCTTCGAAAGTAACGCCGCTGATTTCGATATCGATCACTCGCGGCTCGCCGATCTTTACGACCGCGGCGGCGTCAGTCGCTGCGACATTTTTGTCGGCCTGAGTTGTAACTTGAACTTTTACTTTATGGATTTTGTAGCCACGAATCTTGTCGGGCAGATCTTGCGCGTTGCTGGCGACTGCAAACAGCAGCAAAAATAAAGTCGCAAGCGTTGCCGAAACTTTCATTACTAATTTGAGGAGGTTTGTGGCTTCGCAGCGTCCTCGCCGTTTTCGGGATCGATGTCGTGGCGGATCGCATCGAGTATGCCGTTGATGAACTGCGTCGCCTCGTATGTCGAAAAGCGACGCGCGGTTTCGAGCGCTTCGTTTATCGCAACGGTGTTCGGCGTGTCGCGGAAAAGAAATTCGCAAACCGCAAGCCGCAGCACGTTGCGATCGACGATCGCCATCCGCTCGATGCGCCAATGCTCTGCGCGCGTGCGAATGCGATCATCGATCTGTTCCAGATTATCGAGAGTGCGAGAGACGAGATCGTTTGCGAAGCCGCGCGCCTTTTCGTCAACAGCCGCATCGCCGAGTTCTTTCCAGTAATTATCTATAACAGTTGTCGAATCGGCCTCGACAAGATCGGCGGCGAACAGCATTTGCAGCGCGCACTCGCGAGCCTTGTGCCGTGCACTGGAAGTTTTTTCCTGCTTTTCAAACGACATGCGGAACTGCCTTGTCCTCACCCTTGCGGTTTTTGAAACTCCGCATCAAACTCGCCATCTCGATCGCCGAGACGGCAGCTTCGAAACCCTTGTTGTCTTCTCCGTCACCGACGCGTGCTTCAACCTGTTCAATGTTGTCGGCCGTGATCACGCCGAACATCACGGGAACGCCCGATTGCAACGACGCGCTCATAATGCCGCTTGCAGTCTCGCCGGCGACAAAATCGAAATGCGGCGTATCGCCTCGGATGACGACGCCGAGCGCAACGACTGCGTCAAAATCGCCACTCTGTGCTGCTTTCAAACATGCGAGCGGCAATTCAAAAGCGCCGGGAACTTCAAATATCTCGATCGAGTTTTCGTCCGCACCGGCAGCACGTAAACGATCGCGTGCAGCGGTAGCGAGCCGCGACGTAAATTCGTCATTCCAACGGCTGACGACGATCGCAAAGCGAAAGCCTTTCGCCGACAGCCCGTTTCCCTTCAAATCAATTTTCAAACCGCGTGACGCCATTGTCGCAACTTTCATATCAAGTATAAGGAACGCCGCTTTGTGTTGACAAGCAAACTTGGCGGCTCGAGGGTAAGACTATCAACGCAGAGATCGCAGAGGGCGCAGAGAAAGACAAGAATAAAACAAGGAGGATGAGATCAGACCTTTATTATCTGTGCGATCTTTGTGATCTCCGCGGTAAATCTTATTATTCAACTGATGTCGAGCCGCATCATCGAAACCGAAGAGTCGCTGATCATCGAGACGCCCGAACGCGTGCCGCTCGAGTTTGCGCTTGCGTCGATCGGCAACCGTTTTCTCGCGGTCGCAATCGATCACTTCATACAATATTTTTCGGTGTTTTTAATCGCGTGGTTTTTCTTGAGCATCGCTGGTTTCACGACAGCAGACGCGCCGGACGCGCCCGAAAAACTTTTTGACGAAGCACCCAAATGGCTGATCGCCATTTTAATAATAATCGTATTTTTAATTTTCTCCGGCTACTTCATCGTGTTCGAATGGCTGTGGAACGGCCAGACGCCCGGCAAGCGGCTGCTCAAACTTCGTGTCATTCGCGACGACGGCCGACCGATCACGTTGTGGGAAGCGATAGCGCGCAATCTGTTGCGCATCGCTGACGCGATACCCGCGATTGTCGTGCCGTTTTACTCGGTGGGTTTGATCGTGATCTTTTTAAGCGGCCGCGATCAACGCATCGGCGACATTTTTGCGGGTACGGTCGTGATCCGCGAACGCAGCGATGAAGCGCCGACATTCGACCAAACGTTTTCTAACCCGATCCGCGACGTTGCATTTACACGAGTTCAAAAGTCGGCGGACGTGCAGGCAAATGTTGCGATGCTCAGCGAACACGAGGTCGAGGTCGTCGAAAGTTTCCTGCGTCGTCGTTGGGATCTCACCGAGCGGCAGCGACTCTGGATGGCGTGGCGCATCGCCCTGCCGATCATGTATAAACTCAAGCCAGCGTATAACTTAGAAAGCTTTACATACGAAGGCTTTCTCGAAGAAATTCTTCATCGCTTTCACGCAAAACAACCGTTCCTAAACTGAAGTTCAGAGTGCAAGCTTTTAGCTTGTCTAAACGCCCGCAATGAGACAAGCTAAAGCGTGAATTCGGAACCTATGCCTAAAAATATTCTCGTCACCGGCGGTGCCGGATTTATCGGCTCACACCTGGTTGATCATTTGCTCGCCGAAGGCGGTTGGCAGATCACGGTCGTCGACGACTTTAACGATTTTTGCTCACCTGACAAAAAAACGCGTTTTTGACCAAGTAGAAAGCACTGGCAAAACCAGTGCTTCTACAATAAAGGTTAAAAGTAAGCTATCTACTGTTTTACGACAGTCGAAACTTTTATGTTGCTACCTTTCAAACTAAATGGTTTGAACTGGAGACTCATGACTGCATTTTTGACAGACACCGAGTTCAGTGGTTGCAATACATTCACTTTAGTTACTTGCCCGCTTTCATTTATGTCTACGTTCGCGGTGAACGCCAGACCCGCAAGAGGATTCTGTTCATTCAAGACTGTAAGTTTTTCGAACGGAACAAAATATACGCCGTCATCGACCGGTTTTATCTCTTCCGTATCAGTCTCGCTTGCGGGGTTCATTAGCACGAGCACTGCTTTACTTAGCGCTGATTGTCCTTTGACTAGAGAGCCATCCTTAATCTTCAATGGCGAGGAAACAGGATATTCATCCACAATTTTTGAAGTGCCATAGAAAATCGTGACCATAGTTGATTCGGGTACCTCAACATACAACAAAACCTTATTTTGGTTTGTTGGCCGACTGAAAGAGATTGAACTTGAAGACACTGTTAACGAACTGTCGGCGACATCTTCTCCCGGCAATGGAACTGTAATACTCTTGTTCGTGCCAGGAAATGTTAAGCTTCTGTCAGCCACCGTGATTACTTCCGCCACAATCGTGCCTGTGGCGCCAGGAACTATATTCACGGCATCACTTTCCTGCAAACCCGAAACATTTAGAGAGATTTTGCTGTTCCATGCATTACCAACTCCTACAGTTTTGGAAACCTTTGTAAGCGATTCATTCGTGTTTTGCTGAGCAGAGACAAATCTCCAAGTTGTCATGACAGCGACGAAACCAACTGCGCAAAAAACAATTAATAGTATTTTCTTTTTCATGATTACTTTTTTACTACCTCCAAGTGATTAAAGCCTAAAAATTAGCGGTTTGGCAAACACCACTTAAACTACAGATCGCAACTGTACCAGAACCGGTTCCATCATCATATATTCCAATTATTCCAGATGATGTAAAAATTACTAAGAGAAAAGAGCCTCCTCCAAGATTTATATCCAAAAAATTATTTACGCAACACTGCCCTGGTGCACAGAGACTGGCCGAAACGTTCCTGACCACGGTAAATTGGATGCTGATGACGAGAAATAGTGCTAACACCAAATTTCTTATTCGTCTTAAAGACGCTATGTTTTTCATATTTTGAAAGAATTTCCCTTTTTTTATGATGTAGAATCAAAATCTATTTGCAATTTTGAAAAAAAAAAACTGCCGGTTGTCAAATTTAAAAAGGCATTTTGAGTATCATTAATTAGAAGTTCTGGGTTAGATTTTTTTTTCATTATGATGAAGCAGATTAATCAAACAATTTTAGTCACCGGCGGTGCCGGATTTATCGGCTCACACCTCGTTGATCATTTGCTTGCCGAAGGCGTTTGGCAGATAACGGTCGTCGATGATTTTAATGATTTCTACTCGCCCGATATTAAGCGTGCAAATATAGCCGCGCATCTTAACTCATCTAATTACAAACTTGTCAAAGCCGACATTCGCGACTGCGCCGCATTAGAAAAAATCTTTGCAGAAAACAGTTTTGATTGTGTAGTTCATCTCGCGGCACGTGCCGGCGTGCGCCCGTCGCTCGCTCAGCCGAAACTTTACACAGAGACGAACGTCAATGGCACGTTGAATCTGCTTGAGCTTGCAAAACAACTCGGCGTAAAGCAGTTTGTCTTCGGCTCGTCGTCGAGTGTTTATGGCATCAACAGTCCCGATGCATCGGGATTTGCCGAGGACGACCGCATTCACCAAACGATCTCGCCATACGCTGCGACCAAAGCCGCCGGCGAACTAATTTGCCACACATACTCGCATCTCTACGATATTCGAATTGTCTGTCTCAGATTTTTTACAGTTTACGGCGCGCGTCAGCGGCCCGATCTGGCGATACATAAATTTAGTAAGCTCATCACCGACGGACAGCCGATTCAGGTTTTTGGCGACGGCACGACGCGGCGTGATTACACATACATCGACGACATTATCCAAGGCGTGCGTGCTGCGATCGATTATGACAAGTCGACGTTTGAAATTTTTAATCTTGGCGAATCACAGACGACGGAACTCGGCGAGCTGATCAGTCTGCTCGAAAAAAGTCTCGATATGAATGCTGTGATCGACCGCCAGCCGCTGCAGCCGGGCGACGTTCCGATCACTTACGCGGACATTTCAAAATCACGCGAGTTGCTCGGCTACGATCCGACGACAAAGATAGCCGACGGCATTCCAAAATTTGTCGAATGGTTTAGAGGTCAAAGCAACCCTATCAAAACCGCATCCGATAGCGTAAAATAACTCAACCGAATGCCTAAAACGCGCACCTTCAGCCTTGTTCTGATCAAGCCGTCGCATTATGACGACGACGGTTATGTGATCCAATGGTTTCGCTCGGCGATACCGTCGAATTCGCTCGCGTGTCTTTACGGACTCGCGCTCGAGTGCCGCGACAAAAATGTGTTGGGCGACGATGTGCATCTCGAAATTCACGCTTTTGACGAAACGAACACTGTTATTCGCACGAAAAGAATCATCGACCTTGTCCATCGCGGCGACGATGGAATGGTGATGCTCGTCGGCGTGCAGTCGAATCAGTTTCCGCGTGCGCTCGACCTCGCGAAACCATTGCGAGAAAAAGGTATCAAGGTCGCGATCGGCGGCTTTCATATTTCGGGCACGACGGCGATGTTGAAGCACCGCGACCGTTACGTGCAGCAGGCTCTCGATCTCGGCGTCTCGCTCTTTGCCGGCGAGGCCGAGGGCAGACTCGGCGAGGTTCTCATCGACGCACGCACCGGCAACCTGCGCTCCATCTACAATTACATGGACGACCTGCCGAATATCGCGGGCGTCGCGACGCCGCTGCTGCCGGCCGAACGCGTTCATCTGACTGCCGGTGCGACAACGAGTTTTGATGCCGGTCGCGGATGTCCGTTTACGTGCTCGTTTTGCACGATCATAAATGTTCAGGGGCGCAAGTCGCGTCGCCGCTCGCCCGACGATATCGAACGCATCGTCCGCGCTAATGTCGAGCAGGGTCTGCATTCGTTTTTTATAACGGACGATAATTTTGCGCGGAACAAAGATTGGGAAGCTATTCTTGATCGGCTGATCGAGCTTCGCGAAAACCAAAAACTCAACATCAGCTTTATCATTCAGGTCGATACGCTGTGTCACAAACTTCCTAATTTTATCGAGAAATCAAAACGCGCAGGCGTCAAGCGCGTCTTTATCGGTCTTGAAAATATCAACCCTGACAGTCTGTTGGGCGCAAAAAAACGACAGAACAAGATCACCGATTACCGCCAGATGCTGCTCGCATGGAAGCACGTCGGCATCGTCACCTATTGCGGTTACATACTCGGTTTTCCCGGCGACACGCAGGAGTCGATCATTCACGATATCGAGGTCATTAAACGCGAACTGCCCGTCGATCTGCTCGAATTTTTTTACCTCACGCCGCTGCCCGGTTCCGAAGATCACAAGCGACTTTACGAATCAGACGTCGCGATGGACGATGACCTAAACAAATACGATCTGAACCACGACGTGACCGCACACCCCGTAATGTCACGCGACGAATGGCGTGACGTTTACGCCCGCGCATGGGAAACGTATTACACCGATGAGCACATCGAGACCGTGCTTCGCCGCTGTATCGCGACCGGCACGAGTCCGGGCAAAACGATGTTCTTTATCGTCTGGTTCAAAGGCTGCATCGGAATTGAGGGCATTCATCCGCTCGAAGGCGGCTTCCTCAGAATTAAATCGCGACGCAATCGACGCTCGGGATTGAAGATCGAAAACCCGCTGACTTTTTATCCGAAATACTACGCTCAAATGCTTTGGAAACAAGCGAAGTGGATCTCGCTCTACACGCGAATGCGACTGATCTATCGCCGTGTCCGAAAAGATCCCAAGCGTTTTGAATACATGGACGTCGCGCTCGAACCGGTAACCGATCACGAAGAGGAACGCGAGTTATTTCAAACCGACGCTGCAAAAAACTATCTCGAAAAAGTTCATAGAATAGAGCGCGTTAGCCGCGGCGAGTTTGTATGACCTGATCGTATTTTAACGCGCAATATTCTTGATGCTTTCAAAAGAAGTCGTCCTCATAATCTACACAACCAAATATCGCCTCGGCGGACATCAATTTCCCGTCGTAGCAGAAACGTTCGCTGACGAGAAATGCGAGCGTAATTCTAACTGCGAAGTCATAACCCGAGCAGTCGAGTCGAAGCGCGATGTTCTGAAAGTGCTCGACGAGATTTGTGCTAAAGACAAGCAAATAAAGGAATTTTCAAATCTCAAATCTCAAATCTCAAATTTGAAATTATCGACGGTCCGGTTTTGCCGTTTCGCGACAACTCATTCGATGTCGTCACGTCGCTGATGTCGTTTCGCTATCTCGATTGGGATCCGCTGCTGGCCGAGATCAAACGCGTGACGCGGCCCGGCGGCAAGCTTTTAATTGTTGATATGGTTACGGTTCCGGTTGCTGTTAAAGAATATCCCCGACTCTTTCTCGACAAATTGCGCACGTTGCTCGATCAGAGGTCGAACACGAAATTCAACGCCGCACTACAAAAACTCGTGTCGCATCCCGACTGGAAAAAGATGGTCGAATACAATCCGATTCGCTCGGAGCACGAAATGAAATGGTATCTCGAAAGCCGTTTTTCCGGACAGAAGTTAGAAATCCTAAACATGGCGTGGCACTCGCGCATCGTGGCGTTTGACAGCGGACCCGTCGAACGCGGTCTGGAAGTAAGGTTCACATTTCCCTGACTATCTCGCGATGAGCAAACTGACTTTTTTGCCAAGTCCGTCCTCAAAAATTCGATAGAGGGTGGAAAGCTGAATGTCACAGCGTCCGTTCTCAAGGCGGGAAATATAACTTTTCTTTGTGCCTACTTTTTCGGCAAGTTGCTCTTGCGTAAGCCGCGCTTCTCTCCGACCTTCTTTCAACAATTCGCTGATAACGAAATACTGGGCTTTTCTGTCGAAGTCGTCGCGCTTTTTAGTTCCGACTTTTCCATACTTTATATCAAGTAGATCGTCGTATGACTTGGCACGTTTGATGTCGTCTTTTTTTCTCATTAATTTTCACCTTTCAAATATTCCACTCGCAACTTTTCCGCGAGTCTAATCTCATTAGAAGGTGTCCTTTGCGTCTTTTTTTGAAACGCGTTGTAAACTAGAGCAACTATAAAAATACAACGGGACTAGCCACGAATGCACGAATAAGAACTTCGTAATCTCATATGTCTTTATTCGTGCATTCGTGGCCAAGTCTTTTGCTTATGCATATCTCAAAATCTAAAATCTACTGTAAGAAGTGTCCGAAGAAGTCCGCAAATATCACGAAGAAGATGTGATCGGCAAGACGCGCGACTTTCGCATCGCCCGCCGTCTCGTCAAATATCTTCGTCCGTATTGGCCGCTAGCCGCCGGCGCTCTCGTGCTGACTTTGCTCACAAATGTACTTATCAGCACGCAGCCGTATTTCACAAAAGTTGCGGTGGACGATTACATCACACCGAAGCGAGTTGATGGCGTATGGTTATTTGCCCTCGCGTTTTTCGGCGTGTTTTTGCTGCGGTTTATTTTTTCATACGCGCAGGAAGTGCTTTTAAATCATGTCGGTCAGCGTGTGATGTTCGATCTGCGAACCGAAATTTTTACAAAGCTGCAGCGACAGGAAGTTGCGTATTATGACCAATATCCGGTCGGTCGCACGATGACGCGTCTGACGAGCGACGTCGATGCGCTGAACGAACTTTTCACATCAGGTGTGATCGACGTGCTCGGCGATCTCGTTGTTATTTTTGCGATCGTCGGCATAATGTTCTGGCTCGATTGGAAGCTCGCACTCGTCTCGCTCGTCACCGTTCCGCTGCTTTTTACGGCGACGAATTGGTTTCGCAAACACGCGCGCACCGGTTTTGATCGTGTGCGAACGCGTAATGCAAAGCTCAACGCATTTTTGCAAGAGTACATTTCCGGCGCGCAGACCGTGCAGCTTTTTAATGCCGAGGGCAAAGCTAAGCGTCGCTTTGCCGAGATCAACGACGACTATCGCGGTGCAAATATCGACACGATCTTTTACTATTCGGTGTTTTATCCGCTCGTCGATTTTATCGGAGCCATTGGAATCGCGGTCGTGATCTTTGCGTTTGGCTATGAGTATCTGGGTGGATTCGCGGCTGCCGGAAGCGCTTTAACGGTCGGTATTTTGGCGTCGTTCATTCAGTATTCGCTACAACTTTTTCAGCCGATTCGCGATCTGTCGGACAAATTCAACGTCCTTCAAGCCGCGATCGTCGCTTCGCACCGTATCTTTATTTTGCTCGACCGCGACATTGAGATCACTTCGCCCGCCGACCCGAAAAAGAACGGCAAAGCGCGCGGGCTTATCGAATTTCAAAACGTCTGGTTCGCGTACAAAGCCGAAGATTGGGTGCTGAAAGACGTTTCGTTCAAAGTCGAGCTTGGCGAATCGATCGCGCTCGTCGGTCACACAGGCTCAGGCAAAACGACTATCACGAATCTCATAATGCGTTTTTACGATGTGCAAAAAGGTCGCATTCTCGTCGACGGCGTCGATGTTCGCGATTGGAACTTGCACGACCTACGATCAAATTTTGCGGTTGTGCTGCAAGACGTCTTTCTTTTTAGCGGCTCGATCGAGAACAACATTCGGCTCGGGAAAGCTGAAATTTCACGCGACCGAGTCGAATGGGCGGCACGCGAAGTTCACGCTGACGAGTTCATTCAAAAACTAGACGGCGGTTACGAGTCGCAGGTCCGCGAGCGCGGTGCCGGATTGTCGGTTGGGCAAAAGCAGCTAATTTCATTCGCACGCGCGCTCGCGTTCGACCCGACGATCCTCGTGCTCGACGAAGCCACAAGCTCGATCGACACCGAGACCGAACAGCTAATTCAACAAGCCGTCGAACGCGTGATGACGGAACGTACCTCGCTCGTCGTCGCACATCGTTTATCGACGATCCAGAAATGCGACCGCATCATCGTAATGCACCACGGCGAGCTTCGCGAGATCGGCACGCACAACGAACTGCTTGCGATGCGCGGGCTGTATTGGCGGCTTTATCAGCTTCAATATTCGGACGAGAAGCTGCATGTTTCCACCGAGATCTCGCCGCCCGGACAAACTGCTGAAACCGGGCTCGCGGGCTAAAACCTATATTTTTTGTGCGTTTGAGAGTATAATTCGTGAATAAGCTTAAGATGTTGGACGAAGTTAATGTTGAAAAAAGTGACGGCGGTGATTGCCCTTGGACAAGCCGCGCTATCAGCGTCGAAAAGGTCGCGGACGCGCTTCTGCCGACCGAACTCGGCGAATTTCGCATCGCCGGCTACCGTTCGCTCACCAGTGATGAGGAGTTTGTCGCCATCTACAAAGGCGAGATGGACGGCGAGGTGCCGACGCTCGTGCGAATTCATTCTCAGTGTCTGACCGGCGATGTTTTCGGTTCGATCAAGTGCGACTGCGGACCACAACTCAAGAAGACGATGCAGATGATCGAGGAAGCCGGTCGCGGCGCGGTCGTCTATCAACAACAAGAAGGCCGCGGCATCGGCATCATCAACAAAATTCGCGCATACGAGCTGCAAGACCAAGGCGCCGACACAGTTGAAGCAAACGAAAAGCTCGGTTTCGAGATCGATGCCCGCGACTATCAACAATGCGCCGAGATACTCTTCGACCTCGGCCTCTGTCAGGTTCGTGTCATCTCAAACAACCCCGACAAACTTGCCGCCCTGACGCGTGCCGGCCTAAAAATCGTCGAACGCATCCCGATCGAGGTCGACGCCGAACCGCCCGCCGCACATTATCTGAAAACAAAAAAAGAGAAGATGGGACATTTGTTAGATTAATAAGCTGTAAAACCACGACTTCCTTTCGATACAGCATAAAAGCATCCGTGCAAAAAAGAGGCCATCCATTTGGATGGCCTCAAATAATATCAAGCAACTACTAATTATGTTAGAAAATAAACTTCGCACGCATCGTAATTGTTCTTCCGCCGAACGCACCGATGGAATAGTTGTTAAAGTTGTCGTTGCCAGCCTGAGCGAACGCAGCAGTCTGTGCCCCGACACCGTTGATCGTTTGTTGACGTTGATTGAAAAGATCGAAGATCTCTGCACCGATCTGCACGTTAAATCGTCCGTCTCTTCCGAATCGAGTGTTCTTCAGTATGTTCAAGTCCGTGTTGTTGAAACCCCTTGTCCTGAAAGCGTTGCGTCGCGAGAGGCCCGCTCCGCCATTTGCAAACTCCCTTGCAAAAAATCCGGTCGAGATGAAGCCCGCGTTCGGATTTATCGCCACGTAAGCACGAACATTCGGATCAGGAGTGGCTCCCACTGTCGTGAGGACAATATTTCCACCACCGTCAATAGTTACACCCCGAATGCCGGAGCTGATGTTCGGATTTCCCGCCGCATTGAAGATTGCTCTGTCACCGGCACCGTCACCATTACGATTTCCATCGCGCAGAGTGATCACGGATATAGGCTGACCCGACTGGATCTGGAAGATACCGTTGAAGCTAAACCCACCAAACGCAGCTTTCAAGAATCCATTCGAGCTGTTCTTGAAGAACGGCAAGTCATAGTTAAACGAGGTTACAAACCGATGTGGGATATCAAGAGGTGACGGTCCCCACTCGTTATCGATGTTGAGTCCCGAGCCAAAGAACTCACCCGCATCGGCAGCACGACGAGGGTTAAGAGCGCTGGTGTTCAACTCGTTGGTTGAATTGTCTCTGGTTTTACTCCACGTATAGGCGGCGGTAAAGCCCAAATTATTAACAAAACGACGTGTGGCGCTGAACGCAACGCCATCATACTCTGATTCGCCGATGGCAGGGAAGCCGGTCAAAGCACCGTTAAATCCTTGCGGACCAAGTTGTCGCGGTGCGAAAAATGTCGCAGGACTGATTGACGGATTATTGGCCACGATCGTTGAGATGGTAGGTAACGCTGCAATCGTCGCTGCACTCGGCAAGGTTGTAAATGTAGGAACAACCATTGCACCGTCAACGACTGTTCTGCTGTTCAGCTGAACCTGAACCGGCAACTGCTTGCCGCGAGTTCGCAAATATCGGATCTCAATTCCTGTTACGTTGCCGATCTCTCGCTGATAGGAAAAAGCGATCGAATCTGCATACGGAACGGTTTGCTCGAGTATGAACGACGCCGCAAAGCTCCGCAAGAAAGCAGGGCTGAGATTCGGCACGAAAGGTGCCGTTCCGGCTCCGCCGCTCGCGAGGAAGTTGGTAGCTGGGCCCGCTCCCTGCAACTCGCCTTGGAGTGTCGGAGGCAAACTGATCAGATTGAAGTTCGAGAAATTGGGGAAGAATGCTCTAGCAAAATTACCCCGGATCGAACTCTGTCCCTGACTTCCAAATAGGAAATTCCCAATCCAATTGTCCATATTCGGTGACCACGCAAACCCAAGACGTGGTGCGAAATTATTTTTGTCCGTTTTAGGAACATTGAATTCAATCACACCCGGAATGTTCGCCGGAGACGCTGTCGCTTGGAGAGCCGAATCACGGAAAAGCCCTTGGTATTCATAACGAACACCAAGATTTACCGTAAAGTTGGGACGGATCTTCCAGTCATCCTGAATAAATCCATACCATCTATGGTAATTGGAAATAAAAGCTCCACTTCCGATACCCTTAATGTTTACTACCGTCGGCCTTTGGTCTGTAATGAGCTGCTCGAAACTAGCGTAAGAGTAATCTCCGCGAGCCCTCGGGAGAAAGTCGCTGCCGCCGATGTATCGACGTAATTCACCGCCGCCCTTGATCGTGTGCGAACCGCGAATCCATGTCAGAGAGTTATAGACTTGATAGTTGTTGTCAAAACCGCTCTGTGGTAGGTTACCATTCGGACCGATGAACAAGCTCTGTGCGGTCACGGTCAGATTTGGAAAATTCGCCAGAGCATCATTCTTCAGCGGAAAGTTCTGAATCGTCCTCAGATATGC
>Ga0187892_10008666_pt1 | contig 13795 bp, 9 predicted proteins | sample MA1701073metaG_FD_139345 | JGI IMG/M metagenome (GOLD analysis project Ga0187892, IMG submission 139345) | Bio-ooze microbial communities from a basaltic lava cave in the Kipuka Kanohina Cave System on the Island of Hawaii, USA - MA170107-3 metaG ...
CAGCTCGGGCTTCAGGTGATGGTCCCGGTAGTCGGTCCACCCGTTGTTCACCCCCGCGCCTTCGATGATGCGAACCCAGGGGTCGGGCGCGTAGAGGGTGTCGAGACCGGCGAGATCTTTGGCCTGGCTGTGCAGCGCTACGGCTTCGACGGCTCGGCGAACGGCCGCGGTGTCTCCCGTTTGGGCGGACGCCACCGAGGCCAAGACGGGCGCCGCAAGCACGACAAGTCCCTTCCACGGGTAGCGCATTCTCAGTCCTCTCTGGTTCACCTGTCCAACCGAAACGTTACGCGGTAGCGCATCGGAAAAGGAGGGGCCCGTCCGGCGCTGGGCTCACCGGCCACCGACATTCGTGGAGCTAACGGCTCGGCGGTAACGTGTCCGGCGTGGGGGTGCGAGCGTCAACGCATGTGTGGCTGCGGCCGGCGTTCCAGCAGCTCCGCCTGTATGGCTGCGGAATCGATTCCGGCGGCGTGGTCGAACACCATGTGTTGGGCGAGGACCACGGTCCACATCACCCCCACCATGCCCACGACGCTGACGATGCGGAGGATCGCTTCTTCCCGGCGGCCGCGTTGCTCGCGCCGCCACAGCTTCCATCCCAGGATCGCGGTGAAGAGGAGCACGCTCAAGAGCCCGAGTTTTTCGTGCGCAACCATGAGCTGCCGCACTGCTTCGCCTCCCTCCACAACCTGCTTGGCGAGTCCCCCTGTGAGCACGCCCCCAGCCCCCGATGACCCCGGCCGACAGGGTCCACGGCGCGACCACCAGCCCCAGGCGAGGCCGAGCGTCAGCGGATCGTTTGGTCGTCATCTGATTCAGCCCCTCCTCTAAATCTAAATCTGGCATCTTGAACTTCCATTTAAAGAAGCCCCCTAGCGGAGCGCCCAGGTGGGCGACGCCGAGCGACACGAGATACACAGTCACGGCGATCAGCCACAGCCGCCGGACGTGCCGCGGGACCGCGCCGGTCGGGCAGAGAGCCGTGCCCGCGCCCAGGCGGTGGGGAGTCATCGCGCCCCACGACAGCGCCAGGAGCGCGCCGACGACGAGGAACACCCACGCCTTGTCGGCGCTGAGGAACGTTACGGCGGGCACGGCGCTCACGACGGTCGCCAGCGCGCCGGCTTGGCCAAGTGCTACAAGCAGGACCGGCAGCGCGCAGCAGGTCGTGGCGACCCGCGCGCCCAGAAGACCGGTGCGCGCGGTCCACGTGGCTCCGTTCGTTGTCAGGCAACCCTCCCTTCATGTCCGGCTTCGCGCGTCAGCCTGCGGCTCGGCCTCGGCGCGTGAACGGGCGCCTCCGCTTGCAGGGTGTCGGGCGTAAACGCCCGCGAGCTCGGCGAGCTCGCCGATTTTGAGCGCGCGTTCGGGCACGGGGGGGGCAAAGCCGAACCCTGGAGTCAGGTCCAAGATCAAGCCCGCCCGTCGCTCCCGGTCCTGGGCCTCCCAGCGGAGACAAACTCCGACGGATCGGAGCGCTTCCTCGGAGCGGAACGGCGATCGCAGCGCTCACTTGCGGTCGAGGCCGTCATCGGGCCTCGCCTCGCGGCTGTCTGTCATGGGGATCCCGGAGCCCGGTCCAGGCGGGGTTGGTTCGATCTCAGCCCCCGGGCGGCCGCCGCCGCGAGAAGCTCACGTGATACCCGGCGGTCAGCGCGAGTTCAGACGGAAACGTCCGAGCGGCGCGGAGAGGAATAGTGATAGCGCGCCCGAAGTCCCTGTTTCCTCGAGCTCTGGCCGAAGATGGTGGTCCCGGTCGTCGACCCAACCGCTGTCGACGCCCGCACCCTCGATGACTCGCACCCAGAGGTTCTTCGATTGCGTGAATTGCCCCACGGCTTCCACAACCTGGCGGACTCGCGCCGTGTCCGGCGCCTGGGCGCAGAGAGAGACGGTGCCGATCGCGTGCAGGAAGGCGATGGCACTGAACGAAAGGAATCTTGCGCATCATTGGTCCCTTCTTTTTCGAGAGTCGTGATCCGTGAGCGACCGCTCGGCGTAGCAGAACGACCCGGCGCAACGCTGCCATAATGCGAGAACCATTCAGTCCGGCCGTGCTCGTCACCATGGTGCGTGCGTCCGCATTGGGCCTTGCCGTTGCGGTTGGGACCGATGTCACGGTGCTTCCGGAACCCAGGCGGGCGGCGACGAGTCCTCCTGAACGCTCGGCAGTCACCGCCGCGAGAAGCTCACGTGGTACCCCGCGGTCAGCGCGAGTTCGGACGGCAGCTCGGAGCTGAGGGTGGGTCCACCGCCGTCCTTTAATCTTTCTTAAGGCGTTCTTGGAGAAAGTTTAGTGACGCGATGCTATTGACGACCTCTTCGACCGAGCCGCAGCTTGTAGCGCTTGCTAGGGCCGGAACGTGCTACCGCCGTCAGATTCGCACACGATGCGGGCACCAACCGCGAGCACCACGCGTCTCGTTCAACAGGGGATGAGATATGGCTACGTTGGTTGGCATGGCAGACGGGCGCCAGCTTCGGCGATCGCTGTTGGTTTTCCTGCTCGCCGGGGTCGCCGTCACGCCGGCGTTCGGCCAGACCGGCGAGGTCGAAGGGCGAGTCATCGACGGCCAGACGCAGGCACCGCTCGCCGGCGTGGAGATCCGCGTGGAGGGCACGGACCTGCGAGCCGTGACGGGCGCAGACGGCCGCTACCGACTGGCGGGCGTGCCCGCGGGGCCGGTGCGCGTGTCGGCGATGATCATCGGGTACGAACCGGTGCGGCAGGCCCTTCAGCTCCAGGGAGGGCAGACCGCGACGGTGGAGTTCGCGCTCAAGCGGTCCGTGTTCAGTCTCGAAGCCGTCGTCGTGACCGCAACCGGCGGGGAACGCCGACGCGAGTCAGGCAACGCCATCGCGACGATTGACGCCGCGGTAGTTCAGGAGTCCCAGATCAATACGGTCACCGACCTGCTGACGGGCCGCGCCGCGGGGGTGCAGGTGCTGCCCAGTGAAGGAACGACGGGCATGGGCGCGCGCGTCCGCATCCGCGGCGCGAACAGCGTATCGCTCTCCAACGAGCCCATCGTGTACGTGGACGGGGTCCGGATCTCGGCGTACAACGACCCCGTCTCGTATGAAACCGGAGGCGCTGCCCCCAGCCGGCTCAACGACCTCGATCCCAACAGCATCGAGTCGATCGAGGTCGTCAAGGGCCCCTCGGCGGCGACGCTCTACGGTACCGACGCCGCGAACGGCGTGCTCTGGATTACCACCAAGCGCGGCCGGTCAGGCGCGCCGCGCTGGCAAGCGTACGCCCAGGGCGGGGCGGTCGTCGATCCCTACACGTACCCCGCGAGCTACCGCGCGGTGGCCGCAAACGGCACCGAGTGCCGGCTGTTCGACGTGGCCGCCGGCGCCTGCACCCAGGCGCGCATCGATTCGCTCAGCCCGCTCGAGGCGCCGGCGCTGTCGCCGTTCCGCACGGGGAGCGTGCAGGAGTACGGGGCCAACGTCGCAGGGGGAACCGAGGCACTCCGGTACTTCCTCGCGGGCGACTTGCGGAGCGACAACGGCGTGCTGCCAAACAACGATCTCGCACGCTGGCAGCTGCGGGGGAACTTCGACGTCACCCTGGCCCCGACGTTCAACGTGGGAGTCTCGACCGCGTACCTGGCCAGCGAACTCGGTTTCCCGCTGAACGGCAACTACGAGCTGGGCGTCCTCGGGAACGGGCTGGCGAGCCAGGGGACGACGGATATCCTCGGCGGCTGGGGGTTCTTCCCCCTGGAGCAGCTGTTCTCGGTCGACAGCCGGCAGAACATCGACCGTTTCACCGGAAGCGTTCGGCTGAACTGGGCGCCCCTCGCGTTCCTCAGCGGCCGGGCGACCATCGGTCTCGACCAGATCAGCCGCCGGGACGAGCAGTTCTTTCCCACCGGCCAGGCGCCCGCCTTTATCGGGTTCGACCAGGGGGCGCTGTTCGACAACCGCTTCGAGATGTCCACCTCCACTGTCGACCTCCTTTCGACGGCCCGATTCCAGCTCTCCCCGCGGATCAGTTCGGAGACCTCCGTGGGCGGGCAGTACATTCGCGACCTGATCGCCGGCACCTTGACCACGGGGCAGCAGCTCGTCGCGGGAAGCCGCTCGATCAGCTCCGCGGCCGTCACGTCGGGCCGCTCCGAGACGACCGAGAACGTCAAGGTCGGGGTCTTCGTGCAGCAGAAGCTCGGCTTCGGGGAGCGCCTGTGGGTCACCGCCGCCGCCCGAGCCGACGATGCGAGCGCGTTCGGCAAGAACTTCAACACCATCATCTATCCCAAGCTCAGCGCGTCCTGGGTCCTCTCCGAGGAGCCCTTCTTTCCCGAGATCAGGTTTTTGAACTCCCTGCGGCTCCGGACGGCGTTCGGCGAGTCCGGTCTCCAGCCGGGGCCGACGGACGCCTTGCGTTTCTTGCGGCCGGTCCCGGTGACGGTGGCCGGGCAGAGCACCACCGGCGTCACATTCGGCAGCCTGGGCAATCCCAGTCTCCGGCCGGAGCGGTCGCGGGAGATCGAGGTCGGCTTCGGCGCGCAGGCGTTCGACGGCCGCGGCGGGCTCGAGCTCACTTATTTCGACAAGCGAACCCGCGACGCCCTGGTGTTCCGCCAGCTCCCCCCGTCCCTCGGAACGGGCGGCGGGCGCTTCGAGAACCTTGGCTCGGTCCGCAATTCAGGGCTCGAGGCGTTGCTCGTGGCGCGGGTCGTGGACAAGCCGAGCGCCAGCTGGGCGCTCACGCTGAACGCCGCGGTGCTCAGCAACGAGCTCGAGAGGTTGGGCCAGGGAATCCCCCCCATCATCCTTTCGGGCAACCAGCGCCACGTCCAGGGGTATCCGCTCGGCGCGTACTGGGATTTGCCGATTCTGGACTTCAACGACGCCAACGGCGACGGCATCATCGCGGCGAGCGAGGTCAACGTCGGCACCAGTGCGGTGTTTCTCGGTACGCCGTTTCCCAAGCGCCAGCTGTCGATCCGGAGCGATCTCGACCTCTTCTCGCGCCTCCGCCTTGGCGTGCTGCTCGACTTCCGCGGAGGCAACAAGCTGCACAACAACACCGCGTCCTGGCGGGACGGGCAGAACATCACGCGCGCGATGAACGACCCCACCACGCCGCTGGCGGACCAGGCGCGCGCGGTCGCGTCGAAGTTCCTCGGCACCGACGCGGGCTATATCGAGGACGCGTCGTTCTGGAAGCTGCGGGAGGTGTCGCTGGCGTTCCAGGTGCCCCAGGCGTGGGTCGCGCGCCTCGGCGCCCAACGGCTCAGCCTCGTCCTGGCCGGTCGCAACCTGGCAACCTGGACGAACTATACGGGTCCCGACCCCGAGGTCAATCAGATCGGCCAGAGCAACTTTCTGACCCGAGACTTCATGAACCAGGCGCCGGTGCGTTACTGGACCGTGCGGCTCAACTTCTCGTACTGACATGGGAGCGATCGACGCCATGAGCGATAGAGCAGCCGATACGCGCCAAGCGCCGCGCCGCTGGCGCGCCCCGGGATCACATACCCTGGTGGCGTTGATCGCCACCCTCGGGCTCGCCGGATGCGTCGGAGACCTCCTGGACGTCCGGGACCCGGATATCGTCCCTCCCGACGACCTGACGGGGGAAGCCGGGCTGGCCACGCTTCGCGCCGGCGCTCTCGGCGACTTCGCCCGCGCCCTCGGTGGCAGCGCGGCGGGGCACGGCGGGACGCCCGCGCTGATACACTATAGCGACGTGTTCACCGACGCGTTCACGTACTCGGGGACGTTCCCCACACGGCGTGAGCCGGACCAGCGCAGCATTCAGGAACGCAACGGGAGCATGCTCACCGTCTACACGGGCCTGCACCGCGCCCGCGCGGCCGCCGCGAACACCGCCGCGACGATCGAAGCGGCGGGGGCGAGCGGGGACTTTCGGCTCTCCGAAATGCAGAGCGTCGTGGCCTTCACCTTCATCCTGTTCGGCGAGCACTACTGCGCAGGCGTGCCGTTCAGCACCGCCGCCCCGGGCGGCGAGCTGATCTTCGGCCAACCCCTCACCACCGCGCAGATGTTCGACAGCGCCGTGGTGTGGGCGGATCGGGCGCTCGCGAGCGCCGGCAGCGCCGCGCCGCAGGCGAGCCTGGCGGCCGTGGCCAAGGGACGGGCGCTGCTCAACCTCGCGCGCTTCCCGGAGGCCGCGACCGCGGTGACCGCCGTGCCTGCCGACTTCACGTACCTAGCCGAGTTCTCCGCCAATACCCGGCAGGAGGAGATCGGCCTCTACCTCCTCACGCGGGTGGACCGGCAGTTCTCGGTCTCCGACGGCGAAGGCGGGGGTCTCCTGTACCGCTCCGCCAACGACCCGCGCGTGCCGTGGACGCAAATCCCCGGCGAGCTGGGGCAGGACGGCGTCACGCCGTTCTACCGGCAAATGAAGTACGACGCGCCCGACGCCCCGGTAGTCTTCGCCTCGGGAATCGAAGCCCGGCTGATCGAGGCTGAGGCGGCCCTGCAGGCCAACGACCTCACTACCTTCGGAAACATCCACACGGCGCTGCGGGCCACCGTCCTCCTCGGGGCCGTGGATCCGACCGCCATGACGGCCACCGAGCGCGAGGACTTCCACTTCCAGGAGCGCGCCTTCTGGTTGTGGCTCACCGCGCACCGCTTCGGCGATCTCCGCCGGCTCGCGCGCCAGTACGGACGCCCAGTCGAGAGCGTCTTCCCGAGCGGCCCGTACTTCAAGGGCGGCACGTTCGGGGTCGACGTCAACTTCCCCATCCCGATCGAAGAGCAGAACAACCCCAACTTCACGGGCTGCATCGACCGCAATCCGTAACCTGAGCGGCGGCGCGGCTCATATTCAGCGGCCCTTAAATCCCCGTCCCATCAAGCTGCGCCCGCTATACGGCCTGTTCTTCGTCTCCGGCCTGAGCGCCCTCGCGTTCGAGGTGCTCTGGCTGCGACAGCTCGGGCTACTCTTCGGCAACACCGCGTATGCCGCCGCGACGACCCTGTCGGTCTTCTTCCTCGGCCTCGCAGCGGGCGCCCGCGCGTGGGGCGCGCGAGCGCCCCGCGTCCGAGATCCCCTGCGCGCGTACGCCGCCGTGGAACTGGCGATTGCGCTCACCGCCCTGCTGTACTTCGGGCTCTCCGGCCTTTACCACGCCCTCTACGGCCCGCTCGTCGCGGCGCTCGGATGGGGCGCGGCGCTGCGCGGCGCGAAGGTGGCACTCACGGCCGCAGTCCTCTTCCCGCCAGCGTTCTTCATGGGAGGGACGTTCCCACTCGTGGCGGAGACGCTGATCCGCCGCGGCGACCGCCTCGGGGCGGGCGGCAGTCTGCTGTACGCGCTAAACATCGGCGGCGGCGCCCTCGGGGCGCTCCTGGCGGGCTTCTACCTCCCGGAGACCATCGGGTTCACGGCGTCCTACGGCGTTGCCGTGGCCCTCACGGCTCTGGTGTCGGTCGCCGCATTCTCGCTGGCCGCGATCGCGAGGCCCGACGGCTCGCCCGCGGTCCGGGTCGCCCGACCGGCGGCCGCGCCGTCCGCCACCGGCCCGCTTCCGCTCGCCGCGCTCGGAGCCCTGCTCTCGGGTTTCCTCACGCTCGGATTCGAAGTCCTGTGGACCCGGCTCCTCGCCCAGGTCCTGAACAACTCGGTCTACGCGTTCAGCGCGGTGCTGGTCACATTTCTCACCTCCCTCGGGGTCGGCGCGTTGGTGGCACACGGGCTCGCCAGGAGCCGCTGGACCCTGACCCTCGGGCTCTCGGGCCTGGCGGCTGGCGCCGGCCTCAGCGCCGTGCTCTTCGCCTTCCTCTTCTTCCGAGCGTCCGGCGGGCTCACATATCTCGGGGGTGCGCCCACCTGGTTCAGCCACCTGCGGTCCGTCTTCGGTGCCGCGGCGCTGCTGATGTTCGTCCCCGGCGTTCTGATGGGCGGCGTCTTCCCGTATCTCTTTCGCTGGGTTCAGGGACAGGACCCGAGCCCCGGCCGCATCCTCGGCAGGCTCGCCGCGGCCAATTCCCTCGGGGGCGTCCTCGGGGCGTTCGTCACCGGCTTTCTCCTGCTCGATGTCGTCGGCCTATGGTGGAGCGTCCTCGTGCTCGCGAGCCTGTACGTGGGGTTCGGCGCCGCGGTCCTGCTCAGGGGACGCGGCATCCTGCTCCGCGGCGGCGGAACCCTGCTGGCGACCGCCTTGGTACCGGCGCTCGCCTCCGATGTCGGCCGCCTGCCGGTCGCACACTTGGGACCTGAGGAGCGGCTGCTCGCCGTGTGGGAGGGCAGCGCGGGCACCGTGGCGGTCGTCCGCGACGAGCGCAACCTGATCATGCGGTTGAACAACCACTACGTGCTGGGAGACACCCGCTCGATCGCCGTCGAGCAGATACAGGCGCACCTGCCACTGCTCCTGCACCCGGCGCCGCGCGCCACGTTCCTGCTCGGCATGGGCACCGGGATCACGGCCGGCGCGGCACTGGCACACCCGATCGAGCAGTTGGTGGTCACGGAACTCGTCCCGGACGTGATCACCGCGGCGCGAGCGGCCTTCGCCCCTTTCACCGGTGAGCTCTTCGGCGACCGGCGCGTGCGGATCTTGCCTGAGGACGGGCGCGGCTACTTGGCCGGCACCCGGGAGCAGTTCGACGTCGTGGCAGCCGATCTTTTCACCCCGTGGCATGCGGGGACAGGAAGCCTCTACACGGTGGAGCACTTCCGCAACGTTCGCGACCGCCTGCGGCCCGGTGGGCTGTTCGCCCAGTGGCTACCGCTCTACCAGCTGTCGGAGACCGAGTTCTACATCATCGCGCGCACCCTGCAGGCGGTCTTTCCCCAAGTGACGATGTGGCGCGGCGATTTCTCGCCGAGCGGGCCCATCGTCGCGCTCATCGCCCGATCCGAACCGGGGCCGATGGACGACGCCGTCGTGGCGCGCAACGTCCGCCGGCTCGGCGCGGAAGGGGCGGGCGCCTCGCCGCACGGCCCGCACATGGCGGGGCTGTTCTATGTGGGGAACCTCACCGCGCTAGACCCCGTGCTGCGGGCCTATCCGCTCAACACAGACGGCCGGCCGGTGATCGAGTTCCTGGCCCCTCGGACTGAGGCCGGCCTCGCGCCGCGACTCACCGGGCTTCGCCTGGCCCGATTCTATGACCGCGTGGTAGCGGCGGTGCCGCCCGAGCGGGACCCGTTTCTCGCCGGGATGCGCGCCGACGAGCTGAAGTACGTGCGGGCGGGGCTGGCCTTCTACAAGCACCATTTGTACCGCGAGCTTGACGAGCCCGACTCGGCCCGTGTCTACCTGGACGCCTTCCTGGCCGCGGTGCCGCCGCGCGACTCCGGGCAGCGCGCCCCGCCCCTTGCGCCGCCGGACCGTCCTTAGCGACCCGTCGTTCCCGGTGATCTCCGAACCGCGCGCGGTCACGCCGGCTGCGCCCGCGGCGACGAGTCCGTCTCCGCCAGACAGATCAGCGTCACCGTCGTCCCGCAGTCGGGCTCGCTTGCGATCTCTACCCGCCCGCCCAGCCGCTGCATGATCGCCTGCGCGATGGCGAGCCCCAGCCCCGACCCCGCGGCCCGCCGCCGCCCGGCCTCGCCGCGGTAGAATCGCTCGAACACCCGGCCACGCTCGGCCGGCGGAATGCCCGGCCCGTCGTCGCGCACCCGGACGGCTACGCCGGCTTCCGCGGGCGCCGCCGACAGCGCGACACGTCCCTGCCGCGCCCCGTAGTTGATGGCGTTGTCCACGAGATTGCAGAGCGCCCGCTCGAGCAGCGCGGCGTCGGCGCGCACGGCGAGGTGGGGACACGGCTCGATGATCAGCGCGACCCCCGCCCGCGCCGCCGCACCTTCGAAGGTCTTCGCTACCTGGCGCAGCAGGCCCTCGACCGGAAGGTCTTGTAGCGCCACGCCGAGTGCGCCGCTGTCGCTCCGGGCGAGAGTGATGAGATCCTCTGCCAGCCCCGAGATGTCCTGGATGTCTTGAAGCGACTGGCCCAAGACCCCCCGGTATTCGTCGAACGAGCGCGGTCGCCGCAGCGCCACGTCCAGATCGCCGCGGAGCACGGTGAGCGGCGTCTTGATCGCGTGCCCGGCGTCCGCCAGGAATTGGCGTTGCGCCTCGAAGGCTGCGTCGAGCCGCTCGAGCATCCTGTTGAGGACGGCGACAAGCCGGCGGAGCTCCTCCGCCTCCGCTGGCACGTCGATCCGCTGGCCGGGCTGGCCCGCCTTGAGGGTTTCCGCCTGGTGGATGATCTCGAGCACCGGGCGCACGGCGTATCCCGCCAACGCCCAGCCCAGACCCGCGCCCGCGCCGAAGCCCGCGACCACCAAGCCGGCCAGGAACGCCAGCGCGCGGCCGAGCAGCTCGTCGGTATCGGCGGTGGACGCCCCGACCTGAAGCAGGTAAGGGGCGTGCGCCGATCCCGCTGAGCCCAACGGGTACAGGACCGCACGATGCGAGCCGCCCTGCCACCCGAAGGTGAAGAGCTCCGGCTGGCCCGAGCGCACCACCCGGTCGCGAACAGCGGGCGGGAGCGGAAGGTCCCGGTCGCCGAGGTTGCGGGTCCGCAGCACCGGACGCCCGTCCCGTGTCCACACCTCGGCGTACCGGTCGAGGATCGCCTCGTCACCGGGGCCGCTGCCCAGGAACACCGCGTCGTGGAAGTGCACGCTCTCGTCCGGCGAGTCCGCTGTGGCTGCGGCCTCGATCTCCGCGAGCCGCACCACGAGGCCGTCGAGCCGCTGGTACAGAAACGCCCGCAGCGCGAGGTAGCCAAGCGCGGACGCCAGTACGGTCAAGATCGCCGACGTCACGGCGAACCGCAGGGCGAGTCGGAATCGAAAGGAGCGTGGCACGCTCACGCAGCGCCGGGCTCCACGAGGGTGAACCCCACGCCCTTGACCGCGACCACCACCCGGGGGCGTCCGCCCGCCTCGAGCTTGCGGCGCAGGTTGGCGACGTGGACGTCGATGAGACTCGTGCCGGGATCGAACGCCATCCCCCACACCCGGTCCAGGAGCTCAGTGCGCGTCACGATGCCGCCCCGCCCGTGCATGAGCGCCTCCAGCAACCGGAACTCGGTCGGCGTGAGCTCGACGCGCTTCCCGCCCCGGCGCGCCTCGTGCCGGAACCGGTCCAGCTCGATGTCCGCGAACCTCAGCACGGGCCGCTGGATCGGCTGACTGCGCCGCCGGAAGGCACGCAGGCGTGCCAGGAGCTCGCCGAAGTCGAAGGGCTTCGTGAGGTAGTCGTCGGCTCCGACATCGAGCCCCCGAATGATGTCCTCCCTCGCGTCCCGCGCGGTCAACATGAGGATGGGCGTCGCATGCCCTTCGGCGCGGAGCGCCGCCACCACCTGGAACCCGTCCTTCCCGGGGAGAATCACGTCGAGCACGATGACGTCGTACGTACCCACGTGGGCCAAGGACAGCGCGGTGACCCCGTCAACCGCCGCGTCCACCATGTGTCCCTCTTCCGTCAGGCCCTTCTTGATGAACCTCGCCACGCGGGGCTCATCCTCGACCAGCAGAATATGCACGGTGCGATCCCGGCGTCAGATCCGTTTCGTTGGTCGGCGGTCGCGACCGCTGTTCCCCTTCGACGGCCGCCGCTTGCCGTCGCGGGAAGCCGACCTCTTCATGCGAAGACTGTGCGATGCAATATTACGGCGACCTTGGGAGCCGCCCAGCCTAGCCTCCCGTTCGCAACGAGGGCCTGGGCTTGAACCCTGCCAAGAGCCCGGACACGCCCAACGCGAGCAACGCGATCGCCATCAGGCGATGCTGGAACAACACCACGGCGAGGTCCGCGCCACCCCCCGGCTGTGGATGGGTGGAGGAGCTTCTCGGCGGTGGGCCATTCCGTTGCGGTTGAGACCAGTGTCACAGTGCTCCCGGAGCCCAGTTCAGTGATGGGTCGATCTCGGTGCTCAGCGGCCTCCCGATCTCCGTTGTCGCCAAGGCTCGTGCAGACGAACGCCATCGCGCGTCAACAACCAGCTGCGGCTCGAACCGGCAGACACGCTCTGTCCCCGGACCGGCGGAGCCCACGGGCACGACGACACCCGCTACAGCGGTCATGATCAGGTCGTGCCGGCGGAGGAACGACCACTTCAGCGGCTGGGCCTCGATGTCGAGCATGCGTTCCGGACGAAGACTGTCCGGCTGCGCGAGGGCGTAGGGGAGGAATACCTCGGCTCCGAGAGCATCGGTGAGGGCGTAGGCGACCTCGACCGTGGCCACGCCTCGGGGCTCGACAGGGCTCGCCGAGCGCCGCTTCACGCGAAGTTCGTCCTCAAGAATCGCGTGGTGGGTGAAGACCGGATCGATGAACGCTTTGGAGACGGCCGCGTGGCTCCCATGACGGTCGTGAACACCGGGTGAGTGCTCCCGTCCACCGCATCGGCCGGGGCCCGAAGCGCGAAGGCCTGTGTGGGGGTCCTGGGCGCGTGCGAGGGCGGCGACCAGCACAATCGCCAGGCGGGGCGTCCACACCGTGACGAGCGCCTGCTCTCCGCGTGCTGCAAGACGGGGGCGTCGGCCACAGTCAACGGGGCACTGGGCCATCGTGGCGGTGCTCGTGTTGCTGACGATCCAACAGCTCCGCCTTGATGGTCTTAGTCTCTATCCCCGCCGCGTGATTGAACACTAGCCGACTGCCCACTGCCTGGGTCCAGAGCACCCCCACGACGCCGGCCACGCTCAGTCCCCGAGCAAGGAGCTCGTCCCATCTCCCGAGCCGCGCCCGCCGCAGAAGCTTCCATCCCAGAATCACAGTGAAGAGAGTCATCGTCGAGATGGCCACTCTCTCATGGGTCCTCAGTAGTTCCCGAATGGCGTCGGAATGCTCGATCGCGCGTTTGGCCAACTCACCGGCAGCCACCGCCCCCCAGCCCCCGATGACGCCCGCCCACAGGGTCCAGAGCGCGACCACCTTGAGCGACTCCCGTTTGGCGATCCATCCGCCGAGATCGAAAAGGACCGCTACCACGAGTAGCGCCGGCAGCTCGTTCAGAGCGGCGTGGATGCGCGCTAAATCGAGCCCCAACACGTGCATGGGCCACCTCTCTTTTCACCGATCGAGCCGGTCAGTCATCGGCAACTGCCCGCGCAACCTGCGCCTGTCTAGCGGTGCCCAGGATACCGGAACCGGAGATTGTGTCGTGTTCCGGCGATGGTAATGCTCACAACCGCCTGGAAGCGGGCGAACTTCTGCGGGTCAAACCGGGCCACCAGCTGCTGGGAGGCGCTCTGAGCCTGCAGGGGCAGGGTGACCTGCGCGCCGCCGCTTCCGACCAACGTCACGGCGGCGCCAGCCGGCGCGGCCACGGGCTTCTGCCGGGCGTCGAGCAGCCAGACGTAGATGGCACCGGACGAGTCCGCCTTGAACTCGACATGGTGATTGGCGACCTCGACGACCTCACCGCCATGGGGGGCCGTGTGCGCGTGACCCGCCGGTGCTTGCCCGTAGGCTCTGGCCGCGCCGACGAGGCCGATCGCCAGCCCGATCGCGACTGCACTGGCGTTGCGAGTCCTGTCCATGGGTTTGCGTCCTCCACGAGAAGGGGTCAGTCGCCCGCCGCGAGCGCGACATCGGATGGGGGGACTGGCCCGGTGACTTCCTGCTCCGCGGCGACGTCTTCCCGCCCCGCCACGAACTTCTTGTACAGCGCGGGGATCACAAGCAGTGTCAGTGGCGTGGCGGTGAACATGCCGCCGAGAATCACGACGGCGAGCGGGTACTGGAGCTCGGTCCCCGGGTGACCGGCCCGCAGGGCGAGCGGGACGAGGCCGATCGAGGCCACGAGCGCCGTCATCAAGACCGGGTTCAGCCGCTCC
>Ga0187892_10008667_pt1 | contig 13793 bp, 10 predicted proteins | sample MA1701073metaG_FD_139345 | JGI IMG/M metagenome (GOLD analysis project Ga0187892, IMG submission 139345) | Bio-ooze microbial communities from a basaltic lava cave in the Kipuka Kanohina Cave System on the Island of Hawaii, USA - MA170107-3 metaG ...
CCCACCTTGCGGCGGATGCCGATCAGCCGGTCCAGGTCGTCATACAGCCGGTACGTGACCTCGCCGGCCGGATCGGTGAGCTTGTGCACCAGCCCGCGTCCCGGCGTGCCGCCGCAGCCACAGTCGCCGGCCGTCGCATACGCATACTCGGTCACCAACTCATCTTCCGGCGGATCGGCCACGTCCTCGTAACGGATGTGCTTGGTCACACGCCCCAGGCCGTCGTACTCGAAGTCTTCGATCTCGTAATCGGCCTGGCCGACCGTTCGCTCGCGCTTGATCCGCGTCGCGTTGCCCTCCTCGTCGCGCACGTAGACCGTGTCGAACCCCTCGGCATCCGTGGCGGTCGCGAGCCGGTCCTCCTCATCGTACGCGAACGCGCTCTCGTGCCCGCGTGGATCGGTCACGGAGATGAGGTTGTCGTTCAGGTCGTACTCATACGTGGTCGTCAACGGATCATCGCCGTCGGCGTCCTCGGTCATGCTCTCGCGACGGTTGCGCAGGTCGTAGACGTACTCGGTGCGGAAGCCGCGCGGGTTCACCACGGCCGTCAGCATCCCGTGCCCGTCGTACTCGTAGGCGGTCGTCAGGTCCAGCGCCCCGGGATCGACCAGTTCTGTCAGCCGCCGGCCCATCTCGTCATACGTGTACTCGGTCACCACATCGTCATCGACGCCGCGCTGCACGGTCAGCTCGGTCACGCGACCCATCGGGTCATGGTCCCACTCGGTCACCAGGTCCAGCTCGCCCGGATCGATCGTCCGGCTGACCAGGTTGCCCTTCAGATCGTATTCGAAGAGCGTCACGTGGCCGTTCCGGTCCGTGCGCGTCCGCGTCGCGATCCGGCCGGGCAGCGTGCCGCCCCAGCCGATCGGCAGACCCTCGTCGTCCTCGTGCGTGCTGTACTCGAACGTCACAATCTTGTCCGTACCCGACTCGATCAGCGGATCGGTGATCGACAGCAAATCGCCCTTCTTGTACGCCCCGCCCCCGTCGTCGGCGTCGGCCACCTCGTACACCCACTCATCGCCGTCCGGCTCGATCGTCTTGGTCAGCACGCCGGTCAATTGGTCGTGATACTCATAGCACGTGGTGACCGAGGTCGGGTCGTCCGTCACCTGCTCGACGATCTCGACTGGCCGCCCGCCCTGGCCGTAGACGTATTCCTTGGTGTACCCGCGGGCATCCGTGATCTTCTTGATGCGGTTCCCGGCGTTTCCTGCTGTGAGGCCGCCCCATTCGTACAGCCAGACGTTGTTCAGCGGCGTCGGTGACTCCACCTGCGTCACCTGCCCGACTTCGTTGCACTTGATGGTCCACTCGTTGCCCTCACCGTCCTCGTACAGCACCTCGCGCACATCAATCGTCCCGCCGCTGACCGTCGGGAAATCCTCATCGGCCGTGATCTCGGCGATCAGCTCGTCGTCGCCGTCGCTCAGCGTACGCGTGTTGGCCGTATAGGCGCAGTTGAACTCGACGCCGTTCTTGAGCGTCTCCTTGGTCATGGCCCCGGGGCGCGTGGCGTCGTTGTACTCGAATTCGATCGTGCCCGCATTGGGCATGACGCCGTCCGTGATCGAGCTAAGCACATTTACGCCGTTGACCGTGTCATAGTTAAGCGTCGTCTCGTTTCCGTCGGGATCGGTGATGGTCTCGATAATCGTCGAGTTGCCGTCATAACCAAAGAGCACCTCACGGCCATTGGGACTGATGACGCGTTCCAACCGCCAATACCCATTGACATAGTCGTACTCCCACGTGGTAGTCCGCCCGCGGCGATCCACCAGTTTGGTGACGCGGTAGTGGTCGTTGCTGAAGTGGTACGTGTCTCCCTCAGGAGTGTGGATCTCGTAGTGTTCGTAAACCACGGTCAACGTGAGCGAGATGCCCAGCGAGGTGACATACACGCCCATCAGCCCCGGGGGCGTCGGGAACACGATTTTCCGGGCTTTGTTGACAAACACCTTTTTCCCGTTCACGTCGTCCATCCGCAGGTGGAGCGAGTGCGACCAACCTGATGCCAAGCCCGCCGCGCTGCCCACAAAGGGGCTGCTGCGCCGGATCGAGTCGTAGCGAAGCTGCAAGTTTATATCACTGGATTTAAGGATCGGAATCCGCGTGTACACATTCCCTGTAGAAAATCGCACGTGCATGCCAAGTCCGGCGCCGCTGTGGGCGCCCGGGCAGACGGGCGTGTCTGGCGGCCAATTCCCCTGGTCGGACGAACCCTCGCAGTCCGGCGGCTGGTCATCATCGTCGTCGAGGTAGTCGTGGTCGACGTCGTACTCCGGTGATGGCGGCGCGTCACAGCCGGCCACTTCCACAACCAAGGCCGTCAAGGCCTCCACGACGCCATCGGCTGTGGTCGCCACGGCATGAGCTTCGTTATCGATGGGGATCGGCGGCAGCGTGCCATCTTCATCCACGAAGAAGACCTGCCGATCATACTCCGCCCATGAGCCGTCCTCTTCGTTCGGCAGCGTGATCCGGTTCTCGCCATAGCCCTCGGTCGCGCTGAACGACGTGATCTTGCGGTAGAAATAGGCCACCACCGGGTTGTCGTGCGTCTGGCCGCCTCCGATGCGCAGCCGGATCGTGGCCGAGGCCGTGCCCGTCGCCGTGGCGGACGTCGACGAATCATGATCGACGTTGACCGTGCTTTGCAGCATGGCCGTGACGCGCCCGGTCGTACTCACCACCTTGAGCCGCGCCGTCGCGGCCGTGGTGCTGCCCCCGCCGATCGCCACGGACTTCGTTACATCCACGTCGTCGGTGAAGTTGTTACTGCCGGAATCGCTGGACGGCGAGCCTTCCGCCGCCTGCGCAATCAAGACGTAGCTGCTGGTCGTGCCGGTCGTGACCAGATCGAGCGTCGGACAGGTGTTCTGGCCCAAGGCGGTCGCCCCAGCCAGCCACAGGACAATCGGCACGGCCAAGGCGAGCGCAAGGCGGACACGGCGAACGTCGGCGTCGGGGTCTACGGCGCGCAGCATCTTCGTTCTCCTTCGGTGCGGAGTTTCAAGTTCTCGGCGCGCCGGCCGCGGCGCGTCAGATTTCGGTTCGCAGCGAGCCGTCGGCAGAACCGGCCCCTCTACCTCTATTACTGCCAAATGCGCGAAAAGCGCTCGCTAATTCTTCGTTAAATTTCGGTGAAGGCGAGGTTGGTACGTGCTGCGGCCGGATCATTCACACGTGCGGCGCGGCGTGCCCGCTATCGCTTGATACGTTTCGCCAGGCGCTTCAGCGCCCGCGCCAAGCGGCTTCGGACGGCGGACTCCGTACAGTTCAGGCGCTCGCTGATGTGCCGTGGGCTTTGCCCTTCAAAGAAATAGAGCTGCAACACGCGGCGGTCGCGCACTTCGAGCTTCTCCATCCCGTCGCGCACCAACTTGGCGTTCTCGATGCGGATGGCGTCGCTGCTGGGCGTCTTGGGCACATTCGACTGGGCCGCCAGCTCGCGCAGGTGCGTCTCGCGTGACGGACCGTCGCCGCGGCGACCGCGGCCGCCATTCCTGAGGGTTTGCTGCACGCGGAGGGCCCTGTCGACTCGTCTCTGCCCGGCCTCCAGCACCGCCTGGCGCACGTCCTCCGACGATGGCCAGTTCAGAGCGTCCGGCTGCCGGAGGACATCCGTCCAGGTGTCGTGTACCAGGTCGTCGATGCTCATCAACGGCGCCAGGCGTGCCGCGCCGCGCGCCTTCAGCAACGCCTCGAGCTCGTCGGTGTGCGCCAGTAACGCGACCTCGAGCCGAATGAGCGCTGCGCTTACTTCCGGCATGACCCACCCCTCTTTCGGAAGCCGACCGCCCGCCCGGTCGTATTTCGTGCAAGTGCGAGAATTCTCCCTGGCCATAAGCGTCCCATCAAGGCGGCCGACCACCGATCAGGACGCATGTTGTGCAGGTAGTCCACACGGTCCGGGGCGGAGCCGCGTGGCGGAAATCCGAAAGGCGTCGCGCTGGGCGACGCCAGCCAGCGGCCTGACTGCGCAACCCCCGGCCGGATGAACGGACTTGCCGCGCCGCCGCCAGCGACGCGGAAAACGTGGGGCGCGATACGCGGAATCTCGCAAAAACGGAAACGCGAACAACTTTTTACTGCCTAGCATCGGAGCCCCGCCGCTCAGCGCTGGCGGCGGCAGCGCGGGGCTGTGGACGTCACTCGAACTGGAGCGTCGCCCGCGCCCTCGCGGGCGGGGTTCTGATGACCCGTCGGTCCTGTCACGGGCCGCCGGCCGGCCGGGGGGCGAGCGGCGACGCCGGGCGACGGGTGCATGACCGCTCTTACGTGGCACGGGCTTGGGGTCCCCAACCGCGATCTGTTCGCGGTTGGGGTCCCCTTCCAGCCCGTGAAGCGTCGCAGGGGCTTCTAGCCCCTGCCGTCGCGGCCGCGACGAGGGCTTCGCCGCGGCCTGGAAGGCCGTGGGACGAAACACGGGCAAGGTGCCCGTGCCACGCAGCGCGTAGACCTTGCAAGAGCGGTCATGCACCCCCGGCCGACACGCAGGTTGACGCTGCCGCAGCAGGTCACGTACGATTAGGGACTCAGGCTCGCAGTTGACGGCCCCCGACGACCGTCGCCTGCGGGACGAATGAACAATCGACCGGTTCCCAGGTTGGGTGAATCGTCAAGGAGTAGTCATGTCGGAATCCGATACGCTGGAATTCACGGACGCCAACTTTGAGCAGGAAGTGCTGGCCTCCGAGCAGCCGGTCCTGGTGGATTTCTGGGCCGCATGGTGCTCGCCGTGCAAGGCGCTCGCGCCCACGATCGATGAGCTGGCGACCGAGTATCGCGGCCGCGTGAAGGTCGGCAAGCTCGATACGGATGCGAACCGCGACGTCTCGGTCCGCTACAGCGTCAGCGCCATTCCCACCGTCATTCTGTTTCAGGGCGGTGAGATCAAGGAAAAGTTCATCGGCCTTCGCCAAAAGCGCGACTTCAAGGCGGCGCTCGACAAGCTGACGGCATCCTAGTGGCGCGACAGCGCCGCTCCAGCGATCGTTCCGGCGTCTTACACAGGCGATGGTGTACTACGAACTCAGCATCGGCGAGCGCGAAGCAGCGCCCGCTGCGCCGCCTGCGCCCGGTGGCTGCCGGGGCTGCAGCGGCGATAGCCGCGAGCGGTGCGGCAATGGTCTGGAGAAGATCTACCCCACGACTGCCGTCCGCTTCGGATACATGAAGTACATCGGCGAGTTCACGCACGACCCGGACATGAAGTTCTCGTGCGGGGCCAAGGTGGTCATCAAGACGCAGCGCGGGCTGGAGATCGGCGAGCAGGTCTCGCTGACTTGCGGCGGGTGCTCGAAGAGCGTGACCCGTGAGCAGATTCGCACGTACATCGACAACAGCGGGGCCGATTCATACCTGTTCAACGCCGGCCGCATCATCCGCGAAGCCTCCGAGGACGACCTGTTCGAGAACCGCCACATCCGCGACGCCTGCTTCGGCAAGCGCAAGCTGTGCCAGTCGATGGCCGACTCTCATCGCCTGCCGATCAAAGTCGTCGACTGCGAGCACCTCTTCGGCGGTGAGCGGATCATCTTCTTTTTCATGGCTGACGGCCGGGTCGATTTCCGTAACCTGGTTAAGGACCTGGCGCACGAGTATCAGACGCGCATCGAGATGCGCCAGGTAGGCGCCCGGGACGAAGCCCGGCTGCTGGCCGACTACGAGACGTGCGGACAGGAATGCTGCTGCAAGGTGTTCCTCAAGACGCTCAAGCCGGTCAGCATGAAGATGGCCAAGATGCAGAAGGCCACGCTCGACCCGTCGAAGGTGTCGGGCCGCTGCGGCCGCCTGAAGTGCTGCCTGCGATATGAGCACACGGCTTACGAAGAACTCGACAAGCGCCTGCCGCAGATTGGGTCGAAGGTTCGCACGGCCCACGGCGATGGCGTGGTCATCGACCGGCAGATCCTGACGCAACTGCTGCACGTGGAGCGCACCGACGGCAGCCGGGTGACCGTCGTGGTGGAGGACGTGCTGGAGCGCGATCTGCGCGAATTGCCGCCGGCGCCGGTGCCGGCCGGTCCGGTTCGGCCGCCTGGTCAACCGCGGCGGCAGGGTCCGCCGGGTCGTACGCCTCGCGGAGAGGGCCGGCCGCTTCGCGACTCCGCTGCGCCGCGGCCCCTGGCGCCATCCCCGCCCGCTCCCGAACGGCCGGAACCGGAATCTGGGCTGCGGAAAAATGACGCCCCTCGCCGAAGAAGACGTGGGCGAAGGCCACCGCGCGGCGGCGGCGACGGTTCGCCACCTGGAATGCCGCCGAGCCAGCCCCAGCCGCCATCGTGATAGGCGGGCGAGACATCCGTCGCGTCACGAGTGGTTGTGCCTGCTTCCGCTGCCGGCTCCGGTGAGGTATAGTTAGCGAAACTGCAAGGGTACGCCGCCATGTCGACACAACCGGCCAAGAACGTCGCCGACATCGCTCGCGCGTTGGGCTGGTATCCCGAGGACGCGTTCGACTTTGTGCGCGAGGGCCTATCGCGGGCCGTCGAGCGCGTGCACGGTCCGGCGTCGCCTTCGCACCTGGTCGTGTCTCAGTTCATGGCCGAGCACGGGCTGAGCTTCGACGATCTGTACGATCAGCTCGTGACTGGCAAGCTCGCAGCCGAGATCGGCCGGGCCATCGAACGGGCGGGCGGCTTCGACAAGCTCAATCGTCACGTCAGCGGAAACGATCTGTGCTGGGCGCTGCGCGACATCGCCCGCAAACGCTGGGGCATGCTGGCCCGCCTGGTCCTGGCCCGCTGGAAGATCACCCAGACCATCGACTTCGGTCACATCGTGTTCGCCATGATCAAGCACAACCTCCTGCAAAAGCAGCCGCAGGACTCGCTCGACGACTTCGACGACGTGTTTGACTTCACCGAGGCCTTCGGCTCCGATTCGTAACCGGCGGGAGGAGCCCGCGCCTCACCTCTATTGTGTCAGTCACTCCGACTGTCGATAGGAAGCGCCAACAATGAGTGACGAATTCCGCCACGCTGCGCTGACGTATTTGCGAAGCGCACTCGGCGAGGCTGCGCCGCGCGAGGTCGAGCTGGCGGGCTGTCATGACGAGCAGGCGCTGGAAGGCGAAGGCCCGATGGCGGTGTTTGCATTCACAGCCGACGTCGGTGGGGCGGCGGAGCAACGGTATTGGGTGATCGCGGGAGCCACCGAGCCGAACTACTACCCGGACTGGGGCCTGTCGGCCGACGAGATCTATGGCGTCCATCTGGGCACGCGCTTCATGCTGGTTATGGGTGTCGGCCGGGTCGAGGCTGGCCAGGTTCCGGGCGATGCGGCCGAGCGGGTCACTGCCTTCATCGCAGACGTAGCGCCCGGCGAGCCCGTCGAGTTCCTCGACGCCGACGGCGCTGCAGCCAAACGGCGCGAGCCTGTGGTCTGTTTCCGCTGCGAGGATAAGCTGCACGGAGTTTTTCGGGTGCGGATTGGGCAAGAGGACGTCTATGTTCTCGGACTCGACTGTCCGCCTGGAGTCTACCGCGACGTACACCTGCCGCCCCACGTCGTGTACCGCCGGCATCTCGGCGCATTGATCCGCCGCGAGGTCGATCGTTTCGAATGAATGGACTGAAGCGCATTGCTTGCGCGGCTGCCCCCATCGGTCAGAATCGCCACTCCCTCGACTCAAGGTTTTGGCGAGTGAGCGTCGATACTAAGTTCGCCAAGTTATCCATGTTCTCTGTTTTGAACATCGGATCTATAAATGGGTCGTGATGGCGGTTGATGCCGCCACTTCCCGCCTCAATCGGACGTTGAGGCCGCACAAAGAACTGCGCCAGGTCTGCGCGCCGGCGAAGCAGGAGGCGACGCCCGAGCCCGATCGAACGATCGCGACCCGGCGCGCATGGGAGCCTCCTGCATGACCACCACCGCGTTCGTCGATCGGTACATGGAACCCTTGCTGAGCGGCAACCGCGGCGCCTGCCGGGCCGTCGTCCGCGACTTTGCCACCAAGTCGGACCCGGTCAGCGTTTACCACGAGCTGATCTGGCCGGCCATGGAGCGGGTCGACAAGCTGTATCGCCAGGATCAAATCAATCGGGCGGTCGAACACATGGCCACGCGAATCAACCGGGCCATCGCCGACCAGCTCCAGATCAACCTGATTCCGCGCGACCCAAACGGCCGGCGGATTCTGATCACGTGCGCCGACGGTGAGCCGGAGGAGTTGGGGGCGCAGATGTGCGCCGATCTGTTCGAGTCGCACGGCTGGGACACCTACTTTGTGGGCGGCGGCATTCCCAACGACGAAATTCTGACGCTGGTGGGGCAGCTCCGGCCGGACATCCTGCTGATCTTCGGCACGCGGCCGCAAGGCGTGCCGGGCGTGCGGGCGCTGATCGACATGATTCGGGAGGTCGGATCGAACCCGACCATGAACATCATGATCTCCGGCGGCGTGTTCAACCGGGCGGAGGGGTTGTGGAAGGAGATCAACGCCGATCTGTTCGCGCGCACGGCGAAGGAAGCCATACCGATTGCCGAAACAGCCCAGCCGCGCCAGGCCGAGATCAAGTTGCCCGGCGCGCCGAAGAAGCGCCGCCGCCGTCGCCGCTCCGCGATGCTCGCGGTCGCCGAGGCGTGAGTCGGCGTCCTTGATTTCGATATGACTCAAGCGGTGGCGCCGCGCTGTGCGCCCTGAAGCTCGCACTCGGCTGATCCGTTCAACCAGCGGGCGATGTGCTCGCGGACATACGCCCGGCTGGCCCAGCCCATGTGGTGCCCGGTGTGACCGAGCCGCGCAAGTTGCGGCGTCCAGAACACTTGGTGCAACTTCTGGTACTGCTGGGCGTCGTCGGCATGGCGGACGCGCGGCGTGCGGAAGCCGACCAGTCCCGCCGATCGGCCGAAGCGCCGGTCGATGGTGCCGAACAGGCACGTGCCCAGACCCAGAAAGCCGTAGTCCTTCCGGCTGACCATCGCGATGCAGCGGTCGACGTTTCGGAGGGCCGGTGTCAGCGGGTAGTCCGGCGACAGGGCCGAGCAGGCCAGGACCATCGTATTGAGGCGCGCCCGCCGGCCGAGCCGCTCGGCCGCAAACACGGCCACGCCCGTGCCGCCGCTGAACGCCAGCACGTGCAGCGGTGACGCCGGGTGCGCCCGGTGAAACGCGCGGATCAGCCGGGCCAGGCGGGCGCCCTGGAAGCGGGCATGGCGAAGCCGCATCAGGTCGCCGAGCATTTCGCCGCGCGGGCCCGTGTGCCAATCGAACACGTAGGTCGCGTACTTCAGCCCGGCCTCGCGGAAGCCGATCCGGGCGATCAGCGGTCCCATCAGGATGCCGCCGATCCCGTCGAGCACGAAGACGACGCCCTCGGCCGGGTCGCCGACCAGGGCGGGCGCATGCCGCGTGGCCCGCTCTCGGGCGTAGTCGATGAACATGCCGGCGCGGCTAGCGAAGTATCCCATTCATCGCATTCTAAATCACCGTGCGCGACGATGCGCCATCGGAGTGGCATAGCCAAGCGAGCGTCGTGGTCTCGGCGCGCCGGCACGACGTTTGCTTGCCCGCGGCGCCGCGTCCCGCCAGCCCGCGGTGGGATGGGTGCGAGAAGGGATTCTCGCGCCAGCGGTGGTGCCCCGCGGGTAGGGATTCCCGCGAGGGTGGGTGCGAGAAGGGATTGTCGCGAGGGTGGGTGCGAGAAGGGATTGTCGCGAGGGTGGGTGCGAGAAGGGATTGTCGCGAGGGTGGGTGCGAGAAGGGATTCTCGCACCAGCAGTTCTCGCACCAGCGGCGGGATTCTCGCACCAGCGGCATGGCGGTTTAGGCGCGGCCTGAGGGTGCGTGGGCGGGGAACTTCTGATCGAGCACCTTGTTCCACCGAGCGAGCTCTTTCTCGACTCTGGAGAACACCGGGCCGGTATCGCCGTGCACGCTGATCCTGGTCATTGTGTCGCCTTGGCGGATCGCGTTGACAATCTCCTGGCCGCTGACGACGCGGCCGAAGACGGTGTGCTTGCCGTCGAGCCAGTCGGTCTTGACGTGGGTGATGAAGAACTGGCTGCCGTTGGTGCCGGGGCCGGCGTTGGCCATGGAGAGCGTGCCGGGACCATCGTGGCGGGCGGCGGCGGTGCACTCGTCCTTGAACTGGTAGCCGGGTCCGCCGCTGCCGGTGCCGGTCGGGTCGCCACCCTGGACCATGAAGTCGGCAATGACGCGATGGAATTTCAGGCCGTCGTAGTAGCCGCGCAGGGCCAGGTTGGCGAAGTTCGCCACGGTCAGCGGGGCGACCTGCGGCAGCAGCTCGACGGTCACGTCACCTCGATTGGTTGAAATCGTTGCGGTCAGTTCCATCAGAACGATTGCTCCAAAGTCCTTGTTGCGGCGAGCCAATATTGCATCGTCGGCAAGTTACGGCGCTCGCTCACCATCCTCGTTATCGTTGTCGGTCTCTTCGGGCGCGGGCCTCGAGGTCTCCGCAGGCCGGTTGACACGCCTGGCGCTGCGGATCGTCGGCGGACTGATGGGTTGAGACAGCTCGCCGGTAGATGCCGCACGCACCTCGACGGACTTGATCCGGTCGACCACATCCATGCCCGAAATGACCCGCCCGAACACGGCGTAGCCCGAGCCGTCCGGCGACGGATAGTCGAGCTTGGGGTTGTCGACGACGTTGATGAAGAACTGCGACGTGGCCGAGTTCGGCTTCTTGCTGCGGGCCATGGCGATGGCGCCGCGCACGTTCTTGAGGCCGTTGTTACCCTCGTTCTCGACCGGAGTCTCGTGCAGCTCTGACGGCTTCGGCTCACCGATGGCGGTGAAGCCGCCGGCCTGGATCATGAATTTGCCGATGATGCGGTGGAAGATCGTGCCGTCGTAATACTTGGCGTCGACGTACTTGAGGAAGTTTTCGACGCTCTTGGGGGCCTTCTCCGAGTCGAGCTCGACGACGAACTCGCCCAGGTCGGTCTCGATCTGAACGCGCGGATGCACCGGGGCGGGGTCGTCGGTCGGTTCGGCCGCCGGCTCGCGCGGGCTGGTATCCTGGGCCAGCGCTGCCGAAACAGCGACGGCGAATACGAACAGCCGCAACCCAGCCTGCATGGCCTGTGACTCCTCGGCCGAACTCGACTGCCATCGCCGCCCGCCGCACCGCTGGCCAGAAGTAGGCGCGCCCACGCCTAGGGTATCGTAGCGGGTCAGACGCGCGCGTCAACGTGTCGGTGGATGACCGAACGTGGCGATTCTGCGTTGCGTGGCACGGGCATCTTGCGCGTGTTTTGTCCCACGGCCTTCCAGGCCGTGGCCATGCACTCGTCGCGGAGGCAACCGCAGGGGCCGGAAGCCCTTGCGACGCTTCACGGGCTGGAAGCACGTGCTAGGTTTGGAAGCGCGTACCAAGTCTGAAAGCCCATGCCACGCAAGTGCGGTCCTGCACCATTCAGCGTTTCCAGATTGCATGGGCGGATGGGCGTTTCTAAACTCACGCCGCCCAGGCGGCTTTATGGACGCACCCACCTCGCGACTGCTCTCGAACCGTAATTTCGTGCTGCTCTGGTGCGCGTATGCGGTCAGCGCCCTGGGCGATCACCTGTCCGAAATGGCTGTCCTGAAGACGCAGAACGCGCTGGCGGACAGCGTCGATGTCACACCACTCCAGGCGCGGATGCGCTTCGCGTTCATGCTGCCGTTCTTCGTGCTGGGTCCGCTCATGGGCAGCCTGGCCGACCGGTTGCCGCGGCGCGCGCTCATGATCCTGGCGGACCTGGCGCGCGTCGTGCTGATGTTCAACTTCGCGTGGCTGATCGCGCGTTTCGCGGGCTGGGGCAAGTGGGGGCCGTTCGTGCCGATGCTGTTCGTGGGCGTCTTCGCGGCCATGTTCTCGCCGGCCCGCTCGTCGATGCTGCCGACGCTGGTCGAATCCGATCAGCTCGTTCCAGCCAACGCGATGATCAACGGGCTGGGCATGATCGCCACGATGTTCTCGGCGGTCATCGGGGGCGTGTTGGCCGACTACTATCCGGCTGAGTGGGCCTTTCGGCTCGACGCGGTCACGTTCGCGGTTAGCGCTGCGCTCGTGTTCGGCATTCGGGCCCGCGGGCAAGCAGCCGCCGATGAGCCCCGGCGGCCGTGGCTGGCCGATCTGGCCGACGGGGTGCGCTACGTGCGCGGTCATCGACGTGTGGGGCAGTTGCTGGTGGTCGCGGTGGTGTTCTGGTTTGCGGCTGCGATCGTCGATAGCGTCGTTCCGGCGATCGTCAAGACCCAGTACGACGGTGAGTTCATCGCCATCGCGCTGTTTCGCGCCTGGCTCGGGATCGGGCTCATCGTCGGGGCCCTGGTTGTGATGGGCCTGGGCACCGCGCTGCGCGGGGAGATGGCGATCACGTGGGGCCTGCTGGGGGTTGGGGCGGGTCTGGCGGGACTGGTGCTGAGTGTTTTTCTGCCGCTGCCGGCCGGGGCCGCCCATGTGCTGGGCGCGGTGTCCGTCGTTCTGGCCGGGATCTTCGGGGCAGCCATCTCAGCCAGTTACAACGCGCTGCTGCAGCGGATCGTGCCCGATCGGTATCGCGGCCGCATCTTCGGCTTGCTGGACAACTGCACGATCGGCGGGCTGTTGATCGCGACCGGCTGGCTGGGCATCCCGAAGTGGCGGCACATCGATGCGTGGGTCGGCTACGTTCTGGTGGGCGTCTGTGCACTGGTCGTGGCCACGAGCCTCTGGACGCTGCGCGTCCGGCTTCGTACGGCGCTATTGCCGGCCAGCGTGACGTTCTGGTCCAACCTCAACGACTTCTTCATCCGCGTCTGGTATCGGATGAAGGTGATCGGTCCGTGTACCATTCCGCGGCAGGGGCCGGTGATCCTGACCGCCAATCACGTGTCGTCGCCCGATCCTTTGTACCTGTGGGCGGCCTGCCGCTACCGCATGTTGTCGTTCATGGTGGCGGCCGAGTTCACCAAGCACCCGATCGCGCGCTACTTCACGCAGCTCACCGACTGCATCCCCGTCCGTCGCGAAGAAAACGACATCGGCGCGACCAAGGCTGCGCTGCGGCATCTGAAGGACGGTAAGGTGCTCGGCATCTTCATCGAGGGGCGCATCCGCCGGCCGGATCAGCCGCCCGATCTGAAGGACGGCGTGGCCATGCTCGCCTTGCGCACGGGCGCGCCGGTGATTCCGGTACACATCAGCGGCGCGACGTACTTCGACGGGCTGGTCGATTCGTTCAAACACCGGCACGGGCCCGTATTGCGCTTCGGTCCTCCGGTGGATCTCAGCGAGTTCGCGGGCGATGCAGCTTCGCGCGAGGCGCTCCGCGTCGCGACCGAGAAGATCTACGCCGCGATTCAATCGCTGGCGCCCGCGACTTCAGGGCCGTCGGCCGGCGGTGTATAATCTACCGGAGTCAGGTACGGGAGCAGGTCATGCCGATTCACGACTGGAGTCGCGTCGATCCGGGTTTGTTTCATCACTTTCACCAGGCTTGGGCGATCGAAATAGCCAAAGCCTTGAACGCAGGACTGCTCCCTGCCGGCTACTTCGCTCTGGCCGAGCTGACCGTCAGCGGGCCGATCCCCGACGTAGTAAGCCTCCAGCAGCGGCCCGACCTGGGTGGCTCGCCAAACCGCAACGGCGGCGTGGCCGTGGCCGATGCGCCCCCACGTGCCCGCATCGTGACCTCTGCGGAAGATGATCCGTATGTCCGCCGGGCCAACCGCATCGCCATCAAGCACCGGCTCGGGCGCGTGGTGGCGGTGATCGAGATCGTCTCGCCGGGAAACAAGAGCAGTGCGTTCGCGCTGCGATCGTTGGTCGAGAAGGCCGCCGCGC
>Ga0187892_10008668_pt1 | contig 13792 bp, 10 predicted proteins | sample MA1701073metaG_FD_139345 | JGI IMG/M metagenome (GOLD analysis project Ga0187892, IMG submission 139345) | Bio-ooze microbial communities from a basaltic lava cave in the Kipuka Kanohina Cave System on the Island of Hawaii, USA - MA170107-3 metaG ...
CAGCCCCCCGTGTGCTGGAGCAGCTGGCGCACCGTGATGCGGTCGATCCGCCGGTCCCCCTTCTCGCCCGCCGCGAGGCCGAGAAGCGCGAATGCCGGCGCGTCCAGATCGAGCCTCCCCTGCTGCGCGAGCGCCATCGCCGCGACGGCCGTGAACGGCTTGGAGATGCTCGCGATGCGGAAGAGCGCGTCGGGCGCGACGGCGACCTTTCCGTCGACGTCCGCCCAGCCGTAGCCCTTCGCATAGACGAGACGGCCGTCCCTGACGACCGCGAGCGCGCCGCCCGGCACGTCGCGCGCGCGCATGAACGACGTCATCGCCTCGTCGAAGCTCTTGAGCGCCGGGTCCTGCGGCGCCAGGAGCGCGTCGGAGTAGAGGCTGACGCGCGTTCTCCGTTCGATCGTTAGCCGTTCCACCGCTCGAACGGTCCAACGGCGAACGGTAAACGGTGTAACGGCCTCCAGGAGGAGGGCGGCGATCAGGATCATCCCCTACATCTTACGACTGGAGCGTCAGCAGGCTGTTGAAAAGGGGGCAGCCTGCTGGTCGCACGTTTCACGTATCACGCTTCCTGTCGTCGCCCGTTCTCCGTCGTCTGTCGTCACCCCGTCTTACGTGCGCTTGCGGCTCGCGGGACGGTGGACGGCCGACGATCGACGACACGAAACGCGCGACTTGACACGTGAAACTGCCATTCTCCCCCCTCAGCCCCGCGTGGTACTCTCAAGACTGACTCTCCGAGAAAGAGTCCGTTCCGCTCGGTCGAGTCATCCGCCGAAGCCCGCAAGTGCTTGCGCCTCAGCAGCACGGCGAAGGCGGATCTCCCCGCCGAAGGTTGTTGAAATGAGCCCTGACGCTCCTGTTGCCGCCGCCCCGTCCCTCCCCTCTTCACCCCGCCGGGCGTTGCTGGAAGCGGGCCTCGTGGCGGCGCTGGCGTGGGTGCTGATTCTGCTCTGCCTTCCGTGGTTCAACCTCCGTCGAATTGACGTCCGTGGCCTGTCGCACACCCTCAATGATCAGGTCACGTACATCTCATGCGCAAGAAACCTCGTGGACACCGGCAGGTTGAGCTGCAACTTCATATGCGTCTCCACCGTCGGACAGGATGCATCGAAGGACTACTTCCACATGCCGGGCCACTACCTTGCCCTGGCCGCGGCGTACGCGCTCTTCGGGTTCGGAGCCTTCCAGTCCATGCTCCCGAGCCTCATCGGATACTCTCTTGCCTCGGCGGGGGTCTTCCTGACCGGACTGAAGCTGTACGACCGGAGGACGGCCTTTGCGGGGGCGGCCCTCTTCATGCTCTTCCCGGCCAATCTCCTCTTTGCCCCGACCGCGATGGCGGAGATGGCCTTCCTGGCGTCCGGCATCCTGGCCTTCTGTGCGTACGTCCACCTCCCGCCCCGACTGCGCGTCCCCGGGGGCGCGGCTCTCCTGCTCCTCCCCTTCCTCTTCCGCGAGACCGGCTCGCTGTGGGTCATCCCCATGGCGTTTCTGCTGCTTGGGGCCGTGCCGGGCGCCCAGCCCTTCGAGCGCCGGTCCGCGATCCGAGCGCTGATGCTCTGCGTTGCCTCGGTCGTCCTGACCCTGGGAGTTTATGCATCGAAGTGGATCGGCGGCCGGCCCTCGCTGTTCAAGCAGACCGTCTTCGGCATCCGCTATCCGGACCTCTTCACCGACGCGACCGTTCTCGAGCGCCTTGCATCAGGTGCCGGCGCATGGACTGTGGCGCTGGCGAGCAACACTTCACGGAATCTGAATGACCTCGTCCAGCTCCTCCAGGCCCCGCGGATGGAAGCCGTCTGTCTCTTCCTCCTGATGGCGGCCGTCCCGACCCTGCTGGTCCTGGGGTGGAGACGGCGGGATCCCATCGCCTTCTCGTCCGGGCTGATGGGGTTGACGCTCCTGATCCTGCTGTTCAGCCTCTATGCCGTGTCGTACTTCAACGGTCTGCGCCACCTCCTCCTGCTGACGCCGCTGGCCGCCCTCATCTTCGGCCGCCGGCTCGCGGAGTTCCTTGCTGCATCACCCCGCCCCAGGATTCTCGCCGCGCTCGGGATCGGAGCAGCCCTCACGTCGCTGCTCGTCGTCTTCGCCGTCATGCGGGAAGGCCCGGGCCGCGCCTCCCAGAACGAGACGGAGAGGGTTTTCATGGAGAGCGCCGCTCCGGACCGGTCCCGGATGCTCCTCAGCCCGTTCACCGTGGGCCTCCAGTACGCCTTCGATCACCATCCCATGAAGTGGGGGCACCTGCCGGCCAACGCGGCCACCCTCGATCGGGTGCTGAAGAAATACGATGTTGGAACTTTGCTGATTCCTCCGAACTCGACGACGCTGACTCCGGCGGACCTCGAACGAGCGGGCTTCCGGCTGGATTCCGAACCCTCGTTCCGGGGGGAGCGGGTGGGGGTCTACAAGAGGGCGAACTCTCCGTGACTACGCGAACCCCGCCCGCCGCAGGAAGTCCTTCGTGATGCGCCCGTCCTTCCGCGCGTAGCGCGCCAGCACGTCGACCTCGAGGTTCACGCGCGTTCCGCGCCGCGCCGCACCGAGCGTCGTGCGCGCGAGCGTGTACGGGATGAGCGCCACGCTGAAGCGGTCCGACTCGACGTCGACCACCGTCAGGCTCACGCCGTCCACCGCGATCGACCCCTTGGGCGCCACGAACCGCGCCAGGTCGGCCGGCATCGCGACGCGGAGCGCCACCGCCTTCCTCGAGCGCTCCACCGCCGCGACCTCGCCGACCGCATCGACGTGCCCCATCACGAAGTGTCCGCCCAGCCGGTCCCCCGCCCGCAGCGACCGTTCGACGTTCACGCGGCCGCCCGCCTTCAGCCCGCCGAGCGTCGTGCGCGAGAGCGTCTCCGGCACGACGTCGAAGCCGCCGCCGTTCCACGTCAGGCAGACGCCGCTCACGGCGACGCTCTCGCCCGCCTCCGCGTCGAACGGAAGATCGACGTCAAGCCGCGCGCCCGCCTTCGAACGACGCAGGGAGCGCACGCGGGCCAGCTCGACGATGCCGGTGAACATGCGACCGATTGTATCAGGCGGCTCGCGGCTTCGGCTTCCCCCACGGCAGACGCGCCGAAACGGCCGCCGTCGCCTTCGGCCACACCACGCTCGCCCCCCACGCCACGAACCACAGCCCCACCACCACCGCCCCGTACTGCGCCCAGCTCAGCTTCTCCCCCCACCACCCCCAGCACGAGAACTTCACGACCGGCGTGTTGACGTACAGCAGCCAGATGTGCACCACGTACGCCGTCAGCGCGTTCGTGCCGACCGTCTCGAGCCACGAAAACGGCGGCCAGTTCAGCGCCGCGCGGTGGCGCACCGCGTCGCGCTCGATCCAGAGCAGCGCCAGCGCCAGCCCGCCCGTCAGCATCAGCCGCTCCCCCATGTTCGTCAGCAGCCACGGCGACGTCGCGAACCGGAACACCGCCCCGAGCCCGACGACCGCGACGAGCGACCCCCCGAACGCGCGGATTCCCATCGACGCCAGCGCACCGCAGAACGCCCCGAGAAAGACGTACGCCGCCCAAGGCGTCGGAGCGAAGTCGCTGCTCCCCGCCGCGATCCCCCACTTCGCGTCCGGGACGTGCGGCGACACGACGAAAAGCGCTACCGCCATCGTCAGGCTCACGCCCGCGACGACCCTCGGACGCGACGCGAACGCCACCATCACCGGCCACGACGCCAGCAGCGACAGCGCGATCGTCGTCAGGATGTCGAGCTTCCACCAGTCCTGCGCGCCCCGCGTCACCCACTTGAGGACGAGCGCGACGACGAGCACCTCCGCGATCCGCTGCAGCGACCGCACCGCGCGCCGCTTCCGCGCCGCCGGATCGCCCGACGCGCGCACCATCGTGAGCGCCACCGCGAACCCCGCCGCGAAGATGAACGACGGCGCGACGAGCCCCGACAGCCACCCGAGCGTGCTCTTGTCCGACCCCGGCCGCAGCAGGCACGCCGCGTGCCACTGGATCATGTTGACGACCGCGAGTCCCCGCAGCCAGTCGATGCAGCGCACGCGCGTCGACGCCTGCGTCACCTCCGCCATCGCCGCATTATACGCTGAGTACATTTGGCGACGCCTCACACAGAGTTCGCTGAGACCGCGGAGCAATGGCCAGTGACGCCATGCGCCTGACAGTTGGGATTTGGGATTTCCATTCACGGCCCCGCAATTCCGACGGAAAGCGCCAGGTTCGGCCCGCGCCCGACCGTGAACACCGAATGCCACACCCGCCGCGGCATCACGATCGCGTCCCCCGGCCGGAGCAGGAAAAGCCACCCCTCCGCTGCCAGCCGCCGCGTGGTCGCCGGAGTGTCCGCCGGACGACCCCGCGCCGGCAGCGCCAGCCACGCCGTCCGCCCCGCGAACTGCGCGAACACGACCGCCGCCTGCCCCGGCACGTCGTCGTGATGGAACAGCGCGCCTCCGTCCGGCGCGTTCGCGTAGACGATCGGCTGGATGAAGCGCCCCCGCACCGGCCACCTGCGCCGCGTCACCCGCCGGCATTCCGGGAAGAGCCCCTCCGCCAGACGCACCGACGCCCGCGCCTGCGCCGGATCGTCCACGAAGTCGTCCACGATCTCCGTGCCGTACGAGAACCGCAGCCGCAGCGACGCGTCGCCCGGATGCGCCGACAGCCAGTTCACCTTCACGTAGAGCCCGCCCGGCTTGACGTGCAGCTTGTGCATCTCCCGCCGGTCCGTCGCGTTGACAGAGACGCCCGCCCACCGGAACCCGCGCGGCGCAGCCGCGATCCGCGGCAGGTCCTCCCCCGCGCGCAGGCGCTCCACGATGCGCATCGATGCGCCCGCACGCACCGCCCCCCGCACGACCACCGGTTCGCCCCGCTCCAGCGACGTCTCGCGGGATGCCGCCGCGACCCACCCGTGATCGACGCCGCGCCTCCGCAGCCGCACGCGCATTACGTCGCCGGCAGCAGCCGCCCCGTCACGATCGTCACGTCGTCCGTGCGCCGCGCCCCCCCCGCATGCTCGCGCAGCGCCGACAGCAGCACCGACGTGAAGTCGGCCGACGGCAGCTCGTAGTTCGCCGCCGCCAGCGCCACCCACCGCTCCATGCCGAACGCCTCGCCGCCGGAGTTCCGCATCTCCGGCGCGCCGCGCGTGAACATCACGAACCGGTCGCCCGGCTCCAGCACCGCGCCGTCCTGCGCGAAGATCGAGGTCGGCGACATCCCGAGCGCCGGCGCCTCCGGCCGCATCGCGAAGCACTCGCGCGTCCGCTCGCGCACGACCAGCAGCGGCACGTGCCCCGCCGAGGCGATCACGAGCGTCCTCCGGCGCACGATGATCTTCACGTACTGCGCCGTCACCGGCGTCCCGGGGTGGATGTCCTCCAGCATCAGGTCGTTCACGCGCCCGAGGATCCTGACCGGGTCGTCCTCCTCGCGCGACACCTGCTTGAGCAGCGCCCGCACGTGCACCATCAGCATCGCGGAGGCCACGCCCTCCGGCCCCGCGTCCGCGACCATCATCCCGAGCGCGTCGTGCCCGTGCATCACGAAGCCGTAGTAGTCCCCCGCCACGTCCGCCGCCGGGTCGAACGTCGCGTCGAAATCGTACCCGTCCACCCGCGGCAGCTTCTTCGGCAGGAGCCACGACTGGATCTCCCGCGCCCCCGTCAGCTGCCCCTGCAGCCGCATCATGCGCGTGTCCGAGATCCGCCGCCGCTTCGTTTCCCGCTCCACTACGGGCCCCAGATCGTCTGCTTCGACGAGGTGAAGTACTGGGGGTCCGCGTGCCCCGCGTCGCCGGTCATCACCCCCGAGCGCCCGCGCAGGTGCTCCAGCACCTCCGCCATCACCTTCGACTTGAACTTCTCCGACAGCCGCTCCAGCGCGTACAGCGTCCCCGCCACCGCGCTCTGCAGCCGCGACACGCGCTCGTTCAGCGTCGCCGTCTCCCCCGCGTGCCGCTCCGACGTCTCCTTGACGCGCATCGCCATCTGCTCGATGAGCTTGCGGATCAGCTTCGGGTCACGCTGCATCACGTCCGCGAGCGTCGCGTCGTCCAGGCCGTTGAAGACGAGCACGTCGCACTTCAGCGCCGCGCGGACGGTCGCCACGCGCGTGGTGCCGAGGATGGCGGCGATCTCCCCGAACCACTCCCCGGCCTTGATCGTGCCGACGACCTTCCCCTTGATCTCCGCAAGCGCCTGCCCCTTGGTCAGGAAGAAGAGCTGGCTGTTCGGCGTCGTCCCCTCCAGGATGATGACCGCGTCCTTCTCGTACGTCTTGACCTGCTTCTCGATCGGCATGGAACGGGACATTTTGCCCGTTCGGCCGCGGCAGGTCCACCAGTATACTGCACGGCGATGACCGACCCGGCCGCCCCGTTCACCCTCGGCCGCTTCCAGTGCGTCGACAGGCTCGGCGTCGGCGCCATGGGCGAGGTCTGGCGCGCGCGCGACGCCGACCTCGGCCGCTGGATCGCGCTCAAGATCCTCAAGAACACCGACGAGGAGGAGCTGGCCCGCTTCAAGCGCGAGGCCCAGGTCGCCGCGAGGCTCTCCCACCCGAACATCGCCGCCACGTACATGGTCGGCGAAGCGGACGGCCGCCACTACATCGCCATGCAGCTCATCGAGGGCCGCACGCTGCGCGCGATGAAGAAGCCCGACCCCCGCGACGCCGCCCGATGGGTCCGCGACGCCGCCCTCGCCGTCGACTACGCGCACCAGACCGGCATCGTCCACCGCGACCTGAAGCCGGAGAACATCATGGTGGAGCGCGGAACGGTCGAACGGTCGAACGGTGGAGCGGTCGAACGGGTTTTCGTCATGGACTTCGGCCTCGCCCGCTCCGTCCACGACAAGTCCACCCTCACCGCCACCGGCGTCATCCTCGGCACCCCCGCCTACATGCCGCCCGAGCAGGCCCGCGGCGACGCCGCCGCGATCGACGCGCGCAGCGACGTATACGGCCTCGGCGCGACGCTCTACGACCTCCTGGCCGGCCGCCCGCCCTTCCAGGGTCCCACCGTCTACGACCTCGTCATGAAGGTCATCAACGACGAGCCGCCGCCGCCCCGCGGCGTCGAGCGCGAACTCGAGACGATCCTGCTCAAGTGCCTCGAGAAGGACCCGCGCCAGCGCTACCCGTCCGCGCGCGCCCTCGCGGACGACCTCACGCGCTGGCTCGACGGGGAGCCGATCGCCGCGCACGCGCCGTCGCTCTTCTACCGCCTGCGCAAGCGCGTCGCCAAGCGCCGCGGGATCTACGCCGCCGTCGCCCTCGCCGTCCTCGCCGTCCTCGCCGTCCTCGCCCCGCTCCTCTGGCGCGCGAGCGCCGGCCGCGCGCGCGCCGAGGACGAGCTGCGCCTCTGGGAGCGGATCTCCGGGGTCATGGCCGACGCCGAGGTCTACGCCAGCAAGGGCCACGTCAAGCGCGCCCTCGCGCGCCTCGACGAGGGCATCGCGGCCTGCGAGGCGCAGCTGCGCCGCCGCGAATTCGCCACCGCGCACTACTTCGTCGGCCGCCTCCAGCGCCTCCGCCACCGCCCGGCGGAGGCGCAGCGCGCGCTCGACCGGGCTCTCGAGCTCGACCCGGCGCTCGGCGAGGCCAGCCTCGAGCGCGGCCTGCTGGCCGTCGACCAGTACAACCAGACACTCGAGCAGATGCGGTGGGGCGGGCGCGGCGCCGCGGCGATCGAGGAGCTGGAGCGCGCCTACCCGGAGCTCCGCCGCCTGAAGGAGCGCGCGATCGCCGACCTGGCCGTCCCTTTCGGCCACAGCTCATACTTCAAGCAGGTCGACCGCCGCTACGGCCGCGCCGTGCTGACGCTGCTGCGCGGGGACGAGCCGCGCGCGAAGCGGGAGCTGGAGGCCGTCGTGGCCGACGAGCCGCTCCACTGGCAGGCCCTGGTCACGCTCGCCTGGATCGCGCAGCGCGCCGGCGACCACGACGAGGCGATCCGGCACGCCTCCGAGGCCGTCCGCAACCACGGCGGCATTGCGGCGGCGCGGCTGACGCGCATGATCTCGCTGCTCGCCAAGGCCGACAACCAGCCGCGGGCCCCGGACGCGGCCCGGTGGCGACGGGAGGCGCTCGACGACATGAACGCCCTCGTCGAGGCTTGGCCGCCCCAGGCGCGGATCTTCCTCTACCGCGGCATCGCCCACATGTTCGCCGGCGGGCTCGACGCCGCCCTCGGCGACCTCGATCGCGCCCTGCAGCTGCATCCGGAGAACGCCCTGGCGCTCGCCACCCGCGGCGACGTCCGCTTCAAGAAAGGAGACCCCGACGGCGCGCTGCGCGACTTCGACGCCGCGCTCCGGCTCGACCCGTCCCTCCCCAAGGCGCTCGTCGAGCGCTCCGCCCTCCACGCCGCCCGCGGCGACGCCGCGGCCGCGATGCGCGACGCCGACGAGGTGATCCGCCGCTGCGCGGGCTTCGCGCACGCGCACTACACGCGCGGCAGGCGCTGGCAGGAGCGCGGCGAGCCGGAGCGCGCCGCCGCCGACTACGGCCGCTGCCTGGAGCTCGACCCCCGCCACGTCGGCGCGTGGATCGACCGCGGCAACATGCGCCAGCGGCTCGGCGACCTCGACGGCGCCATCGCCGACCGCACCGAGGCGATCCGGCTCGACCCCTACGCGGCCGACGCATACAGCAACCGGGCCGCCAGCCGCCTGCGCAGGGGCGACGCGGGAGGCGCCCGCCGGGACGCCGAGGAGGCGATGCGGCTCGACCCGGCGCTGACGCACGCCCGGCTCGTCCGCGCGGAGGTGCGGCTCCAGACGGGCGACCTCGACGGCGCGCTCGACGACGTCGCGTCGGCGCTGCGCGGAGGGCCGACGCCCGAGGCGCACTTGACGCACGCTCGCGTGCTCGCGCGCCGGGGCGACAGGCGCGGGGCGCTCGACGCGTACGACCGCGCCGTCGATCTGGCGCCGCGCCTCGCCGACCTGCGTCTGGACCGGGGCGGAGCGCGGATCGACATGAACGATCTGGAGGGCGCGCTCGACGACTTCGAGGAGGCGGTCCGCCTCGCGCCGAACAACGCCCGGGCCCGCTACCAGCGCGGCGTCGCCAAGGGCCTCCGGGGCGATCATGCAGGCGCCCGCGCCGACTACGACGAGGCGATCCGCCTCGATCCGAGGCACGTCGAGGCGTACTGCAACCGCGCGAGCATCCGGCTCAGGGTGGACAAAGACGTCGACGGCGCCCTCGCGGACTGCGAGGCGGCACTCGCCCTCAACCCCCGCTACGCCGAGGCGTACGCCAACCGCGGGCTGGCGCATCTCGCCAGGGGCAACCGCGACGCGACCAAGGCGGACTTGCGCAAGGCGCTGCAGGTCGCGCCGCCGGACTGGCCGTACCGGGAAGCCGTGCGGAAGGCCCTGGCGGAACTGGACGGAGAATAGCCTTGACTGCCCGCCGCCCCTCCCTAGAATAGCCATTCCTCCCGACCGGTGGAGTATGCGCATCGACGTCGTGACGCTCTTTCCGGGCATGTTCGAGGGGGTGCTCAGCGAGAGCATCCTCAAGATCGCGCAGGAAAAGCGTCTCGTCGAGATCACCCTCGTCAACCTGCGGGACTTCTCGACAGACAAGCATCACAAGGTCGACGCGCCGCCGTACGGAGGCGGGCCGGGCATGGTGATCATGGCCGACCCGGTGTTCCGGGCCGTCGAGCACCTGCGCTCGAACGGCCGCGGGGACGCGAAAGTCGTCCTGCTCTCTCCAAGCGGAAAGAAGTTGAGTCAGCGCCTCGCGCGGCAGCTCGCCCGCGAGCCGGGGCTGATCCTCCTCTGCGGCCACTACGAGGGATTCGACGAGCGCGTCGTCGAGGGCCTCGGGCCGCTCGAGGTCTCGATCGGCGACTACGTGCTCACCGGCGGCGAGGTCCCCGCGATGGTGCTGATCGACTGCGTGGCGCGCCTGGTGCCCGGCGTTCTCGGGGCGGCGGAGTCGCTCGCGGAGGAGTCCTTCGCGGACGGCCGGCTCGAGTACCCGCACTACACGCGTCCCCGGGAATACCGCGGCACGGTTGTGCCGGACGTGCTGGTTTCCGGCCACCACGCCGAAATAGACAAATGGCGCCGCGCGCAGTCCGAACGGCGGACGCGCGAGCGGCGGCCCGACCTCGCGAAACGCAAGAAGAAGGAATGAGCCATGCGCACGATCGACAGCATCGAAAAGGAGTTCGCCAAGAAGTCCCCGCCCCGCTTCGACGTGGGGGACACGGTCGACGTGCACGTGCGCATCATCGAGGGGGACCGCGAGCGCGAGCAGATCTTCACCGGCATCGTGATCGCGAAGCGGCACGAGGGGCTCTCCGAGACGTTCACCGTCCGCCGCATCGTGCAGGGGGAGGGCGTCGAGCGCATCTTCCCCGTCCACTCGCCGCGCGTCGTCAAGGTCGACGTGAAGAAGAAGGGCCGGGTCCGCCGCGCGAAGCTGCACTACCTGCGCGATCGCGTCGGCCGCGCGCAGAAGGTCGAGGAGAGGATCGGCGCCGAGAGAGAGGCGCCCGCCCCTGCCCCGAAGGCCGAGGAGAAGAAGCCCGCGCCGCCCGCGGACGCCAAGGCGCCTGCCGACGCGAAGAAGGCGGAGCCCGCGAAGAAGTAGATTCGACTCGGGCCCTTCGGGCCCTCGCTCACTACCAGTAGCCCGGGCCCGCGACGGGATGTAAGATGGCGCCGATGTCGAGAGGGGGAGACGCCGTCCGGTCGGTCGACGACACCTCGTTCGAGGAGTCGCTGCGTCCCGGCTCGTTCGGCGACTTCGTCGGCCAGCGCAAGACGGTCACGAACCTGCAGGTCGCCATCAAGGCGGCCCGCAAGCGCAAGGAGGCGCTCGACCACGTCCTCTTCTCGGGCCTGCCCGGGCTCGGCAAGACGACGCTCGCCCGCATCGTCGCGCTGGAGATGAAGTCGAACTTCCACGTCACGAGCGGGCCGATCCTCAAGCGGCCGGGCGACCTCGCGGGGATGCTGACGAAGCTCGAGGAGGGGGACGTCCTCTTCATCGACGAGATCCACCGGATCCTGCCGGACGTCGAGGAGTACCTCTACACGGCGATGGAGGACTACTTCATCTCGATCAACGTGGACACGGGGCCCGCGGGGCGGACCATCAACCTGCCTCTCAAGAAGTTCACGCTGATCGGCGCGACGACGCGCGAAGGGCTGCTGTCGGACCCGTTCCGCGCGCGGTTCGGGATCCTGGAGAAGCTCGAGTGGTATCCCGTGGAGGATCTGATCCAGGTGCTGACGCGCTCCGCGAGGATCCTCGGCATGGAGATCGCCGCCGACGCGGCGAAGACACTCGGCGCGCGGGCGCGCGGGACGCCGCGCATCGCCAACCGGTTCCTGCGGCGCGTGCGCGACCTCGCGCAGGTGAGGGGGCACGCGAAGATCGAGACGGCGATCGCGGCCGAGGCGCTCAAGATGCTCGGCGTGGACGACGCGGGGCTCGACGAGCTCGATCGGCGGATCCTGCAGACGCTGATCAACCATGCGGGCGGGCCGCTCGGGCTGAAGACGATCTCCGTCAGCGTCGGCGAGCAGGAGGACACGATCGAGGAGGTCTACGAGCCCTACCTCATCCAGCAGAACTTCCTGCTGCGGACGTCGCGCGGCCGCAAGGCGACCGAGAAGGCGTACAAGCACCTCGGGATCGCCGCCGACGGCCCCTCCGCGCCCCAGCGGCAGCTGTTCTGATGGTGCGCCTCGGCGAATCGGTCGCTCTTCGGGAAGCGCTCGATGAGCCGGCGGCACGCGCGTTCCTGGCGCTCGGGCGTCGCCTCCCAGTCCTCAAGCCGCGAATCTGCAGATCTTCCGCCATTCGATCGTGGAACGTGCCCATGGCTTCCTCCGTGTGCAAAGCGAGGTGAATCAATCGACACGGAGCGAAAGATCAGCGGCTAAGGCTCACGAACCAGGAGAAGGCTGTGCCACGCGCGAACCGCTCACGCACGGCGATCCGCCGCGAAGCGGCTTCGTTCAAAGCGCCCTATGTTGCGAGACCCCGCCTCGACCCGCAACTTTGTGGTACTCCAAGACTGGACGTCGCGCAGTGCGTCGAGAAACCTGTCCCGTCATGGCGCTTCGGAGGCGTTGACGTCGGCGATTGTATGGGGGATCGGGCCTGACGTAGTAGTCAGCGACCGGTCGGCGCACGCGGCATCAACAGCCTGCCAGAAGCTCGCGTTCCTGCTGCGCGCGACGCCGGAAACCACCGCATGGTCCACAGTCATCCCATGCGAAGCTGAGACTGGAAGAGGGTTGCGGTGGCTTCTGGAACCAGAGCTCCTTAGACGTGGTGTCGACGGTCCACTGTTGCTCGCGAAGCGACGGATTGCCTGGCTGTAGCTCCGCCAAGTTCTCGTAGTCGGTCCTTTTCTTCCCCTTTTCCTTCACTGTTCTTCCGAGTAGCGCCTGCCCGCGCTTCAGTTGGTAGACCCTCATTCCGTAGAGGAGGCCCCTGTAGTCTTTGCTCAATGCGAACCGCCACCTGATGGTGGCCCCGTAATTCGGGACGTCACCTCGCCTGTCGGTCGTGATCTGGTGATTCCAACCAATCTTGAAGTAGTCGAACCAAGGCAAACTCCCGAGCTCCTGTACGTGCGCCCTTTGAGTCCCCAACTCAACGGCAGCTTTCCTGTCTGCAGCCGTCTCTTGGAGTCCGAGGGGATCTACCAGTTGGGTGGCCCTTGATCTCACATAAACGAAGCGCTGGGGAGCATCGAAGGCCATCGCCGGGTCGGCCTCCGCGAACCTCCCGAGGGCAGGTACGTACGCCCGCGCCCGGTAGTGCATGAGCCCGCCTTCGTCGCGCTCGCGGGAGGTGAAGCCGTACCGGTCCGCCACGCCCTGGGAGAACTGCAGGTCCACCCCCCACGCGTCCGCCTGCTGCTGGTTGACGATGCCTTGCGAGGCGTTGAGGGTCTGGCCGACGGACCCGAGCGCGTCCCCGGAGTACCAGAAGGTCGCGCCGCTCGACTCGATCCGCGCGACCTTCGAGTTGATGCCGAGCGAGTTCACATAGCGGCGCTTGTACGCGAACACCAGCGAACTCGCCATCGTCTCGTAGTCCGCCACCGTGTCCCGGACCTCCATCATGTACCACTCCGTCACGCCGCTCACCAGGTTCGCCTTGTTGATCCGGTCCCCGGCGCGCGAGCCGAACTTGTACATGAAGGCGCTCTCCGTCACGCCCGCGTTCGTCCGCGTGTAGGTCGACAGCTCGTTGCGATAGTTGTAGCCGTAGTTCTCGACGATCGCGCCGGTGGTCCGCGAAACCATGTTTCCATTATTGTCGAATGAGAACGACGAAACAACCGTCGCCGCTCCAACCGCGAACGCACGGATCTCGTTCAGCCACATCGTGTTCGGGTGCGCGAAGCTGCCGCCGTTCACGTCCATCAGCACTCGCACGTGCGTCCCGAAGATCGTCCCGAACTCGACGGTCACCTGGTGCGCCGGCGGAGAGACGGTGCTGAGCCAACCCGGGGTGGCGGAAGCGACCGCCCCCGCCAGCATCGTCGGCGCCGCGTCGATCCAGGACACGCCGTCCCCCACCTGCACCTTGAAGCGGCTCATCCCGGTCGCCGCGTTCGCGTCCCCGCGCGTCGGCATGTAGAAGATCAGCTTGCCGAAGGCGGTGAGCGAGGGAAGGGCGAGCCCCGCAAAGTGCTGCGTCACCGTGTCTTCGCTTCGCCACGCCTTCGGGGCGGAGGGGCTGTCGGTCGTGTCCCCGTCATTGAGCACGGCCGGGTTGCGGCCGGGCTTCGTCGAGTCGACGAAGACCGA
>Ga0187892_10008670_pt1 | contig 13788 bp, 15 predicted proteins | sample MA1701073metaG_FD_139345 | JGI IMG/M metagenome (GOLD analysis project Ga0187892, IMG submission 139345) | Bio-ooze microbial communities from a basaltic lava cave in the Kipuka Kanohina Cave System on the Island of Hawaii, USA - MA170107-3 metaG ...
AGGTCTTCACTACAGCCACTTTTCGCCAATTCGTTGCACCACCGGGTTTACAAATCAAATCGTTACCAATGCTAGTGACGCGAAAAATCCGGAAAAGGAGAACGAATCGGCTAAGTCGGGCTAACGATGGGAGGGATTGGACGCGATCGTGGTGATCGTTGTCGCGATGTCACGGCTTAGTGCCGCCACCATGCGACTCAACGCCGCCGCCAGTGCTTCGTAATTTCGCGCCCCGACCGGCTCACTAAAACTCGATTTCTCAATCGCGATCGCGTCTTTCCCGTTCTTGCCGACAATGCGCCACAGCGTCTCCAATGACGCCTGCCCACCCGGCTCCCCTAGAAACTTCGTAACTTCGACAATCACTTGATAGTCGAGCGAGAGCGGCCCCTGCCACGGAAAGACGACCACCTGATCAGTGGCGAGCAAGAGCGAGAGATTCTCCGCCAGGACGCGGGCAAAATTAGCCTCCAGCGGTTCGGCCCAGTTGTCGAACGGCGCACGGCTGAGTTCGTGACCGGTATTGCCGGTCACGATCTGCAGTCGATCCGTGTATTGAGGTAACTCCACGGGTCCGACGCCAACGGTGCCACTGCCGGTGAGAACGGTATTCGGTACCCGGTCAGACTGTGGCAGGGCGGTCAAGACATACAACCGCGTCCGTGGCGGGCTCAAGCTACACCCGTCAAGCACGGAAGCGGAGGAAGCCACGAGCAGAAGAGGGAAAAGGGTCAAAGGAAGGCTCCTCATTTCGCCCCCCCGTCGTTTCTGCCGAAGACCACGGCGTTGGGGTAACGCTCGAGATAATCCGCCAGGACACGCAGGGCACGCGCCGCCTCGGACAGTTCCTGCAGGGCTTTGACCATCTCGTAGCGCACAGGAGAGTTCGGCTCGACCGCTCCATTCACCGACACGAGCGTTTGTTGCGCCGACTTGGCCGCCTCCGTGAGACTGGTCAGTAGGGCTGGCGCCCGTTCATCAATGTTCCGAGTCAGCTTGCTGACGTTGCCCATGGTGGTGGTGAAACTGGACACCATGATGCCCATCTGCTTGTCCATTCCCCGCACGACTTCCTGAACGTCAGCGAGCGTGGTCTTGAGTGCCCGAATCGACTCCATCACCTCGGGCGCGTTCACCAGGTGGTCGATGCCTTGGAGCGTATTGCTAAGGCTCGTGATGATTTGTTCCAACGGTAATTCACTGATCTTGACCAGAGCCTTGCGCACCGTGTCCTCCACCTGTTCCAGCGTCGTTGGAATCGTCGGAATCTCAGGGAGGTTGGTCAACGGATCGATGGCGAGTTGCGCGGGTGGGGCATCGGGATGGAAAGCCAGCTGGATGAAACGCTGTCCGGTCACCATGCTCTCCGACTGCAACTGGGCACGGAGGCCTTTCTGTTCCACCAACGTTTTCATCGCGTGCCCTTTTTCCGGCAGCTTGCTCGCACCTGTCAGGCGGAAGTCATCCCGGTTGATCTCGACCACCACGGGCAGGCGCGTAGAAAAATCTTTGGCGTCGATGAAGACTCCGACGTCGGTGACTGTACCGATGCCCACTCCCTCGAAGGCTACCCGCCCACCCACGCGCAAGCCCTTGAGATCTCCTTCAAAGTACATCACGGCTGGAACGGTATCGGCGAAGAGCTTTCCCGAACCGAAGACCAACACCCCAGTCGTGATCAGTGCCGCCGCCCCAATGACGAAGCCGCCAATGACCGCCGGATTGGCTTGTTTGCTCATGTCTGCTCCTCTCCCCGGGTGAGAAACTGACGCACCCGGGGATCTGTCGATTCCGCCAGCAGCACCTTGGGATCTCCGTCAGCGATCATCGTCTTGCTCTCTGGATCTAAGTATACTGAATTGGTGCCGATGGCAAAGATGCTCGCCAGTTCGTGGGTTACCACCACTACGGTTGCCCCCAGACTATCACGCAACTCGACGATCAAATCATCGAGCAACTTAGAGCTGATGGGATCCAATCCCGCTGACGGTTCATCAAAAAAGAGAATCTCAGGATCGAGCGCCATTGCCCGCGCGAGACCGGCGCGTTTTTGCATGCCGCCGCTGATCTCCGAAGGATAGTAGTCTTCAAAGCCGGTTAAGCCGACCAGGGCAAGCTTCAGTGAGGCCAGTTCCCGAATCTGGCTCGGGTGAAGCTCCGTGTACTGTTCTAACGGCAGCGTTATGTTCTCGGCCAACGTCAACGAACTCCAGAGTGCCCCTTTTTGATAGAGGATACCAAAGCGCCGCATCATCCGTTCGCGCTCTTCCGGCTCTGCCGCCCAGAAGCTCTGCCCGCCAAAGAGCACTTCGCCTTTTGCCGGCGCTTTCAGCCCGATGAGGTGCTTGAGCAGCGTGCTCTTGCCGCAGCCACTGCCGCCCATGATGATGAAGATGTCGCCCCGCCGCACGGTGAAGGTGAGGTCGCGCTGGATGAGGAAACTGCCATACGCCATGGTGAGGTCACGCACCACGATATGGGCGTCGGCTTGCGGCTCTCGAGGCTGCTCCACTGTCACTGCTTTACACTCCTAACACTTGGTACAGGACCGTTAAGATCGCGTCGGAGACGATGATCCAGACGATCCCGGTGACCACTGCCGACGTTGCGGCTTCGCCCACTGCGGAAGCGCTGCGGCCACACTGCATGCCGCGGAGACAGCCGGCGAGTGCCACCAGCACGCCAAAGACCGCCGCCTTGATGAGTCCCAACAAGAAGGTACTGAGGTCTAAGGCTGCGCGGGTCTGGTTGTAATACTCCACGATGCCCAAATCCAACATGCTTACACCGATCAGGGCCCCTCCGAGGATGCCCATCAGATCGGCATAGAGACACAGCAGCGGCACCATGAGCATGAGCGCCAACATGCGGGGTAAGACTAAGAATTCCATCGGCGGCAGCCCGGTGGTGGTCAAGGCATCAATTTCTTCATTGACCATCATCGTGCCCAGTTGTGCGGCGAAGGCTGCCCCAGTCCGACCGGCTATGACGATGCCTGTCATCATCGCCCCCATCTCACGGGCCATGGCGATGCCGACCAGATTGGCGACATAGATCTGTGCGCCAAACTGCTCGAGTTGCACCGCGCCGACAAAGGCGAGAATGAGGCCCACAAGGAAACTAATCAGGGAGACGATGGGCAAGGCTTGGGCGCCACACTCTTGTACGATCAGCCAGAAGTCGGTCCGGCGAAAGCGCGCCCGGCCGCGTAGCAAGCGACCGAAGGCAATAGTGGCCTGGCCGAGAAAGGTGAGAAGGTCCTGGGCAGCGGCCAGGTTCGCCAGCGCCCTCTCCCCCAGGCGGACCAGAAAGGACTCCCGGACTCCCTCTCGGCGGGCGCCTTTGCGTTCGGACACGGCGGTGGCAAGATGCAGGAGACGCTGGATCCCCTGGGGCAGGTTAGCGAGGTCACAGGTGAGTTGGCGCTGGCTGCAAAAGGTCTGGCACTTGAGCAGAAACGGCAGCAGGGTGCTGTCCCAGGCTTGCAGCCCCTGGGTCTCGAAGGTGAGGCGTCGAACCTGGGGCGCGGTCTCCAACTGCTGCGCCACTCTGTCGATCGCAGGCAATTCCGCCTCCATCGTCCAATTGCCCATGAACCCCACGCACAAAGTGTCCACGGTTGGCTGCTGGAAATGCAACTCAGGGGGCAACGATGGTTGCAACGGCGGGCGCTCGCTCTGAATATTTGACGCCGTGGTCATGTTGGATGACATCAAATTTATTCCCCGCGGTCTTGCCGCGGGATCCTTAGCCATGGGGGTTTCCAAAGGGGAGAGGCGCAGCTCTCCCCTTTGGAAACCCCACGGGGTTATACCCCGTGGTGGCGAAATCAAATTGATTCACCTAAACAGGATCTTCGCAATTGAGATCCCTCATAGGTCAGGTACGGAGTATAAGATAGCGCGTGTTTGACAGCTAACAGATTCGGCCGTATCTTCCCTTTTGGAGAACAAGGGCTTTTGAAATTCTTATTCCCGGATGGATGGCGCTCGCGCCCGGCACCGCCGTGCCGATGCCGCTCTTCGCCGCGATCGTGCGCTCGCCCTTCACGGGCGCCGTGCTGATGGTCGAGATGACGGGCTCCTACGCGATCGTGCTGCTACGCATCGTCGCGAGCCTTTCGGCGCACGCCGTCGCCGCCGCGCTCGGGAGCCGGCCGATCTACGAGTCGCTCCTCGACCGCGAGTGCGCGCGACGATCGCGGGAGGAGATTCGATGAGCAGACTGCACTCGCTCGTTGCCAACTATCGAAAGCGCCGCTTCGCCTTCCTCTTCTTCAGCCTGCTCACGACCCTGGGTCTGCACCCGATCTTCGAGATCGTGCTGCCCGAGGCGGATCCGACGCCCTGGCTGTTCGGGTTGAGCCTCGTCGCCGCCGTCCTGAGCGTCGAGCTCGGGCGTCGCATGCGGTCGTTGGTCGTCCTGGCCGCCGGGTTCATCCTGTTACGGATCGCCCACCCGCTGCTCGGGACGCCGGTGCTGCTGTCGATCAGCCAGGTACTCTGGATGAGCGCGTTCGTGGTGGTGACGGTGCTCACCGTCGAGCACGCGTTCAAGCGAGGCCACGCGGTCTCCGAGCGCATCTTCGCCGCGCTCGATGCCTACCTGCTCGCGGGCTTCACGTTCGGAGCCGTCTACTGGCTCCTCGAGCGCGAGCTGCCGGGATCGTTCGGACCCGCCGTCACGGCGCTGAGTCCGCAGGAAGCGGTCTACCTGAGCTTTTTCACGCTCACCACGCTCGGGCTCGGCAGCGTCGTTCCCAGCAACGGTCCCGCGCAGGGAGTCATGATCTTCGAGGCCTTGGCCGGCCAGATGTATCTGACCGTGCTGGTCGCGCGGCTCGTGAGCCTGTACACGAGCGAAGACAGCTCGCGCTGACGCCGATGGCGCCGCCTCCTAGAGGAAGCCCGGTGGAGGTGGCGTCGCTGTTCATCGACGACCAGGATACGTGCGTGGTGCTCAGCTTCAACGGGCTTGCCGTGCTTGGGTCTTGATGACGGTGTGCCTGGGCGCCATGAGAGGCGCTTCATAGCGATTTCGGCATGCCGAAATCGCTATGAACGCGGCGTTAGGCCGTCAATCGACGCTCGGCAAGCAGCCGAAGCACGGTTTGAGGAGATAATTTCCGGGTTCGACGATTAAGCGTTGCGCGGCCTGATCGGTGTTGCCGCCGATCATACTTATTGGTAGCGTGACTAAGAAGATGCCGGTACCCAAGGCCGTAGCCCCTAACATCAATGGTCGGACAAACGCCGCATCGGCGAACATCTCGACCGCGGTTGGAGCCTGGGCGGTTGCTACGGATCGGTTTGGATCCTGCGTCTCGGCGGACGCGGTGGTTCCGTCGTAATCCGCCATTACCAGACGGGGCATCGATAGCGAGCTAAGCACTAACCCGTAGCTCAGTATGCAGACGATATTTTTTCGTACTGACCCTCTCATATTGCTTTCCCCTTTGGCTCTATTGCCGAGTGATTGTGAATCAGAGTAACGCTTGCGATAGGTCCTTAGCGGCGCACTCGCATTTTGCTTAATGTGCTTAATTATAGGCGCTATGTGCACCGGCATGTACCTAAGCGAAAACTGATGGCTTAACCGATGGTCGGAGTTCCGGTACGGGCGGTATTGAGCTTGGTTTTTGGCGCTTATGCGGCGATGAGTGAAGGCCTACCGGCGAGGGACCTTGACACCCGCTGGGCAAGAATGACCCATCCCACGGCGCCGCCAGCCCGTGCTATCGGGGGCGTTCAGGCGGGCTGTCTCGCGGGCGCCGAAGAACTACCGCTGGCTGGCGCGGGCTACCAGCGCATGCGCCCGAGCCGGCGGCGAGGGTTCGGTCATCCCGCGCTGTTGCGGGCGATTGAGACCTTAAGCCGCCGCGTGCATAAGGCGACCGATGGGGTTCTACTCATCGGTGATCTGAGCCAGGCGCGGGGAGGCCCGATGCCCTTCGGTCATCGCAGCCATCAAACCGGCATCGACGCGGACATATGGCTTTGGATGCCCGCCTTCGCACGGGACCGCGCCTTGACCACTCGCGGTCGGGAGACTCTGACGGCGCCTTCCTTTGTCCCCGTGCGATCCGATTTCCCCTGGCAAGTGCTCAAGTTGGCCGCGGAAATCGACGGCGTTGATCGCATCTTCGTGCACGCGGCGATTAAACGTCATCTCTGCCAATTGAGCATACGCATTCGCAGCCCTGAAGACTTTCTCTGGTTGCAAAAGATCCGGCCCTGGTGGGGCCATCATGATCATTTTCACCTGCGCTTGAAATGTCCCGCGGACAGTCCAAGTTGCGTTCCGCAAGCACCCGTGCCCGCGGGTGAGGGCTGCGACGCGACTCTGGCATGGTGGTTCACGGAGGAGGCGCGAAGGGACGCTGAAAAGCAAGAGACCCTGGCGCGCGAACGGGTGCGACTGCCCCGGGAATGCGAACAACTGATCCCCTAGCTGCGATGCCAGGACGGTCGATCCTGACCGATGGCATCGGGCGGACCTGATCGGCGCGGATCCCTTCCCGTTCGCTTTTAGCGCTTGACGGAATTTTTCGATTAGAGCTTTCTCTAGGGTTTCAATCCGTTTCAACAGTTCCGGAAGGCACTTTATGATGGCACAAGTCTTCAGCCACGCGCGGGTGGTTTTGTCTTGCGCGACGTGATGGGCATCGCAGGCGCGTGCATTCATTGGGAGCAGCCGCTTGGTCTGTGTGTGGTTTGCCGTCAGTATAAAAATGCCGTATCTTGCAACGCGCCGGATCACACCGGGGATGGATCGCCATCGTTTAGATTAAGCCTTTATAAATAATAGAGATGAGTGTGTTCTTCGCAGAATGCTTAGGCCCCTATCGTTGCTATGCCGGCGCCAAGCATGGGCGGAACAGCGGAGGCAAAGCGATTTGACCATGCTAACGAGAGGGCGATGAACGATCGGCCAGGCGCCAAGCGGCGCGCCACGGCGGACTTCCACGGCCGAGCCCCGCAAGCAGTGTTCAAGGCGAGCCAGCCGCTACGCCGTCGGCCCTCTGCGCTGCGCAGCCCGGTCACGTGGGGCGCGTTGGCGGTGCTCATCGGGATCAGCGTGTTCTTGTTTTCGGGGACGCGAAAGGTGCCGGTATCCGTCCTGCCCGAGGAAGCACCCACGCTCGCCCAAACCACCGGCGGGCAAGAAACGAAAAAGGGAAGCGGCCGGGCCGGTGATGGCGCGCGCGCCATCATCGCGGACATACGAGCAGGTGCCCGGAGCTACGATCTCGCAAAGGTTTACACGCAGGCCGGTCAATTTCTCGCGGACCAACGGCTGGCCGATGCCCATCTCTTGTATTTCTTCGCGGCGCGGACCGGTCACGCGGCATCGGCGTTCGTTTTGGCGGAGATGTTCGATCCCAACTACTTTACCAAGGACACGAGTCTGCTCGGCAGGCCCGACCCCGTGCAAGCCTTGAAGTGGTATAGGAATGCAGCCAATAACGGATATTCGCAGGCCGGAGAGCGCCTGAAGCAACTGAAACAGTGGGTGGTAAAGCGCGCCAGCACCGGCGACCCGGAGGCACGGCGTTTACTCTTGAGCCTGCGGTAGGCCGGCGCGGCCCGCAAAGGCGGCCCGGATCGGTCGACCGGACAACGCTTAGGGCCTTGCTTCCGCGGTCATGCTGCCCGGATTCGAAAAAATTGGGGAATTGAGATCATGTTGCGAACATTGACCGTCGGGGCAATCGCCTGCGTTTTCCAGTTTCCGGTCTTGGCCCAGGACAGCGCGGAGCGGCCGCTGCTAATGCCCGGCAAGCGGACCTTGTACCAGCGCGCACTGGCGAATCCAGGCAGCCGTCTCTACGCGAAACCCAGCATGGACGCCGCCGCGCAACCGGTGATCCCGTTCACGGTATTCTATGCCTATGAGCGCAAAGAACTGAACGATAGCCAATGGGTAAGGGTCGGTAGCGACAGTCATGGGAGCGTGCGCGGTTGGATCCAGGAGGAAAATCTAATCCCTTGGCATCAAGCGCTGACCGTGACCTTCAAAGCTTCCGAGGATATCGATCGCGTGCTGCTGTTCCGCGACCGAAAACCTCTAAAGCGCCTGGTTGAAAAGCAGGATCTCAAGACCTATGCCCGGCTCTACCAAGAGGCCGTGCTCGGCACCTTGTCGCCGGATTCGCCCGTGATCGCGATTCAGCCCGAAACGAATATCGATATCGAAGACGATTTTTACTTGGTTCCAATCAAGCGGCATGAGGACGCCTACCTCGGAACCGAACGGGCGCGCCTGCTGCAAGTGGCCTCCGTACCGTTGGAAAGCGCGGCGCCCGCGGCGGTGCCATTGCAGAACGCGCCGGGCGACAAGGCGCCGAGCTACCGCAGCGGGATCGTGTTCGTCATCGATTCCACCCAGTCGATGCGTCCCTACATCGAGCGCACCCGCGAGGTGGTGCGCAAGGTCTATGACACGATCGATGCCGCTGGATTGAGCCACCAGGTCAGTTTCGGGCTGACGAGCTATCGGGACGTTGTACGCGGCGCACCCGAAGGGCAATTCCTGGTCCGTAACTTCGTGAGTTTGAAGGAGGGTGGGGAACCGCAACGGTTTTTCAGCCAAGTACAGACACTCGATGCCGCGGCCACCTCCAATGCGGATTTCATCGAAGATGCTTTCGCCGGCATCAAGAGCGCGATTGAAGCCAATCCCTGGGATGATTTCGATGCCCGGAACATCGTGTTGGTGACCGATGCCGGCGCGCGCGAGAACACTGACGCCTTTTCAAGCACGCACCTCGACGTGGACGAAATACGGCAACTGGCCCAGGATCGCGGCATCGCGATCTGGGTGTTGCACCTGCGCACGCCGAGGGGAGCGAAGAATCACCACAAGGCCGAGCGACAGTACAAGCGCCTGTCTGAATATCCCGGCATTGGCGATCTTTATTACGGAGTCGGCATGGGCAAGGTGGAAGACTTCGGGCGGGTACTCCAGACTCTCGCGGACCAGTTGGCGGAGCAGGTCGGCAAGGTGGCCAAGGGTGATGGGGCGCTCCCGCCCGAGCACGCGGGTGAGGGTCAAGAAGATCTGGTCGCGCTCAAGAAAAAGGTCGCGAAGCTCGGATACGCTTTGCAGATGCGTTACTTGCGCAAGGTGCACGGGGAGCGTCCACCGGCGGTGTTCGATGCCTGGCTGGTCGATCGTGATTTTAAAGACCCCAAGCGCTCCTCGATTGACGTGCGTGTGCTCATGAGCCGCGATCAGTTGAGCGATCTGCGCAACGGCTTGCAGCAGGCCTTGGATCTCGCCGAGGAGGGGGTTTTGTCGCCGCGCAATTTTATCAATGAGCTCAAGAGCATGGCGGCCCGCCTCAGCCGTGATCCGAAGACCGTCGGCGAAGGCGCCGGCCTGTCCCTGGCCGAGCTCGGTTATTTGAATGAATACGTCGAGGACCTGCCTTATGTCAGCGAAGTCACCGGCTTGTCGCTCGCGGATTGGGAAGAATGGCCCGCGGAGCGGCAGGTCGATTTTGTGAGCCGTCTAGAGAGCAAGATCAGTTATTATCAGGCCTTGCACGACCATACCGATCTTTGGGTGTCACTCGACGGCGGAGCGGTGAGCGGGGAATCCGTGTTCCCGGTCCTGCTCGATATGCTGCCCTAGATGAGCGCGATTTATCACCTCAAGGAGATCGTCAAGACACGGGCGACCAACGGCACCGGATTTCGGTTGGTCATTCCCTCTATCCGAATCGAAGACCGCGAAGCGATCGCGCTCGTCGGCTACAGCGGTTGCGGGAAGAGTACGCTCCTCGATGTGCTGGCGATGATCTTGCGGCCCGACGAGGCGGCCCGATTTACCTTCATCCCCCGGGGAGAGAACCCCATCGACGTCGCGGCGGCGTGGACCAAGCGCGACCAGAACCGGCTCGGCGATCTCAGGAAAAAGCACCTCGGGTATGTGTTGCAAACCGGAGGCTTGCTGCCTTATCTCACGGTGCGCGACAATATCAATCTCTCTCGCCGGCTGCTCCGCATGCCCGAGGACGGGAGCGTGGACCACTTAGCGAAGGTACTCGGGATCCAGCGCCACCTCGGCAAGTTACCCGGCCTGCTTTCGGCCGGGGAACGCCAGCGGGCAGCGTTCGCGCGCGCTCTCGCCCACCGGCCTTCCATCGTGATCGCGGACGAGCCGACGGCATCCCTTGATCCCATTACCGCGCGCAAGATCATGGGCGCCGTCATGGAGCTCGTGAAGGAAATCGGGGTAACGTTTATCGCCGCTAGCCACGATTGGGCCCAGATCTATAAGCACGACTTTCGCAGCCTGCACCAAGATTCCCGCGAACGCGACGGGGGACGGTGGATCGAATCGACCTTTAAGGATTGAGAGGTTGTGAATTAATCGTCGCGAGCAGCCCCGAGCGCCAGAAGCCGCGGAGCGAGCGACGAGACATATCAACTCGATAGGCGAGGAGCGAGCGAGCACGCGACGCAGCGATCGGGATGCGCAGTAGATTTATTCACAAGGTCTGAGGCGGCCGGATGTCTTCGTGGCGGAACATCGTTAGCCTCGCCTACAGTGATTATAGCCACGAGTGGCATATGTCCGCTTGTTTTATCTTGGGCTTGGCCGCGGTGCTCGCGCCTTTGATGGTGCTGTTCGGCGTCAAGTTCGGGATCATCACGAACATGATGACGAGCCTGTCCGAGGACCCTGGCAAACGCGAGATCCGCCCGCTCGGCAGCAGCCGGTACACGGCCGAATGGTTCGCGTCCGTGCGCGCGCGACCCGAGGTCGCTTTTGTCGTACCGCGTACGCGCACGCTGGCGGCTACCGTCGAGCTTCGTAGCCGCTCGGCGCCCTTCATTGTACCGGCGGAACTGATCCCTTCGGGGGAAGGCGATCCGCTGCTCGCATCGAGCCCTCAAAAACCGCGGGGTTTGCGCCACATTGTGCTTTCGGACGCGGCCGCGCGTAAGTTGAACGTGGCGCCGGGGGCCGGCATCGAAGCCAGTCTCGCGCGCCAATATGGCGGACAACGTGAAAGGGTCGAGTTCAAACTTGAAGTCGCGGGGATCGCGCGTCCCGCCGCCTTTTCGCGTCCCGCCGCCTTTACCAGCCTGGAGCTGCTCCTGGCCGCGGAGTCTTTTCGCGATGGCCGCGCCGTGCCCGAGTTTGGCTGGGCCGGGGGTCCGCCCGTGGGTGCCGAGCGCAGCTATCCCGCCTATCGTCTCTATGCGCGATCGGTCTATGAGGTCGCCGGCTTAGCGCAACTGCTGTCGGATCAGGGCCAAAAGGTCAAGACCAATGCGGATGAGATCGAGACCGTGCTCTCGGTGGATCGTAACCTCAGTATCGTGTTCTGGATCATCGCTATCGCGGGGATGCTCGGTTTTTCCCTCTCGCTTAGCGCCAGTCTCTGGGCCAATACCGACCGCAAACGCCGGGAGCTCAGCGTGCTGCGGCTGGTCGGTTTTGCGAGCGGGGGCATCATTCTCTTCCCCGCCTTTCAGTCACTGTTCACCGCCGTGCTTGGTTGGCTGGGCGCGGTCTTGGTCTATCTCGTGCTCGAGGCCGTGATCAATGCGTTGCTAGGCTCTCACCTGGAGGCCGGGCAATCGGTCTGCTTCCTCCTGCCTTTACATTTTGCGGCCGCGCTCGCCATGACACTGGTGGCGGCTCTGATCGCAGCCCTGCTCGGAGGACTACGCGCGGCGCGCATCGAGCCCTCCGACGGACTACGGGATATTTAAGAGATCGGCCGGCACCAGCCCGCAGGGATCAAAGACTAAATACGAACCGTGTGTCCTCCGCAAACAGATTAGAGTGTCGGTTATCGTGTCAAACGCTTTGCGTCAGCCTTGATCGAGGCGATCTTGAACATCGTCTCGAGCTGAGCTTCAAGACGCACGACGCGTTCGGTGAGCGACTCGATTTTCGCTTGTTGCTCCTTGACCACGCTGGCAAGCGAAACGACCTTGTCATTCATCTTGATAACTGTTGTGAGCGCGTCCCAAACTTTGTCCGCAACGCCCACTATCGTCCCTCCAGCTTCGCCAGGCGCTTGTTGGACGCCGTGACGAAGGCAAGGGCCCCATCGAGGGCCGCCTCCGCTTCCTTCGTGCTGACCTTCACCCGTTCTAGCAAAGCCTCTAGGTCTTTTTCTTCGGGTGCAGCGGCGTAGGCTGAGGCGCCCCGCCGCATGAGCTCCGAAAGACTGATCTCGAAGCGCTTTGCTTTCGCTACGAGTGTTTTCTTCTCCGCCGGAGGTATTTGCACCACGATGCGTTCAACTGCAGCCGGCATAGGTCATTCCTGTTGGACATGTACATACCATGTACAATACGTATCCCTTTGGCTCTTGTCAATCGTCTTACCCCACCGTGTTCCGTGGAGACTATCGTCGAGTTGTTCCGGCACTTCTCACCCTGGTCATATATCACCTCGTGGTCCCTAATTCGATTTCTCCTCTCTGTGGCCTCGACGGGCCCAGCGAGAGGAAAACTCATCCCTCTACCTTTGCGCGCTGTGGGGCCATTAGCGGTCTCGAACTGCGCCTGGCCGCGGACTCGTTTTCGCGATGGCCTGGTCGCCCGTTCCCGACGTTTCCATGGGCAGTTATACGCTGGTCAGGCAAAGCAGCTACCGGGGTTTGTACCGCTTCGCGTACAGCGCCCGGGGCCGACAATCACGCGAGCACACCGGAAACCACCAGCATCATCGCCACGTTCGACACCCTGAGCGGCATTCCTTACGAAGCTAGGGCGATAGCGTATCCCGCAAGCGCATGATTGAAAGCAGAGGGGTATTCACTTGACTGGACTGACCAAACAAGGTGTAATGGGTGGAGGGGGGTGGAAGAGTATCCCGGATCCTTTTCCCCAGCTTGAGGAGCGATTCGCGACCGAGGCAGCGTGCCGAGCGTACGTGGCGCTCCTGCCGCGGATGCACCGGGTGGCCTCGCTGCTCGAGCGGTGGCTTCTGGGCACACATCCAAGGAACTGTCTCGCGAGATCATCCGGACTACTACTCGACGAGTTCACGTTTCGACTCAACCGCCAGACATCCAAGCGCCGAGGAAAGCTCTTATTCAGGCTGGTGGAATAAACAGCATCTACCGGCCCCGCCACCTTCACGCAACTCGTCGCCAGGTCCGAACACAATCTGTAGGGTAAGTCCAGTCAAGTGAATACCTGTCTGAGAGCAATTCGCTCCGCGTTATAGCAGCATGTGGACTGCGCGAATAAACGCGGTAGGTTCGTATGTCAAACTTCCCGGGGAGGTAAACGTTTATGGCCCATTCTGCATACTTAAAACACGTACCGGTTGAGCACTATATGGCCCATTCTGCATACTTAAGAGAGGTACCGATTGAGCACCGCAGCGTTAATGAGCCGCTGCCATTGGAGAGACAGGCCCAGATCCTAAACTTGGCGCACCTATTGATCCGTGACACCAGCGACCGCATTGTCTTTTGGAATAGCGGTGCAGAAGAGCTCTACGGCTGGACCAGAGGCGATGCCTTAGGACAGGTATCACATGAGCTGTTTCAGACACAGTTCCCCGAGCCCCTGGCGAGCATAAGAGCGCAACTTTGGCGGGACAGTCAGTGGGAAGGCGAACTCCTGCATCGGCGGCATGACGGCGAGCAGATTGCCGTAGCCAGCCATTGGGTTTTGCACCGGAATAAGCAGGGCCTGCCGCGCGCCATCCTCGAGGTCAATAATGACATTACCGAGCTTAAACGCTCACAGCAGACGATTCAGCAGCTCAACACGGCTCTGGCGAACGCCATGCCGGGTATTTCCAAGC
>Ga0187892_10008671_pt1 | contig 13787 bp, 11 predicted proteins | sample MA1701073metaG_FD_139345 | JGI IMG/M metagenome (GOLD analysis project Ga0187892, IMG submission 139345) | Bio-ooze microbial communities from a basaltic lava cave in the Kipuka Kanohina Cave System on the Island of Hawaii, USA - MA170107-3 metaG ...
AGCCATCCGCGCCGGCCTGCTCGAAGTACTTCCGGGGCAGCACGATCCCGGACGCGGTGGCGGTGGTCCCGTAGAAGGTGATGAAGTCGGGCCACGCCTCCTTCAGATGAAAGCGGATGACGTGTCCATCGACGACCTCCACCTGGCGGACGCGGGCCTTGAGCTCACGCGCCCCCGCGCCCTGGTAGCGCTCGAAGCTCCACTTGACGTCGTCGGTGGTCAGCGGGTCGCCGTTGTGGAACTTGAGCCCGCGGCGCAACTTGAACTCGTAGACGAGCCCGTCCGCGCTCTCCGTCCACGACTCGGCCAGGCTCGGCGCCATCTTCTGCCCGGGCAGGGGGCGGAGCAGCGCGTCGTGGAGCGCGTAGAGCACGCCGAAGGGCGTGATCTGCGGAGGCGCGGTGGAGGGGTCGAACCAGCTCGGCGCGAGGGTGACGTGGAAGGAGACCGTCAGCTCGCCCGCCGGCGTCTGGGCGGTCGCGGGCGTCGAGGCGGCCAGGAGCAGCACGGCGGCGAGTAGGAGTGGACGCATCGGTCACCCTTCCTTCCAACCCTCAGGCGTAGACGAAGGCGCGCCGGGGGTTGTCGATCAATAGGGTCTGCACGGTCTTGTCGTCGGCGCCCTTCGCCCGGAGACGCGGGATGACGTTGACGAGGAGGTGGTGGTAGCCGAAGCCGCCCCACTTCGTGAGGCAGTGCTTGTAGGCGATGTCCTGCGACATCAGGATCTGGCCCAGGTGGCCGCGCTCGATCAGGAAGAGGATCTGGCGCATCCGCTCGCCGTCGTTGGGCATGTCGAAGGCGGGATTGTAGGGGTAGTAGGACGTCTCCAGGCCGAAGAGGTCGTACTCGAGCCGGACCCCGGTCGCGGCCAGCTCGAGCAGCACCGCCGGATCGGCGATGGTGCGCTCGACGTGGCACATGATGGTGCGGTCGAGATCGGCGCCTTCCTTCCGGATGAAGTCGACGATCGCGAGCGGCAGCCGCTCGTGTCGGCCCGGATGGATCATGAGCGCCGCCCCGGTCTCGCGCTGCGCGGCCACGGCGGCGCGCAGCACCTTCTTCTCGCTGTCGGCCCAGGGCCAGGTGGTGCCGATCTCGCCGATGAAGCCCGCGCGCACCCCGGTACCGTCCACGCCCTCGGTGAGATCGGTGACCAGCTCGCGCGCGATGTCGTCGGCGGTCCGGCGGTCCATGTCCGGTGGGTGCGCGGCGGCCACGTAGTAGCCGGAGCCCATGATGATGTTGAGGCCGGTGGCGCGGGCCACCCGGGCCAGCGCGAGCGGATCCCGCGCGAGGCCGCGGTTGGTCGGGTCCACGAAGGTCTGGCCGCCCGCGTGCTTGAAGAGCAGCGCCTCGTCGCGCGCGACCCGTTCGTCGAGGAGCTGGAGGTTGTCGAGATTGGAGCTGAAGTTGTGCCGGACCCACCCGAGATTGGCCAGGCTCACCGGCTGCCGGGCCAGGCCCCGCTCGCTGCCGTTGGCGGGTTCCCGGAACATCACCTCGAAGTCGATCAGCAGGTGCTCGTGGGGCAGCGTGATCCCCATCGCCTCGCCGGCGATGGGGCCGAGCACGGTCTGGGCCTGTCCCGAAAGGCCGGGGCCTGGCATGCCTTCCCCTAGACGTTCTGGTACACGCTGGTCTCGAACTTGCCGAGCAACTCGATCGCGGTGTCGTCGTAGAAGGGCAGGAGCTGTGAGGCGAAGACGCCGCACACCCGCTTGGTCCGATCGATCCAGAAGTAGGTATTGGCCAGCCCGCCCCAGGCCAGCGAATTGGCCGAGCGGCCGCCCGGCACCGCCTGGGTGTTGATCAGGAAGCTGAGCCCCCACTTCTTGCTCATGCCCGGGAAGAGCTCCACGTCGTTCGACAGCGGGGGTGCCGCGGTCTTGAGTGGGCCGATCTCGATGGCGCCGATGTGGTTCTGGGCCATGAGATCCACCGTGCTCTTCTGCAGCACCTGGGTGCCGTTGTGGGTGCCTCCGTTCATGATCATGCGGCAGAACGCGATGTAGTCGGGGGCGGTGCCGTAGAGGCCGCCGCCTCCCATGTAGAACTCGGGCTCCTCCGGGAGGCCGAACTCGATCGGGGCCAGGGCGCCGTCCGGGCCGCGCCCGTGCACCGCGGAGAGCCGGTCGCGCTGTGAAGGGGAGAGCTTGAACGACGTGTCCTTCATGCCGAGGGGCCCGAGCAGGTGGTTCTGGAGGTAGCGGTCGAGCCGCTCGCCGCTCACCGCCTCGACCATCTTGCCGACCCAGTCGATATTGATGCCGTAGTCCCACTTCTCTCCGGGATCGAAGAGGAGCGGGGTGCCGAGCGCCGCGTTCGTGCAGGTGGTGATGCCGGGAGTTCCGGTGGCCTGCTGGAACTGGGCGATGGCCGTGCTCCAGATCTCGTAGGAGAAGCCGGCGGTGTGGGTCAGGAGATGGCGGAGCGTGATCGGCCCTCTGGGCGCCCGCAGGCGCGGCTTGCCGGCGGCGTCGAAGCCCTCGAGCACGCGGGCCGAGCCCAGCTCGGACACCACCTCGGCGGCGGGCCGCTCCAGGGCGAGCTTGCCGCGCTCCACGAGCTGCATGGCCGCGGCCGCGGTGATCGCCTTGGTCATCGAGGCGATCCACACCACGGTATCGAGGGTCATCGGGGCCGGCTTGCCGATCTCACGCAGGCCGAAGGCGCCTTCGTAGAGAACGCCCTTGTCGGTGGCCGCGATCGCCACCACGCCCGGGATCTTCTTCGCGGCGACGGCCTGGCTGAGGGTCGAGTCGAGGGTCTTGAAGTCGGTCATGGTCACCCTCCTTGGGTTGCGGGCAGGCCCAGTTGCGAGTATCGCGAGCGCCCCCGACGCTACCGCCGGCGGCGCCCGAGATCAAGCGCTCAGGCCGGGGCGGGTACCGGCTCGACCGCGCCCGCGGCGCCACGACCTCCGCGCCCCCGCCCCCGGCCGCCGCGCCGGCGCCGGCGGCGGCGAGAGCGCTGCGGGGCGTCCGACGCCGGCGAGGCCTCGTTGCCGGGCGTCGCCTCGTCGGCCGCCGTGCTCAGGTCGATCTCGGCCGCCTCGACCTCGGCGTCCGCGAGGGGCGATTCGGCGGCCGGCGTGGCCGCGAAGCGTCCGCTGTCCGCCAGGGTGATCCGACCGGTCTGGCTCACCTGGAGCTGGCGGATGCGCCGCAGGCGCGTGATCAGTCGGGGCGAGCCCGGCGGCCGACTGAAGCCGCGCTCCTTGAGCGCGCGGGCCAGCGTGTCGATGAGCACCGCGCCATTGGGCGCGTGATCGGCCAGCTCGCGCACGACCTCTACCAGCTCGTCGTGGGGCGCGGTGTGCGCGTCGGCGTCGGGCTGGACGCGCGCCGGCTCGGGCGTGCGCGCGGGTGGGCTCGGGGCGCCGGCGCGCGACGGCATCGGCCCGCGCGCGCCATGGTCGTAACGACTCCGGCCGCCGCGGCCGCCCCGGCGCCGACCGCGTCCGCCGCGCCGGCCGCCCCGCCCCTCGCGGGGCGCCTGGGCCTCCGCCGCCGGCGGCTCCTCGGCGGTGGCGGCCAGACCGGTGAGGCCGCGGTAGGACAGCCGGCGGTACTCCACGCCGAGCACGGCGGCCACGTCACCCACCGCGTCGAAGGCGCGATCGTCGGAGATGATCTCGATCAGGTCGCCGGGCCGGCCGCCGCCGAGCCACACCCCGGCGCTCACCGCGATCCGCAGGTCGCTCCAGTCCCGCACGCCGGTGGATGGCGCGCTGTGGACGAGCTGGGCGCCGCGCCGGGCGAGCAGACGGGCGCTGTCGGCGCCGATGACCCGCCAGTTGCCCACCGCGATCAGGTCCACGCGGCGGTCGGCCCGGTCGATGGCGAGATGATCGAGCACCCGGCCGATGTGGTCGGCCCGGCTCGAGTTCTCCACGTCCACGAAGATGGCGCGCCGTCCGGTCGGCAGGGGCGGCGGCGGCGCGGCCGGCCGGACGCGGCCGGCGAAGACACGCTCGGGCGTGGCGGTACGCACCGCGAGGGCGGTCGTTTCGGGCGCCGCCGTCTCTTGCGGGGGCGGAGCCGCCCGGGTCTGGGCCGGTTTCTTCGTCGTCTTGACCGGTGTTCGAGATCGGCTGGGGGCGGGGCGCTTTTTCTTTGCCATGGCTGCTGAGCCTAGCACTTCCTCACGAGGCGTGGTCGGTCGAAATCCCGGCCGAGCGCCTACGCGAGCATCGGGCCCAGGACCGCGCCCTCGACCGCGTCCATCCGGATGCCGAGCAGGGTCGCCAGGGTCGGCGCGACGTCGCGGCTCTTGATCGCGCCCAGGGCCACGTCGCGGCGGATCCCCGCCCCGGCGGCCAGGAAGAAGGCCGAGTTCTCACCGTAGAGCGGCCGCTGGCCGTGGGTGCCCAGGTATTTCGGGGCGCCGTGCTCCTCGTCGCTCGCGGCCCCGTCACCGTAGGAATAACCGGGCGCGGCCTCGAACATCACGTCGGCCACCTGCGGATGGTCGGCGGGCGTGGGCAGGCCGAGGCTGCCGTACTCCGCCGCGGTCCACATGCCGCTCACCCCCTCCATGGCCGCGATCTCCCGGGCGAGCTGGTGCACCGCGGCGAGGTCGCCGTCGAGCCGGTAGAGGGCCCCCGCGCCGTGATTCATCACGAACCGCGCCTCGCGCTGCGCGGCCAGCTTTCGCAGCCGGACATTCGGCCGGATCTCCCGATGTGATGGCAGGAAGCCGTGGTCCGACACCACGAAGACGGTGGTCTGATCGAGGCCGGGGTCGGGGAGCGAGTCGAGGAAGCGGCCGATGAGGCCGTCCACGTACTCGAGCGCCCAGTAGGCCTCGGGCGATCGCGGGCCGTGGAGATGCTGCAAGCTGTCGACGCAGAGGAAGTGCAGGAGGAGCAGGGTCGGCTCGTGGCGGCGCGCCACGTGGGCCGCCACGCTCCCGACCATCTCATCCTTGAGAAAGCGCTTCGGCAGCAGCGCCCACTCCCCCTGCCGGTGCATCGGGTAGCCCAGCCCGGCCAGCTCCGCCCATACCGCCCGCGCGGTCTGGGTCTCGAACACGCGCTGGTCCTTGAAGAAGGGCAGGTTGAAGTCGAGGGTGGTCGCGTTGCGGGTGGCGGGCCAGTCGATCGCCGCGGTGCGCAGCCCCGCGCGGTGGGCGAGATCGTAGACCGTCGGCGCGCGCAGCAGCGCCGGCGCATCGTAGATGGGATCCCCGGTCAGATCCTCGGCGACTCGCGTGCCGCGGTTCAGGATGTGATTGGCCACCACGCCGTGGGTCCGCGGGCTGACCCCGGTCACCATGCTCACGTGGGTCGGCCACGTGGTGCTGGGGAAGACGGTCTCCATGCCCGACGCGATCGCGCCGCGCTCGGCGAGCCGCCGGAGGCGCGGGAGGCGCGCCTGCGGATCGGTCCAGTAGAACGCGGCAAAGCCGTCGATGCTGATGACGACGACGCGGTGCTTCACCGGCGGAGGCTAGGCCGATGCCGCGGCGGCGGTGGCCCGGGCGCGCGCGCGGTACTTCTCCAGGTTGCCGCCCGACTTGAGCTTGCCGGGCAGCGGATGCCCGACCACGCGCTCCGCGAGCTGGCCGGCCTCGATCATCGCGTCGAGATCGATGCCGGTGGTGACGCCCAGCTCCTGGCAGAGGAAGACGAGGTCCTCGGTGGTCACGTTGCCGGCCGCGCCCTTGTGGGCCGCGAACGGGCAGCCGCCGAGCCCGGCCACCGCGCTGTCGAAGCGGTCCACCCCGATCTCGAGCGCGGCGACCACGTTGGCGATGGCGAGCGCGCGCGTGTCGTGCAGGTGGAGCTTCACCGGGATCTCGGGCCAGCGCGCGCGCACCGCGCCCACCAGCCGCTTGATCTGGAGCGGATTCGCCCAGCCCATCGTGTCGGCCAGGCTGATATTGCCGAGGCGAGAGCCGCAGCTCACTGCCTGCTCCTCGACCTTCTCGACGACCTCGATCACCTGAGCGGGCGTCACGTCGCCCTCGTAGTTGCAGCCGAAGGCGGCCATCACGCCGACGTCGATCCAGTCCATGCCGAGGGCCTGGTAGCGCCGGGCCCAGCCGGGCAGCTCGGCGATCTTCTCGCTCACGCTGCGGTTGGTGTTCTTGCGCGTGAAGGTGTCGGTGGCCGCGACCCCGAACATCGGCCGGAGCGCGAGCGACTCCCGCAGGCGGGCGGCCCGCTCGAGCCCCGCCTCGTTGAGCCAGATCGCCTCGTAGGCGACCCCGGGCACGCGCTTGATGCCGGCCACCATCTGCTCGGCGTCGGCCATCTGGGGCACCCACTTCGGGCTCACGAACGAGGTGAACTCGATGGTGGAGACCCCGGTGTCGGAGAGCGCGTCCACCAGGGAGATCTTGGCCGCGAGGCCGATGTCGCCCTTCTCGAACTGGAAGCCCTCGCGCGGGCCCACTTCCTTGATCGTGACGTGGCTCGGCATGTCGCTCATTCGATGACTCTCCGTGACGCGAGGGCGTCGATCTCGTCGGTGTCGAGGCCCAGCTCCCGCAGCAGCTCGCGGGTGTGCTCGCCGAGGGTGGGCGCCGGGCGCTGGAGCCCCATGTCGAAGGCGGTGCTGCGCACCGGCAGCTTGGGCAGCTTGGCGATCCGGCCGTCCGGGAGCGGGGTGTCCACGAGCTGTCCGGACGCGAGCAGGTGCGCGTCGTCCAGGAGTTGATCCGGCCGTCTCAACGGCGCGAACGGCACGCGGGCCCGCTCGAGGCGCTCGGCCAGCTCCGGGCTCGGGTAGCGGAGCATCTCCTCCGCGATGCGGGCGGGCAGCCAGTCGCGCGCGGCCACGCGCTTGGCATTGTCGTCGAGCCGCTCGTCGGCGAGGAGATCCTTGAGCCCGAACTCGTCGCAGAAGCGCTCCCAGTGCCCATTGGACGTGATGCCGATGAAGATCTGCTCGCCGTCCGCCGCGCGGAAGAGCTGGTAGACCCCCCAGCCCATGCGCGTGGCCTGCCGGATCTCCGGCATCGGCACCGAGGGCTGGCCGGTGGCCGCGTGCTGGGCCAGCCACTGGCCGACCCAGAAGACGACGGTCTCGAAGAGACCCGAGGTGATCTTCTGCCCCCGGCCGGTCTCGGCGCGCTGGTGGAGCGCGGCCAGGACCGCGATCACCCCGTAGGCGGCGGCGCCCACGTCCACGATCGACGCGCCCGCGCGCAGGGGCTGGCCGCGGGGGCCGGTCATGAAGGCCAGCCCGGCCGACATCTGGGCCAGCTCGTCGAGGAAGGGCCGGGCCTCGGAGGGGCCGGGAAGGAAGCCCTTGAGAGCCAGGTAGATGAGACCCGGATGCACCCGCGCCAGCACGTCGTAGCCCAGGCCCAGGCTCTCGACCGCGCCGTGGGCGAAGTTGTCGATCACCACGTCCGAGCCCGCGACCAGGCGCAGGAAGAGCGCTCGGCCCTCCGCCGAACCCTTGAGATCGATGGCGATCGAGCGCTTGTTCCGGTTCAGGAAGTGGAAGTTGGCCGCGGTGCCGGCCGGCATGTTGCGCGACTGGTCGCCATCGCCCGGCCGCTCGACCTTGATGACGTCGGCTCCCAGGTCGGCGAGCAGCAGCCCGGCCGAGGGCCCCGCGATGATGTGCCCGAGCTCGAGAACGCGCACGCCCTCGAGCGGAAGCGCGGTGGTCATGACGCGGGCATTGTATCGCCCCGCGGCCGCCGACGCTGGTAAACTCGCGGCCAGACCGTGAGGAGCGATCATTTGGACGCCGGCTACTCGCCCGAGATCACACGACGCGCCTTCATGGCGGTCCTCGCGGGCGGCCTCCTCGGCGCGCCGCTCGCCGCTCGAGCGCAGCGGCCGGACCGGATCCGGCGCATCGGCATATTGCTCTTCAGTCAACAGGATCTGGCGATCATCACGCCATGCTTCGAGGAGTTGAAGGCGCTTGGCTACGTGGACGGCAAGACCGTCGCCATGGAGTATCGGGACGCGGAGGGACAGTATGAGCGGCTTCCCGCTCTGGCGGCGGAGCTGGTCCGCCTCGGCCCGGACCTGATCTTTTCGTTCGGCGGCGAGCAGGCCCCCATCCTCAAGAGAGCGACGGCGTCGATTCCGATCGTCGTAGTCGTGAGCAACGATCCGGTCGCGAGCGGGCTCGTGGCGAGCCTCGCGCGGCCAGGTGGGAATGTCACCGGTGTCACGTATGTCCACGACGCGCTGGCCGGAAAGTCGATCGAGCTGCTCAAGCACGCGGCCCCTTGGGTCTCGCGGGTTGCCATGTTGTGGAATCCAGATCATACGGATCCCGAGTACCGCGAAACGCAGCGCGCGGCGGGGGCGTTGCGAGTCCAGCTCCAGTCGCTCGAGGTGCGAGCGGTCGGTGATCTTGGAGGCGCGTTCCAGGCCGCAATCCGCGAGCGGGCGGAGGCCCTCATCGTCGCGGGATCGCGCCTCTTGAATCTGAATCGGCGGCAGATTGGAGACTTCGTGGCAAAGAGTCGACTCATCCTGGTCGGGACGCCGAGGTGGCTATTGGAGATCGGAAGCCTTCTGACCTACGGGCCCAATGCGGTCGAGTTGAACCGGCGCGCGGCCGCTTACGTCGACACGATCCTCAAGGGCGCCAAACCCGCTGACCTGCCGATGCTGCAGCCGACTACCTTCGACCTCGCGATCAACCTCAAGACCGCCAGGGCCCTCGGCCTGACGATCCCGTCATCGCTCCTGCAGCGAGCCGATCAGGTGATCGAATAGGGATGTTCTCGGGCCGGCAGGTTGCGCGGCGTGGGGCGCTCTGATACCGTCGGTCGCGCTGGCAGCGACACCACGTGCGAGGAGCGACGCGATGCCCAACGAAGCCCGGCGCTGGCTCTGGATCCTCCTGCTGACCGCGGCGAGCGTGTTCGTCACGCTCGGGATGGCGTGCGCCACCCCGTTCGCCGCGCTCGCGACACTGGCCGCGCTCCACATGAGTCGGCGCGACGGGCTCGCGCTCATCGGGATCGCCTGGCTCGCCGACCAGGCGGTCGGCTATGGACTGCTCGGGTATCCGCGCACCGCCAACAGCGTCGCCTGGGGTGTGATCCTGGGTGTGGGCGCGTTCGCGGCGCTGCTGGCTGCCCAGGCGCTGACCGAGCGCCTGCGTGCCCGCCGCGGGATCGTGGTGGGCGCCACGGCGTTCGCGGGCGCGTTCGTCGCGTACCAGGCGGTGCTCTTCGCCGCGACCACGGCGCTGGCGAGCGGGGCGGAGGCGTTCTCGCTGCCGATCGTCGGCTGGGTGCTTCGCGTGAACCTGTTCTCGCTCGCGGGCCTGCTGATCCTCTACCGGCTCGCGGCCTGGATCGGGCTGGTGACGCGGGACTCTCTCGGAGCGAGCGCGAGCGTTCCCGCGGCCTGACGCGGTGAGCGCCACCCGCGAGCGGTACCGGCCGGGCGGCTGGGTCCGTACCTTCCTCGACCGCCGCGCGGCGTAGCGCGATGGCGGTCTCCTCGGACGTCGCGGAGACGACGGACGCGCTGCTGGCCGCGCTCCTCGGCGCGCTCGACCGCGTGGAGTGGGCGCAGCGCCACCTCTTCCCGCCGCGCGCTCTCGAGCTGGCCGAGCACCTCGTCCCCCACGCCCCACGCCTGGCCGAGCCGCTGCGCGCGCTCGAGGCGGCCGCGTGGCCCGAGGACCTGCGCCTGTTGCGCGAGCGGCTCGGCCTGGTCACCCGCCAGGCCCTGGAGCTGATCGACGCCTTCGGGGTCGCGGCCCGGTCCGGCGAGCCCATCGAGCTGTACCGGGCCCTGCGCCGCTTCGCCCCGCTGCAGGAAGCGCTCTACCCGCTCGCGCCGGTGCTGGAGCCGGTGAGCCGCTGGTTTCTCGAGCCGGGCCGCCGCGGGGACGACGTGCTGGTCCGGCGACTGCGTGATGCCGCGCTCCGCGAGGACGGCGCGCGGGTCGGCGTGCTCCACGCGCGCAATGACCGGGGCAGCCGGGGCGGGCTCTCGCTCTACGTGCCGGAGACCTGGGACGGAGCGGCGCCGGCGCCCCTGGTCGTCGCGCTCCACGGCGGCAGCGGCCACGGCCGGGACTTCCTGTGGAGCTGGCTGCGGGAAGCACGCGGGCGCGGCGTGCTGCTGCTCTCGCCGACCGCGCTCGATCGCACCTGGTCCATCATGGGCGGCGAGGACGTGGACGCGCCCCGGCTCCAGGCGGCCGTTCTGGACGTGGCCGCGCGCTACCACGTGGACCGCTCGCGCGTGCTGCTCACCGGCATGTCGGACGGGGCCACCTACGCGCTCCTCTGCGGGCTCGCGGAGGGCACGCCTTTCACCCACCTGGCGCCGGCCTGCGGAGTGCTCCATCCCTTCCTGCTGGCCCGCGGCGGGATCGAGGGCGCGCGCGGGCGGCCGATCTACATGGTCCACGGGGCGCTCGACTGGATGTTCCCGGTGCAGACCGCGCGCATGGGACGGGACGCGCTGGAGACGGCGGGGGCGCGGGTCGTCTACCGCGAGATCGCCGACCTCTCGCACACCTATCCGCGGGACGAGAACCCGCGGATCCTCGACTGGCTCCTCGGCCCGGTCAGCTCGTAGGCGTCGGCGCCGCGAAGCGGTTGATCGGCAGCGGTGCGGCCACCGCGCCCCGGCACGCCGCGGCCACGTAGGGCGCCAGGCGCCCGGCCAGCGCCCAGGCCTCCGCGGCCCGCTCGCGCTGCCGGTCCGCCGCTTCCTGGGCGCGGGCGTAGATCTTGGCCTCGTCCACCGTGGTCACCCGGCCCTGCTCCACGACCACGCGGCCATCCACCAGGACCGTGTCCACGCTCGCCCCGGTCTCGGAGTAGACCAGCGCCTTGACCGGATCGGCGAGGGGACGGAGGAAGACCGAATCGGTCCGGAGCAGGACCAGATCCGCCTTGCGTCCCGGCGCGAGCGTGCCCAGGTCTCCGGGCTGGCCCATCACCCGCGCGGTGCCGGTAGTGGCCAGTCCCCAGACCGTATCGGCGTCCAGCCAGCGGGCGGTCTCGTGGGGAAAGCGCAGGGTGCTGATCACCGAAGCGATGCGGAGGGCCTCGAAGAGGTTCTGGTTGTCCGCGCAGGTCGAGCCGTCGGTGCCGAGCCCCACCGCCACGCCGCGGTCCAGCATCTCGCGCACCGGGGCGATGCCGACGCCCAGCCTCAGGTTGCTCCCCGGATTGTGGGCGACCGCGGCGCCCGCGTCGGCCAGCATCCGCAGATCGTCGTCGTCGAGCCAGACGGAATGCGCGCCCACGAAGCCGGGCCCGAGCACGCGGTGATCGGCCAGCCGGCCCACGATGCTCTTGCCCCAGCGCCGCCGGCTCTCGACCACCTGCACCTTGGATTCGGCCAGGTGGGTATGGAAGCCCACGCCGTACTCCCGCGCGAGGGCGGCGCAGCCGTCCAGCAGCTCGTCCGTGGCCTGGTTCGGGATGGTCGGCGCCACCGCGACGCGCACGCGCCCCTCCGCGCTGCCGTGCCAGCGCCGGATGGCCCGCTCGGTGAGATCGAGCAGCCCCTTGGTCGGCGACGGCCGGATGTCCTGGATGGTGCGCCGGAGGTCGGCGGGCAGGAGGTCGATGAGCCCCGGGACGGTCTGATAGAAGACGACGTCGGCCACCGCGGGCGCCAGCACCACGCGGACCCCGACGTCGGTATAGGCCTGGACCACCGCGGCGAAGGTCTCGTCGGTGATCGCGGGGATCGCGATGTAGAGGTCGTAGGCACCGGTGCAGCCGGTCTTGAGCATCTCGATGGCGCCGATGGCAGCCGAGAGGTACTCGTCGTCCGGCGTTCGAAATCCGGAGTTTGCGGGGGAGTAGGTCAGCAGATCCTCGAGCGTCCAGCTCCCGACCCGGCCCCGCGCCAGGTGACTGTGCGCGTGGGTATGGGCATTGCCCATTCCGGGCAGCACGATGCGGTCCGCGGCGTCGATGACCCGGGCGCCGGCCGCGGCCGTCAGGCCCGGGCCCAGGGCCACGATGCGGTCGGCCTCGATGAGGACATCCGCGCGGTGGAGCGCCGCCGGGGCGCCCGTCAGGACCTGACCGCCACGAATCAGCACCGCCATGGCCGCCTCCTCAGGCCGCGCCCGACTCCGACAGGGGCCGGGCGGCGGGATCGTTGAGATGGGTGACGCAGTTGAGCAGGCGGACCGGCCACCGCGCGCCCGGCGACCCCGCGCCCGGCGCTACCGGAGGCTCGATGATCGTGAGCGCGGTGTTCTCCCAGCGCTCGGGCACGTCCAGGCCGTCGGGCAGGACCAGGTGGCGCGCGGCCAGCGAGCGGCAGACGAGCCCGTGGGTGACCACCGCGAGATGTCCGCCGGACGCCGCGGCGCACTCCCGGACGAGCGCCCAGGCCCGGTCCACACGCGCGTGGAAGGCGTCCCAGGTCTCCCCGTTCGGGGGCGCGTAGTCGAGCGCGAACATGTCGAAGGAGAGGTCGGCGTACGGGGTGCCCCGGATATCGCCGAAATCGCGCTCCTGGAGCAGGGGATCGTGACGGATCGGGAGCCCGGTGACGCGCGCCAGGCGCAGGGCGGTCTGCGCGGCCCGGGCGTAGTCGCTCGAGAGGATGGCGCCGATCCCTTCGGGCTCGAGCCGCCGGGCCAGGCGCTCGGCCTGGGCGATGCCGCGCGGCGAGAGCGGGTTGTCGGGGAGCTGGACCGTGCGCGAGGCATTGCCGAGCGTCTCGCCGTGCCGGATCAGGAAGATCAGATCACGCTCTCGCTGCGCAGGGCCTGGATGTCCGCCGGGGTGTAGCCGAGGCCGGCCAGGATCTCGCCGGTGTGCTGGCCGAGCTTCGGCGCGGCCTGCCGCACCGCCACGTCGCTGGCCGAGAGGCGGATCGGGGTACGGATGTGGGGCACGGGGCCCATCTCGGCGTCCTCCGCGTGGACCACCATCTCGCGATGCTGCACCTGAGGGTCGGAGAAGAGCTGCTCGTAGTTGTAGACGGGCCCGCACGGCACGCCCGCGTCGTCGAGCACCTTGGTCCAGTGCGCGGTCGGCGCGGTCGCCAGCACCGCGGTGATCTCCTTTTCGAGGAGGAAGCGATTCTTCCTCCGTTCCGGCGAGCGCGCGAAGCGCGGGTCCTCGAGCCACTCGGGATGGCCGAGCGCGCGGGCGCAGCGCTGCCAGATGGACTGGCCGGCCGCGCCGATCATCATGTAGCCGTCCTTGGTCTCGAAGCGCTGGTACGGGGCGTTCTGGCGATGGCGCGAGCCCATGCGGACCGGCTCCACGTGGTCGGCGAGCCAGCCCGCGCTCGTCCACGAGGAGAAGCCGACCGCGGTCTCGAGCAGCGAGCACTCGACCTTCTGGCCCCGGCCGGTGCGCTGCCGCTCGTAGAGCGCGGCCAGCACGCCCTGGGCGCCCCACATGCCGGTGCCGAGATCGCAGATCGGCAGGCCCACCGAGGTGGGCGGGCCGTCCGGCTCGCCGGTGACGTGCATGATGCCGCCCATCCCCTGGGCGATGAGATCGAAGCCGCCCTTCTCGCGGTAGGGGCCGTCGGAGCCGAAGCCGGAGAGCTGGGCGTAAATCAACCGTGGGTTCAACTGGTTCAAAGTGTCCCAGCCGAGGCCGGCACGGCCCATCACGGTGGGCCGGTAGTTCTCCACCAGCACGTCCATGGCCGGGATCAGCTTGAGGAAGATCTCGCGGCCGCGCGCCCCCTTGTAGTCGAGCGTGAGGCTCTTCTTGTTGCGGTTGATGTAGCGGAAGTAGGGATTGCGCTCGCTGCCGTCGCCCATGCCGCGGGAGGAGTCGCCCGCGCCGGGCCGCTCGAGCTTGATCACGTCGGCGCCCATGTCGGCCAGGATCATGGTGCAGAAGGG
>Ga0187892_10008673_pt1 | contig 13786 bp, 9 predicted proteins | sample MA1701073metaG_FD_139345 | JGI IMG/M metagenome (GOLD analysis project Ga0187892, IMG submission 139345) | Bio-ooze microbial communities from a basaltic lava cave in the Kipuka Kanohina Cave System on the Island of Hawaii, USA - MA170107-3 metaG ...
AGTTCTGACGATGAAGCACCATCCCGCTGTGGATGCAGCTCGAGTTCACGCTCGGCGCCCATGCGGCGCACGAGTTCTGACGATGAAGCACCATCCCGCTGTGGATGCAGCTCGAGTTCACGCTCGGCGCCCATGCGGCGCACGAGTTCTGACGATGAAGCACCATGACGAGACCCCGGAGCCAGCCGTGATGCCGGGCGCCCGCAGCGCTCCGCTACCGGTGACCGGCGCGTGTCGGCGACCGGATTCGGCGCCGGTGACTTGCTCGCGGTTGGGAGCGGATCGGCACGGGGCCCGACGACCGGGACGTGCAAGACCGAGCGCTCGCTGGCTCCTGCTGCTCGCGACTCTCGGGGCGCCAGCGCCGGCGGCGGCGGGGCTCGGCGTCGTCGCCACGACTCCGGACTACGGTGCCCTGGCCCGGGCGGTGGGCGGCGCGGCGGTCGAGGTGACGGTGCTGGCCAAGCCCACCGAGGATCCGCACTTCGTCGACGCCCGGCCCAGTCACGTCGTCACGCTCCACCGCGCCGACGTCCTGATCGAGAGCGGAGCGGGGCTGGAGACGGGCTGGCTGCCGCCGCTCGTGGAAGGGGCGCGCAACGTCAAGGTCCAGCCCGGGGCGCTGGGGCGGATCCTCGGCTCCGACGGCATCCAGCTGCTCGACGTGCCGGCGACGCTCGACCGCTCCCAGGGCGACGTTCATGGGCAGGGCAACCCCCATTTCCTGATGGACCCGCTGAACGCGCGCGCCGTGGCCGGGCGGATGGCCGAGGCCTTCTGCGCGCTCGACCCCGGCTCCTGCACCGCCTACCGCACGAACCTCTCGCGGTTCCAGACCGCGCTCGACGAACGCATGAAGCTGTGGACGGCGCGGCTGGCGCCGTTTCGCGGCCGGGATCTCGTGACGTACCACAACACCTGGCGCTACTTCGGCACGCGCTTCGGTCTCGTGACCGATACCTTCCTCGAGCCCAAACCCGGGATCCCGCCGTCGCCACCGCACCTCGAGCACGTGATCGGGAAGATGAAGGCGGCCGCGATGAGGGTCGTGCTCGTCGAGCCGTACCAGTCGCGCAAGACCGCCGAGGTCGTCGCCGCGCACGCCGGGGCGACGGTGGTCGACGTCTGTCAGTTCCCGGGCGGGCTTCCGGCCAGCGACGACGACTACCTTGCGCTGATCGGCGCGAACGTCGAAGCCATCGCCCGCGGCCTGGCCGGCGGCCCGTAGCGGAGCTGCGCGTGGTGCTGTTCGAGCTGTGGCTGTGGCCGCTCCTGGCGCTCGTGCTGCTGCCGGGGCTGCTCGTCTACTTCGGCCTGCACGTCGTCGAGCGCGGCGTGATCTTCGTCGACCTCGCCCTGGCGCAGATCGCGGCACTCGGCGTCTGCTTCGCCATCGCGTTCGACCCCCACCCGGGCCATCACCCGCACACCTACCTGCTGTCGCTGGCCTTCACCCTGGTGGGGGCCGCGCTGTTCTCCTGGACCCGTTTCCGCCACCCACGCGTGCCGCAGGAAGCGATCATCGGGATCATCTACGTCGTCGCCGCGGCCGCCGCGACGCTCGTGCTCAGCCGCACGGCGCAGGGGGACGAGGCGATGAAGGACCTGCTGCTCGGCAACATCCTGCTCGTCGGGCGCGACGAGGTGATCCGGGTGTGCGCGCTCTACGCCCCGATCGCGCTGTTCCACTACCTGCTGCGCGGCCGGTTTCTCGTGAACTCGTTCCGCGAGGCGGACGCGCGCCGGCGCGGCGTCGCCGTCCGCCGCTGGGACTTCCTGTTCTATGCGACCTTCGGCCTGGTCGTCGTCAGCTTCGTGCAGATCGCCGGCGTGTACCTGGTGTTCTCGTACCTGATCGTCCCGGCTGTGTGCGGAGCGCTGCTGGCCGTGCGGATTCGCCCGCGCCTCGTCATCGGCTGGACCGTCGCGCTCTTGGCCGGAATCGCGGGGTTGCTGCTGTCGGTGCAGCTCCATCGTCTGGACCTTCCGACCGGTCCGACGATCGTCTGCGTCTTCGGAGTGCTGCTGCTGCTGAGCACCGCCGTGGCGGCGATCCGCCAGCGCGCGGGCAACTGAACGCCGGCGGCGGGCAGGCGCGCTCGACGCGCTCCGCCAGCCGCCGGTGCCCGGATCGCGCCGCGGCGCCCCGTGGGGCGGCCGCGACGCGCCGGTTCGGCCGCTAGTCGGCGCAGCGGAAATCGGCGGTCCGGGGACCCGCCGAGCCGGTGCCGAGCGTGCCCTCCGTGCCGGTGCCGATGTCGCCCGTGACCAGGATGTAGTAGATGTTCGAGGGCGCCGTGATCCCCGCCTCCACGTTGTAGTTCTGGACCAGCGCCTTGCCTCCGAGCTGCGTCGTGAACGGAACGTCGCAGCTCTTCTTGCCGGTCGGCGACGTGACCTGGAACGGCTGCGTCGACGGCTGGGTCGAGACGTAGATGTTGAAGTTCACCGCCGGCGTCTTCTGGAAGGTCATGTTGACGAGCGAGCCCGATCGCACCAGGGTCAGCGGAACCGCCGCGCCGGGGGCCGACACCTCGCCCTGCACGATCGACGAGCAGGTGCAGGTCGTCGTCACGTTGCAGGCGCCGGAGACCGTAACGGCGAACACCGACGTATCGGTGTAGGGCGTGGCTCCGGCCCAGTCGATGTTCGCCAGGTCGAACAGCATGCTTCCGGGGCAGGTCGCACCGGTGTTCACGCGGAACGCGTAGCCGTCCTCGGCGTCGGCCTGCGGCAGGATGTTGCCGAACTCCCCTTCCGGGTTGCAGACCGTGCCGGTGACGGTCGAGGTGGCGCCGACCGCCAGCTCGGCGGTCGCCCCCACCGCGGTGTTGCACAACGAAGTGTTCGTGACGCCCACGTCCAGGCTCCAGATCTCTCCCGGCTCGATGTTGGTGTCGGCGTCGCCGCAGATCTTGACGAGCGAGAGCTGCGGCACCGACGCCGGGTCGAACTCGACGAACGCCGGGTTGTCGAGCCAGATGCCGCTCGCCGGCGTCTGATCGACGTTGGAGCAGGCGCCGGTCACGCGGCAGTTGTAGCTGCGGGTCTGCGGGGTGCCCTTGGTCACGTTCAGCGTGGGCGAGTTCTGGCCCGCCATGTCCGCGCCGTCCTCGGTCCACTGGTAGCTGTACGAGCCGGCCGGGTCGACGCTCGCCGACAGCGAGATCTGCGTGCCGGGACAGACGCTCGTCGTCTGCGGCAGCACGTCGACGAAGAACGCGACCGCGTCGGTGGCCGTGACCTCGGCGGTGTGCGAGGTCGCTCCGCAGCCGCTCGTGTACTCGACGCGGTACTCCGCCGAGAAGTTGTCCGGCCCGGTGTTGTCGATGCAGCTCGTCGTGCCGTAGGCGAAGTTCCCGCCGCAGCCACCGGCGAACAGCGGCATGCCGTCGCGGAACACCCGGTAGTGGCGCGTGCCCGTGCCCCCGTCGTTCCAGGCCGAGGCGTCCTGGTTCCAGCTCACCTGCACCCCGCCGTTGACGCACGAGCTGGTGTCGACCGCGGTGATCGCCGGCAGCCCGCTCGGCGCCGTGCACGGGTCGGCCAGGGCGCCCGTGGCGACGAGCCCGAACGGGATCGGCCCGCTGGGCGTGTTCGCCGCGGTCACCGTGAACGAATAGACGTGGTTGGGAGTCGGGTTGTAGATGATGATCTGCTCGACGGTGTTCAGGTTGTCCGGCCCGTTGTCGGTCTGGGTCTGCCCGACTCCGGCCGGGAAGCTCGGCACGACGGTGCGTGGCACGACCTGGGTCCCGAAACCGGGGATCAGGGTGCTGGTCCAGGTCTCGAGGCTCGTCTCGTTCAGGACCGTCAGGTCGAGATCGTTGTCCATGCAGGGCGTCGAGCTGCCGCAGCTCCCGACGTGGCCGGTGTCGTACCAGACGAGCGTCACCTTGAGCGGCTCGGCCGAGCTGGTCACCTTGCGCCGGAAAGTCATCGACGACGGCCCCGAGACGTCCACGCCGATCACCTCGTCGTGGATCCACAGCTTGCGGCTCTCGCCGGTGAAATGCAGCGAGTTGTCGAGCACGACGATGCCCCAGCCCTGATCGTGGTTGGGCCAGGTCACGCTGTTGCGCTCGGCCGACGCGGAGTCGGTCATGCGCTGGGAGGTGTTGATCAGCAGCGCCTTCATCAGCGGCCCGGAGGGCTCGACGTTGTCCGCGGCGGTGGCCGCGCCGGTCGGATAGAAGCCGTCGTTGAAGTACTGCAGCACGAGCCCCGCGTAGCCGGTGATGGTCGGCGACGCCATCGACGTCCCGCTGAACGTGTTGGTGCCGTCGCATCCGCCGTTGGCGTTGGTCGTTCCGTTGCCGTCGTTGACGGCGGAGGTGACCTGCGATCCTCCGGCGATGACGTCGGGCTTGACCCGCCCGTCGGCCGTCGGCCCGCGGCTCGAGCCGCCGTTGACGCCGGTCACGCTGCAGTTGTTGCCGTTCCCGACGCTGACGATGTTCTTGGCCCCGTGGGGCGTGCCGACGGTGCCGTAGTTGGGTCCGGCGTTGCCGTTGGAGTTGACGATCAAGCCGCGGCGCAGATCCCACAGCGCGTCATCGCCCGAGAACGAGTCGAAATCGTAGACGTTGAAGTCGCCGCCCCAGCTGTTGTTGTGCGCGTCGACGCCGCAGTCGGCGTTGAGGCAGGTGTTGTCGAACGCCACCCGGTAGAGATGGCCGATCGTGCCGCCGTCGGCGTTGAGATAACCGAGCGAGTCCTGGCCGAGATCCTGGACGATCAGCTTCGCCCCCGGGGCCATGCCGTCCTGGTCGCCGTCGCTGTTCCCGGGGTTGGTCTGGGTGGCGATGCCCTCGGCATTCAGGCTGCAGTTGCCGGTCGCGGTTCCCGTGACGTGGGTCCCGTGCTGGGATCCCGAGCCGCAACCGAGCGTCGAGTCGCCGCTCCACATGTCGTAGTATTCGAGGAACTTGCGCTGGGCCCAGTCGGGCTGGACCGATTTCCAGGGCGTGTTGGGCTCGTGCGCCGGCAGCCGCGCCAGCGCGTCGTCGTACCACCAGCCCTCGTTGGTGTCGGTGCAGGTGTCGGCGACCACGATCCGCGCGTTCCAGCCGGTGATCCCGCGGTTGAAGATCGTGGTGTTCGGCGCCTCGTTGCCGTTGTTGACGCAGACTCCCGACTGGCCGACCTGGACGTTCTCGTCGTTCTCCGGTTTTCGCGGGAACCAGGGCTCGATCCGCGCCACGTCCGGATCGGCGGCCACGTTCTGTACGAACGCCGCGAACCGCTGCGGGTCGACCTGCACGCGGATCGGCAGCTCGGGTGTCGCGAGCACGGTCATCACCCCGGGCGCGGCTTTGACCGCGGCCGTGGCCCGCGCTCGTGCCTGCTGCTCGTGCAGCACGACCGTGAAACGCAGGCCCCAGTCCATCTCGGCGACGACGAGCGAGCCGGCGTCGCCGCCGGCGACGGCGCGGCCGATCTCCTCGCTGATCTTGAAATAGGGGTGCAGGGGCCCGCTCCAGCGCACGCCGTCGAGCGCCGCGAGATCCGCAACCGGTCGATCCGGCTGCGAGCGGACCAGGAAGCTGTTGAACGCCTGATAGCCGAGGACGGTGTAACCGGCGGCAGCGAGCCGCTCGCGCTCGCGGCTGCCGACCGGACCCGAGAACTTGACGAGACGGTAAGGGTCGGGCCGGGAAACGGCCGGCGCGACGTCGCCGTGGCGCCAGCCGGCCGGGATCTGGCTCTCGATACCCTTCGTCACGTCGAGGCGCAGGGCCCCGATGCTGACGTAGGGGCTAACCACGTAGGCCGACGGGCGCGACGGTCGGGCGCCGGTAGCCTTCTCGTCGGTCACGGCACCGAAGAGCAAGCTCGAACCCGAGAGCAGCAAGACGAGCGCGACGCTGGCAGGAATCCGCTTGTTCACAGGCTACCCCTTCCCGAACCCCCGGCGGTCGGTGCTTTTGGGTATACCCCAAATCCGGCCCGATTGCGACCACATTTCGCCCCAGCTTCGCCATCGGACACGCCGATCTCGGGTTTTCTTGCAGACTGGCCGACCGCGGTCGATCCGGCTCGCCGCATCCACTACAATCGGCACGACGATGTCCCCGACCGCCCAACGGCCGCCGGTCGCGGGCTCCGGCCGAGCCTTGCGGCGTTCCCACCTGCTCCTCCGCCCGGGGCTGCTGCTCTTGCCGGCGCTCGTGCTCGCCCCCGTCCGGGCCGAGGTCATCGAGGACATCGTGGCCTGGGTCGACGGCGAGATCATCACGCTCTCCGAGTTCCAGGACGAGGAGGGGAACCAGGTGGCCGAGGCCTACCGGCGGCTGTCGGGGGCGGAGCTCGACCGCTGGCTCGAGGAGTCGCGCCCCGCGATCCTCCTCGACATGATCGATCGCAAGATCCTGGTCCATCACGCCAAGGCGCTCGGCTACGACATCGACAAGCTCGGCGAGTCGGTCTTCAAGTCGTTCAAGCAGCAACAGGGGATCGACAGCGACGAGGAGTTCAAGCAGATGCTCGAAACCGAGGGTCTGACGACCGAGACGGTCAAGCGCCGCCTGGTCGAGATGTACGCCCCGCAGGAGGTGGTCGAGTTCGAGGTCCGCAAGCGCGTGACGATTCCAGAGAGCGAGGTCGAAGCCTATTACGCGTCGAACCCCGATCTGTTCCGCAAGGCCGGCGAGGTGACCTTCCGGGAGATCGTGCTGCGCGCCGACAGTCCCGCCGCCCGGAGCGAGCGCCGGGCGGAAGCGGAGGCGATCCGGCGTCGGGCCGCCGAGGGCGAGGACTTTGCCGAGCTGGCGCGGGCGGTGTCGGAGGCGGGAACCCGCGCGGAGGGCGGCCTCCTCGGTCCGCTGGGGGCCAAGGACCTGTCCCCCGAGCTGGCGGAGCCGGCGTTCGGGTTGCCGGTGGGGGAGGTGTCCGAGGTGCTCGAGGTCCCACACGGGTTCCACATCATCAAGGTGGAGTCGCGCGTGGACGACAGGGTGGTGTCCCTGGACGAGGTGCGCGGGAGGCTGCGGGAGCACTTGGAAAAGCGCGAGTACCAGAAACGCCTGGCGGAGTTCATGGCGACGATGCGGGACAGGTCGGACTGGTGCGTCAAGCCCGCCTACGGCCACCTGCTCTCGATCCCGATGCCCGAGGAGTGCGAAAAGCACTGACCCGGGGCCGCGATTTCATGGTTGCACCGGCGTGGGACCTTTGGTAGATTTCTGATTACCGGCCGCGTGGAGCGGCCCAACCCCAAGCTAGGACGAGAAGTTCGAGCGGAGACGTTTCGCGAACTTTTTGGCCAACGAGACAGCATCCGGTTCGGTGTGGGAGACCACGAGCGGAGTACGGGCACGGGGGGGTGGGGGTTCTGCAGATGATCAACCGGAAGTTGATCCGTCCTAATCTCGCCGAGCTGAAGGAGAGATTCTCCACGCAGCAGGGGCGCGGCGCGCCCGCGCCGAGCCACCGCGAGCAGCCGGGTGGCGCGGCCACGGTCCGTCGTCGGCCGGCTCCGTCCGAGCTGACGAACGCCGAGGCCTTCTACTACCTGAAGCAAATGAACGGCCGGACGCAGATGGTCGTCGTGCTCCAGGACGGCGAGCAGGTGCGCGGCCACATCGAGTGGTACGACCGGAACTGCCTCAAGGTGCACCGCGAAGGCGCCCCCAACCTGTTGATCTTCAAGCACACGATCAAGTACCTCTACAAGCAAGAAGAAGAGCACGCCTAGCGCCACGGCTCCGTCGGGACCGCTGCCTCGGCACGCGTGCGGCGGTACGAGGTCCCGATCTCACGGACTGCGCTCGCCAAACGCGTTCCGCGTGACCTCGAGCAGCGCCGAGTGGAACTCTGCGCCGGCGGCGACGATGTCGCCGGTCTCGAGCATCGTCTGCCCGCCCACGACGTCGGTCACGGTCCCGCCGGCCTCGCGGACCAGCAGCACGCCGGCCGCGATGTCCCAGCGCGAGAGCCCGACCTCCCAGAACCCGTCGTAGCGCCCGCAGGCCGTGTAGGCCAGGTCGAGACACGCGGCGCCGGCGCGGCGCAGCCCGGCGGTCGAGCGCATCAGGGCCTCGAACGCGACGAGGTAGCGACCGACGCGGGACAGCTCGCGGAACGGGAAGCCCGTCGCGACGAGTGCCTCGTGCGGGCCGGCCGGGCGGCTGCAGCGGACCGGCTCCCCGTCGCGCCAGGCGCCGCCGCCCCGCCGGGCGTGGAACGTTTCGTCCCGCAGCGGATCGTGGATCGCCCCGGCCACGAGCCCCACGGGGTCCTCGACCGCGATCGACACGCCGAAGACCGGAACGCCGTGGATGAAGTTCGTCGTGCCGTCGAGCGGATCGACGATCCAGCGATGACCGGCCGGCCGCGCCGCGGGCGAGGCCTCCTCGGCCATCACCGCGTGGTCTGGGTACCGCTCGGCGATCCGCGAGACGATCACCGCCTCCGCCTCGCGGTCGGCCTCGGTCACGAAGTCGCGCAGACCCTTCGATTCCACCGCGTTCGGCACCCGGCGCTCGAACCGGTCGCGCAGGCGCAGTCCCGCCGCGCGCGCGGCCTCGCAGGCGAAGCGCTCGAGAGCTTCGGGGGACTCGTGGTTCAGCGCCTCCTCCGCTTGGCGCGCGGGTGCGCGCGCTCGTAGACCCGCATCAGGCCCTCGGTGTCGACGCGCGTGTAGCGCTGCGTGGTCGAGAGGGATGCGTGGCCGAGCAGCTCCTGGATCGCGCGCAGATCGGCGCCCGCTCCGAGCAGGTGCGTGGCGAAGGAGTGTCGCAGCGCGTGAGGCGAGACGCGAGCCTGGACGGCGGCCTCCTGCAGCCGCCGCGTGAGGATCCGGCGCACCGTGCGATCCGTCAGCCGTCGGCCGCGCGGGTTGAGCAGCAGCGCTTCCGGCTCGCGCGCCCGCGCCCGCAGCGGCGCCGCGACCTCGATCCAGGCGCGCAGGGCGTTCGCTGCCTTGCTCCCGAAGGGGACGATGCGCTCCTTGCGCCCCTTCCCCAGCACGCGGACGAGGCCGCTCGCCAGATCGAGATCGCCGAGGTCGAGCGCGACCAGCTCGCCCACGCGCAGGCCCGCGGCATAGAGCAGCTCGAGGATCGCGCGGTCGCGTCGCGCGGTCGGGTCGTCCGCGCGGATCTTCACGGCGTCGAGCAGGCCGAACACCTCGTCCACCGAGAGGTCTCGTGGCAACGGGCGTGAAACCCGTGGCGAGGCGACTCCCTTGGCCGGGTTGGCCTCGATCCGCCCGGCCCGCGCCGCATGGTCGAAGAACGAGCGTACGGCCGAGAGCTTGCGGGCGACCGAGGCCTTGCCCAGCCCGCTGCGGCCGAGCCGCGCGACGAAGCCGCGCACGGCGAGCTTGTCGATACGGGCCGGCCCCGGCCGCGGGCCTGCTCCCGCGGCTTCGCTCAGGTAGTCCCCGAACTGACGGAGGTCGCTCTCGTACGCGCGCAACGTCGCCGGCGAGGCCAGACGCTGATCGCGCAGGTCGCCTAGGAAGCGGGAGACGGCGACCTGGTAGGCGTCGGTGCGGCTCTTCCCTCCGGTCCCGCCCCGCAGCGGTGTTCCCGCGACGGTCACGAGGCGGCCTCGCGGGGGCCGACTCGCGCGGCGCCGTGGGCGTGAGCCTCACCGGGCGCCGGCGATTCCCGGTGCAGCTCGAGCCACACGCCGAGGGCCTCGAGCGCGCGGGCCGAGCGAGCGGCGCGCCGCTCCTGCTTCCTGCGCGCACCCGGCGGCGGTTCGGGCAGCAACCCGAACGCGGCGTTCGTCGGCTGGTAGGCGTCCTGGTCGCTGTGCGAGATGTAGTGGCAGAGCGCCCCGAGCATCGTCTCGCGGGGCAGCTCGAGCGCCGGCAGCCCGCGCACGACGCGGGCCGCGTTGAGGCCGCAGAGAAGGCCCGTGGCCGCGGACTCGGTGTAGCCCTCCACGCCCGAGATCTGGCCGGCGAAGAACAGCCCCGGCCGCGAGCGGGCCTGCAGGTCGGGCGCAAGCACACCCGGCGCGTTGATGTAGCAGTTGCGGTGGATCTGGCCGAGGCGGACGAACTCGGCCGCCGCGAGGCCGGGAATCGTGCGGAAGATCTCCTTCTGCGCCGGCCAGCGGAGCTGGGTCTGGAATCCGACCATCGAGTAGTGCTCGGCGGCGAGGTTGTCCTGCCGGAGCTGCACCACGGCGTGCGGCCGCCGTCCGCTCCGCGGGTCGGCGAGCCCGACGGGGCGCATCGGCCCGAAGCGCAGCGTGTCGCGCCCGCGCCGCGCCATCTCCTCGATCGGCAGGCAGCCCTCGAAGAACGGCGTCCGGTCGAGGTCGTGCAGCGGCGCCTGCTCCCCGGCGAGCAGGGCATCGACGAAGCGCGCGTACTGCTCGCGGTCGAGCGGGCAGTTGAGGTAGTCCGCCCCCTCGCCCTTGCCGTAGCGTGACGCGGCGAACACAACCTCGCGGTCGATCGAGTCCGCCTCGACGACGGGCGCGATGGCGTCGAAGAAGTACAGGTGGTCCCGCCCGGTGAACGCGGCGATCGAGCGGGCGAGGCTGTCCGAGACGAGCGGCCCGGCGGCGACGATGACGATGCCGTCGCGCGGGATCTCGGGCATCTCCTCCCGGACGATCTCGACGAGCGGCTCGCCCTCGACCGTGCGCGTGACGTCGGCCGCAAACCGATCGCGGTCGACCGCCAGCGCCGACCCCGCCGGCACCCGGTTGCGCAGCGCACAATCGAGCACGACCGACCCCAGGCGCCGCATCTCCTCCTTGAGCAGCCCGTGCGCCGTGTCGAGCGCCAGCGATTTCAGCGAGTTGGAGCAGACCAGCTCGGCCAGGTCCCCCGTGCGGTGGACCGCGGTCGCCCGCCCCGGCCGCATCTCGTACAGCCGCACCCGCACCCCACGCCGCGCGACCTGCACCGCCGCCTCGCTCCCCGCGAGGCCGCCGCCGATGATGGTGACGGGGTGGGCGTCCATACCTGTTCGGTTCCGACCCAAGGGTCCCTGTGCGGGAGCCGAGGTCGGTGCACCAGTTTAGGGCATGAGGTAATTCCCGGCAGCCGAGGCGCCCCATGTCCGGATCAGACGAGCGGGAACGGTCGGGCGAACCTGGAAGCGGCGACGACGAACCGTAACAGCTGGTCCATGAGCGCGCGTGGTTCAGCAGCCGCCACTCCCTCCCCAGCCGGGCCGATCGGTCCGTCTTCGTCGGAGATTTGGCAGAACCATGGCTTCGAGGCGGACGAATCTCCGTCAGAAAGCGCAGTGAGGCATGCTCTCGGCAACGGCAAGTGGGATGCGACTGTCAATGGCGGGATCAACGAAGGAAAAAGCAGCACGACGGCGACGAGCAAACGGCAAGTCCTACGCATCGGCACCTCCTCCATGGCCATTGAAGTTGGTACGCGGCTACGGGGACTGAAACAACGACGTCTGCCTCGCTCTGTTGCTGTCGGAGAGCGTGGCGAGTTGCGAGGAGGAAACCCGGCTACGAAACGCGGTGGAGGCGGGAGGTCAGCGCTCTGAAATCCGTCAGTTCTGGTGTGTTTTCGGGTACGTAGTTGGCCAATCTTGAGAGCCGGCGCTGAATCGAGCGCAGGACGGGCGTGTTTCCAACCTCGAAGGCTTGCCGCAGCAGGTGATACTCGGCTTTGAACTGAAGGGTCTTGTCGTTCAGTCTTCTGGCTATTGCGGCAGCTTCCTTCCAACTGCTCACCGCCGCTTGACCATGTTGCTCGGCTGCCTCGATTTCGCCCAAGAGGATTCTGCCCAAGGCGCGATGTCGCTCGTGTCCCATAGATGGCTTCAACGTCGATTCCGAAGCAGCGAGCGCGAGCCGGGCAGATCGGTACCTTCCTTGATCGTAATACACCTGCGCGAGGTTGTTTAGAGCCCGAGCTGACTCCGGAAGCAGCTGTGAGTCCTTGAAGACTCCGTGCGCTTCTCGAAACAACCTCGCGGCAAGTTCCAGGTCACGCTCAAAGTGGGCAACCAATGCTCGTGCACTTAGTGCATAACCATGGTAGTCGCGCCCCGCTGGGATCTCCGCGGCCGAAATGGCACGATCGGCGTACGTTTTCGCCCGAACGAGGTCCCCAACATTGCGGTACGTGACGGAGAGTCGTTCCAGCAGCAAAGGCCTGAACGCGGGGCCCAACTGTCCGGCTTCTTCCACCTCCAGGCATTCGTGAAGCGCAAGACGCAGTTTGCCGAGGCCGATTATCGCGGTGGCTGAGGCAACGGAAGCGCCGGCGACCTGTTCGCTTCGGTCCCGGTACTGACTCGCGACGGGACCTGCAAGAGATCGAGAGACAGCATCTCTGAGAAAGCCGTACGCCTTCCACCGGTGGCCGCGGTTGAAGGCCCGGCGTCCCGCTTCGCGGAGCTCCAGAAGGCTCATCGCCTCGGTCTCGGGCGCACCGACTTTCTCCAGCTCCGTGTCCAGCTCGATGCGTTCGAGCAGGGCGTCGACTGGGATCTTGTAGATGTGGCTCAACGTCGGAACCTTGGACAGCGCGAGCCGCACCAGCCCGTTCTCGCAACGGGACAGGTAGCCCTTGTTGACGCGGTCGGCAAACGGCTGCGAGAGGGAGGCGACGTCCTGAAGCGACAGGCCGCGGCGCTCTCGTAGCAGCCGCAGGTAGCGGCCGAATGCCCGCGTCCACCTTTCGGCCAACCTGTCACCTCCTGGCCGGCGATTGCCATGTTTGTACAGCAGACCCCCACGTGTTGGCAAGTGGCGCCGTCGCAGGACGCCAGCAGTCGTGTTGCGGGGCCGGGACACTCCAGCGTCAAGGGCAGGGCCCTCGGGCCGGCCACTGCCTGTTCGCCGCACGTGATGACGGGGGACGGAGAGCGGTCGTGCTTGCCTCCCCGAGTATCATCTCCCGGTGAGGGGCCTGTGGCATGAAGGCCGGCGCCAAGCTCGGGGATGCTGACTTCCTTGGTGGCGTGACGCTCCGCAAGGTCGCCCTTTCGAGCGGCGCTGGTCTCCAGCCGATCGGCCTCGCGCTCGGCAACGGCGCTTCTCCTCTGGAAGTTGTCGTCGCTTCAACTGCGATCCCCCCCAACCCGCTCGTCCTCCGCTCGGCATGGAAGGCGCGGAACGCCGGAAGGGCAGCTCCGTTGCTCCTCGTCGTTCTGCACGACGGTCGAGCGGCGCTGTGTGGTCCGGCCGGCGACGACCCACCGGCATACGTCGGTCTCGACCGCGGCCAGGTCGAGCGCATCTGCCGCGAGGCGCTCGAGGAAGCCGACCGGCATGCAGCATTGCGGGCGCTGCGCGACGTGCTGCCGTCGCTCCAGGCGGACCTGGCGGGGCTTCGCAACGAGGGCTTTCTGGCCACACACGAGCTGCGCGTGGGGGCGCGCCGGCGCGCGGATTGGGAGGCTGCCGGCCGCAAGGCACGCGGGGCGCTCGCGAAGCGCGGCAACGACCTCCTGCAGGCTCTCGGCTTCGGGATCGAGCCGTGCGACGGGGTGACTTCCATCCTGCGCGCGGGAGACCGCAAAGTCGCGGTCGCAGTTCTGCTCGCGCGCGATGAGTCGCCGGATCTCCCGGGCGAGCGCTTCTCGGGGCTCTCGCCCATCTCCTATGCGCTCGCCGTCGCCGATCGCGAGGGCCTGCCCTGGGTAGTCGTGCAGCACGGAGCCAAGATTCGTGTCCATCCTGCGCGCGTCGGCGTGGGCGTGGGCCGGCGCGGGCGCACGGAGACGTACGTCGAGTGCCACGCGGGGCTCCTCCCCGACGCGGACGCCGCCTACCTCTGGCTCCTGTGCTCGGCCGACGCGCTCGCAGCGGATGGCAGCCTGGAGCAGATCCTCGCAGCCTCGGG
>Ga0187892_10008674_pt1 | contig 13786 bp, 11 predicted proteins | sample MA1701073metaG_FD_139345 | JGI IMG/M metagenome (GOLD analysis project Ga0187892, IMG submission 139345) | Bio-ooze microbial communities from a basaltic lava cave in the Kipuka Kanohina Cave System on the Island of Hawaii, USA - MA170107-3 metaG ...
CCGAAGCAGAACCCGCGCGACGTGGCCAGCTTCACTTGCATGGTCGTTCAACCCGAACGCGGGCCAGACCGCAGCGAATCCGCATCGCCAATCCGGCCATTAGGATCATATCCGGGTATCGGTCGATCGACCACAGGCGTCTAAGAAAATCGGTTCGGAAGGGTGCCACTGGCAGCTTGCTGCCAGTGCTCAGGGTGCTGCGCATGGCGGTCCTTACGGACAGCCCCCAGAAAACCTGATTTGAAACTGAGCGATGTCTTTAAGATCGACTCGTCCATCGCGGACAATGTCGACTCCGATGCACTCCGGCATGTCAGCATCTAGATCCGGCCCGGATAGGCATCCGGGGAATAGGGGGAAGTCCGCGAGATCCACGTCGCACTCAAAGTCCATATCGCCGGGGCACGTGCTTTCGCTGCTGCCTGGCGTGCCGGAACAGGTTCCAAACCGATGCGCATGTTCCGTCATGACGTCGTCAGTCGACGAATCATCCGGAAAGAAGACGCCGTTCTCGTCGTCATAGGCGCAGCTCACCGCGTCATACACCATCCAGTTGAGCGCTCCCGCGCAACTACCGTCTGGCGAGGCGGCCCCCTCGCATAAGCTGTAAAACAGTCTATAGAACCTATCCCGGATGCTTGTTGGCCCCAAAGCGCCGGAGTCCGGACATCTGCTGGAGTCATCCCTGGGCAGGCCGAACTCCTCAATCACGACTGGCTTGCCAAGAATGTTCAAACCGTCCGCCAAGCGCCGAAGCGTGTATTCCTGAACGCGGGCCAGGGCGGCGTCGGTCTGGGCGAGCGGGTCCCAACCCCAGTTCCGCGGCCAAACGTGAATGGTCGCAAAATCAATACACGGACCGGAATGATTATCAACGAAATCCGTGCCTTCGTTGGTCATCCAGGAATCGGTGTTCCCGTCCGCACGGTTGGGGCCGTAGAATCCCTCGCTGCCGGTAGTAACCAGGTGATTGGGGTCGATGGATTTGATGTAACAACTCATCTCGAGAATCCAGGAATCGATCCAAGCACCCGTTCGACAGGGAGAGTCCAAGGCGTCCAAGCAACGAGCCTCATTGGCCAGCTCCCAGGCAAGGATGGTGGGATCGTCCCGGTACCGCCGGCCGTTGACGTAGTTCACCCGGTTCACGAGCAATGAAATATATTCCTTGAACCACGCTCGGATAACCGGATCGTTGTAAAAGGCGTCGTGATTGACGCCCTGGGGACCGAAACGCCAAAGACTATATCGCCGCATGCCCGCGAAGTCATCCCAGTTGTTCACGAGCGTCAAGATTACTCTGATGCCGCGGCTTGAGGCTTGGACAAGCAGTTCATCCAGCCCTCGGAACGTGGTTTCATTCATAAAGTTTGCTGGACGTTCGTGAGGCGCAAGCTGTCTGGCCGGCGCGCATTGCAAACAGTCGGAGCGGCCGGCATCATCTTGAAATGCCCAAGTTCGCAAGACGGTCATCCCGCGAGCGGCCATCTCATCAAGAACCTCGTTGACTCGGGGCCGGTCACCCCCACGACGATGGATCATCTGATAGTATTGGTTCGTGCCCGTCAAACGGTATGGACAGCCATTAAGATAAAATGCCGTTCCGTCACGTTTTACGAAACAACGGGCTTGTTCTTGTCCATGAGTCCTGGGCATGTCCCCATGACAAACGGCGAGGCTTGAAAGTATGATCAGAATGCGATTGTAGAACCGCCTCCGCAAGGGTGCCACGACGCAAGCTCCTGCATGTTTTCCAAGGTTTCAGTATATCCTAGCAGGCGTCCTCGTGCAATAGTCGCGAAGGCCGCAATAGGCAAGTGGTTGTTCCCGTTGGCGACAATCAGAAGAGCAGTGGACGTAATGAAGCTGTCGGAGCCTTTGTAACTCCGTAGCGGAGCGTCAATCTGATTCGCTCCGTCCCCCCGACTTCAGTCCTCACATCGCTAGGGACACGGCCCGTCCGGACACGGCGGCAATCCCGAGAAGGCGTCCAACACCGCCAGAATGTCGTCAAGGTCGATGTTCCCGTCTCCGCCGTTGCAGGGGTAGATATCCGCATTCGGGTACGTAACCGGATCCGCGAAGCCGTCCAACACCTTAAGGATATCGTTCAAGTCGACGTTCCCATCGCCCTCGGGCTTGGGAGAGATGTCGGCGTACCTTCGGCAGCGCGTCCCCGGCCCTCGGGGAATGCCTCCCGCCGCACGACAAAGCTCCGGTGGGAGGGCCTGGCACCGGCCGCTCGGGAAGCAGCATGCCTCGGTGAAGCAGGCGCATTGCAAGTGCTCTCCGAAGGCGGGTGTGGGCACGGTGTACGGATTACAAGCAATCGGCCCCGGGCAAAAGCCTGGGCAGCTTGGCGCCCCGCTGTTGTCCAATGCGGTGTGGCAAAAGTCGGGAATACCGCAGCCGCAGGAAACGACGACGTCCAGGCCCGGGTTGATCGGATCGTGGCGAACGACGGTGGGAACGCAGGCCGTCCCGGGGGGACAAGAGCCGTAACAGGCGTCCATTCCCGAATTCGGTCCGCAGGGGATCGGCGTGTTCTCATCGCGGCACATGCACATGTAATCGATCGTCCCTCGGACGCCCCCCGAGCTTACAAGGTCGCAAACCTCTCCGGCGGGACAGATTCCAACGCATACCGGCTGGCCGAAGTCCGGATTATTCGGATTGAGCTCTACGTGACATTCCTCGGTGAACGTAGAGACGCAATCGCACTCGATGATCAGGTGACGGCCGTCGACGTCACGGCGAATCTTCTTCGGCCGGCAAAACTCGTTGGGCAGGCACAATCCGGTACAACTGAGGCCGTTGGGGTCAGGTTGGCAGGAACCGGGCTTACAGGCGGGGTCAAAGCCGCCTCCGGGATCACCCAAGCACATCGAGCCGGGTCCCATGAACGTACTCGCCTCCAAATCGGCGCAGCAGGACTCGTTCATTTCGGTGCAGGATCCGCCAGTAAATCCAAAGCAACAGGCGCCAAAGTTGGGGCTGCAGGTCGTCCCGTCGCCGTGGAAGATTCCCCCAAGATTGGCGCAACACAGCGCGTCCGCGACGATGCAGACCTCCGGAATGGAATCGCCGTCACCGTCGTAGCAGCAGGCGCCTTGTGCACCTGCGCAGGACCATTCAGGGCCGCTGGGGACGCCCCCGGAGGCGATGCAGCATTCCGAGTCCAGGTTGCAGCATAATCCGTCGATGCAGCAAGCCTGAATCTCACAAACCGATCCGACGCCCTGGAAGATTCCTCCATTCGCGGCGCAGCAGGCGCCGTCCTGCTGAATGCACGTATCATAAGGGCAGAGATCATCGGTGATATCGTAGCAGCATGAGCCAGTTCCCCGACACACAGAGCCCGGGCCAAGCGGTGTTCCGCCGAGGGTCGTGCAATCGGATGCCGGGAGGTTTTGGCAGTCGGGATCGAGAAACCCCTCGCAGCAGGCTTCGTCCGCGCTCAAGCGGATGATGGCCGCTTCGGACGGAACTCTCTGGGCGTTTAGGATGAACAGCATGTAGTAACCCGGCGGCGCCAGCTCGCCGCTGGCGGGCGCCCTGACCATCAAGGCCTCTGGAATCGGACTAAGCTGAAACTCCAGGGCCACGTGCCGTTGCTCCATGTTGACGGAGTGCGTGACCGAGCCGGGTCGCATGAGCACCACCGATGAAATCGCGCTCGGCGAAGGCGTCAATACGGCGAACTCCTGTCCATAACCCACACTCTCCGGCGCGGACATGATGGCCGGGCGCGGACCGCGGAACAGATAGGGCGGGGAATAGATCTCCGCGTTCTCTTCACTGGGGAAGCTGGGCGACACATAGGTGCCACCCGCTGAAAGTACGCGGCCATCGGGCAGGAGCAGCGCCGTGGAGTGGTACATCCGCGGACGAGTCATGGCCGCCATGCGCCGCCACCCCGCGTTGGAGGGACCCAAGGGATCATACAACTCGGCCTCGTATACGGGCTGCGTCGGTTCCATCGCTGGATCCTCGCTATCGCTTCGACCTCCCACGGCCAGCACCGTGCCATCGGGGAGCAGAACCGCGTTGAGATGCCGGCGCGGGTGGTTCATCGTCGGCCCCGCGTCCCAATGAGGAGGCGCCAGGCTGAACACATCCGCGACTTCTGTGGTATTGGTGGTCGCCGGGAACGGGCCGCATCCCGTACAGCCTCCGCCCATGACCATCACGCTGTCCCGCCGGCCCGCCATCAGCACGCTCGTGCCCGCGCCTCGGAATGGAAAGAGCATCGAATAAGCAAACACGGGCCATGAATCGTACGGTGGATGGGAGAGCCGTGCATCGGTGCCCGGCCCGGAGTAGAACACCGCTCCGTTCGAGAGCAAATGAAACCACGGGTACAGCGGAAAGTCATGTTGCCCGGCGAGACTCCATCCGCCGGCGGAGAACACGGAAGGCGGTGAATAGATTTCGAGGTCGGGATTCACCGGCGATATCGGGTTGCCCGCCCCGTCGCAAAATCCGCACGAGTCGAAGCCTGAAGCCGTCAGCACGCGGCCGTCGGGTAGCGCGCAATTCGTTGGGTACCAGCGCCCTTGCCGCATGTCCTGCACGCGAGCCCACGGATCGGAAGATCCCGCGGCCACGGCATCGAAGGTGTGCGCGGATTCGTGGCCGCTAAAGGCGTAACCATTGGGACAAATCAAATCGGCGGCGACGATGTGCCCGCCGGTGATCAGTAGCTTCCCGTCGGCAAGCACCGAATGCCCGCTGCAAAAGAGGACCCCGTCGGCCGGTGGAGGCGGCGTCGGACAATCGCGCGCCACGGCGATCACCGGCAACTCATACTGGGTGAACGCCCCCGTTGACGGGTCCCACAGGTACGTGTGCAGATTGTGGTCCTCAACGTGGTCGTCATAGGCGAACACCTGCCCGCGAAGGCGCCCTGAGGCATCCCGAACGGGGACGACGGTGGCGTGAATCGGAACGATCAGCTTCCCAGGCAGTCCCCAATCGAACGGCGGGTCCCAAGCTCCCTGCTCCCGGCAGATGCATGTGATGTCGCAAATCTCGCCGTAGCACGTCTGGGTGCTCACGCATGTTGAACCGGACGGACAGGCCTCAACGCAGGGCGGTGGAAAGGCATCGCACTCCAGGCATACGCGGCAAAAGCGACAGCCGCATTCCAGAACTTCGATCCCGCCGGTATTGAAGTTCACGCGCACCTTGGTCGCGTTGCACGGAAGCGGGCCGGGACAGGCGCCCTCACAGGTCAACCGGTCGTTTGACGGGAGGCAGAACGGGAATTCCGGTTCGCATTCATCAGCCGAGCCGTTCCCGTTGAAGTCATGACAATCGGACCCCGGCTCCTGCGGGTTGCCGTTATGGATGACCACACAATCGGTGCCGGACACCTCAATACAGTTTCCTGGCCCCCCTGGGAAAACCCCACAACATGCGGCGCAATCCGGGATGCCTCCACCGCATACATGGTCCCGCGGGACTGCCGGGCGCGCCTGTTCGTACTGGCGCGGCGCGGAAAAGGTGGCTAGGCTCGGCGGGTCGATTGCAAAAGCGCGCACCGCCATGAGCAGGTACAAAACCGAGACGAGCTTCCATAATCCGCCCCATGACACCGGCTTTGAATGGATGGTCCGACACCGACGGCTCACTTCCCCGCTGTTTCGCACATTCGGCCTCATGAAAGCTTCTCCAAAAAGGGACCCCACCACTGAAAAAGACGCACGCAAGACTGCTCTCCCGCCGGCCCATAGGCGCAAGAAAAAGCCCAATGCGATTACGAGCTGGATCGAGAATCTTCTTGTGCGGCCGACCGACCCCTACGGCAGCCTCGATACCCCAAGCCGAGAGTGTACCGCGAGTACGCCGTGATGTCTATCGCCAATTCGCACAAGTATTCGGGAAAGGAGGATCGGAAATACGGACCCGCTGACCCTGGTTAGAACAACGTTGGCTGATCTACGGGCCGGCGGTCGCTCCGCTCGGGATACTAAAGGCCCAGATGACAATAGGCTTCGCGTGTCGCGAACCGGCCCTGGCGGGTGCGAATGACGAAGCCGATCTGCAGGAGGTAGGGTTCGACAACGTCTTCGGGAGAGCGACGCCGTGAAATCGGCTATCTTCAGGCGGCGCTGAGGCTACGGCTTCGGATCGAAGCGCCGATCAATAATCGTGCCGTCGGAGGGGAGGTGCGTCCGATTCAGATCGATCACACTTCCGTCGACGACCAACTCAAGATCGATTCGTGCCCGGAAAAGGAACCCGCGATCGAGGCAATCTCGGTCGCCGGGTACCCACTTCAGCCGCCCCTCTTCCTCCAGCGCTTGGACGTATTCGGGCAGCTCGCCGTTTGCGGACACGATGTCGGCGGGCCAAGGCGGCGAAGGACGAAGGGCCTTGCCTTCTTTCACTAACTGGTCGGTGTCCCACGGTCGCTTCTCAGCTTCCGAGGGCGCGATCGTGACACCCTCTGAGGGCCCCCAGATGCGCACGGTGGGCTTGGCGTTGCTGAACAGCCCCCACGCCGACGGTTTCCCAAACGGTGACACCCGAAGCGGTGAGGCCGGGGTTCGTACCGTCAACAGTATAGGCCACAACTTCTCGAACTTTTCCCGATCGTCGAACACGATCTCGTAAACGTTCTCCTGAGTGCCCGTCGCAACTCCGTAGGTTGTGCACGAGTTCCGCACTTCGTCCAACGCCTTCGGCCAGCCGGTCAGCCAAGTGCATCCCGAACGAACACTGACAAGAGCGACGGCCGGTTCGTGGACGGAGACGATCAGGAGCCCGGACAGGACGACAACCGCCGGGAGGAGCCCTCTTGGAATCTTTACGCGCCGTGTTTCCAACAAACCCATGGTATACATCTCCTTCGCTACGCGGAACCAGCGAGCCCTCGAAGTCATTAGTCTTTCTGCAAATCCCCAGCGGGGACAAGGCGAACTTTGGGTTGATTCAGGTCTTCGCGGTAATCATACACCTGGACCAGGCGAGTCTGGGCGCGGGCAATGATGTGACGAGCCTCCGCGACGACAGCGGGATCGAATGCCGGTGAAAACGAGATCAGTCGAAATGCGCCTTCCGATCCCATCCACAAGATGAGGTTGCCGTCGGCGTCGTAGTCGACCCCTTCATAACCGTTGGTATCGCGCGGGTAATACTTGGGGTCCGGAAGCTTGGAGGCCTTCCAAACAACCGCGGTTACGTCCTTGTCGGCAGTAATCCGCACTATCAGGGCGGTGTTACCCTGACCGCCTCGGCGAACAAAGATGGGGCGTTCCACTTCAACTTCCAAGGTGAAAACATCCGGGGTTGCCCGTCGCACTTGAGTCAGTGCGGGCTGCGCCGCCGCGCGCTCTTTTGCAAGAATGCAGGTTGCATACGTGACAACTCCGGCAACAGGGACTACAGCCCCACGCCACGAGTGATTTCTTCTCATCGTGTGCACCCTTTGCATGAACGCGCTACTTCTCAACCTTGCAAGGCTTCCAAACTCATATACGTGCGTCATTGGGCAGCCGCATGCTTTCTTTGCGCCACGAGTCTCGTCACCGAACCCAATATACGTTCCACAGGGACCGGTGTCGCATCGAACTCCGGTCGGGGGGTTGCGCTTCAGAGCGCAAGCCCCCGCAACCGTGAAAAAGCTCCACCCATGGGTGGAAACCGCCGGGTTGGTGGTTTCGCAGGTCTCCGGGACCGACAAGACGTACAACTCATTGACAATCTCGGGCGGCGGCGGGTCACCGGCGATTTCGTACGTGTCGCAGTTCGGCGGGCCGAGAGCAAGTGCCTCACCTCTGCGCAAGCGCGTCACCCCCGCGCAAGCGGGGGTCCAGCCCTCCCACCAGCTGGATTCCCGCTTGCGCGGGAATGACGGGATGCTGCAGTGCCGTAGGGCGCCTAAAACAGCGTGGCCTGATCCACCGGCCTTCCGTCGCTTCGCGCGGGGTAGGCAAGTCCGAGGTGGTTGCAGGCCTCGCGAGTAGCAAACCGGCCTTGACGGGTGCGAATCACGAAGCCGATCTGCAAGAGGTAGGGTTCGACAACGTCTTCGAGCGTGTCGCGCTCCTGGCCCATGGTGGCGGCGATGGCCTCGATGCCCGCCGGTCCGCCTTCGTACACTCGGATCAGCGCGGCCAGAAACGCGCGATCCAGTTCATCCAGCCCGAGGGCGTCGACTTGCTGAATCTCCAGCGCCCGGTCGACGATGCCGCAGGTCAGCTTGCCGTCGGCTCGCACCTGGGCGTAGTCGCGTACGCGTTTGAGCAATCGGTTGGCGACGCGGGGTGTACCGCGGCTGCGAGCGGCGATGGTCTCCAGGCAGGCGGGCTCGGCCTTCAGGTCCAGCCGGGCCGCCGAGCGGTTCAGAACGGTGGTCAACTCGTCGGTGGAGTAAAAGTCCAGATGGTAGCGGTGGCCGAAACGATCGCGCATCGCCCCGCTAAGCATGCCGGCTCGCGTGGTGGCGCCGATCAAGGTAAACCGCCGCAGAGCGAAGTTGACGACGCGACCGCTGAGACCGCCCTCAATCGTAAGTCAACGCGAAAGTCTTCCATCGCCGGATAGAGAAACTCCTCAACAATTCGCGGCAAACGATGGACCTCATCAATGAACAGCACATCGCCCTGTTCCAGACTTGTGAGAAGGGCCATCAGGTCGGCCTGTTTGGCCAGCGAAGGGCCAGACGTAATTCGAGGCGGCTTTTCGGTCATCTCCCGCGCGATGACGTTTGCCAGCGTGGTCTTTCCCAGGCCGGGGGGGCCGTCAAGCAAGATGTGTTCCAGCGGTTCGCCGCGTTTCTTGGCCGCGGCCATCGCAATATTGAGCTTATCCACCACGGCCGCCTGGCCCACCATGTCCTTCAGCCGCAGGGGACGCAATGCGGCGTCAATCGGCTCGTCGCCGCCCCGTGACGCTCCTGACAGCAGGCTCTGGCGTACCATGCCCCATCCGATCCTGTCGCCGGCGTTATCCGTCGACGCCGGTCTTGACGCGATAAGCCGCGCGCACCCATTCATCGGCGCCCTGGATTTCCGGTCGGAGCTGTCCCGCCCGCTCCAACCAGCGCTCCGCATCGCCACGAGCATCGCCCCAGGCCACGAGCACCTCCAGCGCGTCGCGCTGCGTAGGGGATAGCTGCGCCGGGCGGCCGTTGGCGTCTTTCGAGGGTGGCATCGCCAGGTTTTCCAGCTTTCCCTTCAACGTCGCCACGATCAACTCCGCGGTACGGCTGCCGATGCCCGGTAGGCGAGCAAGAGCCTTCGCATCGCCCGATTCAATCCACGAGGCGATCCGTCGAACCGGCTCGGTCAAGGCGCGCAGCGCCTTGCGCGGCCCGATGCCCTTAACCTCCGTGAAACGCGAGAAAAACAAGCGATCTTCCGGGTGCAGAAAGCCGAGCATCCGTGGAATGAGTGGGCCGGAGGCGGCGTTGCCTTCTAGAAACTCGATCGTGAACAGCGACACCTCCCGCCCGCGATAGGCGGCGAGTTCCGCAACCGCGAATTGCGGCACGAGCACTTCCCACGCCAGGCCGCGGCGGTCGAGGATGATCGATGTGTCCGTGACGTCCGACAACATGCCGGTCAATCGGACGATCACGCGACCACCTCTCTGAATCGGCAACTACGATCGGCCAGGCAGCACATGGCAATGGCCAGCGCGTCGGCTACGTCCGGCGGGTCGGGCACGTCCGTTAATCCCAGCGCCGTCCTCACGGCCCCCTGCATTTGCGACTTGGTCGCCCGGCCGTTGCCGGTCATGTGCCGCTTGATTCGGGTAGCGCCGTAATCGCGGACTTCGATGCCCAACCTTGCCGCGGCCAAAAGGATTGCGCCGCGGGCATGGGCCATGAGGATGGCAGTGCGCGGATGGTTGTAATGAGCGTAGAGCTCCTCCACCGCCACCAGGTTCGGCTCGTGCTCGGCCAGAACCGCTGTCACTTCGCAATCGAGATCCAGAAGCCGGCGTGCAAGCGGGAGGGTCGGCTCAATCCTGAAAACCCCGGCGTCGATCACCCTGGGTCGATTCCCATTGAGGGCAACAACTGCATAGCCGGTTGTCCCCAGTCCGGGATCAATCCCGCATACCACAGCGTCCATTTTTGGCGTCCATCCCTGGTAAACACAAAAGCCGCCATGCCTCGGGCCGGTGCGCGATGGTATGACAACTCATACCCCTTCGCAATACAGGCTTGTCTCAGGATGCACGTTGCGGTAATTTTCGCGAAATTCCCGGATTGCGGTACGAGATTTGCTCTATCGGCGAGCGGGAGAATCCAGGCTTTTGAAAAAAGGAAGAACTGGTATGCGCAGAACCCTCTCTTTCGGCAGCGGAATCATCGCATCGCTCTTTGCGGTAATGGCGGCCCAGCACGGTTGTACCGCGACCGTGGTCGTTCCGGGAGGTGGGGGCGGAGGCGACGACAGCGGCGACACCACCAACCTTCGGGTCAGCTTTGACGCCGAAGGCGGCAATTACGCCGCAGGCCGAGATGATCAGGGCAACGAATACACGTTCCGGACGCGCAAGGGTGCGACGGATACCGCCATACACGAGGCCAACATCCAGACCACCGATGGTATGAAGTTGACGGCCTCCTTGGATACGCAGGGCCGACCAGTCAACTTTCGCGCTTCCGATAATACGGCCGCGGACCTGGTCTATGAGGGCGATTCAGTCATGATTCGCCTGACGGATCCCGACGGAGAGTTAATCTCCGAGGCCCAAAACATCGATCCAGAGGCGGCTCGGGACAGGGTGAAGGCGCGGCGGGCCGAATCGCGTCACAAAGACACGGTTCGGGCACAGGGTGTCGAGGTTACAGGCGTCGTCACCCTGACGGCCGGACTGGAAACATACGAGCTGGTAGTTGAGTCTATTTTCGACACGCGAGCCAATCCCAATACACCGCTGGCCCGAAGTTCGTTCAGGACCGCCGCCCGGCTGCTGGGGCGAGTAGCGTCACAACTAGAGATCGAAGTTGTGGCCGCATCCGAGATCGTCGACGTAACCCTGGACGAAGTGCCGGCGGTGGTCCGAGCACTGGCCGGGCGTACGTACGTGTTGTTCGACGCAGAAGGCCTCTGCCTCGAAGTGACCGATGTCGCCAGTCGCCTCAACTTCGACGTCGACGGAATCCTCCAATCCGAGTTCGACCGCCATCTCGTGTTTCCCGATTTTAGTTTGGGCGGCCGGGGCGAGCCGGGCATCACGATCAACTATTCGACCGGAACCCCGGTCAACCTGACGCCCGATGCCGAGGTAGGCTTTGAACTGTTCGTAACGCCGGTGTTCACGTCCACGCAGGTCGACGACTTTGGAAACATCACGATCGAGCGGCGATTCCAGACCGATCTTGGCTTCGACGCGAGCGTGTTCGGCCCGACGCACGCAACGGCGAACGGGTTGTTCGACGCCGCGTTCATCAACGGGGAGCTCAGCGCGGCGGGGGTGCTGGAGTTTGACCTCGTGCTCATCGATCTACAGGCCGAGGCCACGTTGCAGCAGCATGGTCGACTTCGCTATCACGATCAGAATGTCGCGGCGCCGCCGCCTGTGTTTGGGTGCGATGTCATAATCGGTGACCGCGTGGAAAGCGAGATCGTCTGCCCAGCTCGCGTGGACGAGGGCGAGGATTTCGAAGTTCAGTTCATTTCCGGCCACGCCGACCAGATCCGCAGTTTGCGTTATGACTGGTTCATCAGCGACGGGTTCGGCGTCTTCCTGGGCAGCTCGTTCGACCAGGGCGTCCTGGTGCGAGCCACGGCTGAAGGGTTTCTCGAGGTCACCCTGGTGGTCTCCGACCTGCTTGGCACTTCAGATACGTTCGAGGTTTATATTTGCGGCGTCAGCGTGGGCCGGCCCGTCGGCATTCCACCGTTGGAAACGGACTTGTTTGTCGATTGTCCCATTGGGCTAAATGTTGGGGAACCGGGGGAGTTCGCCGTCTTCGGGTCGGCTGCAGCTCCGCTCGAGTTCATCGAGTGGTTCGTCTTTGGAACCAGCGCCCACTTTGTTTCCGATCCGTTTAGCCTCGAAACCGATGTCGAGATTTTTGAGCCGGGGCGCTATGAGGTGGCGTTCCAGGCATTCGACATTCTTGGCCAAGAGGTATTCGTATCGTGCGAAGTTCTCGTCGGCGGCGTTGAGTTTGATGAGTGCGAGGCCAACGGGTACTACGATGACGGCGTTTGCGACGCGTTCTGCCCGCTGCCCGATCCCGACTGCGACGTCTTCGTGGACATTTGCGAGCTTAATGATTACTACGGCGACGGCGTATGCGACGACTTTTGTCCGGAATTCGATCCGGACTGCGACGAGCCGGACTTGGATGTCTGCGAGGAGAACGGCTACTACGGCGATCTGGAATGCGATCTGTTCTGCCCGCTGCCGGACCCCGATTGCGACGTGGACGTGTTCGACTACTGCGAGGAGAACGACTACTACGGTGACGGCGAGTGCGACGACTTCTGCCCCCAGCCCGACCCGGACTGCGGCGGCGGGGACGAGGACGTCTGCGAGGTCAACGGCTACTACGGGGACGGTGAATGCGACGAGTTCTGCTTCCTGCCCGATCCGGACTGCGATGAGGAGGTCGATGTCTGCGAGGTCAACAACTGGTACAGCGATGGGGAGTGCGATGATTTCTGTCCGCTGCCGGACCCGGATTGCTTCTAATTGGGCTGCGCGCACCCCTTGAGTACGCAAACCGCCTCGGTTATTGAGTGAGGGCATCGCCGCACAGCGTTCGCCCGGTGGTCGTGCCGCCCGCGACTTTGGCAGCCGCCGTCATTCCGGTGCGCCGGCGATCAACTGAATGGTGATGGTCGTTCCCTTGTTCGGTTCACTGCTGACCTTGATCGAACCGCCATGGGAGGTCACGATGCCGTGAACGATGCTCAGGCCGAGGCCGGACCCCCCCTCCCCCTGCCGCGTTGTGTAGAACGGATCAAACATCCGACGTTTTTGTTCCTTGGTCAATCCGCGCCCGTCGTCCTGCACGGCGATGCTGATTCCTTTAGGGTCGCGCTTGGTGCGCTCCCGCACGCAAATCTCGCGCGCCCCCGATTCGATGCTATTACGGAAAAGGTTTACAAAGACCTGCTCCATAGCTATCTGACTCAAGCTCAAGCAACATGGGTTCTTCGCAAGGCTGAGTTTCACGCTGACACCTCGTTGTTCCGCGTAAGGCCGCGTAATGTTCGCGGCCCGCTGGATAATCTCGTTGATGTCTGTGTTCAGTCTGGTGTTGGTCCCGCTTCTTGAAAACTCGAGGACGCCGCTAACGATGCGTCCGCAGCGCTCGGTGCTCTCAATAATCGTTTGCAGCATGTCGCGCACGTTCTCGGTCGCGCTCTGCTTGTCAAGAATCGCGACGGAATGTTCAGCCGCGGAAAGGATCGCACCCAGCGGATTGTTGATCTCGTGAGCGATACCCGCTGCGAACGTGCCCAGGGAGGCTAGCCGATCGGACTGTTGGATCGATTGTTCCTCCAGTTTCCGCTCGGTAACGTCGAACATGAAACCTCGTAGCAGTTTGGGACGCCCCTGTTTTCGATCGACATTGACGACATCATGCAGCCACACAGTGCGCCCGTCGGCCGCCACCATTCGATACACGAAGTCGTACCCTTTCCCCATAGTTGACCCCGCCGCTCGCGGGCGCGATCAAGCAGCGCTTTATGGCGAGCCGCGTCAAGCAGCGACCACCTAGACATGCTGCAACAGAGCGTGCAAGGTCGCGGCGATCGGCCGTCGGATCACCCAGTCAGCCATGTCGTCCAAGGGCGTGGGCGTTTGA
>Ga0187892_10008675_pt1 | contig 13782 bp, 9 predicted proteins | sample MA1701073metaG_FD_139345 | JGI IMG/M metagenome (GOLD analysis project Ga0187892, IMG submission 139345) | Bio-ooze microbial communities from a basaltic lava cave in the Kipuka Kanohina Cave System on the Island of Hawaii, USA - MA170107-3 metaG ...
CTCGATGGCCGGGCCGTGCTCGGCCACCACGGCGGCCACCGCTTCCCGCAGCCAGCGCTCCTCGAGGGCCATCACGTCGTGGTGGGAGTCGATCCAGGCCAGCTCCATGTCCACCGAGGTGAACTCGGTGTCGTGGCGGGTGGTGCGCAGGGGGTTGGCCCGGAAGACCGGACCCACCTCGAAGACCCGCTCGAAGCCGGCGGCCATGGCCATCTGCTTGTAGAACTGGGGCGACTGGGCGAGGTAGGCGGGGCGGCCGAAGTAGTCGAGGGTGAAGAGCTCCCGGCCCGACTGGTTCGGCACCCCCTTGAGCTTGGGGGAGTGGATCTCGAGGAAGCGGTGCTCGTGCCACCACTGGCGCATGGCCCGCTCCAGGGTGGTCTGGACCTCGAAGACGAGGCGGTGCCGGGGCTGGCGCAGCTCGAGGTAGCGCCAGTCGAGGCGCTCCTCGAGGGAGGCGCCGGAGCCCAGGGGCGGGGGGTCCACGGCCGGGCCCAGCACCTCGAGGGTGTCCACCTCCAGGGCCGGTCGGTCCCCGCTCCCCACCACGCGGCCGGTGGCCACGACGGCCGACCCGGCGAGGATCCCCCGGCCCGGCGGCCCCCCACCGCCCGGACCGCCGAGCAGGGTGACGGTGCCCGTGGGGTCGGTGAGGGCCAAGCCGGCGGACGTGGGGGTGGCGAATCCGCACACCCGGGCCTCGGCCCCCACGGCCCGGCCCAGCTCGGCCACCCAGGTGCGCCCCGGTCGGGCCTCGGGGGCTGTCACCAGGCCACCGGGGTGCGCAGCGGGAGCTCGAGGAGGTCGTGGCCCACGACGACCTCGCCGTCGTAGTCACGCCCCGCCCCTGCCACCCAGTGCTCGTCGGGGATGGTGTCGTCGCCGGGGACGAAGTGGGTGAGCACGAGGCGGCCGACCCCGGCAGCGGCGGCCACCCGGCCCACCTCGCCGAGGGCGGTGTGGGAGGTGACGAGGTGGTGGTGGCGGCGGCGGGCCTCCCAGGGGTCGTCGCCGGGCTCGTCCTCGTCGTCGCCGGCCGGGGGCTCGGCCGCCGCCGGGCCCAGCCCGGTGTCGTCGTAGACCTCGTGGACCAGCACGTCGGCGCCCCGGGCCAAGCGCACGAGGTTCTCGCAGGGCGCCGTGTCGCCGGAGACCACCACCGACCCGTCGTCGGTGTCGAGACGGAAGGCGTAGGCGGGGAACACGGGGGCATGGTGGACGAGGGTGGCGCTCACCCGCACGTGGTCGTCCTCGAACACGGCGAAGGGGTCGATGTCGGGGGCCACCTCGGCGGGGCCCTGGGCGCCGGGGGGCACGGGGAGCTCCTGGGGCCGCACGAGGTCCCGGAGGTCGCGCCGCCCCGAGTCCCGCACCCGGAGGTTGAGGTCGTAGGCGTGGGCGGCGAAGCAGGCGTCGAGGTGTTCGACGAGCCCCGGCGTGGGGGCGTGGGGGGCCACGAGCCCGCCCGCCCGCCCGGGCTCGGCCGCCGGCAGGGCCCCGGCCCCGCCGGCGGGTCCGGGGCCGTGCACCACGACCGGCGGGTTCCACTGGAGCACGGGCCAGCCCAGGAGGAACACGTCGAAGAGGTCGCAGGTGTGGTCGGAGTGGAGGTGGGTCACGAGCACCCGCCGCAGGGAGGCGAGGAGCCGGGCCCGCCGGAGCTGGCGGGTCACGCCGGTGCCGCAGTCCAGGAGGTAGGTGCCGCCCCCGGCCACGAGGGCCTGGGCGATGCCCGACCGCACCGGCGAGGGCAGCGGCCCCCCGGCGGTGCCCAGCAGCACGAGCCGGGCTCCGCCGGCCTCGCGCCCCGCACCCCCGCGTCCCGGCCTCGTCATCTCCCCCGTGGTTCCCTCGTGTCTCGCCGGGCCGGTGGCCGCCCTCGCCCCGCCTGGCGGGACCGAGCCCGCCGAGCTGGCCCGTCGGCGGGTTGCCGCGCCACCCGGCCCGCCTGCCGGTCGGCCACCAGGCACCGCCGGGGCCGGTGGGTACGCCCTCGAGTCTCGCACATGGCGCATGTCCCCACCGGGGGAATCGCCCGGTCGCACTCGGGGGCGCACGGTAAATGTCGATGGCACCTACTGGCAGACAGTTGCTAGATGCAATGTGCATCTAGTGCGGCTAGGGCGCGATAGCGACGAGACCCGGCCGCAGCGCAATCCCGCAAAGAACCCTTGGACGTCGCTGGTCGCGCCATCTAGACTGCCGACCGGTGGGCACCGTCCGTCGCGGTGTTCGCCGGGCTGGACCTCTCGTTCACGGCACGGCTGGCGGCTAGGCACGCGGGCTGCCCGGGAGGGGGGATCGGTCGTCCGAGAACCTGACGGGCAGGCGATCGCCTGCCCGAGGCGGCACAAGGAGAGAGCACACATGGCGAAACCCCGACGTCTGTCCTGGGTCTTCCTGTCCGTGGCCACGGTGGCGGGCCTCTTGGCCGTGGCCGGCCCGGCCCAAGCGAACGACACGCCCCAGCCGAGCTGTGGCGACACGGTGAACTACAACATCCACCTGTCCGGCAACATCGGGCCCTGCTCCGGCAACGGCCTCGTCATCGGTGCCGACGGGCTCGACATCGACCTCAACGGCTACTCCATCATCGGCCAGCAGGACCCCGACGAGGACGTGGGCATCCTCCTCGACGGCGTGAGCTTCGTCCGGGTCCACAACGGCACGGTCCGGGGCTTCGACGCCGGCGTCTCCGTCGAGGGTGGGGCCAGGAACACGGTCGAGAACATCACGGCGCGGGACAACCGCAACGACCTCATGGAGCCGTTCGACCCCCGCACCCCGCTGACGTTCCCCCAGCTCCTCCAGACCATCTGCATCTACGGTGACGGCATCACCACGTTCAACTCGTCCCGCAACACCATCCAGAACAACACCGTGGTGGGCAACGGGCCCTACGCCGGCATCTCGCTCGTGGAGAACTCCGACCGCAACGTGGTGCGCAACAACACCGTGCGCAGCAACGACGTGCCCAACCTGGGCGTCACCGACGGCATGGGCAACCCGGTCTACGTGAGCTCCACCACCGGCCTCCACACCACTGCCGGTGACCCCAACGCCGTGCTGCCCAGCGGCATGTGCGGGGCGGCCGACATCGGCTCGCCGGGCATGACCCGGGGCCGGACGATCCAGGACATCGGCATCCGCACCGAGGGCCCCGGTGCCGACAAGAGCCAGATCCTCGGCAACAGCGTGGCGAAGAGCGCCCTCGCCGGCATCTCGGTCCACAGCTACGTGTGCATGCCCATCCCGAACACGCCCCAGGTGCCCGAGGACCCCAACACCGGCACGGTGATCACCGGTAACTCGGTGCAGACCACCGGGGCCACCACGTCGAACCTCGATCCCTTCGCCGACGGCATCGCCGTCCTGGCCCAGGGCCCGATCGGGAACGTGACGTGCACGTCGAACGGCACGAGCATCGAGGGCAACACCTCGACTCGGAACTTCCGCAACGGCATCAGCATCGGGACGACGTCGACGGACAACCGGGTGCGGTCGAACACCGCCAACGGCAACGGCACCGACGGCTTCCGGGTCTACGCCAACGCGGTGGACAACCTCCTGACCTACAACTCCGGTCGGGGCAACGCCGAGCACGACGGCCACGACGACAACCCCTGCAACGCCAACAAGTGGGCCAACAACACCTTCGGCACGTTCTTCATCCTGCCCGGGCCGCCGCCCTGCACGGCTCCTGCGGCAGCGGCGGCAGCGGCACCACCGGCCGAGGACTCGGCCCTGGTGTCCCACCCCGCTCGCCCGTAGGCATCGCCTGGCGAACGGACTCGGTCCCGTGGGTGGCCTTGCCACCCACGGCCCGGCCGGACACCGCCCCGCTCCGCCTGGAGGAGCGGGGCGGTGCCGCGCCCGGGCGCGGTCCCTACGCTCGGTGCCGATTGATGGCCACCGGGTCCGGGGTGAGCGCTCGTGGTTGACGCCGGCCCCGGCCCCGGACCGCGCCCGGGGATCGCGTTCCCCGGGTTGCCGGTGGTGACGGCGCCGGGGGTGGGAGCACTTACCACCTCGTCCTGGCGCCGGCGAGCGGCCTCGGTGGCCGCCGGCCTGGGCGGCCGCCTGCAGCCCGGCGACCGGGTGGGCCTGGCCTTCGGTCCGGACGCGTGGACGAGCCTGGCCGTGGCCTGGCTGGGCGTGGGCGGCGCCGAGGGCGTGGCCGTGGTCGTGGCGCCGGCCGCCCCGGCGGACCGTCGCCGGGCCCTGGCCGGCACCGGCGTGGTGGGGGTGGTGGGCGACGCTGGCGGGGCAGCGCTCGTGGCCGGGACCGGGGCCTGGTCGCTCACCCTCGACGAGCTCGAGGGAGCGGCGCGCCAGCCGGGAGCAGGGGAGGGCCACGCCGGTCGGCCGCCGGCCCCCGGCCTCCTGGCTCGGGCCGCCCCCCTCCGCCCCCCGGTGGTGGAGGCCGAGCCCGTCGAGCCCGAGCCGGGGCTCGCCGGGCCCCTCGTCCACACCTGGGCGCCGGGGTCGGCTGCCGCCCAGCGCGCCCTGCGGGCGGCGCTCGCCGGGGTCCGCGTCGTCGCCGTGGCCGGCTGGCAGCCCCCGGCGGTGGTGGCCGCTGTGGCCACCTCCGGGGCCCGCACCCTGGGCCTCACCCCGGCGAGCGCCGCCGTGCTCCTCGCCGCCGGGGTGGGTGCCGCCGATCTTCCGGAGGTGGCCCAGGTGATCCTCGACGGTCGGCCCAGGCCGTCGCTGTCCCGGGCCCTGGCCGCCCGCCTCCCGGCCGCCGCCGTCGTCCCGAGTGCCGACGGTGCCCCCCTCGGCCCCCCGCCCGCCGGTGCCCCCCTCGGCCTCCCGGCTGCTGGCGCCCTGCCCGGCCCCCCGGCCGGCGGCCCTCCGCCCGTGGCGGTGTCCCAGGAGTCCATGCTCTGGCACGAGCAGCTCGTGCCGGGGAGCTTCAACCTCCCCTGCCTGGTGCGCCGCTACCGGGGTCGCCTCGACGTGGGCGCCCTGGAGCGGGCCCTGGCCGAGCTGGCCCGGCGCCACGAGCCGCTGCGCACCACCTTCACCCTGGCGCCCGGAGGCGAGGCCCGCATGGTCGTGGCCGCCCAGGGGCAGGCCCTGGTCCGCCTGGACCTCGAGGGCCGGGGGTCGGCCGAGGCCGAGGCCGCCGTGGCCGACCACCTCGCCGAGGCCACCGGCCGGCCCTTCGACCTCAGCCGGGACCCCCTCTTCGCCCCCACGCTCGTGCGGCTGGGACCCGAGGACCACCTCCTCGCCGTGCGCCTCCACCACACCGCCTTCGACGACTGGTCGGTGGACGTGCTGCGGCGCGAGCTCTCCGCCCTCTACGCCGCCGAGCTGGCCGGCCAGCCCTCACCCCTCCTCGACCCTCCAGTGTCGTTCTCCGCCTTCGCTCGGCGCCAGCGCCACCGCCTGGCCGGCGGGGTCGAGGCCGAGCAGCGGCGGTGGTGGCGGTCGGCGCTGGCCGGCGGGCCCCTCGCCGTGCAGCTCCCCATCGGCGATCCCCAGGCGCCGCCGGGCACCCGGGCACGGCCCGGCCCGCCGGTGAACCGCCGGCTGCCCCCGAGCCTCGCCGCCGGCGTGCGGGACCTGGCCCCCGGCCTCCGGGCCACGCCCTACATGACGGTGCTCGCCGCCTTCGCCGCCCTCGTCGGGGCCGAGACCGGGCTCGGGGACGTGGTGGTGGGCACGGTGGTGGCCCACCGGCCCACCCCGGCCACCGAGGGCCTCATCGGGTGCTTCACGAAGAAGGTGCCCGTGCGGGTGGGGCTGGGCGGCGAGCCCTCCTTTGCCGACCTCGTGGGCCGCACCCGGCGGTCCCTCCTCGAGGCCCTGGCCCACCAGGACCTGGCCTTCGACGCCGCCGTGGGCGAGGGGCTGGGGCGCGCCGCCGCCGACCACGGGGTCGTGGCCCAGGTGGCCGTGGTCTTCCAGGGCGAGACGCCCCGCCGCCAGCGACTCTCGCTGCCCGGGCTCGAGGTGGGACCCTACGAGGCACCGCCGGCGGCCCGTACCGAGCGCCACTTCGCCACCGGGGGGGGCGAGGACGAGGGGCCGGCGTGGGGCGACGTGGCCTACCGCCACACCTTCCTGCTGCTCTCGCTCGTGGAGGAGGGCACCGACCTCTCGCTCGTGGCCCGGGGCGCCTTCCACCCCCCGGCGGTGCGGGCGCTGCTCGAGCGCCTGGAGTCCCTGCTCGGCGCGGCGGTGGCCGGGCCCGGCCGGGGCATGCCCGAGCTCCTCGCCGCTGCCGGCGTGGGCGGGTCTGGCCCGGACCCGGCCGGCAGGGCGAGCCTCAGGGGCTTTGCCTTCCGACCCGACCACCTCGAGGCCGCCCTGGCCCGGGTGCCCGGCGTCGCCGAGGTGGCCGTGGCCGTCCGCCCCGGACCCGACGGCCAGGACCGCCTCGTGGCCTACACCGTGCCCGGCGGGGCCGGGCCCAGCGAGACCGTGCCCGGCGGGGCCGGGCCCAGCGAGACCGTGCCCGGCGGGGCCGGGCCCAGCGAGACCGTGCCCGGCGGGGCCGGGCCCAGCCTCACCGACCTGCGCCTCGCCCTGTGGGCCGAGCACCCGGGAGCACCCTGGCCCTCGGCCGTGGTCCGCCTCGCGGCCCTGCCCCGGACGCCGGCGGGCGACCTCGACACCGCCGCCCTCGTCCCGCTCACGGCCGCCGACTGCGCTCCGGCGCCAGCCCATCCCGACGCCGAGGCCCTGGCCGCGGTGTGGGCCGAGGTGGCGGGCCGACCAGTGAGCCCCACCGACGCCTACAGCCAGGACCTCTCGTTCCTCCTCGCCCTGGCCGAGGCCCGGGCGGCCGGGTTCGATGCCACCGACGCTCAGGTGGCCCGCAACCGCACCCTCGACGCCCTGGCCCTCGACGTCGCCGCCGCCCGGATCCGGCGCCGCGCCTGACTGTGCCCCTCAGGCGCGGGCGCCCGCCTCCTTGAGGGTGCGGGCCAGCTCGGCGACGGTCGGGGCCTCGAACACGGCCGCCGCTCCCACCTCCACCCCCAGGGCCTCGGTGAGCCGGGCGGCGATCTGGGCGGCAGCCAGGGAGTGCCCCCCGAGGGCGAAGAAGTCGTCGTCGACGCCCACCGGGCCCCGTTCGAGCACGGCGGCCCACACCCCGGCGATGGCCGCCTCGGTGGGGTCACGGGGGGCGACGTGGGCCTCGCTCGCCGGCTCGGCGGCAAAGAGGTCGGCCAGACCGGCCTTGATCGCCTTGCCCCCGGCGTTGCGGGGGAGCTCGTCGACGAAGGCGATCCGGTGGGGCACCTTGTGCTCGGCCAGACGGGACCGCACCACGTCCTGGAGCTCCCGGGCCGGCGTGGGGGCCCGCACCACCACCACGGCGGCGACGTCCTCGCCCAGCGTGGGGTGGGCCACACCGACGACCGCCGCCTCGACCACGGCCGGATGGGCGGCCAGAGCGTGCTCCACCTCGACGGCCGAGACGTTCGCACCCCCCGTGATGATCACGTCCTTGGCCCGGCCCGAGAGGTGGAGGGTGCCGTTGCCGTCGAGGTGGCCGAGGTCGCCGGTGCGCACCCAACCGTCGACGAACACCCCGGCGGTGGCCTCGGGATCGCCGTGGTACCACCGGGTGGGGGCCCCGGCATGTCGCAGCCACACCTCGCCGGTCACGCCCGGCCCCACCGGCTCCCCCCCGGCACCGGTGACCCGAACCTCGGTGCGGCCCACGCCCCGGCCCACGGCCAGAGGCCGCTCGGGGTCCCACCGGGTGAGGGTGCGGGCCCCCCCGGCCTCGGTGAGGGCGTAGGCGTTCCACACGGTGGCGCCCGGGAAGGCCTCGTCGAGACCGGCGAGCAGCGATGGGCTGGCGGCGGCCGAGGACAGCACGACGCGGCGCAGGGAGGACAGGTCGTAGCGCCGCCAGGCCCCCGAGGCGAGGAGCACCTGGGCGGTGGCGGGCACGAGCTGGAGGCGCACCACCCGGTGGCGCTCGACGAGCTCGCAGGCGAGCTCGGCGTCGAAGGTGGGCAGGGCGAGGGCGGTGCGCCCGGGGATGCGCAGCGGCACCCGCAGCGTCTCCTGGCCGGCCTGGGTGCCGGGCGGGAAGGCATGGAGGAAGGTCACGGCCTCCTCCCCACGGGCCTCCGGGGGGAGGTCGTGGACCATGAGCCCGGCATGGCTCACGGCCACCCCCTTGGGCTCGCCCGTCGTGCCCGAGGTGTAGAGGATCTCGGCGAGGTCGCTCGGCGCCGGCCGGGCCCGCTCGCCCTCTGGACCGCTCCCGTCCCCACCCCCGGCCTCGACGGCGCCTACCGGGGCCACCCAGGCCGTTCCCGCCTCCCGGCCGGCGGCCGGCCCCGGGATCGGCAGCTCGGGCCTCGACGGTCCCAGTACGGCCACGGCGCCGGCGTGGGCGAGCACCCGGGCGAGCTCGGGTGCGGCGAAGCGGGTCCCCACGGGCACGGCCACGGCCCCGGCGTCGAGGATGCCGATGTAGGCCACCGCCACGTCCATCCAGCACTCTGCCCCCAGCGCCACCGCCACCCGCTCTCCGGGCCTCACGCCCCGGGCCCGCAGGCCGGCGGTCACGAGTCGGGCCCGGCGCCCCCACTCGGCGAAGGTGAGCTCGCCCACCCCTGCCACCCGTAGGGCCACCCCGCCGGGGTCGGCATCGGCCCGGGCGTCGAGGAGGTCGCCGAGCACCCGGGGCTCGGTGGCGCTCACCGGGCGGGGCACACGAGCTCGATGGTCACGCCGTCGGGGTCCCGGAGGTAGGCCAGGCGGGTACCGGCCCGTGGGCCCCGAGCCACGACGACGGGCTCGGAGCTCACCGGCCTGGCCCCGCAGGCCACGGCGTGGGCGTGGGCGTCGGCCATGTCCGGGACCTCGAGGCACACGTGGACGTTGCCGGGGTGGGCGGTGCCGGGGTCGTAGGGCTGCTCCGGGCGGTCGAGGTACTGGAGCAGCTCCAGGGCCACGCCCCCCGGCAGGTCGACCCAGCAGGCGTCGATGCGCACGCCGGGGTACCCCACCATGGTGGCGACCATGGGCCCGTCGAGCATCCGACGGTCCCGGGCCTGGGCCCCGACGAGGGCCTGCCAGAAGGCCACCGACCGGTCGAGATCGGCCACCGTGATCCCCACGTGGTGCACGGCGTCGAAGCGGGCGGGCTCGGGGCCCGAGGTGGCGATCACCCTCCGTCCAGGGCGGACTCGACCTCGGTGAGGGCGTCGTCGAGGATGGCCAGGCCCTGGCGGGCCTGGGCCTCGGTGAGCACGAGCGGAGGGGTGATGCGCAGCACGGCACCGGCCCCGGCCACGAGCACGCCTCGCTGGGCCAGGGCCAGGAGGAGGTGGCGGGCCACCGGCGGCCCGATGGGGTCCTTGCTGGCTCGGTCAGCGACGAGCTCGAGGGCGAGGAGCATGCCCACCCCCCGGACGTCGCCCACGAGCCGGTGGCGGGGAGCGAGGTCCTCGAGGCCCGACCGCAGCACCGCCCCCACCTGCCGGGCGTTGGCCAGCACGGTGCCGTCGGCCAGGAGGTCGAGCACGGCCTTGCCGGCACCGCAGGCCAGGTTGCCGCTGGCGAAGGTGGATGCCCCCGCTCCGGGGCGACCGAAGGGGCCGGTGTCGAGCAGCTCGCGGCGGGAGGCGATGAGCGAGATGGGGAACCCCCCGGCGAGTCCCTTGCCGGCGAGCAGCACGTCGGGCACGACCCCGGACTGCTCGAAGGCCCACATCGTCCCCGTACGGCCCACCCCGGTGAGGACCTCGTCGAAGACGAGCAGGGCCCCGGTGCGGTCGCAGACGGCCCGGAGGTGGGCGAGGAACTCCGGGGGCACGGGGATCACCCCTCCCACCCCCTGCACCGGCTCCACGATCACGGCGGCGAGGCGGTCCTCGCTCGACTGGGCCAGCGCCCGGTCCACGAGCGAGGTGCACTCGGTCTCGCACGTGGCCCGCTCCAGCCCCAGGGGGCAGCGGTAGCAGGAGGGGTTGGGGGCGTGGATGGCCCCCGGGGGGAAGGGCCCGTACCCGTGCTTGAGGGCGAAGCCCCCCATGAGGCCCATGGCCGCCAGGGTGCGGCCGTGCCAGGCCTGGTGGAACGAGAGCACCTCGTAGCGGCCGGTGGCCGACTTGGCCAGCCGCAGGGCCGCCTCCACCACCTCGGCCCCCGTCGAGTACATCTGGAACGTCGACAGCTCGGGGGGAAGGGTGGCGGCCAGGGCCTCGAAGAACTCGGCTCGCACCGGGGTGGCGAAGTCGAAGTAGTGGAGGAACCGCTCGGCCTGAGTGGCGAGGGCGGCAGCCACGGTGGGCGGGGCGTGCCCGAGGTTGGCCACCACTGCGCCCGAGGAGAAGTCGAGGAAGAGGTTCTCGTCGACGTCGCGCACCACGGCCCCCTGGCCGTCGGCGATGACGAGGCGCAGCCACTGGGCACCGGGCGAGGAGTTCGAGGCGTGGTGGGCCGCGTCGCGCTGCCACAGGGCCTGGGAGCGGGGTCCGGGCACGGCCGTGCGCAGGCGCGGGGCCTCGGCGGGGTCGAAGCTCGGCGGGCCGCCGGCGTCGGCGCCGAGGGGGCCGGTGTCGGCGGTGGTGGTCACGAGGGGGCGGGAGCGTCGGAGCCCGACGGGACACCGCCGCCGGCTCGGGCCCCGGCCGCGGCGACGAGGGGCCGGCGTTCGGCGGCCAGGCGCTCGACGAGGCCCACGCCGGCAGCCGGGCCGGGCATGGCCGCGAGCTCGTCGGCCACCCGCCGGGCGCTGGCCCGCAGGTCGGGGTCCTCGAGCAGAGCGCGCACGTGGCCGCGCACGGCCTCGGGCTCGACCTCGGCGGGCAGCAGGGCCCGTCCCACCCCCGCGGCCACGCAGGCGGCGGCGTTGTGGAACTGGTTGGCCCCCTGGGGGAGGACGAGCAGGGGCAGGCCGTGGGCGAGGATGGCGAGGATGGCCGTACCCCCCTGGTTCACCACCGCGTCGCAGTGGCCCAGGAGCAGCGACTGGGGGATGAAGCGCTCGATGTGGACGTTGGGCGGCTGGGGACCGAAGTCGGCCGGGTCGTTGCCATGGCCGATGGTGAGCACGAGGTCGACGGGCTCGCCGGCCAGGCCCTCGAGCACGGCGGCGAAGGTGTCCCGGGCCCCCACGTTGAACACCGTGCCGAGGCTCACGTAGACCACCGCTCGCTCGCCGAGGTCGGCGACCCAGTCGGGGAGCCGGTCGCCCTCGGACCCGGGGTCGACGATGGCGTTCTGGACGGGGTGGGCGACGTCGATCCCGGCAATCTCGGGGGACTGGAGGCTGGGCGGGGCCACGTCGAGGTAGAGGTAGCGGAAGAGCCCGGCGTGCTCGCCCACGTCGACCCCCAGGCGGTGGCAGAGCGGGGACAGCGTCTCGGCGGCCCGGCGGAACATGGCCATGGGCCGGAGGATGCCCACGCTCTGGTCGGCCCAGGGGATGCCTGCAGCGGCGGCCACCGCCGGTCCGGCGAGCTCGGTCTCGTCGTGGACGAGCACGTCGGGCTGCCAGGCCTCGACCACGCCGACGAGGTCGGCGGCCCGGGCCGGCGCCGCCACCCCGGCGAGCATGCGGGGCACGAAGTGCTCGAAGCGCTCCATGGCAACCATGGCGTCCTCGGCGGGATAGGCCTCCCGGGCCCGGGCCAGCTGCTCGGGCAGGGACATGCCCGCCGGGAACGCCCGGAACCCCGTGCGCTCCACGTGGGTGCAGTAGTCGGCGGCGGTGGCGAAGGCCACCTCGTGGCCGGCTCGATCGAGCTCCTTGGCCAGGGCGAGCATGGGGTTGAAGTGGCCGTGGCCGGGCAGGCAGGTGGCGAGCACCCTCACCGCACGGACCTCCTCACCATGCCGGCTCGCACGATGCCGGGCCGCTCACGAGCCGGCGGCCCACCGGAGGGGATCCCGGCCCAGGTGGGCCACGAGTCGGTCGAGGGCCGGGGCCTCGGGGGGGCAGTCGACGGCGGGCCCGAACGGGCTCTCCGTGCGGTCGACCCCGTCGAGGGCCTGGGTCATCTCCTCGAGGGCGGCGATCACGAGGTCCTCGGGCAGGGCCGGGTCCTGGCCCGTGGCCACCGCCAGGTCCCAGCCGTGGACGAGGTGGTCGATGGCGTGCATGCGCACGGCGACGACCGCCGGCGCCTCCCCGAAGGGCAGCCGGGCCGTGCCCTCGAGCACGCCCGGGGCCCCGAAGACCCGCCGGGCGATGGCAAGGGTGTCGCGGTACGCGGCCAGGGGATCGGGCGCCGGGGCGTCGGACGCCGCGACCGCGGGGTCGACGGCGGCGGCGAACATGAGGTTGGCCTCGGCCAGGTGGGCAACGAGCTGGCCCACGTCCCAGTCGGCGCAGGGCGTGGGCTGGCCGAGCTGGTCGGGCCGGACGCGGGCGACGATGGCGGCGGTGTGGTCGAGGGCTCCGGCGTGGACGGCCAGGGGGTCCTCCCAGGTCCTCGTCACGACCGGACCCCCGCCATCGCCACCGGGCCGGTGGGTTCCGCACCGGCCGCGACCGGGAGGGCCTCGAGCCCGAGGTGCGTGCGCACCGTCCAGCCGGTGCCGGCCGCCACCACGGCCGCCGCGCACCCGGGCACGGTCACCGGCCGCACCGTCCACACCCCCGCCGCCGAGGGCGGCGCGGTGCCGATGCGCGCCGCCGAGGGCGGCGCGGTGCCGATGCGCGCCGCCGAGGGCGGCGCGGTGCCGATGCGCGCCGCTGGCGCGGTGCCGATGCGCGCCGCCGAGGTGGGCCAGGGGCGGTCGAGGGCCACGGTGGCCGGCTCGACGGCGAGGCCGGTGCCCCGGGCCTTGAGGAAGGCCTCCTTGGCGGTCCACAGGGCGAGGAACCGCTCGTGGCGTTCCGCCCCCCGTAGCGCCTCGATGGCGGCGGTCTCGGCTGGCGTGCAGGTGGCGGCGACGAGCAACCCGAGGTCGTCGAGGGGGCGCAGGTGCTCGACGTCGACGCCCACTGCCCGGCCAGCGACGGCCACGAGGGCGACCCCCCCGGCGCGGGAGAGGCTGGCCTCGATGCCGGGGGCGTCGGGGAGGATGGGCTTGGCTCCCCGAGGCTGGACGATGGCCACGGCGGCGGGATCGAGCCCCAGCCGGGCGCCGAGCACGGCACGGAACCAGCCCCGACCCACCGACCACCGGCGGGCGTCACCGGGGTGGCGGAAGCGGCGGGCCCGCTCCTGCTCCTCGGGGTCGAGGGTCCCGACGAGGGCCCGGCGCCGGTCCGCGCTGACGTCGAGGGGGAGGACCCACACGTCCACCTCGCCGGACCCGGCCCCGCGGCCCCCCGGCCGGGGACGCCGGGCGGACGCTCGCCGGTCGTGGTTCGAGCCCCGGGTCTCACCCCCGGGCGACGCCGAGTCGCGCATGGCCCACCTCTCTCGCCTCGTTGTCGCGGCCACCCTACCGGTCGGGCGCCGCCGGCGCGGGGCCGGTCGGGCGCCGCCGGCGCGGGGCCGGCCGGGCGCCGCTGGCGCGGGGGCGGCCGGGCGCCGCTGGCGCGGGGGCGGCCGGGCGCCGCGGACGCGGGGCGATGACGGCCGACCCGGCGCTAGCCTGGCCGTGGTGGGCTACGACGGCAGGATCGCGGGTGCGGCCGGCCCCGAGGAGCACCGGTGGCCAGGCTCGGCCCGGCCGGTGAGCCTGGTGACCGGGGGAGGTCGGGGGATCGGCCGGGCGGCGGCCGAGGCCCTGGCCGCTGCCGGCCATGCCGTGGTCGTGGTCGACACCGGCGTCGACCTCGATGGCTCGAACCCCCGTCCCGAGGTGGCCGAAGCGGCGGCGGGCGCCATCGTCCGAGCCGGC